>Ga0247832_1000912_pt1 | contig 56640 bp, 51 predicted proteins | sample LaCruzMarch2015__10_FD_192407 | JGI IMG/M metagenome (GOLD analysis project Ga0247832, IMG submission 192407) | Freshwater microbial communities from meromictic Lake La Cruz, Castile-La Mancha, Spain - LaCruzMarch2015_4m | ecosystem: Environmental > Aquatic > Freshwater > Lake | place: Spain... | reverse complement strand
GTATTGTTAAATCTGTAACAGAGAACGTGATAAAACATTCTCCAAATGCAAAAATTGTTGTTGTTTCTAATCCATTAGATGTAATGACTTATGTTGCTTTCTTAACTGCAAAAGTGGATCCTCGTCGTGTATTTGGAATGGCTGGAATTCTCGACACAGCAAGATACCGTGCATTTTTAGCAGAAGCCTTAAATGTTTCACCAAAAGATATTCAGGCAATGCTATTGGGTGGTCATGGAGATACAATGGTTCCATTACCAAGATATACAACAGTTTCTGGAATTCCTGTTACTGAATTAATAGCAATTGATAAATTAGATGCCATAATTGAGCGTACAAAGAAAGGTGGAGGAGAACTTGTAAACTTAATGGGAACTTCTGCTTGGTATGCACCAGGAGCAGCTGCAGCGCAAATGGTTGAAGCAATTGTAAGAGACCAAAAAAGAATATTTCCTTGTTGCGCTTGGTTGCAAGGAGAATATGGTTTGAAAGATATTTATCTTGGTGTACCAGTTAAACTAGGAAAAAACGGAATTGAAGAAATCATCGAATTGAAATTGAATGACGATGAGAAAAAATTATTGGCCGATAGCGCTGTTGCTGTTAAAGAAGTGATGGATGTTTATGATGGAATGGTAAGTTCTTCAGCTGTTTAATTTATTAGAAAGTAAAGGATGAGGGGGCTTAATTGGCCCCTTTTTTCATTCAAGAAAATATGCAATCAATTTTATCTATTCAAATTACAGATATTCAAGGTGATGGATTTCACTTAATGATTGATGTTAAAGTAAAAAGAAAGAAATTGCGATTGCTTATTGATTCAGGTGCATCAAGAACTGTTTTTGATGAAACAAGAATGAAGTTTCATTTCCCAGATATTAATTTACTCACTTTAGATAGACTTTCAACAGGTTTAGGAACCAGCACACTTCAAGGTAATTATACAGTTTTGAGTTCTATAACTTTGGGCAAACATAAAATTGAAAAGTACAAGGCAGTTGTGTTAGACCTGCAGCATGTGAATGAATCGTATCATCAAATTGACGTACAAAAAATTGATGGCGTTCTTGGAAGTGATTTATTAAAAGAATTAAATGCAGTAATTAATTACGGCGACGCAACATTAACTTTAACAACTTAGAATATAACATATGAAAATTGGAATAGTTTGCTATCCAACATTTGGTGGGAGCGGAGTGGTAGCAACAGAGTTAGGAATAGCACTTGCTTCCAAGGGACATCAGGTTCATTTTATTTCATATAGTCAACCATTTAGATTAGATACATTTTCAGGAAATCTTTTTTATCATGAGGTTCCTATTGCTAATTATCCATTATTTGAATTCTTACCATATGAAATTTCATTGACTTCAAAACTGGTGGATGTTGCCATTCACCAAGATTTGGATTTGTTACATGTGCATTATGCCATTCCTCATGCATCTGCTGCATTTTTGGCAAGACAAATTTTAAAGACAAAAGGAAAAAAAGTGCCGTTTGTAACAACTTTACATGGTACTGATATTACGTTAATGGGCAGAGACCCTTCCTACCAGCCAGTAATTGAATTTGCCATAAATGAAAGCGACGCAGTTACAGCTGTTTCAGAAAGTTTAAAACTCGACACATTAAAGTATTTCAATATTAATAGGGAAGTGGAGGTAGTGCCTAACTTTATTGATGTTACCAATTATGCGAAAGCAGATGATTTATGTTTTAAAAGTCTTTACGCCCCTAACAATGAAAAGATTTTAATTCACATTTCTAATTTCAGACCAGTAAAAAGGATTGAAGATGTGGTGAAGGTTTTTGAAAAAGTTAGACAAGAAGTGCGAAGTAAGTTATTGTTAGTTGGAGATGGTCCAGAAAGAGGAAATGTGGAAAATTTGGCTAGAAATCTAGGAGTAATAGATGATGTGATATTTTTAGGTAAAACCAAAGCCATTGAAAAACTATTATGCATGTCGGATTTGTTCATATTGACATCCCAGTCGGAAAGTTTTGGATTATCAGCTTTGGAGGCTTTGGCTTCTCATGTGCCAGTTATTTCTACAAATACTGGAGGGATTCCTGAGGTAAACAAACATGGGTACTCTGGCTTTTTAAGTGATGTTGGCAATATTGATGAAATGGCTAAAAATGCCCTTTACCTTTTGAAAAACGAAGAATTATTAAAGAAATTCAGAACCCAGGCAGCTCAACAAGCTTCACTTTTTAACATAGATGCTATTTTGCCTTTGTATGAAGCTATTTACGAGAGGATTGTGAAGAATTAACCACCAGCCTTTTTAGCTTTGTATCCTTTTTCGAGCAAGTATTTCATTACTTTTTCTCTTTGGTCGCCCTGAATAATTATTTCCCCATCTTTTGCACTTCCACCAGAGCCACAAAGGTTTTTTAAAGTTTTCCCTAAGGCTTCTAAATCGGTTGTTGTGCCAATAAAGCCTGTTATTAATGTAACTTGCTTACCAGCTCTTGATTTTTTATCTAATTGTACGCGTAAATCTTGTTTTGCAGGCGGTAACGTGTCTTGTTCGTTATCCGATTCAGTTTCATAACTAAAATTTGGATTGGTTGAGTATACAACGTTAACTCTGTCTTTTGCCTTTGCCATTGCGTTTCTTAATAATTGGTGCGTGAAATTAAGTAAAATTAGAAAAGGTTTAGCCTTGAAGCGTTATAAAACTTTACATTTGCCAAAAATTAAATTCAGCATGAAATTTTTTATAGACACAGCAAATTTAGCTCAAATACTTGACGCACAAGACCTTGGTGTTTTAGATGGGGTTACAACTAATCCAAGTTTAATGGCCAAAGAAGGCATTAAAGGAACAGATGCCATTTTAAAACATTATGTAGATATATGTGAAATAGTAGATGGAGATGTGAGTGCAGAGGTTATTTCGACTGATTATGAAGGCATTATAAAGGAAGGTGAAAACCTTGCTGCTTTGCACGATCAAATTGTTGTAAAGGTTCCAATGATTCGTGATGGCATCAAAGCGATAAAATATTTCTCACAAAAAGGCATCAGAACAAACTGTACACTAGTATTTTCAGCCGGTCAGGCATTATTGGCTGCAAAAGCTGGAGCAACTTACGTGTCTCCATTTATTGGTCGCTTAGACGATATCTCCACTAACGGAGTAGAGTTAATTGAGAAAATCCGTTTGATTTATGATAATTACGGGTATGAAACGCAAATTCTCGCTGCATCTATTCGCCATACAATGCACTTGATACAATGTGCCGAAGCCGGCGCAGATGTGGCTACTTGTCCATTAAACGTAATTACCGATTTATTAAAGCATCCATTAACAGACAGTGGTTTAGAGAAATTTCTGGCCGACTACGCTAAAACAAACTCATAAATGTTAATCCGCATTCATCCAGAAACTCCTGACCCTAGGCAAGTTGCTAAAGTTGTTGAGGTGTTGAGAGATGGAGGTGTAATTATTTATCCAACTGATGGAGTGTATGCTTTTGGCTGTGATTGTACCAAAGCAAAAGCTGTGGAACGTGTTGCCAAATTAAAGGGAATAAAACCAGAAAAGGCGAATTTTACGTTTGTTTTTGATGAAATGAGCAGGTTGAAAGATTATACACGACCTGTTGACACTGTTGTTTTTAAGTTATTTAAAAGCTGCCTTCCAGGACCATATACTTTTATTCTGAATGCTAATAATAATGTTCCTAAGTTATTTAAAAACACAAAGAAGACTTTAGGAATCCGTATTCCAGAGAATAAAATTTGCCGAGCTATTGTAACTGCCTTAGATGGACCTATTATTTCGAGTTCTGTGCATGATGATGATGAGTTTATGGAATACACAACAGACCCAGAATTGATACATGAGCGTTACAAAGACATGGTAGATTTGATAGTTGATGGTGGTTATGGAGCATTGGTTCCTTCTACAATAATTGATTGTTCCGAAGAACATCCAGTTTTAATTAGGTTAGGAGCAGGGGCTGTTGATTTGGAAGATACTTCGGAAGAATGGTAATGATTATTTATAGAAATCATTAAAAACCTTCATAATGACCGAAAAAAAAAATAAAAACTCAGGAAATGGTATTGGCATTGGGGCTGCAATTGGAGTCGCTTTTGGTGCAGCTTACGGGAATTCTTCAGGAAATATGTCTTATAGCATTGCAATGGGATTGGCCATTGGTGTAGCTTTAGGGGCCGTTTTCGAATTTGTTAATAGAAAAAAGTAATCAACAATCAATAAACTTATTATACAAAAATAGTATCTTATTTTTTGTATTTATCTTTATCTACAATCAATGCGGCAGCTAAAATTTCCTGTAGAATTGGAATTTTTTCTTCAATCATTTCAAGCGTAGAAAATGAAATTGATTTTATCATTACCCGTGTGTCAAAATCAAAGTAATGAGAAAATTGAGGCATTAACTTTCCCCAATAAAAAGCAATATAGACATTAGATTTTTGCTTATTCAAATAACAAAATGGGCCATTTGCGTAGTAAAAAGGAAGTCCATATTTAAAATCTTCTCTGATTTTTGATGAGTTATCTAATATTATTTCACGCAGAAACTCCATCATTAACCTTTGATTTTCTGGCAAACCATGAATGTATAATTCAGTGGCATTCATTTTCAAACCATTAATTTAAAGCAGCTTCTTGCTTGTTTTTAGAAATGCCCTCTTTTAAGAATCGTAAGTAGTTTTCTTTACTGGTATAACCTACAGGAGCGTTCAATAATTTACCTTCAGGAGAAATGGTAATGTATTGCGGCTGAGAGTTAGTTTGGAAATTCACTACTTGCATATTGCTCCATTTGTTGCCCACAGTTTTTACCCTTTTGCCTGTTAAACAAGACACAAATTGCTCTTCTTTTGGCAATTCTGCTTTTTCATCTACATACAATGAAACCAAGACGTAGTCTTGACTCATTATTTTTTTTACTTCTGGATCTACCCAAACGCCTTCTTCCATTCTGCGGCAGTTTACACAAGCCCAACCGGTAAAGTCGATTAGGATTGGTTTGTTTTCTTTCTTGGCTTTTTCTATAGCCACTAAGTAATCGTGTTCACATGGAATTCCTTGCGGGCAATGTTCATCTCCAGTTGCGTCTTCTTTTTTAGCTTCATTTTTAGCCGCGTAGCTATAAAATGTTGGAGGAGGAAAACCGCTGATCAATTCTAATCCGTTTCCGAACAAACCACTTGTAAAATAAACGCCTGCAGCAAAGAATGTGGATGCCAAGATATACCTGATTGGACTTTTTTTCTTGATTGGGCTATCGTGTGGGAATTTTATAAATCCTAATAAATAAGCAGCCAAGGCAAAAGCAATAAGTGCCCAAATAATAAGAAATGGTTCTCTTTTTAAAAGTCCCCATTGTTCTACTAAATCTGCGTTCGATAAAAATTTCAAGGCCATTCCCAATTCTAAAAACCCTAAAACCACTTTTACAGAATTGAGCCAACCACCGCTTTTTGGTAAAGAGTTCAACCAGGCTGGAAAAGCTGCAAATAACGCAAATGGCAATCCTAGTGCTGAGCCAAAACCAAGCATCACAAAAAGAATATTGTAAGGGTCTGGATTGGTGGCTAAAGTTCCTGCGAGGAACGAACCTAAAATTGGTCCAGTACAGCTAAAAGATACCAAAGCCAGTGTGATAGCCATAAAGAAAACACCAATAAATCCTCCTGTATTGGAAGCATTATCAGCTTTGTTGGCTAAAGATGATGGCAATGAAATTTCATAATATCCGAAGAAGGAAATGGCGAATGCAACAAAAATTACGAAGAAGAAGATATTTAAAACGGCACTTGTTGCAATTTCATTGAGCGTGTCTGGTGGCACTTTGGCTACGATAAAAGGAACCGCTAAAAGTGTATAGATTCCGGCAATAGATAAACCGTAAGTGATTGCCATTAACAAACCTTTCTTTTTTGTACCGCTGCTTTTGGTGAAAAAGCTAACTGTTAAAGGAATCATTGGAAAAACACAAGGAGTAAGTAAAGCTACCAAACCTCCACCAAATCCTAATAAAAAAATGAACCAGTAACTTTCAGAAGATTCTTCTTTCTTTTCTTGTTTTAGTCCATCAATTACTATGTCTTTGCAGTTGGCAGCAGTGTTTTTTGGGTCGATTTCAACAGCAACTCTTGGAGAATCTGCTGGGTTAATTATTGCAGTTGCGGCAGTGTCAGTTTGTTTAATAGCGCTCGCTGCAACTTTCGGTTTTCCTTTGATATCAAATGAAAATGGCTCTTGATCAAATGGAATGCACCCTTGGTCATCGCAGGTCATTCCGCTTATTTCACCTGTTATTTTAAAATCTTTTGAAGAAAGTATCCTTACTTCTTGTTTGAATTCTACTTTTTGTAATTTGAATAACTGCACTGTAACACCAAACAAATCGTCATATTCTCCTTCTGGTTTTGGTTCTGACGCTTTCCCGATGAGTTTAAATTCTTTAGATTTTTTGAAGTCGAAAATTGTTGGCAAAGGACCGCCATCTGGAGTAAATTGAGAATAAAGGTGATGTTTACCAGATAAAGTAGCAGTAAAGGTGAGTACTTCAGTAGAGTCGTTTTTTCTTTGTTGATTGAATGACCATTTAATTGGTATTACAATTTGAGCTTGAACAATAAATGTTAAAACAATTAGAAGCAATGTTGACAGTACTTTTTTCATATGGAAGCTATGATTAAAACGCGTCTTGATTTTTCGGGGAACCATTTGCGGTGACTAATTTATTACTTTTAAGAATCTCAATTGCTTTTTTTACTCCTAAATCATATTTATTTAATACAATGTAGAATCCAGCATTACCAAATACAGCTCTAGCAATAAGTGCTTTTGTTTGTCTTTCTATAATTTGAGAAGAAATACGAAGTGCAGCATCATTTGGTTTTATTCCATTTTTTTGAATGAACTGATTGAATTCCTGTATAAGAGATGCTCCGTTAAAATTAGAAGCAAACTGCTCCTCATTTTTAAATTGTTTTTTGATTACATCTCTTTTTCCATCGGTATATTCAAACGCAAATCTATTCATCAAACCTTTTGATGCAATTTCTGCTAAAAGAGGCGTGTAACCACTTGTATCAATAGGAATTATAATATCGGGAGTGATTCCACCACCACCGTAAACTTTTCTTCCTGATGGAGTTTTGTAGGCAACAGCAGGTTTTTTAGAATCATCTTTTTTCTTGGTAGAATCTTCTTTTTGAAACCTATCTGATAGCTCATGGTAGTATGCATCATTTCCTTTGTCATAAGGCTTTTGAATACTTCTTCCCGAAGGTGTGTAATACCTGGCAATAGTTAAACGCATGGCCGAACCATCATCAAAACGAACTTCTTCCTGAACCAAACCTTTACCAAACGAGCGACGGCCAATAATCCAACCTCGGTCATTGTCTTGAACTGCACCTGAAACTATTTCAGAAGCGGAAGCGGAGCCTTCATCAATTATTACAACCAAGCCACCATTTTCAAAGCCACCTTTTGCAGTGGCATCGAAGTCTTCACGTTTTCTAGCTTTGCCTTGGGTGTAAACAATTTTATTTCCTTTTGATAGAAACTCATCACAAATATCAACTGCAGCATTTAAGTACCCTCCTGGATTATCACGAAGGTCGAGTATTAATTTATTCATGCCTTTCATTTTTAAATCATTGAAGCCTTTCATGTATTCGTCATAAGTAGTAGCTCCAAATCTGCTTATTTTTATGTAACCAGTTGTAGCATCTAACATAATACTTGCATCAACGCTGTAAATTGGAATTTTACCGCGTGTTATTTCATATTCGGTAATAGACTTTACTCCTGGTCTTATTATTCCAACTTTAACTTTTGAGCCACTTTTACCTCGAAGCAGTTTTATTACATCTTCGTTTTTTATTCCAATTCCAGCAACATTTTTCTTTTCAACACGCACAATTCTGTCGCCACTATGAATTCCTAATGACTCGCTCGGTCCACCTGTTATGGCAGCAATAACCATAATTGTATCTTTTTGAATATTAAATTCAACTCCAATTCCATCGAAGTTTCCTTCTAGTTGTTCGCTTACTGCTTGTAAATCAGTTGCAGGTATATACGATGAATGCGGGTCTAGTTGCTCTAAAAGTGAAACTACTGCATCGTCTTCAAGGTTCTTAACATTAACAGTATCAACATATTCTTCGATAATATAGTTCAAAACATCATCTACTTTATTGCTTGAGCTATTTTTAACTCCTGCAATTTTCTTTGAGCTATTATTTCCAGAAAAGAAATATCCGATTGCGACTCCAACGGCCAAAGCAAGCCCAATGAAAAGTGGAATAAAAACCGAGAATTTATTGTTACTCATTATTGATGAAATTAAACGTTAGTTTCGGGAATATATTGGCTGACTTGAATTCCGAATTTAGTTAGGAAGTCGACTCCTTCATCGCTTTCTATTCCTTTATAAGCAGCATATGATTTTAGATAAAAGACCTTTTTTACCCCAACAGAAAAAATGATTCTGGCGCAAGGCAAACAAGGAGAAAGCGTTACATACAAAGTACTTCCATCCATATCAACTTTATTTTTTGCGGCATAAAGTATAGCATTTGCTTCTGCATGCAAAGCAAGTGAGCAACTTCCTTTTCTATCTCTCGCACAACCGTTTTCAGGCCATTCTTCGTCGCAATTATGCGTTCCAGCTGGAGGGCCATTGTATCCGAGAGAGACAATCCTTGTTTCTTTCGTTAATACAGCACCTACCTTTTGTTTTACACAATGTGATTTTTGAGCAAGACGCTCAGCAAGGTTCATATAAATATCGTCGAAACTTGGATTTTTCACTTTAATATCTTTAGTAACTTCAATTTGAGGCATTTCAGTACGCATTTTCATTGTTAGAAGCAGAATACTTTAGCCTCAAAATCACTTTCTGCAACTCTCTTTTAATTATCATATCAGCAATTACTTTAAGATCGAGACCTGGAGAGTTCATTTGTTTGGCAAGCTGAGTCTCAGAGATATCAACTCGGTAAAGTAATTGTGATAATTTTGCAGAACTAACGGTTAAATATTTTTGAATCAATAAATCACTTAACTCAGCAAATGAATATTTTTTATTGAGAAGAATTTTAATGGGGAAACCAGCTGATTGGTGGTCTTTTTTAATTTGTTCGATTAATAACCTAAGAATTGATTTTGACTGAATAAAACCCTCGAAAATATCTATTTCGCTGGAAAGGCTTGGTAAATTAATAATTTCTTCGCTCATTGTGAATGATAATTAACAAAAAACGAAGCAAATAGTTATTTCAGATTGAATTTATTGTTACCAATCAATCTACCATCTAAATACACCTCAGCTATGTAAATTCCAGATTTTAATTCATCAATAACATCCCAATCTAAATTTACTTCAAGTCTTTCATTGCTGAAATCAATATTCTTTTTCAATGAATATTCAGTTGATCTACCATCTTCTTTTGTAAATGTGCCAGAACCACTGTTCGGGTTAGTAATAGGATAACCATCTGGCTTAATTAAGCGCATCACTACTTCACGAGGTCCCGCCTTTGCCACTTTATTTTCTGCAACCACCAGTGTGATAGCAATTTTACTAACTCTTTTAGCTTTATCTGTTTCTTCTAGTTTGCCTTTCCCTTTAGAACGTTGCGCTTTAACTATGATATTTTCTGCTTTCAGCACGGATGCAAGCTCTACTTTTTGAGATAAATCTTTGGTTGTTTTATTTAGATTATCAACTTCTTGCGTAAGATTTACGTTAGCGAATTTTAATTCTTTATTTTCTTTTATTAGTTGCTCAATTTGAATCCTATACTGGTCTCTAATTGCTTTCATTTCCTCTAATTGCCTGCGGATTAATGGAATATCTTTATTTTCCTTAATCAATTGTGCAATTTTATTTCTTTGTTTTTCAATATCACCATCTGCTTTGGCAAGCAAGCTATCTAATTGTATATTTTTTCCTCTGAATTGATCCAACTCAAAAGTCATAGCTTGAAAATTACCATCTAAGGTTTTCTTCAGCTGATTTAAGGAGTCTACTTGTTCAGATTTTACAACAACTTCTTTTTCTGCTGTGGTGCTTCTATTTAATAGGTAAACATTTCCAATAACTGATAAGAGCAAAAGGCCTCCTAAAAGATAGATGATTTGTTTATTTCCGCGTTTTTGTTCTGATTTCTCTTCCATTAATAAATTCGAAAAATTGGTAGAATGATGGGTGTAAAAGTAGTAAAAAAAAGAGTTATTCGTTTATGCCATATTTTTTACTGTATTTATTGTAAAGTTGTTTTTGAGGGTTGTCTAAATCTACTTCTAAACCATCAATCCAAGCATTTAGAACTTTAGATGTGCGCATATCGAGTGCATCGCCTTCTGTAATAAAGAAGGTGGCTTTTTTATTAATTTCTAAACTACCAATTTCATCCTGAATTCCACAAAGGAAAGCAGCATTTGAAGTAATAAGCTTCAATGCCGATTCCTTATTTAATCCATACGCTGCTGCCGTTCCTGCTAAATAGCCTAAATTTCTGCTGCCCATGGCTCCCATTTCTCCTGTGTAACTTAAGGCAACAGTAATTCCATTGTCTGTTAATATAGCTGGGGTTTTAAATGGTAAATCAACCGGATCATCAGGATTTTCAGGTAATTTATGCAATCGCGAAAGGATAACTCCTATGGAATATTTTTTAATGTTGTCTTGCACCATTAGTGCTTCGGCTCCACCGGTTATTACACATTTTTTAATTCCATGTTTATGAGCAAAAACGAGGCTTTCAGAAATATCTCTTGCCTTATTTGCTTCAATGTATAATATTTTCGAGCCATCAAAAAGGCCAAACATCGCTTCAAGCTTGATATTCTTTTCTGTATTCGCATTTTTGAATGAATAGTTTTTCGCATCTGTAAAGATTTCCTCTAAAAGTGCTAAGTGTTTTTTCCTTTTCACATTTCCTTTAGAAGTATCATCTTTTGCTTTAATACCATCAGATTCTGGCCAGTTGAGGTGTATTCCATCATCTATTTTCAAAACAGCGTCTTCCCAGTTCCAGCCGGTAAGTTTAAAAACAGAGGAGCTTCCCGTTAAAAGAGCACCCTGAGGTCTTGCCTGAACCGTTAAAATTCCATTAGATCTAATTGTGGGAATGATGCGGGAATCTGTATTGTAAGCAGTTAAAGCTCTTACATTTGGATTGAGTAAACCAACTTCTGTTTCATCACGTGTTGCGCGCACAGCATCAATTTCTTTTAAACCTAATTCGCTTATTAAGGAAATAAAACCTGGGTAAATATGCTTTCCTTGAACATTGATTATAGTATCGAACGCATCTTTGGAAAGCTTGATTTTATTGGCATCAGCAGCTAAAGTTATGCTGCCATTTTTTATGCCCAAAGCACCGTTTTCAATTGTTTTACCATTGCCTAAGTGCAGCTGAGCGCCCATAAATAAGTAGCTTTTTGATTGTGCAATGGCATTAGAAAAGGCTATTATTAGAATGAGTGTAAATAAGTGCTTTTGAATCATTTTCATTTTCTTAACCATTAATATTGATAGTCCATCCATTCGTTATTTTCTATTTCTAAATCGTCACAATGGCGTTTTAAGTATTTTCTTTTGATTGGTTTTTTTAGATTTTCGGGATTTCCTTTTTCGCTCATCATTTTTTGAATGATTCGGTTACGTTCGGCTTTATTTTCAGCTTGCAATATTTTATCTTTTTCTAAATCGAAATACATAGCACCTTGCACAAATGTTTTTTCGGGTTTGGCATAAATAGATAAAGGATTGTCGCTCCAGATAACAATATCGGCATCTTTTCCTGGTTTTAAACTTCCTGTTTGCTGCTCAATATGCAGCATTTTTGCCGGATTCAATGTTACGAATTTCCAGGCTTCTTCTTCAGAAACACCGCCATAAAGCACAGCTTTTGCGGCTTCTTGATTCAATCTTCTGCCCATTTCGGCATCGTCAGAATTAAAACCTACATTAACGCCTACTTTGTTTAGCAGCGCTCCATTGTAGGGTATTGCATCATTTACTTCAAATTTATAAGCCCACCAGTCAGAAAAGCTAGATGCATTTATTCCGCGAGATTTCATTTTGTCGGCTACTTTATATCCTTCTAAAATATGTGTGAAGGTGTTTATTTTGAAACCCATGCTGTCACCAACATGCATCAACATATTGATTTCTGACTGTACATAACTGTGACAAGTAATGAATCTTTTGCCTTCTAGTATTTCAACGAGTGCTTCTAATTCGAGGTCGCGTTTGAAGTTGACACTGGAATTTTTTTCAGCGGCCAGATTTTTAGTTTTTTGGTAATTTTTGGCCCTTTCAAATGCATCGAAATACACTTGTTCAACACCCATTCTTGTTTGAGGAAATCTCGTTGTTTTATTGTCACCCCAATTCGATTGTTTAACGTTTTCTCCTAAAGCGAATTTTATATGGCCCGGCGCATCTTTTAACTTCATGTTTTCTGGCGTTTCGCCCCATTTCAACTTAATAATTGCCGATTGTCCACCAATAGGATTTGCGGAACCGTGCAACAACTGAGCGGTTGTAACACCACCAGCTAACTGATAATAAATGGCAGGGTCGTTACAATCAACCACATCGCCAATTCTTACTTCCGCGGTATTATTTTGAGTTCCTTCATTTACACCGTCGGCAAAAGCAATGTGCGAATGTTCATCAATAATTCCAGCAGTAACATGTTTGTTTGTAGCATCAATTTCAATTACTGAAATTCCTTTTGGTAAACTTGATTTGACATCTTCATTTTTCCCAACTGCAATTATTTTTCCATTTGAAACATACAAGCTGCCATTTTCAATAATGCCTGCTGTTTCGGAAGTCCAGATTGTAGCATTTTTTATTAAATAATTTTCAGCCTTCGGTAAAGACTGGAATCCAAACGCCGCATTTGGATATTTAATTTGTATGGAATCTAAGTTAAATTTCTTAGAAATGGCAGTGTCTCCGATTAAAGTGTCATTGTAAGGGCTTAAAAGCACAGCCGAAAAGTTTTGTATAATTCCTTCAGGAGTAGAAATAGCTCCTGAAATTGTTCTTGTTCCGCTCGTATCAACTATTCCATTGATATTATAAATATTTAATTCTCCGGGTTTTTCGGCTTTAACCTGAATATTTAATACATTTCCTTTGACTTTTATCGTAGCAGTAGTTTTTCCTTTCATAGGCTCGTATTTAGACGAGCTAAAGTCGAATTTTATCTCAGGTTTGTATTTTTTTCCTTTGATTTCAAATTTTCCAATTTCCTGGTTGTTTTCTGAAAGCATGTAAATTCCTCTAATATCTGTTTGCAGGGCTTGTTCTGTTTGGTATCTTTTGCCTTGTACCCAAGTTTCTAAAATGTTAGTTTCTTTGTGAAACAATGTATCAGAACAGATGAAAAAATTGGCCAATTTTCCTTGTTCTAAAGTGCCTAATTCTTTTTCAACATTCAATATTTTTGCTGGAATTTCTGTAAGTGCTTTTAGCGCTAATTTTGAATTTAAGCCAGCATCAATGCATTTTTTTATTGCAGCAAGGAAAGTATTAATGTCTTTTAAACCAGCTGCCGTAAATGCAAATGGAATTCCTTTTTGAGCTAATAAAGCTGCATTTATCGGAGCATTTTCCCAATGTTTTAGGGCAGATAGTGGAACATAATCCATGGTATATGCATCAGAAAAGTCCCAGCCAAGAGGAAAGTTAACAGGAACTATTAATGTTGCATTTGTTTTTTTAATTTCCTCGGCTCTCAAATATTCATCTCCAGCAGATTTAATGATGTATTGTTGATTGAATTCATCGCCAATTTTATCGGCCCTTAAAACATTTTGCCAATTGCCGGCATCGAAAATTGCTGGCAAATTTTTATTGATGTTAAATGCTTCAAGAGAATAATTGAAATATTGATCTTTTCCACCTTTTTGATACCAATCTGCATCTAAGTAAGTTTGTCTTAACAAGGCGATGCTTCCCATTAAAGAAGAAGGGTATTCTTGTAATGAGGAGCCTTTATTAAGCGAGAAATAAGCAGCCGCTTGTTGCTTAATGATGAGTTCATTTTCATATCCATCTGCAGTACTTACTAATGTTCCTGTGCCGCGTATTATGCCATCTGCTCGATGAGACACAACTGCACCAAACCCATTTTTACGCAAATTTTCTGCATCTGATAGGGCTGCTTTAAAAGAAGAAAATGCTTCAAATTCTGGCTGAATGGCCATATTCCATGAGTTTGCAGTTGCATCTGGTCGTTCTTCTAAGCTTGCACCTCTTCTTTTTGATGGAGAATTTTGTTCCACACCATAATTACTGTAAATGTCAATAAATGCAGGATAAACATGTTGACCGTTGACATTAATTTGTTGCCATTCTTTTTCTAATTTACTACCAAAAGGGAGCACAATCTTAATTCTGCCTTTTTCAATCACCAGAATTCCGTTGGAGATAAATTTTGAAGCAGAAACATGAATATTCGCATTGTAAAAGGCAACAACAGCTTCTCTTTTATCTTCAATTCCGTTAACAGGATAAAGTCTTTGTCCCTTACTTTGATTAATGCATAATTGCAGCAATATGATGGAAATAATATACTTCATTTTTAAATTTATTTTGTTGGATTTAATAAAATCATAAACCCTTTTGCAGCAATTTCTAAGTTATTGGTATCGTTTTTTGAGGAGGCGAATTTCGAGTTTTTATCTTTCAAACTTAACTGTACGCCTTTATTTAATGGAACATTTATCTTTTTGTTTTGATTAGCCGTATTAAATACTACAATTACTGATGTGTTTTCTTTTGTGCTGGTTCTTTTATAAGCAAATATTGATGCATCGGAATTTGGAATCCGCTCAAAACTGCCTGTTCTAAGTGCAGCATATTTGTTTCTTGTTTGAATGAGCGTTTGAATGAACTGGTACTTTTCTTCATCAAAAAACACCCCATCGCTTTGAGCTGCTTTTGTTTGATTGGGTAAAAAATTTTCAGGGTCGTACGTTTTTTCTCTCCAAATCATGGGTTTTCGGCAATCTGGGTCGTTGGCGCCCCACATTCCAGCTTCGGTTCCATAATAAAGCATTGGAGCACCAACATAAGTCATTAAAAAAACGAGCATTTGATTTTGAATAATGTCTTCAGTTTTAGTTGGCTTTCTAGTATCGTAACTTGCATTGGTAGCTTGAGACCAGCCAAAGTATTTTCCCCAATCGCGGTATTGTACTTTATTTTGATTTAAAATGGCTGATGTCATGCGGTTGGTATCATGACTATCGAATAAATTTTGTTGTGCATTTGGTTGAATGGATATGGGAAATGCAGTGCGCAAAGCTGCAAGGTCAGCATCAAACTTATCGGCAGAGCAGGTGTTTTCTCCAATAAAAAAGTCGGCCATGTTAAATCCAACATTGTAATTCATTACTGCATCAAACTCGTCGCCTTGTAAATAAGGTTTCAATTTTTCAATTGGCTCCACCACTTCGGATGTTAAGTAGGCAGAAGGATTAATAGATTTTACATGTTTCCGCCAATTTTTCCAAAACTGGTGATGGATACAGTAAGCTACGTCAAGCCTCCAACCGTCGATTCCGTTTTCAGTTCCTTTATTATATGGGTTCATCCAGCGTTGCGTGCAAGCATAAACATAATCGGCTACGGGTTTTACCAATCCATTTTCGTCTTCGCGCAACTCGGGCAAGGTTTTAACGCCAAACCAACCTTCATATTCGAGTTCTTTGCCAGTGGTGTTATCTGGCCATTGTTTAATGATAAACCAATCTTTGTAAATTGAATTTTGTCCATTTTTTATCACATCTTGAAAAGCAAAGCTGTTGATTCCCATGTGGTTAAATACACCATCGTAAATTACTTTTATGTTGAGTTGATGCGCTTTTTGAATCATTTCAAGCGCTAGTAAATCTGCTTTGGTCCACACCCAGGTTTCGGGTTTTGAGGGATTTTCTTGTAATACCATTTTTTTGTCTCCTTCGGGGTCTGGACCAAAATGTGGGTCGATATGGTGATAACAAGCTGCATCGTATTTATGAGAAGATGGAGCTGTAAAAAGTGGATTAAAGTAAATGGCAGTAATTCCTAAATCTTTTAAATAGGGTAATTTGTTTATTACACCTTGAATATCTCCACCGTAACGCCGGCGTTGAATGTTGTACCAAATATCTTTTCCATTTTGTTTTTCATAAGCCTGGAGTTCATACCATTGAGAAGTCCATGGATGTAATTGCCAAGGTGAAACAGTGTCATTTGGATAGGCATTTAGCAAACTGCCAATAGTTGGGTCGTTTGTAGTGTCGCCATTGCAAAAACGTTCTGGAAAAATTTGATACCAAACTACATTGCTCCACCATTCGGTTTGGGCATTTATAGAAGTTGAAGTGATTATTAAAATGCAGAAAAACCGAAAGACCATAGTAGGGAAAATGTTTTCAAATATGGTAAATTTATTGGTATTACGACAGTTGCGCCAACGATAGAGGCAAATACCGCCCCGTTATGAAATAAAAGGGGCAGTATAGCCGATAGCGTGTTTGGCGCCCAAAAAAGGAATAATAAATTTATTTCTACTATCAATTTGAGATATCAATTTTCAAAAAGCTTTTCATATATATTTGCCAATTGAATGTCAGATAATATGTATAGTAAATTTCTTAAACTAGTAATACTGGTTTTTTTATTAGTTAACTTAGCGAAAGCTCAGAACAAAACAGATTTTTTTGTAGAAAAACCTTTTCAGGTTCCATCATATTTGCTTAATAATGCTGAGAAATTGGCCAAGAATTTAGCAAAGGACCAAGACGTGTTAGATGAAAAGGAAGCGGAAGAAATGTATAAAAATTCTTTTTACATTTTAAAGGAAAGAGTTAATACGGGTGAGCTTTATTTTTCGAACGAGTTAACTGATTATTTAACTAAAATTGTTGATGATTTGTTGTTGAATGAAGGTTCTTTGAAAGGAAAAATAAGGGTCTTTTTAACAAGAAACCCTCAAGCTAATGCATTTTGCTTGCCCGATGGAACTATTTTAGTGAATGTAGGATTGCTAAATATCTTGGAAAATGAAAGTCAGTTAGCGGGAATTTTAAGTCATGAAATAACCCATTATAAAAAACATCATGCTTTAAACCAACGAAAAAAGAATAAGGATTTAAAAGACCAAAAATATAGCAATACCAGTTCTGAAGGAGTATTGTTTAAAATGCTGAGTTATTCGCGTGAAAACGAATTTGAATCGGATGCTGGTGCTGTGAATATTTTGAACGGGGGGAAGTACAATGCAGCTGAATATCCAAATGCATTGAAATTTTTGATGGAAGAACAGAAAGATACTTTGAAAGGAAGTTTATCTGACTTTTTTAATACAGATGTTTTTACAGTTGATACGGCAATAGTATCAAAGAAAAATATAAAAAAAGAGTTGAATAAGTCTGTCTCAAGAAGCAAATCTTTACTAAAGTTGGGAGATGTTGAGTACGAGACGCATCCAGATGGTGAAAAACGAATTTTGGCAGTGAAAGAAATTTTAACTTCTATTGAATATAAAGAGCCTGCGAAATTGGACAATACTGAGTTTGCTAATTTGAAAAGAAAAGCAGAATTCGAAACAGTAGAAAATGCATATCTTGAAGGTGAATATATTACAGCATTGCTTTTATCGCTAAAATTAAAAGAGAAAAATCCTACAAGTGAAACAGCGGAAGTAATGATTGTAAAAAACTTATTTTGGTTAAGTCGTTTAAAGGAAAATGGTGTGATGAACGATTTTTTGGGGAAAGTAGAAGTGAATAAATCTGCAGATATGGCAAGGTTAAAATTGTTTTTCGACAAAACAAAAGCGCCAGATTTAGGAAAATTCTTGTTTACTTATACAAAAAAACAATTAGAGCGTTTTCCTGAAAATGAAAGTATTGCATTTTATGTGGCAGCAGCAGCGGAATTACATTTAGGAAAAGATGCAGCATTGGTTTTTTATAAAAAGTATAATTCAAAATTCCCAATCGGAAATTACTCTGTTTATATTAAAAATAAAATTGATTAAAATGAGAATTATAGGATTTATCTCAAGTATAATTTGCGTTTTTTTTGCCAGTGGTTGCGGCATTAACTCCATGCGGGTCTATACCATGCAAACAGAAGATTTTGGAGCAAATCAGAAATCTTTAAAAAAGGTAATTTGTATAGCTCCCAACTTTAAAAAATATACAGACAGAGACATGGATAATGAAGATTATTTATCTTCATGGAAATTGAAAGATAAGTTTGCAAAAGAAGCTGAAAGTTGGAGCAAGAAAAGTGGATTTAACTATGAAGTTTATTTTCCTAGTGAAGATGCTGCTAATCAACAAGCCATTTATACCAAGTTGTTACCGTTAAGACGCTCTCTTTTAATGGCAATTAGCAATCAGGCAAATTCATTAAACGAAACTGATAACTCAATGTTTAGCGAAGAGAATAAGGGTGTTTTTGTTGTAAATACAGTTTTACCTGCCGAATGGTCAAAATTGTCGGAAGAGTTCGAAACACCTTACTTTTCAATGATTGAAATGTATGCGAATAACAATAAGAGCTTTTTTATACATATAATCGCTGATGTTGTGAAAGGTAGGATTGAATATCAGGAAATTAGAAAATATTCTGGTTTAGTAAAACCAAGATATATCGAACATGTATTGTTTGATTCATTTAGAACTTTGAAAAAGAATTTAAAGGGAGGGAATAAGAAATGAAAAAGTCATTTTTAATCATCATAATTTTAATCGCATTTGCTAATTTTTCTAAAGGGCAAATAGGGTTTTTTGGCAAAAGGCTTGTTGTTAAAGCAAATGCTATATCAGGAAATGAGAGATTGTTTTCAGGATTTGAGTTAGAATATGCAGTAAAAAGAAATATAACAGTTTGTTTTGGGTACAGGGCTAACAGTTATGAATCTACATTTAATTTTAGCGACTTTGAGAGCATAAATTACTTTATAAATAATGTCTCAAATTATCAAATTTACAATTTTGATGATGGATTAAAATTTTATGATTTAACTTACTCTTTATCAAATACTGAAAAAGTTGAATCTGGATTTAAAAACAAAGTGCAAGATGGACGATTGGTAAGTAACCGAAGAATTTTTGATTTTAGTTTTCGTTTTTATTCAAATTCATATTTGTCAGCACCATCGGGCTTTTATTCTCAATTTGGATTGGGATTTGGTTCACAAACATACAATGGTGGTATATATTACCCAGATGATATTAGGGAGTATGAAAATACAAGTAAAATTTATTTTTACAATGAATCGTTTGAGAGATATGAAAAGAAAGAGACTGTTTTTAATTTATATTTTGGTTTAGGCTATCAACATATTTTCTCAAAATGGGTTACACTTGATTTTAATATTAATGCAGGAGCTGGCGTAATTGGAAACAGCAACACGTCAGGTTTTTATAAATCCTCCCAAAACAATTTCTCCATAATTTTAGATGAACAAGAAGAACTTCTAAGAATCGGAAATCTATATGGAAATGCTAGACGTAGCATTTATTTATCGCCTTTAAGTACTTTTTACTTTTCTGGCAACGTTAAATTAGGCATTTTACTGTTTTAAATAAATGCATTTTTAAAGTGAAAATTGCAACTTACAACGTTAACGGACTTCGTTCCGCTATTAGCAAAGGATTTTTAGATTGGCTTACTGCTGCTAATCCAGATATAGTTTGTTTGCAGGAAATTAAAAGCGAAGCCAGCCAATTAAATTTAGACGATTTTATAAGCAGAGGCTATGAACCTTATTTGTTTTCAGCCCAAAAGAAAGGTTACAGCGGAGTTGCTATCCTCACGAAAGTAAAAGCTGATTTTGTTGCAGTTGGAATGAATCATCCTGAATATGATTTTGAGGGAAGAAACATCCGCGCAGATTTTGGTGATATCACAGTTTTAAGCACTTATTTTCCAAGCGGAACCACTGGTGATATTCGTCAGGATTTTAAAATGAAGTTTTTGGCAGATTTTCAGAAATATGCTGACGAATTAAGAAAAGAAAGGCCAAACCTAATCATTTGCGGAGATTACAACATTTGTCACCGAGCTATAGACATCCATAATCCAGTTTCTAATGCCAGAAGCAGCGGTTTTTTGCCTGAAGAACGTGAATGGATGGAACAATTTTTAAGTTCAGGTTATACAGATTCGTTTAGACATTTAAATAAAGAGCCAAAACATTACACCTGGTGGAGTTTCAGAGCTGGTTCGAGAGAAAAGAATTTGGGCTGGCGCATTGATTATGTGTGCATTGCCAATGAATTAGAAGCGCGTTTGAAACATGCTTTTATTTTGCCTGATGCAAAACACAGCGATCATTGTCCTATGATGATTGAATTGGCTTAATTAAATCTACTTTTGTTCTTTCATGGAACGCAGTACTTTATTTGTAGATGTAATTGTGCCTTTGGGGCTGCCACAACTTTTTACCTATCGCATTCCTCTGTTAATGAATGGAATGATAAAACCGCTTCAACGTATTGTTGTTCCTTTTGGTAAAAAGAAAAAATACACTGCCATTGTTTATTCGGTTCATGAAGTTCCACCACAGCAATACGAAGCCAAATACATTGATGCAATTATTGATGAAGAAGCGAGTATCAATGTAATTCAACTTAAATTTTGGGAATGGATTGCCGAATATTACATGTGCAGTTTAGGTGAAGTAATGCAAGCAGCCCTTCCAGCTGGTTTAAAGCTATCGAGTGAAACGGTTCTAAAAAAATATGGAATTGCAGATGAAGAAGTGCTAAAATCTCTTACCGACAGAGAGTTTATGGTGATGGAAGCTTTAGAAAAAGCTGGACAATTGAGTGTGAAAGATGTGGAGAACATAGCAGGTATTAAAACCGTGTATCCTATTATTAAAAAATTAATGGAACACAGACTTCTTAGTGCCGAAGAAGAATTGCGAGATACTTTTAAACAGAAAACTGAAACATGGCTTACTCTTTCTTCAGAACATTTTGGAGAAGAAGGGTTAAACAGGCTGTTAGATTCATTAAAACGAGCTCAAAAGCAACAAGAAGTAATTTTAGCATTTCTTTCTCTTGGAAATATGGAGATGAATGCGCCAAGTGCAGTAAAAAAAACTGAGCTAGTAAAGAAATTAGGTGGAAATGCAGCAAGTTTGAATGCAATATTGAAAAAAGATATTTTTACAATAGAAGACAGAATTGTGAGCAGATTGGGTGGTATTGAAGAAGAGCATGCAGATTTTGTGTTGAGTAATGCACAAGAAAAAGCACTTGACCAGATTAATGAAGCTTTCACTGAAAAACAAACAGTTTTGTTGCATGGATTAACAGGAAGTGGCAAAACAGAAATCTACATTCGCTTGATTGCCGAACAATTAGAAAAGGGTAAACAGGTGCTTTACTTACTTCCTGAAATTGCATTAACCGCACAAATAATTCATCGTTTGAGGAAGCATTTTGGGCGCAAAGTGCAGGTGTATCATTCTAAGTTCAGCGAAAATGAAAGGGTGGAAGTTTGGAATGCAGTGGCAAATGCAGAGAATGAAACTGGAGCGCTTATTTTAGGTGCACGTTCATCGGTTTTTCTTCCTTTTCAAAATTTAGGTTTGGTGCTGATTGATGAAGAACATGAACCAACATTTAAACAATACGAACCCGCCCCACGATACAATGCGCGAGATGCTGCAATGGTTTTGGCCAATTTTCATAATGCCAAAGTGTTGCTTGGCTCTGCAACACCATCTTTAGAAAGTTACCACAAAGCACAAACAGGGAAATATGGTTTGGTAAAATTGCAGGAGCGTTTCGGTGGAGCACAATTGCCGACTATTATCTTAAACGACTTAAGAGAAGATACTAAGCGAAGGAGAATGAAAGGCATTTTTTCGCCCTTATTGGTTGAAGGTATAGAAAGTACCTTGAAAGGAAACAAGCAAGTAATCTTGTTCCAAAACAGGCGGGGTTTTGCGCCCATGCTGCAATGCCAAAAATGCCAATGGGTGCCACAGTGTGTGCAATGCGACATCAGCCTTACTTACCACAAGGCCATTCACCAATTGCGCTGTCATTATTGTGGTTATAGCTTAAATGTGCCAAGTTCTTGTGCGGTTTGTGGTTCCCCCGACATTCGTTTCAAAGGTTTTGGGACCGAAAAGATTGAAGAAGAATTGAATGGCTTACTACCTGAAGTAAGCTCTGCTCGGATGGATTTAGACACTACGCGTTCAAAATATTCTTACCACAAATTAATTGAAGACTTTGAGCAGCAGCGTATACAAGTGCTTATTGGGACGCAAATGGTTTCCAAAGGATTAGATTTTAATGAGGTGAAATTAGTAGGTGTTTTAAATGCCGATGCCATGTTAAAATATCCAGATTTCAGGTCTTATGAGCGTAGTTTTCAATTATTATCGCAAGTAGCTGGCAGGGCAGGGCGGAGGTCAGAACCAGGAACAGTGCTTATTCAAACCTGGGATCCTGAACATGCCGTTTTGCAGATGGTAAAAGACCATAATTATGAATTGTTTTTTGAGGTTGAAATTGAAGAACGAAGGAAATTTCATTATCCGCCATTTTCAAAATTGTTACATGTTACCTTAAAAAACGAAGCCCAAACTGGCCTCGACGAAGCGGCAGATGCTTTAGCCAATTATTTACGCGTAACATTCGGCACACGCATTTTAGGACCAGAATATCCTGCCATGATGAAAGTACGGAACATGTTTCAAAAGCGCATTTTGATTAAAATTGAAAACGGACTCTCATTATCGAAATTTAAAGCCACATTGAAAACACAAATCGCTGCATTTTTTCAGCAATTTCCCTTGAAAAATTTTAGGTTAACCATTGATGTGGATCCGGCTGGATGAGGTAATATGCTCTAATAGCGAACTTTTCAAACTAAAAGGATCGATTACTTTTAATTCGTTGATATTACTAAAGTCTTTAATATTGCGAGTGATTAAGACTCAGTCATTAACTATTGCTGTGGCTGCAATAATTGCATCGGGAAGTTTGGTTTTGTGATTTTTGCGTATTTCAGCCGTCTTAAGTTTAACTTCCTGTTCCAATTCAATGACAGAAACATTGTTGATAAAATTTTGAAGTGTTTCCACATCCTTTTCTTTGGATGATCTCCAACAAAGAAGCTCAATCTCTGTAATTGCAGAAATGTGAGGTTGTTCTAATTGAAGAGTTTCGTCTATAAACTTTTCTGCACTTAAAGGAAACAACTCTTGTAAATAATAAATTACAGTATTTGTATCCCAAATATATTTTATTCCCATCCGTTTCTAAGTTCGTTTAGTTGGGTATCAATATCTATTTGAGGCTGTTTGGTCATTGCCCCTTTAAGTGATTTCAAACTATTAGAAGAATCTGGAAGTTCTTTTTCTTTGTGCAAGCGAATAAGCTGTAATAATTCCAAATCTTGTAGAAGCTTTAAAGCTTTATCGTTGATAATGTCAATGGTTATAGTCTGAATCATGATTCTTTTAGTAAATGATTGCAAGGTAGTTTTAATAATTTTATTGTCTTCTTCTGAATTCTTATTTCCTAAAGTAGCTCTTTCAACTATCAAATATACGAAATTAAGTTGCCAGAGTTTTAAACTAAATCAATCCATCTAAATCAACATCATCCACCAAATTCGGGAGGGTAATTTTTAATTTCGGTTCTATTTTCATTGCAGCTTTTATAGCCGAAAGTGCACCAGAGTTTCTTGCCCAAGCCCTGCGGGCAACGCCATTGTTTACATCCCAATGTAACATAGAAAGTAAGCGCCTTTCGCTGTCTTCGCTGCCATCAATCACCAAACCAAAACCACCATTTATTACTTCGCCCCAACCAACACCACCGCCATTATGCAACGAAATCCAAGTGGCACCTCTGAATGCATCACCAGCAAAATTTTGCACTGCCATATCTGCTGTAAAACGACTACCATCATAAATGTTGGAGGTTTCTCTGTAAGGAGAATCTGTTCCCGAAACATCATGGTGGTCGCGACCTAAAACAATTTCACCTTTTATTTCTCCTATAGCAATGGCTTGGTTAAATCGTTGTGCAATTTTCATCCTTCCAACAGCATCAGCGTAAAGAATTCTTGCCTGTGAGCCAACCACTAATTTATTGTCGTTCGCAGATTTTATCCATTGCAGGTTATCGTTTATTTGCCCATAAATTTCTGGTGAAGCATCTTTCAATAACTCTTCTAAAACTTCGGCTGCTAATCTATCGGTAGTTGCTAAATCGGCTGGATTCCCAGAACAACACACCCACCTAAACGGCCCAAAGCCATAATCGAAACACATGGGGCCAAGTATGTCTTGCACATACGATGGATACCTAAATTCTTGAGTGGTTCCTTTTACATCTGCACCAGCTCGGGAAGATTCTAGCAAAAATGCATTTCCATAATCGAAGAAGTACATTCCTTTAGTAGTTAATGCATTAATGGCCGAAGTATGTCTTTTTAAACTACTGTATACTTCTTCCTTAAACTTCTCCGGCGAATTTGCCATCATTTCATTAGATTGCTCATAAGTGAAACCAATTGGATAATAGCCTCCAGCAAAAGGATTGTGCAAAGATGTTTGGTCAGAACCAATGTTTACATGAATGTTTCGCGCAACAAGCGCTTCCCACAATTCGATGATGTTTCCTTCATAGGCAATAGAAAGTGCTTCTCCTTTGTTTCGAGCGTTTTCAGCACTATTAATAGCTTCATTTACATCCGAGTGTATTTCATCTACCCAACCTTGACTGTGTCTTTTTCGTGCTGCGGTGCTATTTATTTCTGCAGTAATACTTACCAATCCTGCAATTTTAGCTGCTTTGGGTTGCGCACCGCTCATACCACCAAGTCCTGATGTAACGAACAACATTCCCTTGAAATCATTGCTACCAGAAATCTTTCTTGCAGCATTCATTACAGTAATAGTGGTTCCATGCACAATTCCTTGTGGGCCAATATACATATACGAACCAGCAGTCATTTGTCCGTATTGGGTTACGCCTAAAGCATTAAATTTTTCCCAATCGTCGGGTTTAGAATAGTTGGGAATCATCATTCCGTTTGTAACAACTACTCGTGGAGCATCTTTGTGCGAAGGAAACAAGCCCATTGGGTGGCCAGAATACATCACCAAGGTTTGGTCATCTTCCATTTCGCTGAGGTACTGCATGCACAAAAGATATTGCGCCCAATTTTGGAATACCGCACCATTTCCGCCATAGGTTATGAGCTCATGCGGATGTTGTGCAACGGCTGGGTCGAGATTGTTTTGAATCATTAACATGATGGCTGCTGCTTGCTTGCACTTTGCTGGATATTGTACAATTGGTCTTGCAAACATTTCATATGTAGGTCTATAACGGTGCATATAAATCCTTCCATATTTCGTTAATTCTTCCTTAAATTCTTGAGCTAAAGTTGGATGAAATTTAGAAGGAAAATAACGTAAAGCATTTTTCAAAGCGAGTATTTGTTCTTCCTTGTTTAGAATAGCTTTTCTTTTCGGAGCGTGACTAACTGAAGAATTAGTTTCTTTATTAACTGGCAGTTCACTTGGTATTCCAGCCATAATTGAAGCCTTAAATGCGGCAATATTTTCTTTGGTAATTTCTTGAATCATTGTATTATTTTTTGTCAAATCGACCTTTGCTTTTGTTATAACCATATGGACAATGCCTACAACCATTTTGGCAACAATACCCGCGTTTTAAAAGGTATTTTTCGGTGAATACTATATATCCTTCTGGTGTATAATAATATTCATCCGCATTTAATTTTGAAAGCCTTGAAAATTCCGAATTGCTCATTGTTTGTGCAAAGTTCATTTATTTTGCATCAATATAAAACAGTTAACTCAGAATTGTTTTGTTTACATTAGTTTTACAGAAGAAAATGTCGAAAATATCGGCAAAATTGAACAAGTAATTATGCACTTAAATAGTCTTTTTGATATGTATGTTGAGGATGATTCTTTTCAGCATCATTTATTAACTCAGCAGCAAATTGATTTAAAAGTTAGGCGATTCGACAAGCTACATGCTCAAGCTGGAGGCAATAAGATTTTTAAGCTTACAAATTGGTTGAGTAATATTGAAGAATACAAAACAGTGATTTCTTTTGGAGGAGCTTTTTCAAATCATTTGTTGGCGCTTTCTGCAGTCGCAAAAATGTTGGGAATTAAATCTGTTGGAATTATTCGCGGAGAAAAACCAGTTCTTTTTAACCATTATTTAAATGCATTTGTGGAAAATGGAATGGAATTAATTTTTGTTTCTCGAACTAACTATAAAGGCAAAACAGAGATTGATTTTATAAATGATTTAAAGTTAAGATTTCCAGACAGTTTAATTATTCCAGAAGGCGGTGCTGGTGAAAGAGGAATTGCTGGAGCTCAGGATATGGTGAATGAAATTGAGCCTTATGATTTTATCGTTTTACCATGTGCAACTGGAACCACTTTAGCAGGAGTAGCTGCTAAAAATAAAAATTGTGAAATACTTGGTTTTCAGGTATTGAAAGGTGAAAACATCATTCAAAATGAATTAACTAATTCAGCAAATTTGGTTCTGAGTGCATTTCAAAAAGTTTCCATCATCACTCATTATCACTTTGGTGGATATGCCAAAGTGAATGGAGAGCTATTAGATTTTCAACAAGAGATTTTTGAAAGCACTCAAATTCCATTCGATAAGGTTTATGGAATTAAAGCTATTTATGGGTTATTTGAAGAAATCAATAAAGGGAAATTCAAAAAGAATAGCAGAATGTTGTACTTACACACTGGAGGAACTTTCGATTTTATTAATCAATAGCTCTTTTATTAAATAACAAATAACCCATTGTGAAAATTATTGAGAAAGGGTTTTTTATCCTGTCATAATAATTTAAACTAATTGCAATTGGGGTTATAGGTGTATGATACACCAAAACAGCACTTGCCATAAAATATCTTTTTTCGAAAGGTTTGCCATAGTATGCAGCTAGGAATTCATTTTGAAGAATTTCTTTATGGGGTTGAAAAATGTACCCTTCAATTCTCAAATCTAGTCTGTTAGTAAAGCTAGTTACAGTTTTTATTCCAGCCGCTATAAAATTGTGCGCTCTATATTGTGGTAAGAAAAGTGTTTTACTTTCAGGAACTGGAGAAAATATTGCTGCTTCCATTAAAGTAGCAGTGTAGTTATTGAAGAAAGGTTGATTTGAAACTACAGCTTCACCGTAAAATCCAGCTTTAAAGCGCCCTCTTTTATTAAAATAAGAATCATAAATAACACGAGCCCTGAAAAAATCATGATTGGCTGCAAATTCATCTTTCACTAATGATGTACTGCCAGGAATATTATACTCTTGACCAGCGAAATACTTAATTCTAATAATAAAATTACTGCCACTATTGGCATAGAACTTTTTATTCAATGTGTTTCTTTCAATAGTTAACCAACCTGAACCATGGTTAAAATTAGTCCTGTCTGCTGTATCTGCGGTGGAAAAATTTGAAGTTTGATAATAATCATCAAATACTCTCGCACCAGTAAGGCCTGTTCTAATGCGCCCATGATTTGCAAGAGGTAAACTTAAACCTCCAGTAAAATACCTATCATATTGAATAAGATACGACGGTTTAATGTCCTCGAAAAATGTACTCGCACTTGTAAAATAATCAAAGTTGTTTGTAGTAAAATCACCTTCTATCAAAAATGGTGTTTTAAATGGGAAATCGAAAGTCCCTTTTACTTGTAATGAACCGTAAAATTTACCGAAATAAGCATTGGCATCTAAAGAAATTCCTATTCTTGAAATTCTGTTATATCTGAGTGATACAAAGCCAGTATTGATGGGCCTAGAAGAAAACAGTCCTCCAAATTGAGCAAATAAATCTTTATCTAATTTCATTTGCAACTTTAACCTGAAATGTTGGTCAGAAGAATCATATTGTGCTAAAGGATATATCTTTTTAATTCTGTCATCAAAGGCCAACCTGAAATAATAAGGACGAAGTTCTGCAAGGTCTACAGGGAATTTCCTTTTACCTAAAACACCATTCACATAACTAGTTTGATTTTTTGTTAAACCCGAAATTTGAATATCATCAATTATCATAGGTTTTAGCAGAGCACGGAATTTTTGCCGCTTTTCAGTTAAACTTGTGCTATCCTGAATGCGGCTAACCATTTTATAAATTTCCGGCATCCTTTCTAGTGCACTATTGTATCCATTTTGTATTACCTCTTCATTTTTACTAAAGTCGAGAATCGATATTTTTGCATTTTTGGGTCTTATAGTAATCATACTGGCTGTTTCACACACTTCATTGTAAAGCGTTCTTTCCATCAACATATTTTTAATCTGTGAAAAGATATCGTCCTCTTCTGGTGGTGACATTTCAGAAGCAACAGTGCTTCCAATTATAACATCTGGTAAAAAATCCCGATACATTACATCGGCTGGAAAATTATTATACAATCCGCCATCAAACAATAACTTATCATCTACAACTATTGGTTTGAAGAAAAAAGGATAAGTGGTAGATGCGCGCATCGCCTGACCTAAATCTCCTTTGCTAAATATTACCTCTTGTTTATTATGTATATCAGCAGCAACAGCTCTATAAGGCACAAACAAACTATCGAAATCGTACTTTGCTGCTGCACTAACCGCAGACGTACGTTCCATAAAAGCGAAATCTAAGTTTATAGGTGAAATTATGTTGGTAGGAAGTTTAGTCTGAAAAGTTGAATCAATTTTAAACTTCAATCCAATCCAAGAGCTGTTTTCGGCTCTTTCTCTAAAATAATAAACGTAACGATCGTCTTGTTTTCCAAAAACCCATTTTTGAAAATCTGCTGAGGTAAGTATCGCTTCAATTTCATTAGGATTATAGCCCATTGCATACATTCCACCAACCAAAGCGCCCATAGATGTTCCAGCAATATAATCTATTGGAATATTATTTTCTTCTAAAGCCTTAAGAACTCCAACGTGCGCTACACCGCTGGCTCCTCCGCCGCTTAACACAACACCCACGCGTTGCGCTGATAGTTCAGAAAAAATTAATAATACAAAAAGGCTAAATAGAGTTTTTTTCACTTGATTCCATAACGCAAAAAATGGACTTATGGTGCCCCAAAAATAGAATTTTAAAGTAATAAAGTGTTTGGAAACCCCTAAATATTAATCAGAACAGATTTGAATTAATTCTTTGAAATAAGCTCCACTTTTCAATAAATGTGAGCCATACCAAGAAAATGCTTCACCATTTACCAAATTAACTTTGGCATGTGGTAACAATCCTTCAATCTCTTTTAAATGTTTAAGTTTGAAAGGAAAAGGTTCTGAAGAAAGAAAAACAAAATCGGGATTTAATTGAACTAACTCTTGTGTAGTTAACTCAGGATACCGTAGAATGTTACTTTGTGTAACGTTAGTAAAACCACATCTAACAAGCATATCATGTATAAAGGTTTCAGAATTTACGCTCATCCAAGGCTCTTTCCATATTAAGTAGAGTGCTTTTTTTTCTGTTTTAATGGGTTGCAAAGCTGAAAATTCACTCCTGATTTTTTGGATGTGCACTTCTGCTTTTTCGCTTTTGCCTGTAATTTCTGCAACACATTTTATCATGTCTAGCGCTTCCGACAAACTTTTTATATCTGAAATCCAAACAGGAAAATTTTTGGCCAACAGCTCTATTTCTTCTTTTGTGTTTTCTTCTTTATTACAAATTATTAAATCAGGATGTAGGCTTTTGATTTTTTCAATATTTACTTTTTTTGTTCCACCAACCTTCGTTTTGTTTTGATGCCAAATTTTTGGATGAATACAAAATTTCGTAATTCCAATAATTTCATCATCTAAACCAAGGTCAAACAATAACTCTGTTTGAGAAGGAACCAATGAAATAATCCTTTTAGGAAACTCGATTATTTCAACTTCCCTATTTAACTGGTCCTTGAAAATCATTTGTCAGTTGTTGCTTCTGTTTTTATATCCTCATCAACAGCTTCTAAATATTCTTTTTGGTACATTTTTATGAATATCAAAAAGTAAGAAATAAGCAACGGGCCAAAAATTAATCCAGGTAAACCAAATAAATTCAAGCCAATTATAACTCCTAATACTGTTATAATTGGATGTACTTCTGCGAATTTTTTTTGAATAATAAACCTAAAAACATTATCAATATTCGTAATTATTGCAGCGCTGTAGACTAAGAGCCCAACACCTTGCCATGTTTCTGCTGAAGCAATTAAAAATAAGCCAATTGGTGCCCAAATAATTGCAGTTCCCACTAAAGGAATGATAGAAAACAAAGCAAGCATTATTGCCCAGAAAAAAGGCTCATTTACACCAAAAATCCAAAAGCCTAACCATGCACAAAGTCCCTGAATAATTGCTAAAAGTGGAACTGTTATAGCATTTGAGAATGTCATGGTTTGCAATTCATGATATAATACAAGACTGCTTCTGCCGCTAATTGGTAAAATTTTAGAAAGTGATATCTCAGTTTTATTGTGATTGATAAGCAAATAGTAAAGTAAGAAATACATAATTCCAATTTGTGCAACTATGGCGAAAGCAGTACTAATAAAATCAGTTATGAGGTCTCCTGCTGATTGTTGTATAGATTTTATTCTGTCTGATGTTAACAACTCTTCACCTGTTAGAGATTTAACTTTTGTGTTTAAATTTTCAAACATAACTAGCACTGCATCAGGATTTGACGCAATTGCACTAACCTTAGAGTATACCATAAATGCTGTAGAAAGCACAGGTAGTAATACAATTAGAAAAGATAAGATAATAATTACTGTGGCTGCTAGACTTGGCTTCCAATTTCTTTTCTCGGTTAAATAAACCATAAATGATTTAAAAAGAAGATAAAAAATTACGGCTCCAAGGAATGCATTAACAAAATCTCGAAGGAGATAAACAAGCAAAGCACCAAATAAAATGAGAGAAGCAATAGCCAAAGCCCTGTTAACTCTATCTTTTTCTAAAAATGAATTCATAGTAAAAAATAATATGCTACAAATTTGCACAATTTCTACCTTTGCCGGATGTATTCTGAAAATATCCTATTCACAATCGGCAACACGCCATTGGTAAAAATTAACAAAATTGCAAAGGACATTCCCGCCACCGTTCTTGCAAAAATAGAAACCACTAATCCTGGAAACTCTATTAAAGACCGAATGGCCTTGAAAATGGTTGAAGATGCTGAAAAAGATGGCCGCCTGAAACCAGGAGGAACTATCATAGAAGGCACCAGTGGAAATACTGGAATGGGCTTGGCGATTGCAGCAGTTATTAAAGGTTATAAATGCATCTTCACCACAACAGATAAGCAATCTAAAGAAAAGGTTGATGCTTTGAGAGCTTTTGGTGCTGAGGTTATTGTTTGTCCAACAAACGTTGAACCCGAAGATCCACGTTCCTATTATTCCGTTTCTTCCAGATTGGAAAAAGAAGTTCCAAATTCATGGAAACCAAATCAATACGATAACTTAAGTAACTCTCAAGCACATTATGAACAAACGGGTCCCGAAATTTGGGCCCAAACTGAAGGTAAGATAACACATTTAGTTGTTGGAGTTGGAACGGGTGGTACCATTTGTGGAACTGGAAAATATTTAAAAGAAAAAAATCCAAACATCAAAATTCTTGGTATTGATACTTATGGTTCTGTATTTAAGAAATACAAGGAAACTGGAATATTCGATAAGAATGAAATCTATCCTTATATCACTGAAGGTATTGGAGAGGATTTCCTTCCTCAAAATGTTGATTTTAAAATAATTGATCATTTCGAAAAGGTTACTGATAGAGATGCTGCAATGATGACCCGCAGAATTCCAAGAGAAGAAGGAATATTTGCCGGTAATTCAGCAGGTTCAGCTATGGCAGGTTTGCTCCAAATGAAGCACATGTTTAAACCTGGAGATATCGTAGTTGTAATCTTTCACGACCATGGCACACGCTATTTAGGTAAAATGTACAACGACGAATGGATGCGAGACCGTGGTTTCTTAGAAGAAAAATCACCTAAAGCAATTGACCTCATCGAAAGACACAAACATAAAAAATTAGTGACTTTGGAAAGCAATGCTGCTGTTTCTGATGCATTTACATTGATGCGCAAATTTGATATTTCGCAAATTCCTATTTTAAAAAATGGCGAATTTGTTGGTTCTTTAAGTGATAACCATTTATACGCTTCACTCATCGAGCAGCCAGAAATTAAAAATGAAACTGTTGATAAATTGATGCAAGCACCTTTTCCTTTCGTTTCTCCTCAATCTACTTTAGAAGATATTTCTGGATTAATTAACAGAGAAAACGACGCGGTTTTAGTAAGAGACATGTTAAGCGAAGTGCATATCATCACTAAATACGATATCATTGAAGCTTTAGGCTAATCAATTTTATTGAAAAAACGTAATCTCAAAAATATTCTTGTTTTACTACTTGCATAAATCAATAAATTAAAATACTTTTGCCGTCCAATTTTTAGCAAAGAAATATCATGAAACCAGATATCCACCCGAGTAACTACCGTTTAGTTGTATTTAAAGATATGTCTAACGAAACAGCAATTCTTACAAGATCTTGCATTGCTACAAAAGAAACTATAGTTTGGGAAGATGGAAATGAATATCCACTTGCAAAGTTGGAAATATCTGCATCATCTCATCCTTTCTATACAGGTAAGTTTAAAATGGTTGATACTGCTGGTCGTGTTGATAAATTCCGCAATCGTTACAAAAACCACCAAAGCAAGGTTAACCAAGATCAAGAATAATATAAAATATTTATTTTTTGAAAAGAGCCCTCACTTCGAGGGCTTTTTTATTTTTGTATCATGATGAATATCATTTTATTCGATGATGAGCGAAGAGCTCACTTACTTCCTTTAACATTTACAAGACCTGTAGCAGATCTTAGAATAGGAATTCTTACAATCAAAGAAAAATGGGAAAAAGTTACCAATCTGCCCGTTTCTTTTTTAAGTCAAGATTATTTACAACAAAAATTCCCTCTTGTAGTAAGTGATGATAATATTTTAATTGCAGGTTCTTTACTTCCAACTGAACAATTGTGGGAAAAAATTGCTGCATTAGAACCAGGGCAAGCGCTAGTTTGCCAAGGAGAATTACTTGCTGCGAGAAATAATACCACTCATTTGCAAACCATAGCTGCAGGTTATAAAGTTCAGCCGTTTGTACTAAATACGCCAAGAGTTTCTGATTTGTGGGATATTTTTAGCTTAAATGGAGCTGCAATTAAAGATGATTATGCATTACTAACGAAAGGGCGAGTTTCTCAAATAATAGATAAATCAAACACGGTTTTAGGAACTGAGATATTTGTTGAAGAAGGAGCAAAAATTTCATGTTCGGTTTTAAATGCTTCTCAGGGGCCCATTTATATTGGAAAAAACGCAGAAATTTGGGAAGGCAGTCTAATTCGTGGACCATTTGCATTGTGCGAAAGTGCTTCAGTAAAGATGGGGGCAAAAATTTATGGAGCCACCACAATTGGACCAGAATCTAGAGTAGGAGGTGAGATTTCGAATGTCGTAATTCAAGGATTTTCAAATAAAGGACATGATGGATTCTTAGGAAATGCGGTTTTAGGAGAATGGTGCAACATTGGAGCCGATTCTAATAACTCAAACCTTAAAAATAACTACGCAGAAGTAAAAGTTTGGAATTATCCATTACAAAGATTTGTTCCAACCGGTCTGCAATTTTGCGGACTTATTATGGGCGATCATAGTAAATGTGGAATCAATACGATGTTTAATACTGGGACTGTAGTTGGTGTTAGCGCCAACATTTTTGGCGCAGGATTTCCTCGTAACTTTATTCCTTCATTTACTTGGGGCGGTCCTCAAGGAACTACAGAATATCTATTAGAAAAAGCTTCAGAAACGGCAAGACTTGTTATGATAAGAAGGGGTAAAAAATTTGATGGTTTAGAGCAAGACATTTTTTATAAAGTTTTCGAATTAACCAAATCTTTTAGACAAGGCGGTTAATCTACTTGGCACATCAATTGACTTTTAACTTTCATCAATTTATTAATTCTTATTTAAGTAATAATTCAGACGAATTGTCACTTTCATTATCCAATTATGAACGAACTTTCAAATTTCAACAATATACGTTTTTCAAGCCCTATTGAAGAAGACGCTGAATTTATTCCTCTTATGTCGAGTGAAGATGAAGAGCTAATGAATACAGAAAAAATTCCTGCCGAAGTGGCACTTTTACCGCTACGTAACACAGTACTTTTTCCAGGAGTTGTAATTCCAATAACGGTTGGAAGAGATAAAAGCATTAAGTTAATAAAAGATGCTTATAAAGCCGACCGCATTATTGGTGTAGTTTCTCAAAAAGATGTGGCGGTAGAAGATCCAACTTTCGATGATTTAAATAATGTTGGAACCATCGCTTTGATAGTTAAAATGCTTAGAATGCCTGATGGAAACACCACCGTTATTATACAAGGTAAAAAGCGTTTTCGATTAGATAAACCTACCCAAACTGAGCCTTATCTTAAGGCAACAATTAAAAATTTTGAAGAAACAAGACCTGCAAAAAATGATAAAGAATTTGTCGCATTAATTTCTTCTTTAAAAGACACATCTCTGCAAATAATTCAACAATCTCCAAATATTCCTTCCGAGGCAGGCTTTGCAATTAAAAATATTGAAAGTCCCTCGTTTTTAATCAATTTTATTTCATCTAACATGAACGCCGAAATGGCCGATAAGCAAAAGATGTTAGAAGTGCCAGATTTAAAAGCAAGAGCAGAATTGGTCTTGACATATATTACCAAAGAACTGCAAATGCTTGAATTAAAAAATCAAATTCAAAGCAAAGTAAAGATTGATATTGACCAGCAACAAAGAGAATATTTTTTACACCAACAACTTAAAACAATTCAAGAAGAGCTTGGTGGAAACGTTTATGAGGAAGAATTAGACGAGTTAAAAGTAAAAGCTGAAACCAAGAAATGGGGTGAAAGTGTTAAAAAGCATTTCTTTAAAGAGTTAGATAAATTAGGTCGAATCAATCCTAATATGGCAGAATTTTCAGTGCAAAGAAACTACTTGGATTTACTTTTAGAATTGCCTTGGAATGAGTATTCTGAAGATATTTTCGACCTTAAAAAAGCACAAAAAATTTTAGACAAAGACCATTATGGCCTTGAAAAAGTAAAAGAAAGAATTCTCGAATACCTTGCTGTATTGAAATTAAAAGGTGATATGCGCTCTCCAATTTTATGCTTTTACGGTCCTCCAGGTGTTGGTAAAACTTCACTCGGGAAATCAATTGCAAAAGCGCTTGGAAGAGAATACATTAGAATGTCTTTAGGCGGTGTACGTGATGAAGCAGAAATTCGCGGGCACAGAAAAACCTACATTGGAGCCATGCCTGGAAGGATTATTCAGAATCTAAGGAAAGTAAAGTCAGCAAATCCTGTATTTGTTTTAGATGAAATTGATAAAGTTGGACGTGATTTTCATGGAGATCCTTCATCAGCATTGCTTGAAGTCCTTGACCCTGAACAAAATAGTACTTTTTACGATAACTATGTTGAGCAAGATTTTGATTTAAGCAGGGCAATGTTTATTGCTACAGCAAACAATTTAAGCAACATTCAACCTGCACTTTTAGATAGAATGGAACTTATTGAAGTTACTGGTTATACCCAAGAAGAAAAAGTCGAAATAGCCAAGCAACACCTAATTCCCAAACAATTGAAAGAACATGGAATGAAAACTTCTCATGTAAAGTTCACCAAAAAAGGGATTGAAAAGTTAATTGAAGATTATACGCGAGAATCGGGTGTGAGAAGTTTGGATAAACGCATCGCTAAGGTTATGCGCTCAATTGCTAAATCTGTTGCTATGGAAGAAGTAATTGATAGTAAGGTAGATGAAAAGGATATAACCAGAATTATGGGACCAGCAACTTTTCATAGAGATAAGTATGAAAATAACGAAGTAGCTGGAGTTGTTACAGGTTTGGCATGGACTTCAGTGGGCGGAGATATTTTATTTATTGAAGCGCTTTTAAGCAAAGGCAATGGTAAACTTTCATTAACAGGTAATTTAGGTGATGTTATGAAAGAAAGTGCAGTCATAGCTTTAGAATTCCTAAAAGCGCATTCAGAAGAATATTTGGGTATTGAACCTGAAATATTTGATCATTACAATGTTCATATTCACGTTCCTGAAGGAGCTACTCCAAAAGACGGCCCATCAGCTGGAATTGCAATGTTAACTGCGCTTGCATCAGCATTTACCCAGAAAAAGATAAAGTCAAAATTAGCAATGACCGGTGAAATTACTTTACGTGGAGTTGTGCTTCCTGTAGGCGGAATCAAAGAAAAGATTTTAGCTGCAAAACGCTCTGATATTCAAGAGGTAATCCTTTCTCAGGAAAATAGAAAAGACATTGAAGAAATAAATGCCGACTATTTAAAAGGAATGACCTTTCATTATGTTTCCAACATGAAAGAAGTTTTACGACTTGCACTTTTGGAGGAAAAGGTAAAAAACCCTTTAAAGCTCAGTGTTCCGAAAAAAGAAAAATTGAGTTCGGTGGTAAATTAATTGGTAAGCTCCCAACTAATTCTCTTTCTAATATTTTAGCTTAAAACAAATGCTTCTCCGCATGGTAAGAACTTCTTACCAAAGGACCGCTTTCGACATACCTAAAGCCTAAACCCATTGCAAATTCTTTGTATTGGGCAAATTTATCTGGATGCACAAACTCGGCTACTGGCAGGTGCTTTGGAGTTGGTTGTAAATATTGTCCTAAGGTTAAAACTTCAACTTTCGCATTTCTAAGGTCCGTGATGGTTTCGTAAATCTCATCTTCTGTTTCACCTAAACCAAGCATAACGCCTGATTTGGTGTTGCAGCCGCCTTCTTTTAGTCTGCTCAACACTTCTAAACTTCTATCATACTTTGCTTGAATTCTAACCTCTTTTGTAAGTCTACGCACAGTTTCTAAATTATGAGATACAATCTCAGGTCTAACATCAATTATTCTTTGCAAGTTTTCCCATTTCCCCATAAAATCAGGAATAAGAGTTTCCATGGTGGTATTTGGACTAGCAGCTCTTACTGCGTTTATGGTTTCTACCCAAATAATTGAGCCTCCGTCTTTTAAATCATCGCGGTCAACCGAGGTAATTACACAATGTTTTACACTCATTAACTTCACAGAATTTGCAACGCGCTTTGGTTCATTCCAGTCAACTGAACTAGGCATTCCTGTAGCTACAGCACAAAATCCGCAAGAACGGGTACATATATTACCCAAAATCATAAAAGTTGCTGTTCCTGCTCCCCAGCATTCGCCCATATTAGGACAGTTGCCACTTTCGCAAATAGTATGTAGTTTATGTTCATCTACCAACTTTCTAACCTCTGCATATTCAGGCCCTGTTGGTAATTTTACCCTTAACCATTCTGGTTTTTTTACCCGGATTGGTTTTTCTATGATTTCGTTCATGCTCTGTTCCACTTTTTTCCGAAAAGGTATCTAATAAATAAAGTAACGTATGCGTTTGTTGGCTTATTAAACGCCATTATTTGAATTGGGTTTAGAAATGCATCAACAGTTGCTCCAGTTTCTAAAGAATGCAATTTCTTGGGGTCTTTACCAAATTCTACATTCAATAAAAATGAAGCATAAAAGCCCGGGTGAAATTTTGGCTCCGAAAAACCTTTCCATATTGAAGCCCTTCCTGCAATGTTATCTGGAAAATGAATATCAGGATTGTATTTTTCTACTTTTTCTTTTACCCCAGTTTGGTCAGAAATATAGAAAATATTAAGATAGATTGGTCGCTCAACCGCTATAGAAAATCCTCCAAAGTATGCATAACTCAATTCAACTCCACCAATATCTCCTTTCTTATTGATGGCCTTTTGTTTGCCAATTCCAGCTCTTAAAATAGAAAGTCCAATTAATTTACCATAAATAAAACCTCCGTTATTACTGCTAAATGGGTTAACAGAGCGAATTTCTTTAGGATGTTTCATGCTCACTAAAGAGAAATCCCAAAATCTATAGCTGAATCCTGTGAGGTGTTTTCCTCTTCTGTAGTTGATTCCAACACCCTGTGTATGTATTGTAAATCCCGAATGCTTCACATACTTATAAAGAATGCCTTTCTCCTCAACACCTTTAATGTCTTGGGCCAACATGTTTCCTGCAAAACCAAATAAAAAGAAAAGCAAAAATAAGTTCTTCTTTAAAAAGATTGCAGAAAATAATATGTCTAATAGTTTTTTCAATACTTTTGGAAAGAAGTGTCAAAGATACAAAACCAAATTACCTAAAGTACAAATTAATGCCAACCATCAAAACCATTTATCAAGGCGACTTAAGAACCCATATTACACATGTAGCTTCAGGACAGAATGTTGTTACCGACGCTCCTATTGACAATCAAGGCAAAGGCGAAGCTATTTCACCAACTGATATGCTTAGTGCCTCATTAGGAAGTTGTATGCTTTCAATAATTGGTATTGCTGCAAGAACTCATGGTTTTAATATAGATGGCGTTGAGGTTTTTATTACCAAACACATGGCATCAAATCCAAGAAAAGTGTCGAAAATTGAAGTTAGTTTCAATAATTTTCCTCAAAAATATTCAGAACTTGAAAAAAATATAATTGAAAAGGCGGCTAGAACTTGTCCTGTTGCATTGTCACTTCACCCCGAACTTAAACAAGAAGTTAGTTTTAACTATTAAAATGTACAACCATTTAAACACTAGGGAAATGAATAAAATAAATTATTTGATTACTGTAATAATCTTAACTTTTAGTTTTTCAAACATCAATTCTCAAAATTGTATTGAAGTAGAAACAATTCTTGTAGATGCTTGTGATGGAGGAGCTAGTCCTGAAGGTTTAAATGAAATGTTTAGGTTTAGAGTTGGTTCGAATTCCATAAGTATTTCTGAAATACAACTCTTTGATGGCTGGCCATCTTTCGAAGTAAACCCTCAGCTAACTTTTGGTGGTTTTGTGCAGAATACCTTTACACAAAACAAGACAGCCGAGTTAAATGGAACCATTACAGGTTGCGGTTTTCTTAGAGAACCTGAAAATGGAGTTTTATCGGCTGGGGCAAGAGTCTTAGCCATCACAAGTTATCAAGTAGATGTATCCTTAAACTCTTTTGCAAATTTAACAGATACTTTATTTGTAATTTATCATCAACATAGCAGTCAGACTGGTGGGCATTTCTTGAATTATAGTATAGCTTCTCCTGATAATCAAACATTAACAATATATATAACAAGCGCAACAAATCCTTGTACAGAAACTGTAACCTACCAAAGAACAAGTCTAGTGAATGTTAATGGCCAAAATATAGCACAAAACGGAGCAACTGTTAGCTTTGATAATGATGGAAATGCCACATATTCAAATACAGGTTGTCAAGCTCCATTTACGCCATTTTCAGCAAATTGGACCAATCCAGGTGCTTTTTGCGAAACTTCACCTCCAATTGATTTAAGTGCTTTCATTACCGGTACTTTAGGTGGTACTTTTTCAGGACCAGGTGTAATCGGAAATATTTTTAATCCTTCGGGTTTAAATGGAAATATTGATTTAACCTATACAGTAATTCCTACAAACAATTGTTTAACAGTCCCTTCAAGTGTAACTCATACAGTTAACGTGAGTACAAATGTTGATGCCTCATTTTCTAATCCAGTAAATATTTGCGGAAGTACGACTGGATTCGACTTAAATTCCTTATTATTAGGAACACTCGGCGGTACTTGGAGTGGTACAGGCGTTTCGGGCAGTGTTTTAAATATTAGTGGAATTAATGGTCTTGTTCCTATAACATATTCCGTAGGAAATGGAAATTGCCAAGATTCTGAAACACAAACATTAAATATAATAAACCTAAGCGATCCAGTTATTACAGGTAATACTATATACTGTGCTGGCGCAAACTTAGATAGCTTGGAAGTTATAGGAGATAATGGTGCAACTATTAATTGGTATTCAGATGCAAATCTCACCCAACTTGTAGCTACTGGAAATGCTTTTTTGCCAGTTTCAAATGTAAATACTACTTATTTTGTAAACCAAACATTAAATGGATGCACTTCAGAATTAACCTCTGTTGAAATGGAATTCTCTTTTGTACAAATTCCATCTGGAGATACTTTACTAACTTATTGTGAAGGAGACCCTATTCCTTTATTGGAAGTAATAAGTAATGGTACAGGTAGCATTAATTGGTATGATGACATTAATTTACAGAACTTACTAGAAAACGGAACATCTTTTCAACCTACAACAGTAGCAGATACATTTTATGTTACTAGTTTATTAGGAAATTGCGAAAGTCTTCCTTTAAAAATTGTATTGGCTAGAAACACACTAGTTTTAGCGCAAATTACCAGTAATAGCGGAACTTCATTGTGTTCAGGTGAGCCAATTGAGTTAAGTTCTTCTGAAGTTTCAATGAATGAATGGAATACAGGGGAACAAAGCCAAAACATCACAGTAATTACTGCGGGTACTTACACATTAACAAGACAAGGACTTTGTAATACAGCCACAGATCAAATAGTTATTACTGGATTACCAGTTTCCACTGAAATTGTTACTGATGTCGATTCTGGTTATACCACTTTGTCTGTTTCTGTGGATGAAATAAGTATAAACGCGGAAAGCTGTTTTTGGTATCAAAATTCTTTAAGCATTGATTTTACTGCTCCAGGAATAATTAACTTCCCTGATTCAGGAAACGTTGAATTGAAAGTGATTTGTACTAATAGCACGGGTTGCGCGGATACTTCTTACAAAATAATTAAAGTGAAAAGCGATAAACTTTTACTCCTAGTTCCAAATGTATTCAGTCCAAATGGAGATAGCTTTAATGAGTTGTTTAAAGTAAAACATAATGCTGTAAAGACTTTTAGTGCGCAAGTTTTTAGCAGATGGGGAAATCCTATATATAGCTGGAATGATGTAGAAAATGGTTGGGACGGAACTTTAAACGGTGAGAAATTGAGAGAAGGGACTTATTTTTATGTTATTAGCGGAACTGATATTAAGGATAAGGAATTTATAGAAAAGGGAACTGTCTTGCTTATTGGCAATTGAAGTTATTGATTAGAGAATTGTGACTAATAGTTCTTCTTAACCGAAGTCTCAAGTCTTTTGAGGTCTGTTATGGAAATATTACTTCCTTTAATTTCTATTAAATTATCATGTTTAAGATCTCCAAGTGTTCTTATCAATGATTCTGTAGCAGTGCCTACTACATTCGCTAAGTCTTCTCTTGATATAGAAATATTAAATACCTCGGTTTCTTTTTGATTTTGTTTTTGCAGTTTTATAAGCGTTTCAGTAACTCGTTTTTTTACACTGCTGTAAGCCATTTGAAGTAATTGTTCTTCCTTTTCTTGAACCTCATTTGAAAGCAACTTCACAAATCTTTTCATTACAAAATGATTGCTATTTAACAAAGCGTAAAAATCTTCTTTAGGAATCATCACGATGGTAACGTCTTCTAGGGCTTCAGCACTTTCGTTGTAATTATTTTCATGAAGTAGTGCAGTGTATCCAAAGAAATCTCCTTCTTTTAACAACGAAATAATTAATTCTTTACCATATTGATGTTCTCTATAAATTTTAACTTTCCCTTTTTCTATTAAGTATAAAAAATTAGGTGTACTCCCTTCCACATAAATAGCCTCTTTCTTTTTGTAAAATTTTGTTTTAGCTCCTGAACTTAAATCTTTCAGTTCTTTAATGGATTTTACCTCATCCAAAAAATTATTTAAGCCTTTTCCATCTCTTACAAAATCATCTTTTATTACTTCTGATTTTTTAAATCTGCTTTCTACAGCCCTTAGTAATTCAATATCATCAAATGGTTTTGTTAAATAGTCATCAGCTCCCATTTCCATTCCTTTTCTAAAATCGCCTCTTTCAGATTTGGCTGTTAAGAAGATAAATGGTATTCCAGCAGTTTTGGGGTTTTTACTTAAAAGATGAATTACACCATATCCATCAAGAATTGGCATCATTATATCACAAATTATTAAGTCTATATGTTTAGAAATTGCAATCTCAACTCCAATTTTGCCATTTTCTGCCTGCAAGACAATGTAATTTGCTAGTTCTAAAATCTCAGCTGTATTTTCTCTAACTTCTAAGTTATCTTCAATGAGTAGGATTGTTTTCATGTTTTTTTGTTAATGTAATGTAAAAGGTTGTCCCAACATTTAATTCACTTTCAAAAGTAATTGTTCCTTGCAGTAACTCAAGATATTTCTCCACAATACTCAATCCTAAACCCGTTCCTTGAATATTCATTGCATTTTTTGCTCTGAAAAAACGTTGAAATAAATTTCGCTGCTCTTCTAGAGGAATTCCAATTCCATAGTCTTTTACATGAAGGTGCAGCTCTTCAATATTATTTATGGTTTCAATCTGTATTGATTTGTTTTCAGAAGAAAATTTGCTTGAATTCGAAACAAGATTGATAATAATATTTTTTAAAAACTGCGTATCTGTAACAAATAAATCTGGGCCAATATGCTTATAATTAACCTCTTGTCCTTTTTTTAATACATTTGACATTTCATTAATACAATCTGAAATAAATTCAGGAATATTTACTGAAACCAGATTAATTGAAATTTTACCTTCTTCCAATTTCCCTGCAGATAAAAAGTCGTTCAAGATTAAAGTCATATTTGATACAGCAGATTTAATCCTGTCCACATGCTTAAAACGTTTTTCCTCCTCTTCAGATGTTTTATATTTGCTTATTAAAGATGCAGAAGATAAAATCGTACTTAATGGGGTGCGAAATTCATGCGAAGCCATAGTCAAAAACCTCGATTTCATATCATTTAATTCCTTTTCTCTTTCTAATGCACTGCTTAGCTCTTCCTTAGAAGCTTCTAATTCATAAAGGGTTTCCTTTAGAATTTTAGTTCTTTCTTCAACTTTCAATTCTAATTCGGCATTTATTTTTTTAATTTTTTCCTCTGCATTTTTTCTGGCTGTAATATCAATTATAAATGCAATGACATAGTTTTCCTTATTAAACTTATATGGACTTAAACTTATTTCTAATGGAAATTCAGCACCGTTTTTTTTTTTACCATACAAATCAATTCCTTTTCCCATAATTCTGGGTGAAGGACTATCATTGAATTTCGCTCGATTGCTTTCATGGTTGTGAACAAACCTTGTAGGTACCAATTCTTCAATCTTTTTTAAAAGCAATTCATCTTTATCATATCCAAACAATTTTTCAGCACTAGGGTTGATCCTAATAATACATCCTGATTCATCAGAAATAATTATTCCTTCTGTTGCATATTCGAATAGGGCGTGCATCGTTTCCATTCAGATGGTAAATAATATTAAATTACAAATGATTTCAATTGCAAAGATAGTTTTCTATTCCTTTGAAGTCTGTCGAAATTTCATAAGCCTCGCCCTTGTTTATATATGATAAATATCATAAATGATAGTGACTTTGATTAGCATTTTGATAGCTCCTAGGAAATAGCTTTGTTAAAAATTATTTGTATGAAAACAATTCTTGTTCCTGTGGATTTCTCCGACCCTTCAGATAATGCATTGGAATTTGCTGCTGGTATTGCTAATGATTTAAAAGCTAGTATGATTTTTCTTCATAGCGAACAAATGCCAGTAGCTAGTTATGAGTTTGAACCTGTGGCGTTTACAATAAGCAGTAATATAGAGTATAATACAAAATTACTAAAGGACAGAGCACATAAAATAAATGAAATATATCCTTTTATAGGGCCAATTAGTTGTAATGTTGAAATGGGTGATTTGAAGTCAAATGTAAATAATTACGTCAAAGAAAAAAATGTGGATTTAATTGTGATGGGAATTACTGGAAAAACAAGTAGTATAAGTAAAGCGGTTTTTGGAAGTAATGCAATTTCTATTTCAAAAGAATCTGAAGTACCCGTTATAGTAGTTCCAGTTAACTGCAGATATTCTGGAATTAAAAACATCGCTTATGCTTGTGATTACAAAGAATATATAGATGGTTCACATGATTTAATCGAAATAAAGAATATAGCTGAAATATTTGGTGCATTATTAAATGTAATTCATGTTATCCCTGACGGGCATTTACTAACAGAAAATGAAGTAGAAACAGATAGTTATATTGAAAGCAAGCTTGAAAATGTAAATCACAGAACATTTATTTTCCCAAGAAACAATGTAGTAAACACAATTTTAAGTTTTATTGAGAAACAGAAAATTGATTTGATTGTCATGGAACAAGTGAAGCACTCATTTTTTCATGAACTATTCTATCCTAGTATTACTAAGGAAATTGCTTTTAGCAGCTCTGTTCCAGTAATGACAATATATAACCAATAATACTATATATTTTGAATAAATCGGAGATATTAGTTGCTGAGGATGAATCAAAAAAATTAAATACTTGTTACCACTGCGGAGATAATGTATTTAATTCGGATATTATAATTGACGAAAAGCACTTTTGTTGTAATGGATGTAAAACAGTTTATGAAATAATAAACCAGAATAACCTTTGTACTTATTACGAAATAGATACAGCACCTGGCATTAATCAAAATCACGAGCACAGAAAAGGCAAATTCGATTTTCTGAATGATGTTTCAATTGCCAATCAATTGATTCATTTTAAACAAGATAATATTTCTCATATTACATTTTACTTGCCTCAGATGCATTGTAATTCATGCATTTGGATTTTAGAGAAATTACCGCAATTGGATAAAGGGGTTTTAAAATCAACTGTTAATTTTATTAAAAAAGAAGTTACAATTCAATTTAATCATGATTTAACAACACTCTCAAAAATTGCAGAAAAATTAACCGATATTGGTTACGAACCACACATCAGTTTAAATGATATTTCAAAGAAAAGCCTAAAAAAAATTGATAATACCCGAATATTAAAAATAGGTATTGCTGGCTTTTGTTTTGGAAATATTATGATGTTTAGTTTTCCAGAATACTTCTCTTTAGGAAAATTCGATGAACCCGAATTTAAATACTTTTTCAATTATTTTAATTTGTTTTTGGCGCTGCCTGTATTTTTTTATTCAGCTTCTGAATTCTTTGCTTCTGCAATAAAGAGTTATCAGCAGAAATTTCTCAATATTGATACTCCAATTGCCTTGGCTATTCTTATCACGTTTTCTCGCAGTGTTTATGAAATAATCAGCAATACCGGAGCTGGTTATCTCGATTCCATGTCGGGAATAGTTTTCTTCATGCTCATTGGCAGGTATTTGCAAAATAGAACTTACCAGCAAATTTCTTTTGATAGAGATTTTACTTCTTACTTCCCATTAGGTGTTACAAGAATTGATAAAAATGATAAGGAAGAACAAATTTCCGTAAAGGATTTAAAAATTGGCGATCGTATTAAAATATTTAATGAAGAAATTATACCTGCTGATGCTATTTTATTTTTAGGTAAGGCCATTATCGACTACAGTTTTGTTACAGGTGAAGCAACTCCTGTTTCAAAAAGTATCGGTGAAATTGTATATGCCGGAGGACGCCAAACCAATGGAGCAATAGAGCTAGAAGTTGTAAAAGAAGTTTCTCAAAGCTACCTCACCCAACTTTGGAACAATGAAGCTTTCAAGAAAAATACAAAATCAAATAGTAATGATTCTTTTGTCCATAAAATAAGTAAGTATTTTACCTATGTTTTATTTTCTATTGCAACCTTAACTGCAATTTATTGGCAGCTAGTGAATCCTGCAGTTACTTTAAATGCCATAACATCTGTACTTATTGTTGCCTGTCCTTGCGCATTGCTACTAAGCGCAACATTCACAAATGGCAATATGATACAGCAATTAAATAACCTAAAATTTTATATTAAAAATAGTTCAGTATTAGAAAGAATTGCAAAAGTAGACACAATTGTTTTTGATAAAACAGGAACAATTACTGTTCAACAAATTAAAAATGCTATATTCTTTGGTAAAATTAATGAATACCAAAAAGAATTAATTTTTTCACTTGTTTCCCAGTCTAATCATCCACTTAGCAAAGCAATTGCATTTAGCTTGAATAACTATAAAAAACATTTTGTTAGAGATTATACAGAAAATTTAGGGGAAGGGATTTCCGGTATTATTGAAGGAAAATTTATTAAAATAGGCTCTGCTAGATTCGTTGTTAATAATGAGAAATATTTAAGCAATGGAACCCAAGTTTATATTTCAATCGATGGTACTTTTTTAGGATATTTTGAAATTAAAAATGTTTACCGAAGCCATTTAAAAGAAATAATCAAAAAACTTACTAAAAAATTTAATTTGTCTATTTTATCTGGTGATAATAATAGTGAGGAAGCAAACTTAGCGGGCATGTTTAGTGGAAACAACTCAATGTTTTTCAATCAAACTCCGGCTGATAAACTCAACTATATTCAGAATTTGCAAACCAAAGGGAAAGTTGTAATGATGTTTGGTGATGGGTTAAATGATGCAGGAGCTTTAAAACAAAGCGACGTAGGAATTGCCATTAGTGATAATATGAATAATTTTTCACCCGCTTGTGATGTAATTATGGCAGGCGAGAGTTTTTATAAATTAAATGAATTAATTGATTTTTGTAAAAAGCAAAAGACTATTATTTATGCGTGTTTCAGCATTTCAATTTTATATAATATCGTAGGATTATACTTTTCAGTTATTGGTGAGTTAAAACCAGTGATTGCAGCTATTTTAATGCCTGCGAGTTCTATAAGTATTATTTTAGTTACCATAATACTAAGCACATATTTCGCCCGAAGTTTAAAAGATTAATGATAATTGTCATGTACCATTATGACACTCGTCAATAATTTATTTTTTGTGTAAAGATAATTTTACCCCACTATTATGAGCGTCATTTTAATTCTTATTTCAGCCAGTTTATTTATTGCCTTAGGGTTTTTGGGAGCATTTATTTGGTCTGTAAAATCTGGACAATATGAGGATGATTACACACCTTCAGTAAGAATGCTATTTGAGAATGATGTCAAACAAAAAGAAACCGAAAACACCCTCACCGAAAATAAAATAAAATAAGTTTTTATGGAAATAGAAAAATTTCAATACGACAATAAAATTGTAAAATGGTTTGCCTACGCCACAATTATTTGGGGCCTAGTTGGAATGTTAGGAGGTTTACTTATAGCACTTCAGTTAGTTTTTCCTGTTTTAAATTTTGATACACCATACACCACTTTTGGAAGGGTAAGACCTATTCACACCAATGCTGTAATTTTTGCTTTCGTTGGAAATGGAATTTTCATGGGTGTTTATTACTCTTTACAACGTTTAGTAAAAGCCAGAATGTTTAGTGATTTTTTAAGTAAGATTCACTTTTGGGGCTGGCAATTAATTATTGTGCTTGCCGCATTAACGCTTGCCCTTGGAAAAACTACTGGAAAAGAGTATGCCGAATTAGAATGGCCTATAGATATTCTTATTACTTTGGTTTGGGTGGTTTTTGGATGGAACATGTTCGGAACCATTCTTCGTAGAAGAGAACGCCACTTATACGTAGCTATATGGTTCTATATTGCCACTTTTGTAACTGTAGCTATGCTGCACATTGTGAACTCAATTGAGATTCCAGTTACTTTTTTTAAATCCTATTCTTATTATGCAGGTGTTCAGGATGCTCTCGTACAATGGTGGTACGGTCACAACGCAGTAGCATTTTTCTTAACAACACCTTATTTAGGTTTGATGTATTATTTTGTGCCTAAAGCAGCCAACAGGCCAGTATATTCTTACCGTTTGTCTATCATTCACTTTTGGGCACTTATTTTCCTTTATATCTGGGCAGGTCCTCACCACTTGTTGTACACAGCTGTTCCTGATTGGGCGCAATCTTTAGGAGTAGTGTTTTCTGTGATGTTGATTGCTCCTTCTTGGGGAGGTATGATTAATGGTTTGCTGACTTTGAGAGGTGCTTGGGATAAAGTTAGAGAAGATGTAGTATTGAAATTCTTAGTGGTAGCTGTTACCGCTTATGGTATGTCAACATTTGAAGGACCTATGTTATCGCTAAAAAGTGTGAATGCTGTTGCTCACTTTACAGATTGGATCATAGCACATGTTCACGTAGGTGCTTTGGGTTGGAATGGTTTCCTTACTTTCGGTATTCTTTATTACTTAATACCTAAAATGTTTCAAACAGAATTATATTCTAAGAAATTAGCAAACATGCACTTCTGGATTGGAACCCTTGGAATTCTGCTTTATGCTGTTCCTCTTTATTGGGCTGGTTTCATGCAAAGTTCAATGTGGAAAGACTTTACTGAAGAAGGACAGCTACAATGGCAATTTTTAGATACAGTAACTAGAATGATGCCTTTCTATGCTGCAAGAGCTGTGGGCGGAACACTTTACCTGATTGGGGCAATAATTATGACTTACAACTTGTTTAAAACTGTAGCAATAGGAAATTTTATTGCCAATGAAGATGCCGAAGCAATGGCGTTAACCAAAAGTTATACTGCTCATTCGAAAGACCACTGGCACCGTTGGATTGAAAGAAAGCCGATTCAATTTCTTGTTGTAAGTTTAGTTGTAGTTGCTATAGGTGGAATTATAGAATTCGTTCCTACGTTTTTGGTGAAATCTAATATTCCAACAATAGCTTCTGTAAAACCATATACTCCTCTGGAGCTGGAAGGTCGTGATATTTATGTAAGAGAAGGCTGTTACACTTGCCATTCTCAAATGATTCGTCCTTTTAGAAGCGAAGTTGCTAGATATGGCGAGTATTCTAAAGCGGGCGAGTTTATTTATGACCACCCTTTTCAATGGGGAAGTAAGCGAACTGGTCCAGATTTGGCAAGAATTGGTGGGAAATATCCAGATAGCTGGCATTACAATCACTTCATAGAACCAACTTCAATGTCGCCAGGAAGTATCATGCCTACTTACACTTGGCTGTTAGATGACGATTTGGATCTTTCATCTCTAAAAGCAAAAATAAAAGCGATGCAAACCTTAGGGGTTCCTTATCCTGATGGTTTCGCGGAAATGGCCGAAGAAAGTTTGAAAAAACAATCTCTAGAAATTCAAGCTAACTTAAAGAAAGATGGAATTGAGACATCTTCTGAAAAAGAAGTTATCGCCATGATAGCTTACCTTCAAAGATTAGGTAAGGACATAAAAACGGTTTCAGTTAACAACACTAAATAATTACTAAAATGAAATTTATAAATTATCTTCAATCGATAACTGGCATTGGAATATTTCCTATGATTTCCTTACTCATGTTTTTTACATTTTTCGCTTTGGTTACTTTTTATGTAATTACAGCCGACAAGAAATATATTGAACATGCTAAGAATGTTCCTTTTGAAAACTAAAAACGCAAACAGCTATGAAATCACAATTTAAAAAAGGAATGTTGTCAGTGTTTGCAGGAATATTGCCAATGCTTAGTTTTGCACAAGAAAAGCAAGTGTTTAATGATACTATTTTTTCTAATGTTTTATTCAACGCATTTCTTGTAATTATTATTTTTCTTTTAGTCGTAATTATTGGCTTAAGCAGTGCCTTTAAAAACTTAATTCAAAGTGAGACGAAAGAGAATAAAGAAAGGATGAATAAAACAAAAGGAAAGGAACTATTGTCAATTGTAATTCTTTTGTTTCTCTCAGGCACAAATGCAATATTTGCTCAAGATGCTGTTGCAGCAGCTCCAACAACAGATAGTGGTTGGACAATTGGTGGCTTAAGTTATTTCACATTTTTCAGTTTATCAATCACTATTTTAGTTGAATTTGGTGTTATTTATTTTTTAATCATTTCAATTAAGAACTTTGTAAAAACATATCTCATAGCTGAAGTTGATGAGTCCACTTTGGCGCAATCTGTTGTTGTTAAAGAAAAAAATATGCTCGATAAGTTTAATGCTTCTGTTGAAATAGAAAAAGAAGCAGAAATTATGCTCGATCATAATTACGATGGAATAAAAGAATTAGATAACGATTTACCGCCTTGGTGGAAATATGGTTTTTATTTAACCATTGCTGTTTCAGTCGTTTACTTATTTAATTATCACGTAATTCGCTCTGGCGATTTGCAAGGCGCAGAGTTTGATAAAGAAATGGCAAAAGCTAAATTGGAAGTGGCTGAATACATGAAAACCGCTGCCAATAACGTAGATGAAACAAATGTTAAAATTTTAACAGAACTAGCAGATATTGAGTCTGGTAAAAATATTTATACTGCAAATTGTGCTGCTTGCCATGGAAAAATTGGCGAGGGTGGTGTTGGGCCAAACATGACAGACAATTATTGGATTCATGGTGGTGATATTGTAAGTGTTTTTAAGTCAGTAAAATACGGATGGCCAGACAAAGGGATGAAAGCCTGGAAAGAAGATTTATCTCCAATGCAAATGGCACAAGTTAGTAGCTATATTAACTCACTTATTGGTACTAACCCTCCAAATGGAAAGGCGCCACAAGGTGAATTAATACAAGTAGCAGTTGCAGTTTCAGATTCAACTACAATGGCGGTAGATTCAACTGCCATTGCTTCAACTCAAATTGATACAACAAACAAAAAATAAACATAATCTGTAATGGAAAATGAAACTCCAAGCGAAAGCTTCCGCGATAGTATCGCAACTATTGACAAAGAAGGAAACAGGGCCTGGATTTTTCCAAAAAAACCTTCAGGTAAACTTTTTAACCTAAGGTCTTATGCAAGTTATATTTATTTAATAGTTTTCTTCGGACTTCCTTTTATTAAAGTAAATGATGAGCCTTTATTTTTAATAAACATTTTAGAAAGGAAATTTATTCTGTTTGGTGTAATTTTCTGGCCACAGGATTTCTTCATCTTTGGTTTGGGAATGCTAATATTTATTGTATTTATCGCATTATTTACAGTAATATTTGGCCGAATATTTTGCGGATGGGCCTGTCCTCAGACTATTTTCATGGAAATGGTTTTTAGAAAAATTGAATATTGGATTGAAGGAGATTATTCTAAACAAAAAGCACTTAAAAAACAAGAATGGAATAAAGAAAAAATCATTAAAAGGACAGTAAAATTTGTTTTGTTTTTTTCAATTTCATATTTAATTGCCAACACATTTCTTAGTTATTTAATCGGTATTGATGAAGTATTAGGCCTTTATACAAATGCTTTAACGAATGACACAATCGGAACTTTTATTTCAATTGTGATTTTTACATCTGTCTTCTTTTTTGTGTATTGGTGGTTTAGAGAACAGGTTTGTTTAATTGTATGTCCTTATGGAAGAATGCAAGGTGTTATGCTCGACAGAGACTCAATTGTAGTAGCTTATGACTACGAAAGAGGTGAACCAAGACATCATTTTAAAAAAGCAGAAACACGTGGAAAAGGTGATTGTATTGATTGTGGCTTATGTGTTAAAGTTTGCCCAACCGGAATAGATATAAGACATGGAACTCAACTCGAATGTATTAATTGCACAGCTTGTATTGACGAATGCAACCATGTAATGGAACAGGTTGGACTTCCAAAAGATTTAATCAGGTATGACTCAGAGAATGGTATAAAAAATAAACAAAAATTGAGATTTACAACTAGAATGAAGGCTTACTCAGCTGTTTTGGTTATTCTGCTTGGTATTGAAGGTTATTTACTTGCTTCTCGTTCTGATTATGACGTTACTGTGCTAAGAGCAAAAGGAATGTTATATCAAATTCCAGAACCAGGAAAAATTAGTAACTTGTATACCATTACTATGGTAAATAAAACAAGAAAAAACCTACCCGTAGAGGTAAAAATTGAAAATTTTAAGGCGGAAATAAAATTAATTGGTAAAGACCTCAGTGTGAAAAAAGAAGGAGTTTCAAATGGTGAATTCTTTGTTATTCTAGATTCAAAAGATATCATTGAAAGAAGTTCAAAGATTGAAATTGGAGTTTATTCAAATAATAAAAGAATTAAATTGGTAAAAACTAGTTTTTTAAGCAATGTTTCTAGGAAAAAATAGATATGAAAATGAATTGGGGAGTTAGAATTGTTATTCTTTACGTTGGATTTGTTGCCCTTATTGTTACATTAATTATATTGAGCAGTAGTGTAAACAATGAATTAGAATCAAAAGACTATTATGCGAAAGAACTCGCATATCAAGATAAAATTGACGCTACACAAAATGAGAATAAATTAACTCAGACTGTTAATTATGAAATTAGTGGGAAACAATTTATTTTGAGCCTTAATTCTTCTCAATTAAATCCGTCATTCAGTGGTCTTGTCTTTTTTTATAGACCCTCAGAAAAAGCTTTGGATAAAGAATATCCTATTCAATTCGATAAATCAGGTCAACAAATTATTGATTTGAGTAAGTTTAAAAATGGAGTATATAAAGTTCAAATATCCTGGGAAAATAATTCCATTAAATATTACAAAGAAGGTACAATCAATCTAAAATGAACGCTATTATTCTTACCGGTTTAACGCTCGGTTTATTGAGTAGCTTTCACTGTGTTGGAATGTGCGGCCCTATTGCATTATCAATTCCCGTTCATCAATATTCAGAATGGAAAAAGAATTTGGGTGTTGTAATTTACAACTTAGGAAGAACGTTTACCTACGGATTATTAGGACTTATTGTCGGATTAATTGGCCAGTCTCTTTACTTTATCAAACTCCAGCAATATTTTTCGATTGTTGTAGGATGTATTATTCTAGTATTTATTTTAATTACTTATTGGAAAATCAAATTTCATTTTAATATTAAAATAAGATTTAATTTTATTAAAATATTGCAATCAAAACTCTCATTTCTGCTGAAAAAGAGAAAAGTTCAGCATTTGTTTTTAATTGGAATTTTAAATGGGCTTTTACCTTGTGGTATGGTTTATTTAGCATTGACGGCTGCAGCTGCATCGGGTAATTTTTACCATGCAACAATTTTTATGATGGCATTTGGTATTGGTACCGCTCCATTAATGTATGCATTTATATCTTTAGGGAAATTTTTTAGCAATACTCACAGAATATTTTTTCAGAAATCTGTTCCCATTTTGTTGGCTTTAATGGCAGTATTGCTGATTGTAAGAGGATTAAATTTAGGAATCCCCTATTTGAGTCCTCAAATTAAAACTTCTCAGGAAATTGGAAATGTTAATTCGAATGATAAGCAAATTATAAATTGCCATGTACCTGCTTCTGTTAAAAAAGATTGATTAATTTTTGAATTTAATGCTAGATTTAGTTAAAAAATACAATGTTCCTACTCCAAGATACACCAGTTATCCAACAGTTCCGTATTGGGAAAATAATTTAAATGAGGAAAATTGGAAAGCTAAAATTAAAAAGGCCTTTAAAGCATTTAATAATGATGGAATTAGCATTTATATTCACTTACCATTTTGCGAAAGTTTATGCACTTACTGCGCGTGTAATACCCGAATTACTGTTAATCATACAGTTGAAACAAAGTATATTCAAGCCTTAATAAAAGAGTGGAAATTATATTTAATTGAATTCGATGCTAAACCACTTATTAGAGAATTGCATTTAGGAGGAGGTACACCTACTTTTTTTTCTCCCGATAATTTGAAATATTTAATTAGCTCTATTCTCGCAGAAGCTGAAATTGCAGAAGAATTTGATTTTAGTTTCGAAGGACATCCTGATAATACAACGATAAGTCATTTACAAACCTTGTTCAATCTTGGTTTTAAAAGGCTTAGTCTTGGAATTCAGGATTTCGATATGAATGTGCAAACAGCAATAAACAGATTTCAAGATTTTGAAACAGTAGAAAAGTTGATTCAAAATGCGAGAAAAATTGGATATACTTCAATTAATTTGGATATCATATATGGACTTCCTTTTCAAACTGAAATGTCTATTCTGGATACATTTTCGAAGATTAAATTATTGATGCCCGATAGGATTGCATTTTATAGTTATGCACATGTTCCCTGGCTTAAACCTGGACAAAGAAAATACTCAGAACAGGATTTACCTGCCGATGAAGTTAAAAAGAAGCTGTTTAAAGTAGGAATGGAAGTATTAAACGAAGCTGGATATAAAGACATTGGCTTCGATCATTTTGCGCTTCCCAATGATGCGCTCTACATTGCTAGTGAAAATAGAACATTGCACCGTAATTTTATGGGCTATACCACCAATAAAACAAAAATGCTGGTTGGCCTTGGTTGTTCTTCAATTAGCGATATGTGGGACGCATTTGGACAGAATTTAAAAACTGTAGAAGAATACCAAGACACTATAAATGCTGGCAAATTCGCGATTTCTAAAGGTCATATATTAAATTCTGAAGATTTAGACATACGACAGCATATTTTGAATTTAATGTGCTTGCAGCAAACAAGTATTGATTCTTATTTTTATGAAGCTGAAGAAAGATTGGCAGAACTGTTTGAAGACCAGCTTATTGAAGTGATTGACGATAAATTATTGGTAAATAATACAGGCAAACATTTTTTAAGAAATATTTGTTTAGCTTATGACTTTCGCTATTGGCAAAAAGTACCCCAAAAAGCTACATTTAGTTCAAGTTCTTAATTATGAAAAAAGACATAGAAAATATTGAAGATATTAAACAACTCGTATATATTTTTTATGAAAGAATTCGAGAAAATGATTTATTAGGTCCTGTATTTAATCATGTAATTAAAGATAAATGGCCAGAACATTTAGCCAAAATGGTTAGTTTTTGGCAAACCATTTTATTGTATGAGCATACATATTCTGGCTCACCTTTTCCGCCACATGCGCAGTTGCCAATTGATAAAATTCACTTTGAAACTTGGGTTGAATTGTTTCAACAAACTGTAGATCAACTATATATAGGTGAAAAAGCAAGTGCAGCGAAAAGCAGGGCTGTAATTCTTGGAATCACATTTAGCTCTAAATTAGAACATATTAAAGCGGAAGGTGTTAATAAATCACTAAAACATGATTAAAGTCATTTATGAGCTTGAGATTCATCAAAGTTTAATAAAAGGGATTTTAGAATCTTTGTAAACTGGAAAATTTTATTCGCATGACAATTATTAAAATAGACAATAACGTTAAAGCCTCTGAAATAAAAAATAAATTTCACGATGTTTTTCCTTTCTTGAAAATTGAGTTTTTTAGAAAGGTGCACAAAAACTTGCAGGGCTCATTTAAAAAAGATTTAATAAGAAACGACTTCAACATAATCACAAATGATACAAATGTTGAAATTGTTTTTGATGAAGACATGCTGGTTTCAGAATTAGAAAAAGAGTTTAATGAAAAACTGCACCTTTCTGCACAAGTGTTTAGAAAAGCAGGAAGGTCTTGGCTAGAGACTACTTTTACTGATGGATGGTCTTTAAGAAAACAAAACCTTGAAGGAAGAGAGTTGAGCGAGCTTTAGCAAAATAATTTAACAAACCCATCCAAAAAAGTTTGTTACATTTGATGAAAATTTGTCTTATGAAATATTTTTTCCTTTCTTTAATTTTTGTTGCACTTTCATTTAATTGTAAATCACAACAATTAATGAATTTTCATGACTTTACAGGCGTAACTATTCAAGGTGATACCATTTCATTTTCTCAATATGCGGGTAAAAAGATTTTGGTAGTGAATACTGCGAGCTTTTGCTCTTTTACAAATCATTATCAAGGTTTACAGATATTATACAATCAATTTGGGGGTGACCAATTCGAAATTCTAGGTTTTCCTTGTAATAATTTTGGAAACCAAGAGCCTGGAACAGATTCTACGATAATTGAATTTTGCACTAATAATTATGGTGTTACATTCCAAATGATGAAACGAATTGACATAAAAACTGGCGACACGGCCGAAGTGTATAAATGGCTGCAAAGAGGGGAATTAAATGGTGTTCAGGATGCACAAGTAACTTGGAATTTCAATAAATTTCTGATCGATCCAGACGGCAATTGGGTAAGACACTTCCTAAGTGCAACATCTCCCACCGATACTGCTATTACTAATTGGATAACTGCAGAATTTTTTAGCACAGTTTCTACAAATGATTTAGCTTATAGTAATGTTGAATTATATCCCAATCCTTCAGAAGGCACTGCTAATTTTAAATTTGGGAATTCAGCAAACCGCAATATCATTGTCTTTAATGCATTAGGAGAAGAAGTTTTGAATGAAACTACATTCAATACTAATTATCAAATTCAACTAAAAACAAAAGGAATTTATTATGTGCTTGTTAATACAGATGGAAATTTGAGCACTCAAAAACTTTTGATCCACTAAATTTATTTCAGATTTAGTTTTCCCCTTTTTTAAGTAATAATTGATTCGAGTTAAAAATAATTTAACCCGATTAAATGAACCTTTTTTGTTTTATATAATAACATGCGCGACTTTTAAAAGCTTACAAGTTTATACTCGTTGTGCGGTTAAAATGCAAGTGCATGTTTAGTATGATTTAAAGGTCTTTCGCTTATTGTATTAAAGTATTGTAGACAAGTAAAACTACCAATTTTACTTGTAATTCTAGCAAAAAAGCCT
>Ga0247832_1000909_pt1 | contig 56770 bp, 44 predicted proteins | sample LaCruzMarch2015__10_FD_192407 | JGI IMG/M metagenome (GOLD analysis project Ga0247832, IMG submission 192407) | Freshwater microbial communities from meromictic Lake La Cruz, Castile-La Mancha, Spain - LaCruzMarch2015_4m | ecosystem: Environmental > Aquatic > Freshwater > Lake | place: Spain... | reverse complement strand
GATGATTTAAGCCGCCGTCAGACCTCCGCGCTGCTCCCACCGCGTTTTTCGCGACGTCAGCGCGAAAAAATCCACGGCGTCAGCCGAATCGGGCGAAACCGAATTTTTGTTTTTGCGCCAGCATCTTCCAAGGTGGAACACTAAGCTTGGAAGACGCTCGAAACCAATACGGCTTCCGTCTTTCCCGAAGAGTCCCAATCCGCAGCCCGTTCTAGCTATTATGATGAGAACAATCAGTGATTATGGTGCAAAGTCAGGCACCGAGGGGCCACAAACAGAAGCCATCCAAGCGGCGCTTGATGCCGTTGCTGCGTCCGGGGGAGGGACCGTCCTCGTTCCTTCAGGCGAGTATCGTATTGGAACGATTTCCCTTCGTTCGCATGTCACCCTTCATCTGGAGAATGGGGCCATTTTGAAGGGGAGTTCGAATATTGCCGACTATCCGGAGGTGGCAGGCGGGTTCACCGACGCGGTTGGTCAGAGCCGCAATCGCTGCCTGATCTACGCAAAGGATACCGTAGGAACTGTCATTTCTGGCCCTGGCTGTATCGATGGAAATGGTGGAGCTTTTGGCTATGAGGAGGATGGGCGCCCATTCATGGTCAGGTTTATTAGCTGTCAGGATGTTCAGGTGACGGGCATCACCCTGAAGGATTCACCCGGCTGGGTGAGCCATTATCTCGGTTGCGAGAACGTCCTCATCCATGGCGTCACGATTCGGAGCCGGACGAACGGGAACAATGATGGGATCGATATCGATTCCTGCAGGCGGGTTCGGATCTCTGACTGCGACCTCGATACGGGCGATGATGCGATCTGTATCAAAGCCACGCGGGCCGTTCCCTCCGAGGATATCATCGTTACCGGCTGCCGGATATGCAGCACATGGGGAGCACTCAAACTAGGGACGGAATCTGCTGGGGATTTCCGCAATATCCTCTTTAGCGACATCGTTATTCGGAATACCGAAGGCGGGGGAATCAAGCTTATTAGCATGGACGGCTGCCGCATGGAGAACGTGGTCGCGGATAACATCATCATGGATAATGTTTCAGGGCCTATATTTATCCGGCTTGGTGCGAGGCTGCGACGCTACTTTGATGACGAGCCGAAGCGGGAGGTGGGGAGCATCCGGGGTATCGAGCTTCGCAACATTCGCGTCCGAGTGTGGGAGGAAGGGTATCTGCTCTACGGAAAGCTCCCTCGCAAAGCCGGGGTGATTGTCACCGGGGTTCCAGGGCATCCTGTGCAGGATGTGGTGATGGACAATGTGCGGATTGAGTTCCCCGGAGGGGAGGCTGCTTCTGACAAGCCCGTCTCCGAGCAGGAGGCGGAGTATCCCGAGTTTCCGAGTTTCCATCCCCTCCCGTCATGGGCCCTCTTTCTGCGACATGCTCGTGGCCTTGTCTTCCGGCACTGCCGGTTCACCACTCGGGAGAATGATGCCCGTCCACCGGTCTATCTTGAGGATGTCACGGACTGCCAATTTGATGATGTCACCTCCAACGAAATCCCTTTGAAGAATCCGAAATGAAAACACCCGTATCCATCCTCGTTACCGCTGGCCTCGTCGGAGGCACTGCTATCCTGGTATTAATCCAGTCCCTTCTACTGCCCGCTTCTGCGCATGGCTCCGGCACTGCTAGCGCCCGTGTCCTTCATATTTCAGCTGCGGCCGCGCCCGGCGGGGATGGAAGCGAGGCAAGGCCTTTCCTAACGTTTGAGGAAGCTAAGGACGTGGCACGCCGAATCACGGATGTTCCGGTGACGGTGATGGTCGGCGGTGGACACTATGTCTTCCGAAATGGCCTGCTTTTCACATCGCTTGATTCCGGATCTGCCGACCGCCGAGTTGTTTATCGCGCTGTGCCAGGAGAAAACGTCCGAATCTCCTCCGGCCTAGTCGTGCCGGACTCTATGCTGCAGAATGTCACGGACCAAGCGATCTTGGAGAGATTGCCAAATGCTAGTCGAGGCAAGGTAAAGACGCTGGCCTTGGATGATGCGGGATTGACCGTTCAACGGCTCCGAGACAACTTTCGCGGCTTGGAATTGCTGGAAGTCTTCTGGAACGGTGAGCGTCTGCCACTTGCCCGGTGGCCCGGGGGCGGGAAGTATTCATTGATTGAGACCGTCACCGATAATGGAATTACACCCGGTTCGCCCGGAACCTTCGTTTTTCGTGGGGATGAGCCGTTGCATTGGCAGAAGGCCGTGGAGGACGGGCTGTGGGTTCGCGGATTCTGGAGAGTTCCATGGGTTATTGAGTCGGTTAGGGTTGGCTCAATAGATTCGGAGAAGCGGACCATCACTCTCGCGGCGCCGGTATCCAACGGGATCGGCTCAAAATACAAGCGGGCCCCCGGCAATGGCGTCGGCCCGGGATCTGGGGAGGAACCATGGGAGGCTATCAATCTCCTCGAAGCGATGGATTCCCCTGGGGAGTGGGCAGTTCGGTTTGTTGACGATAGGCTCTATCTTTTTCCGCCCGAGTCTTCCGGTGAGCTATTGATCACGGATAACCGCGAGCCGGTGGTGAAGATGGACGGAGTTTCTCATTTCTCCTTTGAAGGCTTTGAGGTGGATAGCGGCCTCGGTGACGGCGTCCGCATGGAGGGTGGTGAGGGGAATCTGATTGCAGGATGCAGGGTCTCCAACGTGTCCAAGAATGCCATTGTCGTGAACGGTGGAATCCGTCACACCGTGCTCTCGAACACGACCACCCAGACCGGGTTCTCTGGCATTGTCTTTCGCGGGGGAGATCGAGCGACTCTCACTCCCGGGGAGCATCGGATCATCAATAACATCGTCTCCCATGCGGGCCAATTTTTCCCAGCGCCGGGAATTGATGGCGGACTCGGCACGAAAACGCAGTCGGTTGGAAACCTGGTCGCTCACAATCGGATCCATGATTCTGCCAATAGCGGTATTGTCTACTCAGGAAATGATAACATTTTTGAGTATAATGATATCTATCGCATTGGACTTGGGTCCAGCGATCTCGGGAGCTTCTATACCACTGGGGGATGGACCTCTCGCGGCAATATTGTGAGGCACAACATGGTTCACCATTCGATGAACGCGAATGCTTTTTATGTCGATGATGGGGACTCGGGCGATCTCTTCCTTGGAAACATCGCCTACAAGACGGAGTCCGGTGGCTTCATCGGCGGCGGGCATGATCAAATCTTCCGTAATAACATTTTTGTGGAGTGCACACGGGCTATGCATATTGACGCGCGCGGAATTTCCCGGGCCTATACCGTCAACGACCGCCGACTCCGGGATGATCTTGATTCCGTCGCTTATCAAGACCCCCCATGGAGTGAGAGGTATCCCTCGCTTGTAAATATCCTGGAAATCAGCCCCGAGCGCCCGAGCGGGATTCTTATTGAAGAAAACCTCATCGTTTCTTGTGCAGCGGAATTCCGAAAATCCAACTCTGACTCCGATTTGCAAGGTGTCACCTACGCGAAGAATGTGGTTGGGGATGACCTAAGTGTTTTTACAAACCCATCCGAATTGGACTTTACCATCAAGCCTGGAGCTCCGGTATTTTCGGAGATTCCGAATTTTCCGCAAGTGCCCGTTGCGAAAATCGGATTGTATCCCGATGTGTATCGGCCCAACGTGCCTCCCCGCGACATGGAGCTCTTAAAGACTGGTAGCACCGAAAGGGGATTCGATTCCCAAACCGACGTGGACGCGTCCAACAAACGTAGATGACATGAGATCAGATATTTTCTTCAACGCACATCATTCGCCAGTTGGAGCATTTGCCTCCTTCACTCTTGGATTCCCGGGTGCCAAGGGCGGTCTGGGGCTTGAACTTGGTGGGCCTGCCAACGAAAGTGTCTTCGTTGGCCTGGAAAAGGCACGAGGCAATGGATACGAGGCCCTGCCATTCTTCGAAAGCAGTGCCGATTCCTCGAAGCGCTATGATGTTGATTCAAATGCGGTGCTCAAGCAGGGCATGGTGAAAGCGTTTCCATTGAAACAGATTTCCCGCACTTATGGAATGGGATCGGATACCTGGACAGCAGGAGATCTGACATTCTCGATCTATTCGGCTCCAAAGCCTGTCCCGGACCCGCAAAATGCCACGAAAGCTGCCCTAATGGCCGCCTTGGTGCCTGCGGTCTTCGTTGAGATCACGGTGGACAACTCCCGCTGCGCAAAAAGTAGGAAAGTATTCTTCGGCTACGAGGGATCAAATCCCTACTATAACCTGCGGCGCCTCGATGATGTATCTGCAGGAAAGTATTCAGGGGTCGGTCAGGGCCCGGTAACCGCCATTGTGAGTTCGTCGGCGGGGATTTACTCCGGCATTGGATTTACCCTCGATCATGTTCTCAAGCCCGACCGGATGGAGAATCTCGCCTTCGGACTCGGCGGCGTTGCCGCATTGATGGCCGATGTCCCTGCGCGGAAGAGGCAGACATTTCATTTCGCGGTTTGCTTTTATCGCGACGGAATCGTGACCAGCGGGCTCCCTGCGAGATACTTTTACTCGCAATACTTTCGTTCCATCGAAGAAGTTGCAACGTATGCGCTCGCGCATTGGAGCGAGCAAAAAGCGGCGGCGATCAAGGCGGATGGCCTGATTTCAAACTCTCTGCTGAATGAAGCGCAACGTTTCCAGCTCAACCACGCGGTCCGTAGTTACTATGGCGCGACGGAGTTCCTTCTCACAACGAAGGGCGAAGCATTCTGGACGGTTAATGAGGGAGAATATCGGATGCTAAATACTTTTGATCTTACGGTGGATCATTTGTATTTCGAACTGGATCGTAACCCGTGGGTCGTTCGCAATCAACTCGACTGGTTTGTGAAGCGCTACAGCTATCGTGACAAGGTCCGGTTGCCCGGCGACAGAACCGAATACCCCGGTGGGATCAGCTTTGTCCACGATATGGGTATTGGAAACTGCATTTCGCGGCCCGGTTATTCCTCCTACGAAAAATTTGGGTTGGACGGCTGCTTCTCGCACATGACCCATGAGCAGCTCGTCAATTGGGTCTGCTGCGCCGTCAGTTATGTGAGGAAGACTGGAGACACGAGATGGCTGAAAGCGAATCGGAAGATCTTTCGTGATTGCCTGACAAGCTTGGTGAACCGTGATCACCCAGATCCGAAGCGACGCGATGGGGTGATGAGTGCGGATTCGTCCCGGTGCCTCGGGGGGGCGGAAATAACAACCTATGACAGCCTGGATGTCTCGCTCGGGCAAGCTCGCAATAACTTATATCTCGCAGTTAAGACATGGGCAGCTTATGTCGGTCTAAGGCTGGTCTTCTCGACTCTGGATGATCCGCGATCCACAGGAGTGGCGGCCAAACAGGCAGCGCTTTGCACGGCGACAATCTGTGACAATATGAGGGAAGATGGCTTCATCCCTGCAGTGATGGGAGAGGGTAACGAATCCCGAATCATTCCGGCAATTGAGGGGTTGGTTTTTCCCCTTTATTGGGGCTTGGGGAGGCTCCTTTCCAAGGGCGGGGAATTTTCGCCGCTTAAGAACGCGCTCGCGCGACACCTGCGAACGGTGCTTGTCAAGGGCACGTGCAGGTTTCCGGATGGCGGATGGAAGTTGAGTTCCACGAACGACAACTCGTGGCTGAGCAAGATCTACCTTTGCCAGTATGTCGGTCGCGAAGTATTCGGTCATGGATCAGATGCCGGTGCCGATGATGCTCATCGGCGATGGTTGCTGGATCCAGAGAATGCCTATTTCTCGTGGAGCGATCAGATGGTGGCTGGCAAAGCGCGCGGCAGCAAATACTACCCGCGAGGCGTAACGGCCTGGCTGTGGCTCTCGGAGAGATAGATGTATCCGTGGAACCCTGACAATGGTGACGGGACGTATTCGAATCCGGTCATCCATGCGGACTATTCGGATCCCGACGTAATTCGGCACGGCGATGATTTTTGGATGGTCGCCTCAAGCTTCAATTGCGCGCCGGGGCTTCCGATACTTCATTCCAATGACATGGTCAATTGGCAACTCGTTAATCATGCCATCCGTCATGTCCCGCACCTACGCTACGATACGGTCCAGTCGGGTTGCGGGGTTTGGGCACCTGCAATTCGCTACCATGATGGGAAGTTCTGGATCTTCTTTCCGATGCCAGACGAGGGGATTTTTGTCACGTGTGCATCCGATCCCCGAGACGAGTGGGAGGTGCCATGGTGTTTGAAGGAAGCAAAGGGGTGGATTGACCCTTGCCCGTTTTGGGATGACGACGGCCAAGCTTATCTCGCGCATGCCTATGCGAACTCACGGGCTGGCAAAAAGGAGCGCATCGATCTTCGCCCGATGTCGCCAGACTGTCGGAGGCTAATAGGTGAGGGGAGAGAGCTCTTTCACACCCCACATCATTTGTATCTTGAGGGACCTAAGGTTCATAAAATTGGAGACTACTATTACATCATGGCTCCGGGTGGCGGGGTTCAAACAGGATGGCAAGTCGCTTTTCGGTCGAGGGACATCTGGGGGCCCTATGAGGAGAAGATCGTCCTAGAGACGGGCTCGACGGCGATCAACGGCCCACATCAGGGAGCGCTTGTGGACCTTCCGGACGGTAGCTGGTGGTTCTTCCACTTTCAGGATTGCGGTCCTTTTGGACGAATTGTTCACCTTCAGCCCGTCGAGTGGAGAGATGGCTGGCCGATGATCGGAGTGGACTACGATGGGAATGGAGTTGGTGAGCCAGTTGCCAGATGGATGATCCCGGTGCCGGGAAGTGGTAATGCCATCCCGGCGACGAGCGATCAGTTTCTCGATGGAGAGCTTGGGCTTCAATGGCAGTGGCATGCAAACCACCACGCATCTTGGTATTCCCTTGCAGGCAGGGTCGGAGCATTAAGACTTTTCGGCGGTCATGCGGATTCCGCGGATATTTCAAAATACCCCCGCTTTCTTGGGCAGAAGTTTCCTGCGCGTCAGTTTCGAGTATCTGTCGAAGTAGACGGGTCTGGGCTTCAGGCTGGGGGGATCGCTGGGCTTGGAGTGACAAGTGGGAATGGATCGCACTTTCTGGGCCTCCGGCGGACGCCGGAAGGTGGGGAGATTGTTCTACGTAGACCCGATGTCATAGAAACGGTGATGAGCCCGGCAAGCAATGACCTTAAGATCGCTGTCGGAATTAATTCAGATGGACGCTTTCAATTCTCGTATCAAGCCTTCGGCGGCGAGTGGATCGCGATTCCTGAAACCTTTGTTGCGAAGGAGGGCGGGTGGATTGGTGCGAAGGTGGGACTATTCCACCTCTGCGAATCCGAACCTGGCGGACATGCCGACTTTTCTCATTTCGAATTTCACAATCTCCCTTCAGCTTTTCAATCATGACCCGTTATATCCGCCGTTGGCATAGCCTGTGGTTTTTCTTCGTCGCGATTTTTCCGGGCCTCCTCCTCGCGGAGGAGGCTCTAATCCCTCCGCCTCAGAACGAAGGAATCCCCTATACCCGGTCGGCGCAAGCCGCAGCCGTTAGAGCTCTGGGAGAGGGAATAGCGGTTTATCCCGGTAGCCGGTATGCATGGGTCAATGGATTGAGGGTTCGCCTGAGTGACCTCGATTTGCTGCGGGCAGCCGCCATCCAGCGTGATGGCAAACTGCTTGTGCCTGTCTCGTTTTTGCGGCTGCTCTCGGCCAAAGAAATCGTGCCTCCGGCTGTTCCTGCCGACCTCGCTCAGATTGCGGACCGATGGGTTTTCTCTGTCGCGGAATTGCTTCCTGAAATCAGCCCGATTGTGTCGGCCACTAATGCGGAAAAGATCGGGGGTGATTTTTATGCCGGGTTTGAGGAAGCGGCTTCGGCTTCGGGTTGGACGGTGACAAATCTTCCCACGGGTTTGTCCGTGGCATCGCGCAAGCCTTGGGTTGCTCCTAAGAGTCCTGCGGTGATGGATAGCATTGTCTCGTTGTTTGACACGCCGGAGAGTTTCGCAGACCCGGAGATCGCCACAAAGAATATCCCGATTCTCAAACGTCAGGGGCCGTGGACCGAACACGTGAAAGTCACGCCGGAGCAGTTGGCGGCGCTGGATGGGCCGCGGACCGAGTGGGAATGGACCCCGGAGGAGAAATATGAAACGAAAGGAATCAACACCGGCTTGTTTGGTTCGAAGGTCCCGGCGCCGGGCATCTATCCGCGTCTGCTTCTGAGCCCGGAGGATATTCCCGCCACGGCCGCCCGAGTGAAAGCCACGGAGCTCGGTCAGCGTTCGCTTATTGAGATGGAGGTTCTGTTCCAACAAAGCTGGTGGGACCCAACAACCAGCGATGGGAAAATCTTCGAAAAGCTGAGTTCCGGTCAGCTCGACGGACTCGAATGGGAGATTCCTGCCAACAAAGCCTTTTTTGAGGCCGTGCATCTTTTCAAAGGTCAGAAGCCCGGGATCTACAATTCCCATGTGGCATATGTGCCGGAGTGTCTGACCGCCATGGGTCTTTATGCGATGCTCATGCAGGATGATGCCCTTGGCAGAAAAGTTGCCACCGCCGTGGCGAATTATTTTAAGCTCCGCGAGCCTCTTCTTGATCGATGGCTGGAGATCAGCGATTCGGAATTCGGCTCAGCCATCATCAATCCCGATGGAAGTCTTACCCCTTCGAACGCGGCAGGAGCGCGCACACATTGGCGAAACATTCACGGCCTCGTCGCCCACATGAACTTGGCTCTATCGCTCGAATTTGCAGGGCAGTGGATGAGCAATGACCAAAAGGCCATCATGCAGCGCGTGATTGCAAAAGCCACCTATGGTCGCCGCTCGCATGGTCAGGACGGCCCGGTCCGGGTTCGCGATGTCAATTGGATGGCATGGGACCTCACGCACTTCATCGCCGTGGCAGCCATTGAAGGTCTGCCGGGGTTTGATATAGAGGCCTACGAAAGTGGTCGCGAAAGTGCGCGCGCCTTTTGTGAGTGGGGTGTTGATCCCATGGGGGTCATCTTCGAGAGCAACGGGAAGAATCCGGCGGCTTTCCAATTCCAATTTCTCTCCATGATGATTGTGGCCCGGCGTGGAGAGAACCTTTTTGCGCATCCACACTGGCGCCGATTGCTGGAAGGGCAGGTGCAAATGACGTCACCTAATGGACGCGTCATCCCCAACAGCGGAACCCAATATGTCCGGCACAGTCGTCAGCGGGTTTCGCTGCCGCTGGCCATTCAACTCAAATCCATCTACCCGGAAAGTCGTCTGCCTGACTATCTCGCAACCGCCGCGCTGGAAGATCCGCTCGGCGAAAAGGAGGAATCCGTCCGGCACCTCCCGATGCCGGAATTTGATTCGCAGAAATACCGCGAGCAGGTCAAGGCGTGGAAACGCTTGAGGCTCCCGAGTCCGTCCTATGCGGGTTTCGTGCGAGGGGTGCTCTTTGATTCGGACCTTGTGCCGACGACCCGCAAAGACCTCGGCCTTCCTTTGGATTTTGATGCGCCCGTGCACGGGGTCTTTTCGGCTTATAGTGACCGCGCACCCGAAGCGGTTTGGATGAATCTCATGGTTCGACCGAATCACTATCTGGGTGGAGGACATCATCACGCCGATGCCGGCATGTTCCATTTTTCAGCTTTGGGAGTGGATTGGTTCACCGAGTCTCCGTTTACCCAGTCTTACACCGGGAATGTTCACAATTTGGTTCTGGTGGATGGAAAATCCCAGGCGGATGGATTTGTTGGCATCGTTAACAATGTGGTCAACGGATACAATGCAGCTGGCACGTATCTCGGGGCCACAAAAGGTGGCGACCTTTCCATGGCCTCTGCGGATCTGACCTATGCCTATTCATGGCGCTGGAACACCCAGCCTCCGCAAATCTGGTCCGATGAGCTCAAATCGCTCGCATGGGAAATGGACCCATCCCCTGAGATCGCAAAAATCTTTGCCGGCACGGCTAAGATGAAGTGGCGCCCGTGGTGGCCGAATTATAATTATAGCAACTATATCGCAACATCGCGCGCGGTGTTCAACCCAATGCAACGCGTCTTCCGCACGGTCGGTCTCGTTCGTGGTGAAAGCTCGTTTGGCTTTGTGGTGGATGATTTGAAAAAAGATGATGCCACCCGGCTGTATCAGTGGACTGCCATGTTAAACGGGGGAGTCTGGCAGGCCCGGGTGGATGGGTTGCCCGCGAATGCGATCGCGCTGGCCGCCTTAGGGGCAGACACAAATCTGACCTCTCCAGACGCCAAACCTCTCATTGATCCCAAACCAGGGGATCCTCTCTTGTTGGTATTTTCTACCGGTGGCGACGAGGGAGCCGCCCCATTCGTAGAGACGATCGAAGGCCCGGCCGGGCGCAAAGGGGAAAAGCAATATTATGACCGACTTGTCATCAATCGCAACGCACCCGCAGCGGCATTCCGGGTTCTCTTGATTCCTGCCCGGGCAGGCTCTCCCATGCCCAAGATTGCTGTATCCAACGAATCCGTGCGTGTGATCAGCAACTCGCAGGAAGATGAACTCATATTCCAACCCCAAGCCGACGGACGAACCAGTGTTCTCCATCGACGCATTTCCTCCTCCAGATGATAAATCGTAAAAAGACTTCTTATTCTCAGATTGTTTCTCTGCTCTGCACGGGATTGGTGATTTTGCAGCCATTGCCCGCGGGAGCGCAATCGCCGCAGAAGACCCTGCCTCCGGAGATTTATCCAGGTCTTCGCGACTCCGGAGGCTCTCTGATTCCCTCGGTTGCCCGTTACTTGGGGCGGGATGTTGCTGAGCGAACGAGGTCGCTCGACAAGGAGATGTTGGTCCGTCGGAAAAACTTCGGATACTCGGACGAAGAAATCAGCAGATCGTTCGCGGCTCCGGTTCAGGTATTTTATGATTTTTCCGGTCTTGATCGGAGCCTCATCAAGCCGCCACCCGCTCCGGGGGTTCATCCCCGGGTTCTTTTTAATCCCGAAGACATCGATGGAATCCGCCAGCGACTGGTCAGCACCGAGGCGGGCCGGTCAGCCATGGACGCGATTCGCAAAAACAATCAGACATTCATCACCGGTGCGGATGCGAAGTTTGCCGATCAATACGAATCGCTCGCTGCCGGAAACATCCCGGATGCCCTTGATGGCAATGTGCCCTACTGTTTGATGTATGAGGCCTTTCGTTGCCTGGTCGATGACGATGCCGCTGGCGGAAAGAAAGTTGCTGCAGCGATCGCGACGTTTGCCGGGATTGCGTTGAAAGAAATCGAAGCCAATCGTGCCAACCCGCGCAATGCGGATTCCCTGAATGATGCACGCATTATCTCCCAAGGCCCGACCCGCGAATTCACTCTCGGATTAGCCTACGACTTTGCCTATAATTTTATGAGCCCCGCCCAGCGTGACACCACCCGCAAAACCCTGGTGGAGGCCACGGCGGGCATGACCGGCATCGGCAGTGAAACCCTTCATGCGCTGCACAGTGGTGTGAGTAACTGGATTTCCTGGGGAGCCAGAGCACTCTTTGCCGTCTGCGCCATCGAGGGAGAGCCCGGTTACGATCCCTCCACATTTCAGCGATTCGCAAATGCCCAAATCAATTTTATCAATTCCATTTATGCCAATGGCGAAGCCTACGAGGGTTGGGGGAAGAACTTTATGTTTTTGGAGCACATGATCCTCCTTGCGAAACGCGGGGAGGACCTGAACGTGTTGGGGCACACGTCGGTTCGAAGTGCATATAATGATTACTTTGTGGCCTCTATGACCCCATGGGGCAACAGCTTCACGTTCTGTGACTCGATGGCAAAATCCGGTGGTAAGATTGCCCGCAATGCGGATGTGCTCATGTATCACCGCCTGTTTCCGAATGATGCAGCGGGCAATTTTGTTTACCGGAACCAGATTGCATCGGACTATGCGAACGTTGGGTCGAAGGCCATCAATACCCGTCATCCCTTCTCCACCATGGATGCACTTTGCTGCGCGATTTTCGCGGCTGACGTCGATCCCATTGATCCGACAAAAGAATTTGAGCTAATCACCGGGGACCGTCCGTTGACCTACTTCAGCGAGGACACCTGCAATATGATCACCCGTTCCGGATGGAACCCGAATGCCCTTTACCTTAGCTATTTGAACCGGGCAGTTCCCGGCGGTCACCAATACTGCGACCGATCGCATTTTAACCTCTACGCCGATGGTCGTTTTTGGAGCGTTTACCAGGTTTCCCGTCAGATCAAAGATCAGTATATGCCGATTATGCGCTCGGTTCTGATGATTGATGGCATGGGCCCATCGACGGCGGAGGCTCGATGTGTGGACTTCCAGGACTCGCCGCTTTCCACGTTCATCACCACGGATCTTTCCAATCCTTGGAATTTCCAGACCACGGGTTTGGAAAAGCCACCTGCGGGTGCTCCGCTCACGGGCAAAACCCGTTCCTTCAATTCCTTCCGCCGGCAACCCTCGCGACTTCCTTGGATGGATTTGCCAATTCGGGAATTGCCAAATTGGTATACCTCGGAAAAGCCGGACGAAAACGAGAAGGGTTCATGGTTCGAGCGGTTCCAGGTTGTTAAAGCTTCCCGCAGTGCGGGCCTTGTTCGGGGCGAGCATCCCTACTCGCTGATTGTGGATGATGTGCAATTGGATGATGTGGCGCGCGAGTTCGTGTGGGGAATGACCCTTCCGCCCGATGTGGTGATGGTTTCATCCAAGATGACTTCTGGCCGTGAGGGAGCGTGCGAGGCAGATATCATTCTTGCGGAATTGGAATCTCCGGACCTTGCCAACGCGGCTCCTTCGCAACGACGGCGGTATCTCCTCGTGCGTGTTCTCTCCGCGGCCAATTTGGGCGAGATGCCGAACCAGTTGGAATCAGTCTCCGTCCCTAATCCCCCGCAGCGCGATGTTGTCCTAAACCGCCTGCATATAACCGGTCGGGCGCTGGATCCCTCTTTGCGGATTCTTCTTGTTCCCTTCCGTGAGGGTGATCCGCTTCCCGACACCACATGGAATGCTGACCGGACGGAGTGCCGCATTCAATGGTCCAAACAATCGGACCAAATAAAGTTTGAGACGGGAGCAGCTGGAAGGACGATTGTTCAGGTCAGCAGACAAACATCCCCATGAATACCCGCGTCGTATCCGTATTGGTTTCCATCTGCGCGGCACACGTCGCCCTAGCAGAGCCCGCACACCTTCCCGGCGAACTTTCCGCAGAGCAAATTCTCAATGGAGAAACCCTATTTGCTCCGTCCCCGATGGTGGATTTTCTGGTTAATAATCAGGGACTCTCCAGAGAACGCCTCTCCAAAGTCCCGCCGGCGGGCGTTCACCCAAGACTCCTGATCAGCCCGGATGATTTGCCCGATGTGCGTCGTCGGTTGAAAGACACAAATGTTGGCAAGGCTCTTTATGCCACACTTCAAAAGCGTTTGGACGCCACGTTGCGGGATCCGAAAAACTGGGGGAGTGAGTTTTATAATCTGCTCGCACGCGGCGACGCCAAGGCGGTCAACGCCCTTGTCAAAGAGCATAAGGGCATGCCACCCGGGGTCGGGCATTATCAGCCATTTCTCTATGCCATCGTGATGGAGGCCTTTGATGCGTTGATCACGGATGACAAAGCCCGAGGGGAAAAGGCGGCGGCTGCAATTTCGACGTATGCAGAAATGATTCGTCCGGGAATTGAGGCAGCCGGCAACCTGCCCATGGGAGACGATTCGTGGCGTGCGAAAACGTCCGGGCCGAAAACTGGCTCGGAGTTATCGGATCAGGGTCTCCGGGATGGAGTCGGGGGGCATCTTTTGGGCTACGCTTATGATTTTGCATGGCCGTTTATGACCGAGGCCCAGCGCGCGAGTGTCAGAAAGACCATTGCGGCGGCGACCTCCGGCAAACTGTGGATGGGGGGCCGCCTTCCCAACCACTTTCGCAATTGGAACTGGATTGCCGTGGGACTTCAGCAGCCGCTCCTCGCATTGGCCATTGAAGGAGAAGAAGGTTATGACCCGCGTGTCTATGACCTCGGAGTAAAAATCGCCCGCGACTACCTCACGTATGGAATCTCTCCCTCCGGCATCTCCACTGAGGCGGTGGGCTACACGCAATTCGGATTTGTGTGGGCGAATCCATTTATCATCGCCGCGCAGCGCCGTGGAGCGGATCTTCTCGGGCACAGCCATCACCGGGCCATGTTGGATTGGTATCTATATACCGGCCTGCCGGCGCGCGATCAGTGGTTGAGTTCGGGTGATGGTGGCGACACAGGGCCTTCAGTCGGCACGCTTTCGATGTGGCGACATTTTTACCCTGAGGATCCCAAAGCTGAGGCGCTCTGGCGAAGCTTCGTTCACTCCTCAAACGGTAAGGCTCTTGAAGGGAACTTCCACATCATCGAGCCTCTGCTTTGGGCCGATGAAGACCCCCTGCTCGAAGCTCCCTTAACGCCGGATGGTCAAGATCTTGTTGCGCTTAATCTTCCGCCGGCTCTCTTTGACCCCGTCCGCAGTTCGCTGATGGCACGGAGTGGGTGGGACAGCAATGCGGCTTTTGTGCAGTTTGAGTGTCGTACGGATTCAGTCGGAGCCAGCCATGAACACGCTGACCGGGGAAGTTTCACGTTTGCGGCTCTCGGTCGTATTTGGGCCAAGGACAATTTCCGATCCGTCGAAACCAGACACCACAACAGCATCCTCATTGACGGATTGGGGCAGGGCTATTGGCCGGGACCGGGTGTCTGGCTTGGAATGGAGGAAAACGGAACGTTGCTGACAGCATCCTGTGATGCCAAGCCCGCTTACGATTGGTTTTGGCCGAAACAAATTGTTACCGAAGATCCTAAGACCTTCATCCGGTTTCAGTTTCCCCGGTGGGATAGCTACAAAACCGAAGCGGCCGACTTTCAGAAGCGCGCTGAGGGGTTAAAAGGCGAAAAGGACTCACGGCCCGGAGTGGTTGCGTTTTGGAAGGGCTTTGAAAAATCCGATCCGCGGCTTTGGGATGAAGACGCCTGGCCGGTCAGATTTCCTCACAATCCCGTGGTGCGGGCCTTTCGAACGATTGCGTTTGAGCGGGGCAAGAATCCTTGGATGTTGGTCGTGGATGACATTCAGAAGGATAACTCCGAGCGCCTTTACGAATGGCTTATGCAGACTGGACTCGACACGGAAATTGTCTCCATCAAGGACAATGACATCCTGCTTTGTGATGCCACCGTGAGCCGCAATGCGAAGGGATTGCCCCAGCCAAAAGCCGGGGATCGACTGCTCCTGGTTCGCATACTGGATTGCAAAGACCCTGCGCTTGCCCGCGACTACCAAAGCCGTCCCTCGGTGCGATTGGAGACGTTCGAACGGCGGGACACTCTGCTCCCACAATCTGCCGGACTTTCGGGCAGTCGCAGCTTCGGGCTCGACAAACGCCTCGTCATTCCAAGCCGCTCCAAGTCCCCGGATTTTAAAATCCTCCTCTATCCCCTGCGTCAGGGTGATCCCCTTCCGGAAACCTCATGGAACGAAGGCCGGACGGAGCTCCGTATCAAATCTCCCTCGGAAACCCGTCGCTTCGCTGTCTCCCCAGGCACTGACCAACGAACACTCCTCACTCTCAAAAACTAATGAAACTCCAGATCCTCATCCTGATTGCGGCCTTGAGCACTATGTCCTGCCGGGCAGCCGAAACGATTTACGTCTCGCCGGATGGCAGCGATTCAAACCCGGGAAAAACCGCGCAGGCACCACTGCAAAGTCTGGCACAAGCGCGTGACGCTGTCCGAGCCCTCAAGGCTTCGGGGGTCAGTGGTCCGATCACCGTCGAAATCATGCCCGGGCACTACCCGCAAAAGGAATCCCTTGTCTTTGATGCACGGGACTCCGGCACCGAGAATGCGCCGATCACCTATCGCGCCAAAGAACCCGAAACGGTGAAACTTACGGGAGCCCGGGTCGTAAAGCCTGCGGATTTTCAGCGCGTGAGTGATCCTCAGGTGCTCGAGCGTATGGACCCCGCAGCGCGGGCGCATGTGGTGTCCCTTGACCTTTCGAATGTCGCGCACGCGGGGCCCTTTCCCGTGAAGTTTGATGATCAGGGGGGACTCTTCGAGCTGTTCGATGCGCGAGGCCGACTTCCCATCTCGCGTTGGCCGAATGATACCAGAACGACCATGGCGAAGGTCATCGAGCCCGGTGACAAGAACACGCCGGGAATTTTTGAATATCGTGATGACCGTCCGGCCAAGTGGTTGAAGAATGAGAATATCTGGCTGAAGGGACAGTGGCGGGTCGGTTGGGAAGATCCTGCGATAAAAGTGGAGTCCATCGATCCTACCGCACGCACGATCACGTTTGCCAAAGGCGTGCACAATGGCATCGGCTCGAAATATCATCGACCGCAAGGCAGCGGCAAGGAGCCATGGCATGCGATGAACCTCCTCGAAGAGATCGACCTGCCCGGCGAGTGGGCTGTGGATTTTACCACGAACACGCTCTACGTCTGGCCCCGCGAAGGGAACTTGATCGTCACCCAACTAGACGGCCCTCTTATTGATGTCCGGGACGCGTCGGACCTCACGTTTCAAGGGCTTGTGCTGGAATATTCCCTCGGTGACGGGATTGTCATGGAAAACGTGACCCGCTGCCAGGTGCTTGGCTGCACGATCCGTGACCTCGGAGGCCGGGGGGTCGTGATTCATGGCACCGAATCCGGAGTCCGGAGTTGCGATATTCACCACATTGGAAAGGGCGCGGTGACCATCAGCGGGGGAGATCGAAAGACGCTGATGAAATCCAACAACTTCGTCCTCAATAATCACCTTCATCATTATGGAGTGTTGAAGAGCCAATACTCCGCAGGCGTTCATGTTGGCGCCACGGACAATCCGGTCGGTCCAAATGCCGTCCGCGATGCCGTCGGAATTCGCGTGGCCAACAACGCGATTCATCACGCTCCCCGCGACGCGGTGCTCTACTCAGGAAATGACAACATCTATGAGTTTAACGAGATTTACTATTGCGGTTATGACACCGCCGATGTCGGGGCCTTCTACTCGTGGCTCGATTGGACGATGCGTGGAAACATCATTCGCCACAACTTCATGCATGACACCGTGGGCGGAGTGAATCCCGATGATGGAGCTTCGGGCAACACCGTTTATGGAAATATTTTCTCAGGCCCGCGGACCGGAGTTTGGATTGCGTCCGGACCGGACAACATCATCCGCCATAATGTGTTCATCAAAGACGAGGGGTCGGTTTTTGGAATGGATGATCGCGGAACAGGCAGGGGATACGCCACCAACCCGCGGCTCATCAGCCGCGTTCAGGAACTCAATCCCACTGAAGACCCATGGAAATCTGCGCACCCGGAAGTCGGCACCATGTTGGAGAACCGTCCAGAACTCCCATGGCGAACCCAATTTGTCGGCAATCTCATTATTTCCAAGAATCCCAAACCTTCAGAGCTCAAAATGAAGGCGGAGCTCAAAACCAACCCGGATATCCTCCTCGAAAAAGATAATCTCACGATCCCGGAAGACCCCGGGCTCCTGGTCGCCGCCAGCGCTCGCAAGTCCGCGGGTCCCGAATCTGCACCCCTCGCTCAAATCCCCGGATTCGAACCCATCCCCTTCGAAAAGCTCGGCCTTCAGATCGATGAATTCCGCCTCCGCCTCCCCACTGACGAAGAAGCCTCCCGCCGCCCGGTGGACAGTCCCTACCCGAAAGAGAAGGACCTGAACTTCGGCACGTAGTCCCGGTTTGCCCCTGCGAGTTGGGGATGTCACCGGACTCGCGTTTGAGCGGGCGGAAAATTACTGGAAATAAGTGATTGCCAGACTTGGGGGATTAGCTAGTATCCGAAACCCGCCCGCACCAGAATGGTTGCACGCCTGCAGAAGTCAACGGTAGGTGGCGGAACATTAAACAGGAACCATCAACATCATGCCAGCACTGCAGGAATTGATCGCAAGCTCGATCAAGAATTATCGCGAAGGAAGTATCGTCAAGGGACATATCCTTGAAGTCAGACCCCGGGAGTTTCTCGTGGACATCGGTTACAAGAGCGAGGGAGTTATCCCCGCCGCCGAGTTCGAGGATCCAGACGACGTCGAGGTCGGGGACGAAATCGAAGTGCTCCTCGAGCGCCTCGAGAACGACGAGGGCATGGTTGTTCTCTCGAAGGAAAAAGCCGCCCAGCGACAGAACTGGGAAAAAATTGTCGGCGTGTTCAACGGAACCGGCCTCATCAAAGGCAAGGTCCGCTCGGTCGTCAAAGGCGGACTGATGGTGAATGTCGGCGTCGAAGCCTTTTTGCCCGCCTCACAGATCGACATCGTTCCCCCGAAGGATCTCCAGCAATTTGTCGGGAACGTCTACGATTTCCGCATTGTTAAAATCAACGAAGACCGGAAAAACGTCGTTCTCAGCCGCCGCGAAATCATCGAGCAGGAGCGCTCGGAGAAGCGTCAGAAGTTCCTTGGTGGAGTCACCGTCGGCGACAAGATCATCGGCACGGTCAAAAACATCACGGACTTCGGTGCCTTCGTCGACCTCGACGGGATCGACGGACTCCTCCATGTCACCGACATGTCTTGGGCACGTCTCAATCACCCGGGCGAAATTCTCAAGGTCGGGCAAGAGCTCGAAGTTCAAGTCCTCGACATCAACAAGGAAAAAGAGCGCGTTTCGCTTGGTCTCAAGCAAATGCAGTCGAATCCGTGGGACCGCATCGAAGAGCGTTTCCCTGTCGGACAAAAAGTTTCCGGAAAAGTCACGAACCTCATGCCTTACGGTGCCTTCGTTCAGATCGAAGAAGGTGTCGAGGGTCTCATCCACGTTTCCGAGCTCTCTTGGACAAAGCGGATCGCCCGTCCATCGGATGTCCTCACCCTCCAGCAGGATGTGGAAGCGATTGTCTTGGGTGTGAACAAAGAGGAACAGAAAATCTCCCTCGGCGTCCGCCAGCTCGAACCAAATCCATGGGACGAGATCGAGCTCCGCTACATGATCGGCAAGCAGGTCAAGGGCAAGGTCCGCAACATGACCGCCTACGGCGCGTTTGTGGAACTCGAAGAAGGAATCGATGGAATGATCCACGTGTCCGATCTTTCCTGGACCCGCAAGATCAATCACCCGAGCGAGATGCTCAAAAAAGGCGACGACCTCGAAGCCGTCGTCATCGACATCGACAAGGCCAACCAGCGCATCAGCCTGGGCATCAAGCAGCTCGATACCGATCCTTGGAAGGAAATCGAAACGCGATTCAAGATCGGCGATCTCGTCAAGGGAACGATCAGCAAGCTCACCAACTTTGGCGCCTTTGTGCAGCTCGAAGACGACATCGATGGCCTCGTCCATATTTCGCAGATCAGCGAAGATCGGATCGACAAGGTCAAAGACGTGCTCAAAGTCGGTGCAGAGGTCGAAGCGCGGGTTATCAAGGTCGACAAGGCCGAACGCCGCATCGGACTCTCGATCAAGGCAGCGAACTACGGCGAGGAAGCTCTCCGCAAGGAGGCAGAAGCCTTCGATACGCTCCGTCCGGGCGAAGACATGGTCGGCCTCGATCAAGCCTTCCAATTTGCCGAGGAAGAATATCGTCCAGGCCAAGGCACCAAGAAGTAAATTTGAAACGAAGTGCTGGAGTCAAATCCCGGCACCGAAATTTCCCACCAAAAAAAAGCGCGCTCCTCGGGGAAACCCGGGAGCGCGTTTTGGCTTTTAACTTAGAAAACGCAGAGGATTTAACCGCAGATTAACGAGATTCACGCAGAGGGAAGGATCAACAACAGAAACATACCTTCCAAGGTCCTGATCTGTGAGGTGAAGGGATGAATGTTGCGCAACATTCTTATAACCAGATAACAATCTGTGTTCACCTGCGGTTTCTAGGGTTGATCAGAACGGCTCATCAGCCACACGGGATCCGGTGGCGACATCCCACGTCTCGATGAGGGCCTCTGGGAGTTCCGACAGGAAGCGAGATGGTCTCTGGAATGTTTCGCCATAGCCGGCTCCGAGTCGGAGCTCCGGGTAGGTGAGGTAGAGCTCATCTTTGCAGCGGGTGATTCCGACGTAAAACAGGCGCCGTTCCTCTTCGATCGCGGCTTGCGATTCGAGGCTTCGAGAGCTGGGGAACATTCCGTCTGCGAGCCAGACGAGGAAGACGACGCGCCATTCGAGGCCTTTGGCTTGGTGAAGGGTGGAGAGGGTGATCTTTTCCGTATCGGGGTCACCGGCAAACGCGTCGGCCGTTTCGAGTCCGCCGAGGAGAGCCAACTGGGAAAGAAAATCTTCGGTTGTTTCGAACTGGTTTCCGAAGGCCGCGAGCGTGTTGAGATCCTCACGGCGCGCGTCGTAGTTCGCAAATTTTTCCTGCATGTATTCATCATACATGGCAAACAGAACGCACTCGATCATGGCGCCCGGCTTGAGCGGGGCGGCAGCAGGAACCAGATCGCCGAGGGTGTGGATGAATTGCTCCCATGTCTTGGCCGCCTTCGCGGGAACTTTCAAACGATGAAGCCGTGCGAAGTCCTTCGTTCCCTTGAGGGCATCGGTCGTCGATGTCCAGAGGTTCTCCGCCGTTTTATTGCCGATGCCGGGGAGGAGGCGAACCATTCGTTTGAAGGCCACCTCATCACTCGGGTTCAAAGAAAACTTGAGAAAGGCGGCGACGTCCTTCACGTGTGCCTGTTCAAAAAACCTGAGCCCGCTGGTGATGGCGAACGGGATGCCGCGCTTCGTGAATTCCATCTGAACTTCCATCGAGTGGTAGTGGGCGCGGTAAAGGACGGCCATTTCGTGGAGTTCGACGCCTTCATCGCGGAGCTCGAGCACACGCTGGGAAATGAACGCGGCTTGGTCGGAGTTCGTTGCCAGCGCGACGAGCGCCGGGCGGATCGGGTGGGGATTTCGAACGGCGGTCAGGTTTTTGGGGAATTGCTTTTCGTTCCCTGAGATCGCCGCATTCGCCAGCTCGAGCACGCCGGGCACGCTCCGGTAGTTTGTCTCGATTTTGAAGACACGTGAGCCGGGGTGGTTTTTGGGGAATGCGAGGATGTTCTCAAAGTTCGCGCCGCGCCACGAATAGATGCTCTGGGCATCATCTCCGACGACCATGATGTTCCCGTGCTTCGCGGCGAGCAGGTCGACGAGTTCGGACTGAAGGCGGTTGGTGTCCTGATACTCGTCGACGAGGACATGCTGGAATTGTTGCTGATACCGCTCGGTGGCCGGACCGTGGGTGAGCATGAGTTCGAGCGTTTTGCTCAGGAGGTCATCGAAGTCCATCGCGTTCGACTGCTTCTTGCGGCCTTCGTAGGCGGTCTGGACGCGTTCGATATCCGCCGCGAGCGGGAAAAAGTATCGATATTTCTCAACGATTACCTTCTGGATCGGGAGGCCGGTATTGATGGCGTAGCTGAAAATATCGGAGAGCACGCCGGGCTTGGGAAATCTTCGGTCGGTCGTCACAATGCCTTCGCGGGCGAGGACGGACGCGATCATGTCCTCCGAGTCCTCGCGGTCCATAATGCTGAATCCCTGCCGAAACCCGATATCCTCGGCGTGTCCACGCAGGATGCGGTTTCCGATCGAGTGGAATGTTCCGCTCCAGATCCCGTCACTAGCGCCCGGCACCAGAGTATGGACACGCTCCATCATCTCCCGCGCAGCCTTGTTGGTAAAGGTGAGGAGGAGGATCGAGCGCGCGGGAATCCCTTGCTCGAGCAGCCACGCGACGCGGTATGTCAGCGTGCGGGTCTTGCCGCTTCCTGCTCCAGCGATGACCAAGGACGCTCCCGGGCCGGTCGAGACCGCCGCGAATTGCTGCTCGTTGAGCTCCGCGGCGAAGTCAATCTTCGACGTCGATGGCGAGACCGTCTGGAGCGTGTAGGATCTGGCCACAGATCAGTCGGCCGAGCCGAGACGGAAGGAATCCATTCGGGAGGCAGGGATCCCCAATCCGTAAGCAAGAAGCCCGGCAGATTCATCCCAGACCCGGGCTTTGTTGGACCCGAGGACGACGGCGATGACGTCGCGGCCGTTGTAGCTTCCGCTGGAGATCAGGCAGTGTCCGGCACGCACGGTGTAACCAGTCTTCATGCCATTGCAAAACGAATAAGTCCGCAACACACGGTTGGTATTCCGGAGAGTGGTGACTTTCCCGCTGGTGAAGCGGAAGGGGAAGTAGATCGTCTTCATGATCGGGCGGAGTGTGGGGTTCCGATAGGCTGCGCGCGCGACGCGGGCCATGTCGCGGGCTGTCGAAAACTGGGTATTGGCGGGGAGTCCGTTGGGATTCACAAAATTCGAACTGTCGCCTCCGAGGCGTTGCATGTAGGCGTTCATGCGGGTGGCAAACGCGGCGACGCTCCCGGCGTTATCGCGGGCGAGAGCGCGGGCGGCGTCGTTGGCACTTTTGACGACAAGGGCATTCAGTAGCTGGAGGCGCGAATAAGATTGACCCGGGCGAAGGTAGAGCTTGGTCGGTTCACACGCGGTATCGACTTCAGCGATTTTGATGAGTTCGGAAAGCCCGCCAGATTCGGCGACGATGAGGGCGGTGAGGAGCTTCTGGGTGCTGGCGACGGCGCGTTGCTCGTTCTCGTTTTTCTTAAAAATGACCCGCCCGGTGTTGGCGTCGAAGAGAACGACCGATCTCGCGGTGATCGTCGGCAGCTGTTGAGCGATGAGAGATGACGCCGGAACGAGTGCGACCAGGCAGAGAAAAAGAAGCTTCATTCGCGGGACACTACTGCTTCTGGGGGGGCGAGTTCAAAACTTTCTCGATGGTCGCGTCACTTTCTGCGCCAAGCTCGATGGCTCGGTAGTAGTGCCGGCGGGCGAGTTCGACCGCTGGAGGCTTTTCCTCGAGGTAGAAAGCAGCGAGATTGAAATGTGCGTCGGCGTATTCGGGGTCGAACTCGACCGCGCGCCGGAGTTCCGATTGCGCCCCGTCGATCCATCCCTTGCGGCCGACTACGACACCGAGATAATTCCGAGCCCTCGAATTCCTCGGGTCGAGTAAAACCGCCTGCGTGAGCGCGGCGAGGGCCTCATCGAAGCGTTCCTGATCCATGTAGATGATTCCGAGAGTCAGCCATGCCGGAGGTGTTTCGATCCGGATCTGGACGGCCTTGCGGAGCAACTCGGTGGCGCGCTCTTTGTTGCCCGCCGCAAATTCCACGACACCGAGATTCACGAGGCCAAGAAGGTTATCGGGGGCGAGGTCGAGGACGCGTTCGTAGGCCCGCCGGGCCGTGGGGAGGTCTTTCCTTGCAAAGGCCGCGTTTCCTTCCGCCGCCGCTTCTTTTGCAATATTTGGCACGAAGTCCGGCGACGGCGGCTCAGCAGAATATGCCGGCAAGACGGCCATGACGACTGCTGCCAAGCTTGCGGCAGCACGGCGGACGTTCATCCTTTGGAGAGCTCGCCGGCGCGGGCTGCGGCGGCCTGGACGGCCGCCATGAATGCCGCGCGGACTGCTCGATCCTCGAGCTCGGCAAGGCCGGCAACGGTTGTTCCCGCCGGGCTTGTGACCATTTCCCGTAGAACCGCTGGATGCTCGGATGTCGCGCATACCATCTCCGCCGCACCGGCAACGGTCTGGACGGCGAGGTCGAGCGCCAACTTGCGAGGGAGTCCGGCAGCGACGCCGCCATCGGAGAGCGCTTCAATTACCAGATAGACATACGCAGGTCCGCTCCCGCTCAGTCCAGTGACTGCATCAAGAAGCTTCTCTGCGACGGGATAGACTTCTCCGATGCTTGAAAAAACCGCCTGTGCGACGGCCTCGTCTTCGCGGGTCGAGGCATCATCTGACGCAAACGCGGTTGCGGCCCGCCCGACCATGGCAGCCGTATTCGGCATGGCACGGATGATTCGGCTTTTCGGCGCGAGCCGGGCCAGAGAGTCGATCTTCAGGCCGGCGACGATGGAGATCACGAGCTTTCCATGGAGCACCGGACCGGCATGAGTGATCGCCTCGTGAACGTCGGCAGGCTTTACGCAGAGAAGGATGACATCCGCTGCCTTGGCCGCCTCGGCATTTTCCGAAAGGACACTCACGCCCGTGGCATCGCTCAGGTTCTCGAGCAATTCAGGCTCCGGGCAGGCTGCGTAGATCTCGGATGGGCTGCACACCTTGGCCCGCAGCATTCCTTGAATGATGGCGAAGGCCATTTTTCCGGCCCCCAGAAACGCGTAATTCATGCCGGGGAACATACACCTACCTGGGCGGAATGGGTAGAAATAAAGCCAGTCGTGGCCCCGGAGATCAGAACAATTCGAGCAGAGCCTCGAGCGCCGCCCGGCGGCGGGCATGTTCCTCATCGCTGATCACCGAAACCAGCGCGCAGTCGTTGAGGTCCGGGAGCTCGACCCATGAGCGACATCCGCCGAATCGCTTTTCCAGAGCCAATCGCCGCGGCGGATCGAGGCGGAAAATCCGGACGAGGGCAACATGGACCCCGGGCTGTTCGTCGTAGGCGAAGCGCTCCTGAATTACCGAGTCATTAAGAATATGATAATCGCGCAGGGCGCGGAGCGCGGCGAGGTCGGTGACGAGCTTGGTCCACTCCAGAGTGGCTGCGAAGCGGATCTCAACTTCTCCGGGCAGTTCGTCCGGCAGCGAGGCCCCCTCGGCGAGAATCGTCTTGGCGAGTTGCTCATGAAACCAAGTGGGAAAAAGAAAGAATTCCGAATGCTGAAAGGCAAAGCCCGTGCGTCCCTCGGAAATGCCCCCTTTACGCAGAATGATGCTCTGCCGCCCGCTGCCGAGCGCCTCACAGACGACCGCCCACTCCTTAAATGCTTCGCTCATTTTTCGACTTCAAGCTTTACACGCCAGCCGGGTCAAAGGGAAGTTCATATCAATGCTCCGTCGATTTGACCTTCACGTTCACTCGTTCTTTTCTAAAGACGCTGCGTCCTCGCCGGAGGATCTCATTGCGGCGGCGAAGGCGAGGGGACTGAGCGGGATTGCGATCACTGACCACGACTCGTGCGGTGCGCACGAATACCTGGAAACCCGAGGTCACCCGGAAGGATTCCTGATCGTGCCAGGAGTCGAGGTGAGCACCGCCGAGGGCCACCTGCTGTGCCTTGGGGCGACATTGCCATACTTGAGAGGTGCCCCGGCGGCGGACGTTGTCGCGGCCGCTCATGCAGTGGGGGCCATTGCCGTGCCGGCCCATCCATTTGACCGCTGGCGCGCCGGGATCCGGTCCGAGGTGCTTGACCGTCTCGACATCGATTCGCTGGAAGTTTTCAATTCCGCCGTCACGTCGCGCAGCTACAACGAGGAGGCGCTGGCCTACGCCAGGAACCGAGGTCTTCACGGGTTGGCATCCAGCGATGCGCATCACGCCTCGGCGGTTGGCGTGAGCACGACCGCGTTCGATCTGGAGGAACTGACGCTCCCCGCGTTGATGGCTGCCCTGCGCCGAGGTGGGGAGACGGAAGGCAACTACCTCACATTTCTTGAGGGCGTCAAAAAGCATTTTGCCAACTGGTTCCGGGTCGCCAATTCGCGTCCGGCTTGACAGTTTCTTTTGCACAGGTCGGCAAGTGTGCAATAGTTCAGGCATCTAAAAACAAACCACCATGCCCCAACTCTTCATCTACATTGTCTTCGGAATCATTCTGGTCGCCGGTCTGGGCCTGTTTCTCATCTTGGCAAACTTCTTTGGCGTGTGGCTGCGCGCCAAGATTGCAGACGCGCCTGTTCCATTTTCGAAGCTGATCGGAATGCGTCTGCGGAAGGTTCCCGTGGGTTTGATCGTCGATAGCCGGATCACTGCGGTGAAAGCCGGGATTCCGCAAGAGACCGACGACCTCGAGGCGCATTTTCTGTCTGGCGGAAACGTGGCCCACGTGGTCCTCGCGCTCATCGCGGCAGACAAGGCCGGGATCACGTTGAATTTTAACCGCGCCTGCGCGATCGATCTCGCGATCAAGGGGACGAGCAAGACGGTCTTGGAAGCGGTTCGCACGAGCATTAATCCGAAAGTGATCGACTGCCCGAATCCCGCGACGGGCAAGATTACAATTGATGCCGTGGCTCGCGATGGGATCGGCGTGAAGGTTCGTGCGCGCGTGACCGTCCGCTCGAACCTCGATCGTTTCGTTGGTGGTGCGACGGAGGAGACGATTATCGCCCGTGTCGGCGAAGGCATCGTGACCTCGATTGGCTCGGCGGTCTCCTATAAGGACGTCTTGGAGAATCCCGATCGAATTTCAAAAACCGTCCTTCAAAAGGGTCTCGATAGCGGCACGGCCTTCGAAATTCTCTCCGTCGATATCGCGGACGTGGACATCGGGGACAACATTGGTGCCAAGCTCCAGGCCGAGCAGGCCGAGGCGGATAAGGTTGTCGCGCAGGCCAAGGCGGAAATGCGCCGCGCGGCTGCTGTCGCCAGCGAGCAGGAGATGAAGGCTCGGACGCAAGAAATGCGCGCCAAGGTTGTCGAGGCCGAGGCACAGGTTCCACAAGCAATGGCCGAGGCATTCCGGAGTGGGAACCTCGGGATTATGGATTACGTCCGGATGAAGAATATCGAATCCGATACGACAATGCGCTCGTCGATCGCCGGTGCAGAGAAGTCCCCCGGTGCGTAGTCTCCGGAAGGCGATCGTCCGCTAGTTTTTCATTATGGAACAAGTTGTCATCCTCGTCATCATCGGGCTGATCAGCTTCGTAAACTGGCTGATGCAGCGCTCGGCGGAGCTGAGGGAGCGGCGGAAGCTAGAGCGGAAGATGGAGGGAATCCCCGAGGGGAATCCGTTTCAAGAGCAGGAGGCACCAGAACCGCCTCCCTCGCGGCCGGTCGCAGATCCCGGTGCGGAGATGCGCAAATTGATGGAAGCCCTCGGGCTTCCGATCGAGGACGAGCCTGCCCCGGTTTTCGTGCCCGAGAGAACCGCTCCGCCACCGCTTCCGACCCCGCCCGAAGTGGCTCCGATCCCTCGGGCGGTTTTCACGCCGAGATCGACGACCTCCACGCGATCTCTGTCGCAAATCGCAGGTTCACGCCCCACGCCGGGGGCGACAGATCCGGTTCAAACCTCGCCGCTCTCCGCGGCGCTTCGCTCGCACGAGGGGATCCGCCAAGCCATCGTGCTTGCCGAAATCCTCGGTCGGCCGAAGGCGGCTTCGAACTAAAGAAGCCTGCTGACCCGTTGGGGCGGGTCGTGAGGATTATTCACATCAAGAAAGGCTGGCACCCTTCCTTCTCAATCTTCGCCCTGCGCTTTCGTGTAACCTGGAGCGCCATCGATTTCTTCCAGCTTCTCAATGTGCGCCCAGCGATACCCGCCCTTTTCGATATCGGCGAGAAGGGTCGAGATGCCAGAGACGGAGACGCCCGGACCATTCGTCGCCATAAAGCGGCAGCGCCACTGGTCGACGCAATCGGTCTCGGCTCCTCGGCTCGGATAAACCTGTGTGCCGCGATTGGAGATCATCTTGAGTTTCAGTCCGGCAGCTGGAGCGACGGAGGTGAGGAAGTCGCCGAGTTGGACTGGCGTGCAATCACCTTCCACAAAGACATCGCATCCGAGGGTGGCGCGTTGTCTGGGAACGACCGTCACTGGACCGCCGCTGAAGATTGGCATCTTGAGTTCCTTGTAATCGCGGGCTCCGAACCGGCTGGGCTGGCGTCCAAAGTTCGCGATCACGGCATCGGCATAGGCTTGGGTGCCGACCGGCGGGTTTTTTCCGGCTACGTCTTTGGTGACGCTTGTGCCGTCCTCGAGAGTCGCCAAAACCGCATTTTCCACGGTCCGGGCGGCATCGAGTTCTCCGATGTGGCGAAGGAGAAGGACACCGGAAAGAATCATCGCCGTCGGGTTCGCGACATCTTGGCCGGCGTATTTCGGGGCCGAGCCGTGAACCGCTTCAAAGATAGCGATTCCTTGCCCGATGTTGGCGGAGGGGGCAAAGCCAAGCCCGCCGATGAGACCGGAGCTCAGGTCGCTGATGATGTCGCCATTCATGTTCGTCGTAATGATCACGTCGAACTGCTCCGGCTTCTTAACGAGCTGGTGCGCGCAGTTATCGATGATGATGTGTTGGGACTCGATGTCGGGGTATTCCTTGGCCATCTCCTCAAAGACTTTTTTCATGAAGCCCTCGGTCATTTTCATGATGTTCGCCTTGGTGGCACAATGGACCGTTTTCCGTCCCTCGGCCTTCGCGAGCTCGAATCCCAGCCGGACGATCTTCTCGCAGCCTTTGCGGGAGATCAGCTTGAGGCACTGGGCGACACCCGGCGTCTGCATGTGCTCGATGCCGGCATAGAGGTCTTCGACGTTTTCGCGCACGACAACGAGGTCGACTCCGCGGCCGCTGAAGGGCGTCGGAACGCCAGGAAACTCGCGGACCGGGCGGATGTTGCCGTAGGTCTCAAACAATTTGCGGAGTGTGACGTTGGCACTTTTTTCGCCGAATCCAACGGGAGTTCCGAGCGGTCCCTTGAGAACGGTGCGGGTCTTCGAGATCGACGCAATCGTCTCTTCGGGCACACCTGACGGGATCCCTTTCTTGAAGATGGATTCTCCTGCGTAGGCGAGCTCCCAGGAAATTCCGACGCCCGTAGCATCAAGAATCCGGCGTGTGGCTTCAACGACTTCGGGTCCGATCCCGTCTCCGGGAATGAGTGTGGCAATGTGTTTCGACATGTTTTTTTGAGTGAGATGTGTTTTTGAACCCTTCCGATCTAGCCGGGTTGGGCGCGTCAATAAATAACAAGGGCTGCTTATTGCAACTGAATGATGAAAAAATTCGCAAGGGTGGCTCGGAGCAATAAATGTGAGCGGATGGCAGATCTTCTTTCCAAAGACGAACTGGCGGCGGAACTTACGGCTGTCGCGAGGTGGTTGGTTGCGGATCGGAGGATCGGCCGGGAGTTCCAATTTCGCGATTTCGCACAAGCCCTCCGATTTATGAATCTGGTCGGTCGGGTTGCTGAAGAGATGAACCACCATCCCGACTGGTCGAATTCCTATGGACGGGTCGCGATCCAACTCACCACCCACAGCGCCGGCGGGTTGACGCTCCTCGATACGACGCTGGCAAGGCGGATCGACGAGATTGCCGCGGCCGTGCTGGACGAGGCGGGATAGCTTTCTGCGAATCCCGTGGTCGCCCGATTGTTTCATTTTTGTTTTTGACAGGCTGTCGCCACGCGCTAGTCTACCCCTCCCACCGAATCAATCAGGGGAAAGACACTGCCCGTTTTCGCGAGCGCGAGGACGGAAAGTGTCTTTCACCTTTTTGCGCCGAGGGAAAAAATAACAGCGCCTTGATGTTCAACCCATGCGGCTTCGGCCGCCAGATGCCCATGTAGCTCAGTTGGTAGAGCACGTCCTTGGTAAGGACGAGGTCACCGGTTCAATCCCGGTCATGGGCTCCACGAACGTCGGTCGCAACAAAAAAAATAACAACCGCATAAACTCAAGATGGCTAAAGAACAGTTCCAGAGAAACAAACCGCACTGCAACATTGGTACGATCGGTCACGTGGACCACGGCAAGACAACGTTGACAGCTGCAATCACCACCGTGCTCGCGAAGACAGGTCAGGCAACCGCAAAAAAATACGATGAAATCGATGCGGCTCCTGAGGAGAAAGAGCGCGGCATTACGATCAACACCGCACACGTCGAATACGAGACCGACAAGCGCCACTACGCCCACGTGGATTGCCCCGGCCACGCCGATTATGTGAAGAACATGATCACCGGTGCCGCCCAGATGGACGGAGCCATTCTTGTCGTCAGCTCCGCAGACGGCCCGATGCCCCAGACTCGTGAGCACATCCTGCTCGCCCGTCAGGTCGGCGTTCCGTCGATCGTGGTCTTCATGAACAAGGCCGACATGGTCGACGATCCAGATCTCCTCGATCTCGTTGAGATGGAAGTTCGTGAACTCCTCAGCAAGTACGAGTTCCCAGGCGACACGATTCCCATCGTTAAAGGCAGCGCGCTCAAAGCCCTTGAAGGCGACGCGGCGAACGAGAAGGCGATCAAAGACCTCATGGACGCGGTGGATGAATACATCCCGCAGCCAGAGCGTCCGAAGGACATGCCATTCCTCATGCCTGTTGAAGACGTCTTCAACATTGAAGGTCGTGGAACGGTAGCGACGGGCCGCGTCGAGCGCGGAATCCTCAAGAAGATGGAAGAAGTCGAGATCGTGGGCATCAAGCCGACGGCCAAGACGACCGTGACCGACATCGAAATGTTCCGCAAGCTTCTCGACAGCGCTGAGGCGGGCGACAACGTCGGCATCCTCCTCCGTGGCGTCAAGAAAGACGATATCGAGCGCGGACAAGTCATCGCCAAGCCCGGATCGATCAAGCCGCACAAGAAGTTCAAGGGCGAGGTCTATGTTCTCAGCAAGGACGAAGGCGGTCGCCACACTCCGTTCTTCACGAACTACCGTCCGCAGTTTTACTTCCGCACGACGGATGTGACCGGAACCGTTAAGCTCCCCGACGGAGTCGAGATGGTCATGCCCGGTGACAACGTGTCGGTCGAGGTCGAGTTGATCACCCCGATCGCCATGGAAAAGACCATCCGTTTTGCTATCCGCGAAGGCGGCCGCACGGTCGGTGCTGGACGTGTCGGCGAAATTCTGGATTAATCCAGAATCGGCCCAAGATCCAAAGGTCAGTAGCTCAATTGGTAGAGCATCGGTCTCCAAAACCGAGGGTTGGGGGTTCAAGTCCCTCCTGGCCTGTGGGTCGCAGTCGTAAAATCTAACAGATGTTTTCCAAACTCCGAAAATTCACTTCCGAAGTCCGGGTCGAACTTTCCAAGGCCCAGTGGCCGTGGGACCCGAACGAGAAGGGTTTCCGCCGCTATAAAGAGCTCACCGATTCCACGGTTGTGGTTCTTGTGGCCATGCTCATCCTCGGAGGTTACATCGCCTTCTTTGATTTCATTTTGATCAATATTGTGGGTTTTCTGACCCACCCGTAAATGTTACCCCCAGTCGTATTCCCATGGCATTAGCTCCGAAAGACCAATGGTTTGTTGTGCACGTTCTCTCCGGGCAGGAGCAGAAGGTCCATGACAACATCCTCCGCCGCATCCAAACCGAAGAGATGTCCGATCTCGTTTACGAGGTGCTCATCCCGACCGAACGGGTTCAAGAGATCAAGCGCGGCAAGAAGACCGAGACCACGCGCAAATTTTTTCCCGGTTACCTGATCGTCAACATGCACCTGCTGGATGACGACAACCAACTTGTCGAGAAGACATGGTATTTCATCAAGGACACGACGGGTGTGCTCGGGTTTGCCGGCACGAAAGATCGTCCGATTCCGATGCGCCAGAAAGAGGTCGACGGATTGCTTGCGCAAGTTCGCGAGCGTGAGGACACGGTCAAGCCGAAGATTTCCTTCGAGGTCGGGGACAAGGTTAAAGTCGCCGACGGGCCATTCCAGAATCAAAACGGACTCGTGGAGGAAATCGATCCGGAACGCGGCAAGCTGCGCGTCTCGGTGAGCATTTTCGGTCGCGATACGCCGGTCGATCTGGAGTATTGGCAGGTCGAGAAGGCTTAGGCTGGTTTTGTTTGCTGGCTTTCTCGTGTGAGACTACGAGGACGGCCGGGGCAGCGGATTTGCGAGGATGTTTTGCGCGAAGCCCGGGGCGGTATTTCGTGCGCCAAGAATCTGATTGCCGCATGGGCGCGGTTCGAGCACATTTGGCGTGCCTCGAATAACCAAACCCTCTCCACACTTTATGCAACTCGGAATGATCGGTCTCGGTCGGATGGGCGCGAACATGGTTCGTCGTCTCCTGCGCAATTCTCACCAATGTGTCGTCTTCGACACGAATCCTGCGGCGGTCGCAGAGCTTGTCGCTGAGGGCGCGGTTGGCGCGACCTCGATGGCGGATTTTGTTGCCAAGCTGGAGAAGCCTCGTGCGGCATGGATTATGATTCCCGCAGCGATCACCGACAAGATTGTTGGTGAGCTGGCCGAGCTCCTTGAGCCAGGCGACACGATCATCGACGGGGGAAATTCCTACTTCCGGGATGACCGCCGTCGCAGCGAATCGCTCCGGCCCAAAGGGCTTCACTACCTTGACGTTGGCACCAGCGGTGGTGTCTGGGGGCTTGAGCGCGGATACTGCATGATGATCGGTGGCGACAAGGATGCGGTGGATCGGCTGGATCCGATCTTTAAGACGCTGGCACCCGGCACGGGCACCATTGATCGCACTCCGGGCCGCGAGAAACTCGGCGGCACGGCCGAGGAGGGCTACCTCCATTGCGGGGCGTCTGGGGCCGGGCACTTCGTCAAGATGGTTCACAACGGGATCGAATACGGGATTATGGCGGCCTTTGGCGAAGGATTTGATATTCTCCACAATGCCAATGTGAGCACCAAAGCGACGAAGGCCGATGCCGAGACGGCTCCTGCCATGCATCACGATTTGGACTATGATTTGAACCTCGCTGACATATCGGAAGTCTGGCGTCGAGGGAGTGTCGTGAGCTCTTGGTTGTTGGACCTCGCAGCGGCCTCGTTCGCGGGGGATCCCGAGCTTGAAAAGTATTCCGGGCGAGTCTCCGATTCTGGCGAAGGTCGGTGGACGATCATGGCCGCGATCGAGGAAGCGGTCGACTGCGAAGTCCTGACGGCGGCACTCTACGCGCGCTTCCGCTCGCGGAAGGACCACACGATGGCGGAGAAAGTTTGTTCGGCCATGCGCTTCCAATTCGGCGGCCATCTCGAGCGGAAAGCCGACAGCTAGTTGCTCGTGACGATTGCCGGGCGGACTGAGGGAGTGTCGACGTGCTTGCTTCGGGTGCAATAACGGCTACTCATATCGTCAATGCAGTTATCCATGCGAACAGACTATGCGCTTCGCGCGTTGTTTACCTTGGTCGAGCACATAGGGGGGCAGCCGATCCCGATCGGCGAGTTGGCTCGCCGGAATGACGTCCCCAAGCGATTCCTCGAACACATCATGCTCGACTTGAAAGAGCGGGGTTGGGTGAAAAGCACCCCGGGGAAACACGGCGGGTATGTGCTCTCAAAGAACCCCGGAAAGATTACAATGGGTGAGGTCGTGCGGTATTTTGATGGCTACCTCGCCCCAATCGCCTGCGTGTCGACAACCGATTACAAGCGTTGCTCGCAGGAACCCGTCTGTCGGTTTCGGCGGGTCATGCTCAATGCGCGAAACATTGTCGCTCACCTCATGGACACCACGACGTTGGCTGACGTGATGCGGGGCAGTCCGGTTTCGGCCCCCGAGGTGACCGGAATTTACGGGGAGGGAATTTAAAAAAACCATGAAGCACTTGCTATTCACGATTCTGGTTGCACTGACGACAGCGGGGCATTCATTGGCTGAGGAACCCGGAAGCGACCCGCGGAAGAGAATGATCTTCCAGCCCGGCCAGACCGAGCCCGTCGCGCCTGTGGCCACTCCGACTCCGGTTGCGACTCGTTCCGATCGGCCCATCGAGGCGATTCAGGGTTTTTTCCTGGCTCTTAAAACCGGCGCGGTCGATGCCGCCTACGATGGCCTCGTGCGAAATACCGTCATCGCCGACCGCGCGGAGAACGTGAAGGAGTTGAAGGCCCGCACGAAGCAGGCCCTCGAAAGCTACGGACCAATCTCGGGATTCGAGGTCATCGGCACACTCCCGGCTGGCGACAGCCTCGTTCGGTTCACCTGCATCTCCCTCAATAACGACCTTCCGCTCCGCTGGAGGTTTTATTTTTACAAGGGTCCGGGCGGATGGAAACTCGTCGATCTAAGAGTCGATGACGGGTTGGTCGAGCTCTTCGAGGACGTAGCGCGCGATCAAAAGAAGTAGCTGGAAACCTGCTTTAGAGCTTTCCGACTTCATTTTTTCACCGGAGACTGAGAGGTTCGGAGTTTTAGAGACGATGGCCAAGCAACAAACGATTCTTCTGGTGGACCGCGAGACGGACTTCCTGGATTGGGCACAGCATCAGCTGATGAGCCCTGCCGCGCGGGTTCTAATGGAGACGACGGCCGATGCGGCCTACAAGACGTTCTGCATGGAAGAGCCGGAATTGGTTCTGGCCGAGATGAACCTGCATCCCTTTACGGGACTCGAGCTGCTCGCTCGGATCCGGAAGCATTCCCCGAATGCGATGGTGATCATCACGAGCGCGTTCGGGACGACGCAGTCGGTGATCGAGGCAATGAAGATGGGAGCGTTCGATTTTGTGCGGAAGGAGCAGCTCCCGTTCAATTTGAAAGTCGTTGTCGATTCGGCGTTGAAGGCAAATGCCGAGCTGCGGAGCGCCAGTGCCTTCAAGCCGCAGCTCACGGTCGAGCAGCACCGCGAGGACATTGTCGGTCGCTCAGAGGCCATGCAACAGGTCTTTAAAATGATCGGTCGCGTTGCGGGGAGTGAGGCGCCGGTGATGGTGACCGGCGAGAGCGGATCCGGGAAGGAACTGGTCGCGCGCGCGATCCATAATTACAGCGCGCGGAGTTCCAAGCAATTCCTCGCAATCAACTGCGCGGCGATTCCTGACAATCTTCTTGAGAGCGAGCTCTTCGGGCACGAGAAGGGATCCTTCACGGGAGCCCACAGCCAAAGGATCGGGAGATTCGAGCAATGTGATCACGGCACACTTTTTCTCGATGAGATCGGCGAAATGCCGCTCCAAGTGCAGAGCAAAATCCTGAGAGTTTTGCAGGAGGGGGAATTCTCCCGAGTTGGTGGCAACCAGACGTTGAAGACCGATGTGAGGATCGTTTGTGCAACCAACAAGCATCTGGAGGAAGAGGTCGCGAAACGGCGGTTCCGCGAAGATCTTTTCTACAGGCTGAATGTCGTCCGAATCCACCTGCCCCCACTCCGGCAACGGGTCGAAGACATCACGCTCCTCGCCGAGTATTTTCTCCAGAAGATTGCAAATCACAAACACCGTCCGCCGCTGAAGCTTTCGGAGGAAGCGATTCGTGGGCTGGAGGCCTATCCGTGGCCCGGCAACGTGCGCGAGTTGGAGAACACCATGCAACGTGCCGCTGTCCTGGCGACCGCAGATGTCTTGCTCCCGAAGGATATTCCTCTCGGGCAGGCGATGTCGGATTCCGGCAACGGATCCGAAGGCGGGGTGAGGGAGATTGGTGTGGGAGATGCGATCGAGGCCTTGGTTGTTGCGGGGGAAGCCGATGCTTCAACGCCGATGCTCGCGTGGATCGAGAACTTATTGACGGTTCGTGTGCTCGAGCGCTGTGGGAACGACGAAGGCAAGGCGGCGAAGGTCCTCGGGATGACGAAGGCCGCGCTGCGCAAGCAAATCGAGCGCAACGGGGCGACGGGCGGGCGGTGAAGACTTGGCGGTTGGACGCCGGTTGTTGGGTTCCCGACGCGGTTGTCTCACCGGTGGACCGAGGCTTTCGGTTCGGCATGAGTTTTTTTGAAACGATAGCCATCCACGGCGAGAGGGGGATCTTTGTTGATGAACACTTGGCTCGCCTGGCGCGCGCGGTGGGTTCCGTCGGTGGAGTCATCAAGCATGATGACCTTCTCACACTTGTCGCGGAGCTCGTGATGGGTCTCGAGGATGGTGTGCTTCGAATTTACGCGACGGCCGGTCCGGGGGCGTTTGGAGATGTTTTTTCCGGAGAGATCTTTGCGATTTATGAATCCGTCGCTCGACCGGTGGAGCGGCCGCCGGCGCGCCTCGTAACGTATGCCGCGCCGTATGCGCCGAGGCCTGGGGGGTGGAAATCCGGGAATTACTGGCAGAACGTTGACGCTCTTCAATTTGCCCACGATGCAGGCTGTGAGGAAGCCTTGCTATTTGATTCCCGGGGTTGCCTGGTTTCCGCAGCGATGGCGAATGTCTTCCTCTGCATCGATGAGCGGTGGGTCACGCCGAGGCTGGGTGAGGGGACTCGCGACGGGGTCGTGCGGGCGTGGGTGCGCGAGCGGTTTGCGTGCGAGGAGGAATGTTTGGGTTTCTCCGATGTCGTCCGCTGTTCGGCGGGATTCGTAACCAATAGCCGTGTGGGGGTTCGAATGATTGCGGAGGTGGATGGAAGGCCGTTGGGGCGTGGGCCGGCGTGGGGCGAAATTTATCGGAAAGAGGTTCTTGGTGACTGACGGGATTTTTGAGTATTTCCGCGTCGCCGTGGGATCGCTTCTCACGCGGGGTGGGGGGGCATCCGACATTGCGGAGCCTGCACAGGCATTCGTGGCCGCGGTTCTCGTGAAGTCAGCCATGCCCGGTCGGGTATGGATCGTCTGTCCCGACGTGCGGAGTCAGGAGGACTTTGCTGCGGAGATGGCCGCGTGGTGTGGGCGGGTTCGGCTTTTCCCAGAGCTCGAAATTCCCGCTGGCGACGCCTTGCCCGATCCCGAGACAGCGTCCGAGCGGCTCGATCTTCTCCAAACCCTCGCGAAGGGGCCCGGCGATGAGGTCGTGGTCATCCATGCCGGCCAATGGGAGTCCGATGTGCCAAGGCCGCAGGCGTTTGTTCGTGATGTGCTGAAGCTCCAGCAGGGGCAGCAGATTCCCATGTCGGATGTCGTTGAGAAGCTGAGCGGTGCTGGCTACGAGGTCGCCGCGCAGATCACGGCGCGCGGGCAGATTGCGCGAAGGGGAGGGATTCTTGATGTCTTCGCATGGCAGGCTTCGCGTCCGGTTCGGTTGGAGTGGTTCGATACGGACATCGAATCCTTGCGCACCTTTGACCTCGATTCCCAGTGCTCGGTCGAGCCGGTGGCAGCGTGTGAGATTTTTCTGGGCGCGAGCCGCACAAAAGCGATCGGGAAGTTGCGGGATTTTTTGGTGCGTGGCGACCATGTTTTGACAATTGATGGCGAGGCGTGCGAGGGCGGATTGACGATCTCCTCCGGACTCGGGGATAGCCCGTTGCCATTTTATCCGCCGCCGTTTGCCGAGTTGGGCGCGGGCGATCTTGTGCTCGATGAGGTCAAGCGGGGAAAGTTCTTCGACCAGCTGCGCGAGTGGTCGGAGTCGGGCTGGAAGATCGTATTTGCCTGCAACAATGAAGGGGAAGGCGAGCGGTTTCGGGAGCTCACAGAGGATTTTCATTTTGATGCGTCGGCGCTGGAGTTTATCTCAGTTCCCGCGACGCGGGGATTCGTGTGTCCGTCCCTGCGATTTGCGTTGCTGGCCGATGCCGAGGTCCTTGGTCGCTCAGCCAGTCAGCGGGCACACCGGATCAACCTCCGTCGCGAGCGCTTGGCCTCCGCTCGTGGGACGATGGATTTCTCCGAGTTTGCCGAAGACGATTTCGTCGTGCATCTCGACCACGGGATCGGCCGATTCCTTGGGATGCAAACCGAGCCTGGTGGGTCGGCGGAAGTCCTTGCCGTGGAATTTGCCAACGATGCCCGGCTCTATGTTCCGCTCGATCAGGCGTGGCAGGTCTCCCGCTATGTCGGCCTTGGAAGAAAGACGCCCGAGCTGTCCGAGCTTGGCGACAGCCGGTGGCAGCGAGCGAAGGACAAGGCGCACAAAGGGATCTACGACTATGCCGTGCGAATGCTCCAAGTGCTTGCGGAGCGCGAGACGGGCGCGGGCTTTGCCTTCCCACGGGATTCCCGCTGGCAACAGGAGTTCGAGAGATCCTTTCTTTTTACCGAGACGGTCGATCAGGTGCGTGCGATTGCCGAGACGAAGGCGGATATGGAATCTGGGCGCCCGATGGACCGGTTGATCTGCGGAGATGTCGGATTTGGAAAAACCGAAGTTGCGATTCGAGCGGCATTCAAAGCCGTGACGGGCGGACGTCAGGCGGCCCTCATTGCGCCGACGACAGTGCTGGCGCAACAGCATTATCAGACGTTTTGCGAGCGGATGAGCGAGTATCCGATCGCGATTGAGCTTCTCAGCCGCTACCGGTCTGCCGCCGAGCAGAAGAGGGTGATTGCGCGGCTGGCGAGCGGGGATGTGGATCTTGTCATCGGCACGCATCGGATCATCTCCAACGATGTCGTCTTCAAGAATCTCGGTCTGGTCATCGTGGACGAGGAGCAGAGGTTTGGGGTGAAACATAAAGACGCGCTCAAGGAGAAATTCCGCCTTGTCGATGTCCTGACGCTTTCCGCCACGCCCATTCCCCGCACCCTCTACCTCTCGCTGATGGGGGCACGGGACATGTCGCTGATCGAGACGCCGCCGCCGAACCGACAGCCCGTCGAGACGATTGTTTGCGGATACGATGAGCGGGTCATCCGTGATGCCATCCAGAGGGAGCTCGGGCGGGGGGGGCAGGTTTATTTTTTACATAATCGCGTCCAGACCATCGAGCGGACGGCGGTCCGAATCCGCGAGCTCTGCGATCCCGCGCGGGTAATTGTCGGGCACGGGCAGATGGAGGAGAAGGAGCTCGAGTCGGTGATGCAGGCATTCGTCGGAGGGAAGGCAGATGTTCTGGTTTCGACGACGATTATCGAGAGCGGTTTGGATATTCCTAACGCGAATACCATTGTTATCGATCGGGCCGACCGGTTCGGGCTTGCGGACCTTTACCAGCTTCGTGGGCGGGTTGGACGCTCATCGCACAAAGCGTATGCGTATCTCCTGCTGCCTCGCGAGTTGATGTCCGTCGGGGCTGCGAGGAAGCGAGTCTCGGCGATCAAGCAATACTCGGAGCTCGGGTCCGGCTTTAAGATTGCGATGCGAGATCTGGAGATTCGCGGAGCGGGCAATCTGCTCGGCACGGCGCAGAGCGGGCATATCATTGCCATCGGGTTTGATCTTTATTGCAAACTCCTGCGGCGCGCCGTCGATTCGCTGAAGGGAAATCGGGCTGTCGGGGCGACGGCGATTTTGAGAATCGATTTTTTGCGGACCGACGAAGCCGAGTTTTTGAACTCCGATCAGTCGGCCGGGGCATTTCTTCCGACAGCCTATATCCGAGAGTCGAGGCAGAGGATTGAAGCCTACCGGCGGATCGCTGAGGTGGCCTCGCGGGTGGAGGTCGATGGGCTCGAGGGCTCATGGAGGGATCGGTTCGGCCCGTTGCCGCAGGCGGCAACAAATGTGCTCGTCGCGGCGGCGATCCGGATCGAGGCCTCGGCAAGGCGAATAACGGTTGTCGAAGTGCGTGGCGACAAACTCATGCTGACGCGCGGCGGGAGTTACATCCTCGTCGGTGGTCGGTTTCCCCGCTTGACGGCAAGGGAGCCCGATTTTATCCTTCGCGAGGTTCTGTCCGTTTTGGAAAAAATGCCCGTTCGATGAGATATTCTATTTTTGTTTCCGCCCTGATCTTGGCGTCGTTGCTTCCCTCTTGGGCCCAGAAGGCCGAGGTGGTCGACGGCATTGCGGCCATCGTCAATGGCGATGTGGTGACCATTTCGCAGGTTCGCGAATTGATCGGTGCGCGCGAGCGCGGGCTCCGCGATGTCTACTCGGGGAATGACCTGGCGGAGAAAATCAAGGAGATGCGATTGGCCGCCCTCAAGGATCTGGTCGATCGCCAGTTGATCATTCAGGAATTCCGCAAGATGCAGGAGAAGGGAGCGAACATCCCTGACTACGTCATCGACGACCGGATTCAGTCGATCATCCGAGAGGAATTCGGCGGCGACCGCGCGGCGTTCGTCCGCACGCTTCAAGCGCAGGGCTACACCGTCACCCGGTTCAAGGAAATCGAACGCGAGAAGATCATCGTCCAGGCCATGAGGCAGGCGAAAGTGAACGAAGATTTCGTCATCTCACCGACCCAGATCCAAGCATTTTACAACAAGAACAAACCCGCCTATTCGCTACCCGAGCAAATCAAGCTCCGGATGATCGTCCTGCGCGAAGGCTCGGCCGGTGACGTTCCCGGGACGGGAAGCAAGCAGCAGATTGCTGACGAGATCCGACAGAAACTCGTGGAAGGGGCGGAGTTCGACCGAATGGCGCAGATGTATTCCGATGACGAGGGAACGCGGGACACTGGGGGAGATTGGGGGTGGGTCGAGCGTGGGACCCTCAACGAGCAATTGACGAGCGTGGCCTTCGCGCTCCGGCCTGGCCAAGTGAGCCCGACAGTGCGAATCGGGGACTCTTATTACATCATGTTGATCGAGGCGAAGAAGAGTGCCGCCATCAAGCCGATCGCTGAGGTGCGTGATGAGATCGAGAAGAATTTGATCCAGCAAGAGCGAATGAAGGCTCAGCAACGCTGGCTCGATACCTTGAGGCAGAAGGCGTTCATCAAGATCTTGTCCTGAGGTGCCAAGCTCCAGGGTGGGCTTCCGCAGGTTTTTTTTGGGCCCGTGGTTCATTGGGTTTGCGGGGATGTCAAAGGAGAAGCTCTGATTGCCTTGCCGGAGACGCGGCGACCACGTATGAATCGCTCCTGTCCCGAACACCCGCTGCCGAATGAAACCGTCCACCTCACGAGCTGATCTGCATATTCACTCGCGGCACAGCGACCGGGCGGCCGACTGGGTCCTTCGGAGGTTGGATTTTCCCGCGAGCTATTCGGACCCGCTGGCCACCTATCAACGGCTCCGCGAGGCCGGGATGGATTTTGTTACGTTGACCGACCACAACACGATCGGGGGCTGCCTCGAGATCGCGCACCTGCCCGGCGTGATCGTTGGCGAGGAGGTGACCGTTTATTTCCCGGACGACGAATGCAAGGTCCACATTCTCGTGTGGGGAATCACCGAGGCGCAGCACCGGATGCTACAGGACGCGCGGGAGAATATTTATGAGTTTCAGAAGGCGGTGGCTGAGCACGGGATCGCGCATGCTGTCGCGCATCCGTTCCAGCGGGTGAATGAGAAATTGACGTCGCTTCATCTTCAGAAGTTGATTTTGCTCTTCCGGCATTTTGAAAAAATCAACGGACGCTACTGTGGATTGGTCAGCGAGGCGGCTGGGTCGGTCTTGGGCGGGCTGACATCCCGGCATATTGAGATCTTCAACGCCCGGACCGGGGTCGATCCCACGCATGACGAGCCATGGAAGAAGGCATTTGTTGGCGGGTCGGATGATCACGGCGGAACGCACATCGCGAGGGCGTTCACTGAGACTGCAGCCTGCGCGGAGCCTGCGGAGTTTTTGGGGAAAATCCGGGCTGGCGACTGTGCGGCGGGCGGCGAGGCCGGCAGCCCGCTCGTGATGGCGCACGGGACTTACAGCACGGCCTTCCAGTATGCGAAGGCCCGGCTCGCGCTGAAGCCCGGCGATCCGAGCACCGGACTGATGGAGAAGATTTTTTCCCGTTTCATGGAAGGCCAAGATCCCACAGAGTTCTCGCTCGGGGAGAAACTTGGATTTCTGGCGCAGGGGATCGCGACCGGGAAGATTTTTGAAATTGCCAAGGCCGGGAGCAGTTCGGTTTGGAGGGATCTTGCGGCAGGCTTTAGCCACCCGGAAATGAAGGCGGCGATGGCGCGGGAGACTTCCGGGATCGCCGAGCCCGAGCGGCGGGCGTTCATTATGGCAAACCTGATCGGGAGCCAGTTGGGCTACCGGTCGGCCACACAATTTATCCAGCAGATTTCGACAGGGAAATTTCTTGAGAGCATCCAAACCGTCATTCCCCTCGTTCCGATCCTCGCCATCCTGAGCCCCTACCTGCATGCATTCCGCCTTCCACGACGCGAGTGGCTGCGCGAGACGACAAGGGCGTTGTCCGGGGAAGTCCCCTCGTTTTTGAGGAATAAGAAGCGCGCTTGGTTCACCGATACGCTGGAGGACGTGAACGGAGTGGCGACCACGATCCGAAAAATGACAGCTGCCGGAGTTGCGGCGGGGCACGATATTACTGTGATGACCTGTCGGTCCGAAGTCGCCGACCACGGGATTCCACTCAAGAATTTTGCGCCGATCGGGGAATTCGAACTTCCGGAGTATGAGCTTCAGCGGCTGAGTTTTCCGCCTGTGCTCCAGATTTTTGATCATCTGGCGACGAATGGATATTCCGAACTGATTATCAGCACTCCCGGTCCGCTTGGATTGTCGGCTCTGGCGGCGGCGAAGGAACTTGGCCTCCGCACGGTGGGGATCTACCACACCGACTTCCCGCAATATGTGCGGATTCTTACGGACGATTCGTTCATGGAGACGCTCACCTGGAATTACATGCACTGGTTTTACAGCCAATTGGATGTGATCTACGTGAACTCCGAAGATTACCGGAAATGTTGGGTTGATCGCGGAATCCCACGCGAGCGACTGCGGCTGCTGCCGAGGGGGCTCGATACGAGGATGTTCCATCCCACGCGGCGCGACGAGGGGTTTTGGAAGTCGCGCGGACTCCGGGAGGGCGAGAGCGGGATGTTGTTTGTCGGTCGTGTTTCGAAAGAAAAAAATCTCGATGTCTTGGTGGCAGCGACGAAGAAGCTTGCGGAGTCCTGCACGCCCGCGAGGCCGCTGATCGTCGGGGACGGTCCGTATATGGCGGAGATGAAACGCCTTCTGCCCGACGCCATTTTTACGGGATATCTCGGCGGTGAAGAACTGGCTGTTGCTTATGCTTCTGCCGACCTTTTTGTTTTCCCGAGCACGACCGATACTTTCGGCAATGTCGTGCTCGAAGCGCAGGCGTGTGCGGTTCCCGCCATCGTTTCCGATATCGGTGGGCCGCGCGACCTTGTTCAGCATGGGAAGGATGGATTCGTGACGAAAGCCCACGATGTGGCAGAATTGGCGGGAGCGATTCGACGGCTCGTTGAGGATCCTGCCCTGCGCCAGAGGATGGGGGCGGCTGCTCGAACCCGGGTGGAATCGCGGGACTGGACCGAGGCATTCGAGAAGTTCTGGTATGAGTCGCCCGAGTAGGACTGGCGGGGTTGACACGTTGGACGCGTTGTCCTATGAGAATTCGGCATGTTGGTCGTGTGCATCAAGTTGGCTCTGGCGATCCTCGGTGGGATCGTGATGACCGCGTTCCTTTGAGGCGATTCCGATATTTGTTGGAGCCCCTGTGTCTGGCGGCAATCGCGGCGTATGCGGTCAACCGATGGATTGTTCGGCCAGAATTTCTCCGTGGATGGTTCAACGACATTCTTTTCCTGCCGGCCGCGCTGCCGATTTTTCTTTGGATCGAGCGGAGGATTGGGCTGCGAAAGACTGATGAGCCGCCTCGGGGTGGAGAGATTATTTTTTACCTGATCGCGTGGAGTGTGGCAGCCGAGGTGATCGGGCCTTGGGTTTTTAGCCATGCGACGGCCGACCCGTGGGACGTCCTCTGGTATTGCCTCGGGGCCGCGATTTGTTGGGCCGTCTGGGCTACATCTGCTCCGGGCAGCGAATGCCAAGGAGGGAGAGTCCGTGGGCCAAGGTGCGGGCCGTGAGGGCGCAGAGCGCGAGGCGTGCGGCGCGGCGGTCCGGCTCCGCTTTAAGGACGGGGCAGGCTTCGTAAAACGAGTGGAACGAGTTCGCAAGCTCGTAAAGATAGTTCGCGAGGAGATTCGGACGGAAGTCGTCGAGGACGAGGGGGACGATCTCCGGGTATTGAAGGAGGCGGATGGCGAGTGCTCGCTCGGCGGGATCGAAGGGGGCCAGCGGTGCGTCCGGGTTTGCTTCCTCATTGGCACGGCGGAAAATCGAGCGGATGCGGACGTAAGCGTTTTGGAGGTAGGGTGCCGTATTCCCTTCGAGCGAGAGGAGTTTGTCCCACGAGAAAACGTAATCGGAAAGGCGGTTCTGTGAGAGCTCGGCATATTTGACGGCTCCGAGTCCGATGATCTCGGCAATGGCTTGCCGGTCTTCGGGAGGGATGGCATCCGGTCGCGCCTCCACCATCCGGCGGGCACGTTCAATGGCCTCGGTGAGAACGTCGGCGAGACCGACATTTTCTCCCGAGCGAGTCTTCATGATCTTGCGGTCTTCCCCGAGAATGCTGCCGAAGGCGATGTGCTCGAGTTCGGATGTCACGCCCATCTTTCTGGCTGCCGCGAAGATCTGCTGGAAGTGGAGGGATTGAGGCGATCCGACGACATACAAGATGGCATCGGGATTCCATCGGCCCACGCGGTATTCGATCGTTGCGAGGTCGGTGGTGGCGTAGAGAAATCCGCCGTCGCTTTTGCGAACGAGTGCCGGCTTTTCCAAGAGGTTCGGGATGTCAGGGAAGAAAACGCAGAGGGCGCCTTCGCTCACTTCCGCGAGGCCAAGCGACTGAAGGCGTTCGCAGAGCGGGGAGAGGGCCTCATTGTAAAAGCTTTCGCCGAGGCGCTCGTCGAAGCGGATGTCAAGTATGTCGTAAAGCTTCTGAAACTCTCGCCATGAGAGTTCGACCGTCTGCTTCCAGATGGCGAGGTTCTCCGGATCGCCCGCTTGGAGTTTCACCAATTCCTCGCGAGCGGAGAGTCGGATGTTCTCATCGGTCTCTTCCAGTCGGGTGACTTCACGATAAAGGCGGACGAGTTCCGTGATCGCGTCGGACTCCAAAGCGGAACGGTCGAGGAGGTGCTTCCATCCGTAGATGACTTTTCCAAATTGAGTGCCCCAGTCGCCGATATGGTTGTCGGTGATGACTTCGTGTCCCAGGAAGCGGGCGATGCGAGCCAAGCAATCGCCGAGGATCGTGCTGCGAATGTGGCCGACGTGCATTGGCTTGGCGACATTTGGCGAGCTGAAGTCGATCAAGAACTTGCGTGGTTTGGACGATGGAGCAATCCCGAGTCGTGGGTCGCGGGCGCGTTCGGTGAGCGTCTTGGACAAGAAATCATCGGTCAGCCGAAAATTGAGAAATCCAGCGCCGGCGATGGTCGGGCTCTCGGAGAGCCCCGACACGTCGAGGGCTGCAAGAATCTCGGCGGCGACGTCACGGGGAGGGCGACCAGCGGTCTTCGCGAGGACCATGGCGGCATTCGTCTGGTAGTCCCCAAAGCGTGGGTCTGCCGCCGGGACGACAACCGCGCGGTCGGCAGGAAATCCCGTCGATTCAAGGGCCAAGCGCAGGCGAGCCGCAAGAAGTTCCTGAGCGGTGGCCATCAACTCCGGGGCGAGCGGTTCTCAAACACGCGGAGGATCGCCGCCGAGTCGTTCGCATCGCCCAGCTCGTCCCGCACCGTCTTGTCGTTCAGGAATTTTGCAATCGCAGCCAATGTGCGCAGATGGGTTTGGAATTGATCTTTTGGGACAACGAAAAGGACGATGAAAAAGACCGGCTGGCCATCGAGGGAGTCGAATTGAACGCCTTTGACCGAGCGGCCAAATGCGGCCACGACTTCGTCGACTTTATCCGATGAGGCGTGCGGGATCGCGATGCCGAATCCGATGCCCGTGCTCATTGTCTGCTCGCGCTGTCGGATGGCATCGAGGATCCCCGCGCGGTCGGCATCCTCGAACTTTCCTGCCGCGATCAGGCAATCGACGAGCTCCGCAATGGCATCCCATCGTTCCTCGGAGACCATCTCCGGAACGATTTGCGATTCCGATAACAAATTTGCCAACGTCATGCTTGGGTGGGAATAGGCTACTGGGCACCCGGTTGTTGACAAGCGGGATTTCCAACTGACGACCGGGCAGACACGCTAGCGATCTGCCTCTCCCATGACAAAATCGAGAGATCCGAGAATGCCCACCACGTCGCTGACCATGTGACCCGGAAGGATTTTTGGCAGGATGCTGAGATTGACGAAAGATGGGGCACGGATCTTGAGACGGTAGGGGACTCCTCCGCCCTTGCTGTGGATATAGAACCCCAGCTCACCCTTCGGATTCTCCGCGCCGAAATAAACCTCGCCTGCTGGCGCATCAGCACCCTCCGTCGTGACAATAAAGTGGTGGATCAGTTCCTCCATCTTCGTGAGAACGGCGACCTTGTCAGGTGGGGTGCTTTTTGGGTCGTGCCAGTTGATTGGGCCAGATGGAAGGGAGGCGATGACTTGGTTAAGAATTCGCACGCTCTGGCGGACTTCCTCCATTCGCACAAGGTAGCGATCGTAGCAATCGCCCACCGTGCCGACCGGGATCTCGAAGTCGTATTTTTCGTAGTCGAGATACGGATGCTTCCGACGGAGGTCGTGATCCACGCCAGAGCCCCTGAGGTTTGGCCCGGACAGAGCATACCCGATCGCGTCTTCCTTTGTGATGACGCCAAGGTCTTTCGTGCGGTCGACAAAAATCCGGTTGCGAGTCACCAGCTTATCCGCTTCCTCGAAGGCCGGCGGGAACGTGGTGAGGAACTCCCGGAGCTGAGCGAGGAAGGCAGGTGGAAGATCGTGGGTTTGTCCCCCGACGCGGGTGTAGCTTGTCGTGAACCGCGCGCCGGTGAGTTGTTCGACGAGATTGTAGATCTTCTCTCGCTCCGTGAACGTGTAGAGGAAAAGTGTCATCGCGCCGAGGTCCATTCCCAGACATCCGATACCGAGGAGGTGGGACGAGATGCGGGCGAGTTCGCAGGCGATCACGCGAATTGCCTTGCCCCGCGGAGGGATCTCCCAACCCATCAATTTTTCAACCGCCAGCGCATAGGCAACGTTGTTCGCAATGGGCGCAAGATAATCCAGACGGTCGGTGTAGGGGACGAACTGGTTGAACTGCATGTTCTCCGCAATTTTCTCATCGCCGCGGTGGAGGTAACCGATCTCTGGCATGGCCTTCGTGATGATCTCGCCGTCCAATTCTAAGATGACGCGGAGAACGCCGTGAGTCGACGGGTGGGACGGCCCCATGTTGAGGGTGAGCGTCTCGCCGAGTAATTCGCTCGTCTCCTGCATCGCGTGGAGGCTTCGGGCCAAAGTATCGGGTTGTTCCAGTGTGGTCGCCATCGGTTCGTATTTGTCTCTTCCTAGATTCGCATTTCGCTGCCGTTCTGGATTCCAAAAATCCCGAACGGTTCAACGGCCATGACCATCCCCGGCCTGAGGGAAAATTGCAAGCACGGGTGATGGGACGTTCAAGCTTGGATGATGTGGTTTCTGATCGCATATCGGACGAGCTCGCCGATGGAATGGAGTCCGAGCTTGCGCATGATGGTTGCGCGATGGGTCTCGACCGTCTTTTCGCTGATGCCAAGTGCGGTGGCGGTTTCCTTGTTGCTCGATCCCTCGGCCAGAAGCTGGATGATCTCGCGTTCGCGAGAGGTCGGTTTCGTGCCATCCTCGCCCACCGCGTGAGGCATGTCTTTTTTTTGAAAACTCTCAAAGAGAACCTCGGAGATCTGCGAGCTGAAGTAGTGTCGTCCCGCGAGCACGCTCTCGATCGCCGTGAGGAGATGGCGACCGGCATCGGACTTGAGGATGTAGCCGTGCGCACCGGCGTGGAAAACCTCGTAAACAAGGCGCTCCGCGTCGTGGACGGTGAAGATGAGGATTTTCGTCTTTGGGGAGAGGCGAAGAATCTGGCGCGCCGCCTCGATCCCGTTGAGTTCCGGCATGCTAATATCGAGAATGGCCAGATCGGGGAGGTGGGTCTCGGCGAGCTTGACCGCTTCCCGACCGGTCGTCGCCTCGGCGCAGCATTCGTATTCCGGGACACTTGTGAGAAGGTTGCGGACACCATGGCGAACAATCTCGTGGTCGTCGGCGATGAGGATTTTAACCATTGGGATGAACAAGGGCCGTGCAGCTCTCCAGGCGAACCGTCACGCTGACGCCATACGGCGAGCTTTGAATTTCGAGTTTCCCGCCGATTGGCGCAAGCCTTTCTCGCATTCCTGCGAATCCCACGCCTTCGGAAGGTCCGGAAGGAGTGGCGAATCCGGTGCCATTGTCGCGGAGTTCCATGACGATTCCGGCATTCTCGACTTTCAGGGAGATCCACGCTTTCGTCGCGCCCGAGTGCCGGTAAATATTGTTCATCGCTTCTTGGACCACTCGGAACAAGGCCGTCTCGATCTCTGGGTCGAGGCGGGGAAACGGATCGGTCAAATCCAGAGCAACGGTGATCGACGAGCGCTTCTCGAATCCGTCAACAAACCATTGGAGGGCAAATCGCAACCCGACTTCGTCCAGAAGCGGGGGATGGAGCAGATACGAGATGTTTCGAAGTTCCAGGCAGCAATCGCGCGCGATCTGGCGGGTCTCGGCAACAATCCGCTGCATGCGCTCATCGCCGATGACTGGTTCGAGAAGGCTCATGTTCATCTCCAAGGCTGAGAGGCTCTGAGCTGTCGAGTCGTGGAGTTCGCGGGCGATTTTTCGCTGCTCATCGTCGCGGAGCCTGAGGAGACGGGAAGAGAGCGAGCGGAGTTCGCGTTCCGATGTTTGGAGTTGTTGTTGGGTTTGGACTTGGGCGGTGATATCGGCTGCGACCCATTGCCCGCAAAGGTTGGCCGGACCCGGTGCCGATGTGGCTCGGATTGTGCTCCGGAACCAAGTTCCTGGTGTGCCTGGGCGTGAAACCTGGTGAACGAATGTCTCGACCCCTCGATCCTTGGCAAGAGCGGAAAACTTTGTGGCGAGCAACTCGAACGTGGAAGGTGGCAGGCACTCCCGGAGGAAGACTCCCTTGCCCGAGTCGTGCGGGAAAAGCTTCTGGAAGACCTTGTTGGAAAACGTGACTTCGAAGCCCGGAGAAAACCGACAGATCACTTCCGTTTGATCTTCGACGACCGCGCGGTAGTTTTCTTGAGCAGCGTCGAGTTCACTCGCGAGGTCCTCGATCCGGCGGGAGAGGTGGCCGAGTTCGTCATCGCCCGGGAAATGAAGTTTGAGCGGGAGTCTTCCCGACACTTTCTCGATCTCCACTTTGCGCGTGAGGTCCCGGATACGGGCAAGGATGGTCCGGTCCAGTGCGATCCAAACGACAATGAACAATGCCCCGCCGGCGAGGGTCAACACGGTGAGAAAGACCTGAACCGCTTGCAGGCCCTCCCGGTAGAGCGGCCTGGGTTGACGAAGGCGAATTTGGCCGATTGGGCTGCCGTCGACACCTCGAACGAGAACGTGCCCGACAAGTTCATTCGGCCCAGCGGCCTGAACAAAAAACTCGTTCTTGGCCAGCATGGCGACGAGCGGTTCCTCGGAATCTGTGCCGACTTGCAATCCCCGCAGTGGCTCGAATTCCACGCGAGCCCCGAACATTCCCTCAAAGAATGCGGTTGGTTCATCCCCAAAGATTCGCGCCGCGAGGATTTTAGATCCATCTGGAAGTTGGCGCCAGGCCACCGCGGTGAGGAGCGGGCCGGTCAAAAGAAACCCGGCCTGCGGGGAGTTCGCCGAGACCTTGGATTGTCCATCGATCCACGCGGTCCATGGCTTGGAGGTGGCGAAAAGACCTTTTGAAAACTCGTTTCGAAACGAAGTGTCCACGATTCGCCCGGCGGGATCCGTGACCGAGACAAAGTCCAGTTGGAGCGTGGCCAACTCGGCAGGGGAAGGGAGAGCATGGGCATTTCCCGAATGACGTCGCTCGACCGCCTCGGAAAGCGCGATTTCGACCGGGCGGGTTTCCCTCGAGAGCACGATGGTGAAGCGCTGGAGTGTGGCGATCATCTCCTGCCTCTCCGTCTCTCGAAATTCCCCCAAGATGATCTTGCTGGTGAGGAAGACTACGGCCGAGCCGAGGAGGAGGGAAAGCCCGACAAAAATCGTGAGGGCCTTTGAGTAGACGGATTCCCCTGGCAGGCGCAAAACGCGGGCCATCGCGACGCCGAATCCCATTGTCAGCGAGCCGCCGGTTGGCCCTGGGTGGTGGGGGCGGGTCGCTTCGGGAGGATGACCTTGCTCAAGTTGAAGATCGGTCCGTAAATGGCGTAGACGAGACCGCCGACAATGAGGCCCATGAAAACGAGCACAAATGGCTCCAGGATTTTGTCAATTTGGCTTGCGATGACATCGAGGTCTTCTTCGTAGTCGGTGGCAATTTCATCCAGCATTTCGTTGACGCCACCGGTCTCGCCGGCCATCTGGACGACAGCGGCAATCGTGCGTCCGTCGGGACCGAGTCGGTGGCTTTCCATCAGGAAACTTTCCGGGAGCGAAAGGCCGTCATGGATGTGATCCCGAACGGCGAGAAAAAAGCGCTCGAACTCGACGTGGTTCGAGCTTTTCGCTGCGATTTCAAGAGCGGTCGTGATGCGAACGTTGGCTTGGAGGAGGAGAGCCAGACACCGGAAGCTCACCATCGCGGCGGTTTTCTGAATGATGTTTCCCACGGTCGGCATCCGGGTGAGGGCGATCTGGACGGCCGGTTTGCGGTAGATTTTTGACCAGTATTTGATGAGAAGAAAAACGGCGCCGATCGGAACAGCTGCCAGCCACGGTTGCTGGAGGAGGAGTTCGGAAAACTTGATCAGGATTTTCGTTGCGAAGGGCAACGTGGCATTCATCGAAATGTAGAGCTTCGAGATCGCCGGGATCAGAGTGAACGCCATGATGATGACGACCGCGACAGCCAAAATCAGCACGATGCAGGGGTAGATCATTCCCGATCTGAGCTTGCGGAGGATTCGGAGCGACTTATTCCGGCCTTGCGCAATTTGTTTAAAGACAGCGTGGATCTGGCCGGATTCTTCACCGGCCCGGATCAGGGCAATCACGTCTTCGGTGAACAAATCCGGGTGCATGGCAAAGCAATCGCTGAGCTTGTCTCCCGCGAGAATGTGCTGCGCGATATCTGCGACAGCGCCCCGGTATCTTGGCGACTTCAGTCGCGCGGCCATGAGCTCCAAGCTCTTGATGGTCGAGATATTTCTATCGAGACAGCGAGCGAGTCCGCTGAAGAGCGACACTGTCTCATCGAGACTTGGTTTTTTTAGCGTGGCGCGCTGGATGGCCTCATCGATGCCGGTGATGTCGGTCACCACCGCCGTTTCGTTTGGCGCTTTTCCCGCGCCGAGAACGGCTTTGGGATCTTCATCCGTGTCCACGATGACCTCGGCAGTCTTCGAGGTGTAGATATTTGTGAGGACGACTTTCTTCAGCATATCGCGTGGAGCCTTGCCGACTGAGACTATGGCCGCTCGCGGGCGGTTTCGCGATGATTATTTGCTCCTGCCGACTACTGCCAGTGGGCCGGAATCCAGACGCGGCGTCCGTTGGACATACCCCATGTGCCGTCTACCCAAATCGAGTTCGGAGAGGGGGGGCGACCGGAGGGGCCCTCGTCATTGACGTAGCTGGCGTCCGAGTTCGAATACTGCGAGCCAGAGGGGGCTCTGTTTCCTCGGTCGAAAAACTCAAATATCGCGTAGCCGATCGGATCTGGCGGGCGGAATCTCCCATCTGGACTCTTGCATCCCGTGAAGGAACCAGCCGCTAGGAGGCCAACCAGAGCGGTCAGGGGGAGTCTTTTCATAATGGGTGGGGGAGGGCCCTCAATACTTCCAGAGCTTGCCTTGGCGGGCGTCGGCGAAGACCTGTGGGCTCAGCATGTAGGACATCGGCGGATCTTGCAGAGCGCTGTCGTCCAAGCGGGGGAGCGATTTGCCGACTGTGGCATCCCACGGTTGGCTTGTGGAGATATTGATCGGTGTGCCGACGCGGATGAGAGCGAATGTTTTCTGTGCGGCTTTGAGCGGCATGCGAACGCAACCATGAGTGCTCGGCTGCGGCTTGACGAAGCCCCAGTGGAGTCCATAGGCAGACTTAAATTCCATCCAGTAGGTCATGGGATATCCGGCGCCCGGGCTGCTCACGCGACGGCGGTTCGCCTGCTTCGAGTAGATTGTGTAATTCCCGTGAGGAGTCGGGGTGGCAGCTTTGCCAACCGAAACCGGCGTGGCCAGAAGAACGGTGTCGCCCTCGACGACATAGAGCCTCTGAGCACCTGTGCTGAGCTTCATTTTGACTGCGGCAGGGTTTTTGGGCTGGGTGACGGGTGGGTCGAAGGAAAATGCCGTCCGTCCGGTCGTGGGAACGGTCTGGCAGGCTCCGAGGAAAAGGGCGGATGTGGCGAGGGTTGCGGAGAGTAGGATGCGGATGGGTCTCATAGGTCTGCGAATTTGCGGAATGTGCATGATGCGTTCGGGGAAAGCAAGACGAGATCTTTTTTGCGTTGGTGGTTCAACGATTCGCGCTTTTTGTTTTTGTCCGCGAGTCCCGGCTGTGTAGTGTCTGCGAATCATGACGGCGATCTTGGCATTGGAGGACGGACGGATTTTTCGCGGCGAGGGATTCGGAGCAATCGGCACGGCGACGGGCGAAATCTGTTTCAATACCTCGATGACGGGGTATCAGGAAATTCTGACCGATCCTTCTTACCGCGGTCAGATTGTGGCCATGACGTATCCTGAGATCGGAAACTACGGCGTGAACGAGGTCGACGTCGAGAGTGGCGGGCCGCAGGTTCGGGGGTTTGTTGTCGAGGCGCTGAGCCCGGTCGTGAGCAGTTGGAGGGCCGACGGGAACTTGGCGGATTATTTGGCGAAGAGTGGGATTCCGGCGATTCAGGGAGTGGATACAAGGGCGTTGACCCGGCACCTGCGCACGCGTGGGGCGATGCTGGCGTGCGTGTCGACGGTGATCTCGGACGAAGCCGAGGCCGTGCGAGCGGCCCGAGAGGCTGCCTATGAGGGGGTTGATTTTGTTAAAGAGGTGACGACCGGCGACGTCGTTGGATGGGATGCTGCGGGGATGGCGAGCCGCGAATGGGTGTTGCGGAATGCCGGTAACGGCGATGCGGTGGGGGACGCGAGGGGAAATGTTTTTGCGCCAACCGCGCCTCCGGTGCACACCCTGGCAGCGATGGATTTCGGCATGAAAACGAACATCCTGCGACTCCTGCGTCGGCACGGGTTTGAGGTGACGGTCGTGCCGGCTCGCGCGTCTGCTGCCGAGGTGCTCGCTCTTGGGACCGATGCGGTTTTTCTTTCCAATGGCCCCGGGGACCCCGAGGCGCTTGATTACGCGCGCGAGACAGTGCGCGAGATTGTCGGGGAAAAGCCGATGTTTGGGATCTGTCTCGGGCATCAGATCCTGGCGCTCGCGCTCGGAGGGAAGACGTTCAAGCTGAAGTTCGGCCATCGGGGGGCGAACCAGCCCGTGAAGGATCTTCGGAGCGGGCAGATTGCCATCACGTCGCAGAACCACGGCTACGCGGTCGATCCGGATTCGCTTCCGGACGATGTGGAGATCACTCACATTAACTTAAACGATGGCACGGTCGCCGGACTTCGCCACAAAACCCATCCAGCGTTCAGTGTGCAGTATCATCCCGAGGCCAGTCCCGGACCGCACGATGCCGGCTACTTCTTTTCGGAGTTCGCCAAAGAGGTTGCGGCCTGCAAGGGGTCGGGAGTATAAAACGGGAGTATGGCCAAGCTGCATCTTTACCTCCCGGACGGCACCCAGCCGGTTCATGACCTTTCCGAAGAAACTCTGACGATCGGTCGTTTGGCCGACAACGGACTCCACATCGACGATGCCTCGGTCTCGAGCCATCATGCGGAGATCACGTTTGAGGGAGGCGAGTGGCATCTTCATGATTCCGGCTCGACCAATGGTACGTTCATCAACGGAGAGAAGGTGACCGACGCAGTTTTGCGGCACGGAGACGAACTGAGAATCGGAGCGATCGAGACGGTCTTTAGTTCCGAGGACGGGCAGCTCGAGCAACCGCTCCCTGAGTCCTCATCCGCCTCGGCGGAGGTGGCCCGCGTGAGCTCACGGCCGGAGGCCTTCAAGAGTTCATCCCCGATCCCGAAGAACGTTCGGACAAAAGACCCGCTGGCTATGGCGTTGATCGCGGTAGCCGTTCTCGGAATCCTCGCATTTGTCGGCAGCGCGGTTCTGGTGTTTCAGATGGTGGCGCCTTAAGGCTGGGCCGCTCCGCAGCGAGAAGTCTCAGAAATTTTTCCATGGAAGAAAACACAGCGAATGACCTGCTGGCCGTGCGTCGCCAGAAAATGGATGCGCTCCGAGCCGCAGGAATCGATCCTTTCGGAGCCAAGTATGAGGTCACCTCTGGCCCCGGCGAGATCCGTGCGGCCTTCGTCGAGGGGGCGCCGGTGCGAACCGCCGGTCGGGTCACAGCGCATCGGAATATGGGCAAAAGCCACTTTCTCGATCTCTCGGATCAAAGCGGTCGGATGCAGGTCTATTTGAATTCGAAGGAAGTCGGTCCCGAGCAGGCGGCGGTATTCGATCAAGTGGACATCGGAGATTTTCTTGGTGTCGAAGGCGTGTGCTTCACGACGAAGACCGGCGAGCCGAGTATCAAGGCGGCTTCCTTTGTTGTGCTCTCGAAAGCCCTCCGTCCGCTCCCGGACAAGTGGCACGGCGTCCAGGATACCGAAATCAAATACCGCCAGCGGTATCTCGATTTGATAGCGAACCCGGAGTCGCTCGGGATTTTTCAAAAGCGGATTGCGATCGTGCGTGAGATCCGAAGATTTCTCGAAGACCGGGGGTTCATTGAGGTCGAGACGCCGATGATGCAAGTGATCCCCGGAGGTGCCGCAGCGCAGCCATTTCGCACTCACCACAACGCGCTTGGTGTGGACCTTTTTCTCCGGATCGCGCCAGAGCTTTATTTAAAGCGGATGTTGGTCGGTGGGTTCCCGAAAATCTTCGAACTCAATCGGAACTTTCGCAATGAGGGGATTTCGAGGCGGCACAATCCGGAGTTCACGATGCTGGAAGCGTATCAGGCCTTTGCAGACTTTGAGCAGATGGCGGGGCTAGTCGAGGAAATGGTCTGTCACCTTGCCGCAACGGTCGCTGGCGGCCTGATGATCGAGCATCGGGATGCCGAGGGCGCGGTTGTCCGAACGATCGACCTCACCCGGCCATGGCGGCGTGAGCGATACGCCGACCTCATTACCGGGGCGGTTCCGGGTTGGTATGAACTCGATTCCGCCGCCCGCCGCGCGAAATGTGCCGAGCTCGGACTCGACATTAGCCACTGTGGAGAAGACTTCGAAGTCACTCAGCATGTTTTTGAAAAGCTCGTCGAAGAAAAAACGATCAATCCGCTCTTCGTGACCCATTGCCCGAAGGAACTCGTGCCGCTGGCAAAACAAAACGCGGAGGATTCATCGGTCGTCGATGTTTATGAGCTGGTGATCAACGGGCAGGAAATTTCTCCCGGGTATTCCGAGCTTAACGACCCAGATGTCCAGCGCTCGCGGCTCGAACATCAGAGCGGCGGAGAGACACAGAAGATTGATGAGGACTTTCTGAAGGCACTCGAATACGGGATGCCTCCGGCTGGCGGGATCGGAATCGGGATCGACCGACTTGTCATGATGTTGACCGGGGCCGAAAGTATTCGTGACGTGATCCTCTTTCCGCACATGCGTCCGCTGGCTGGCGGCGCTTCTGCCGAGTAGTGGCGGGCATGCGGCATATCCCGGTCGACTTCGAGATCGTCGGAGAGACAGCGGACTTGCTCGCCGTGAACAAGCCCGCCGGGCTCCTCGTCCATCCCAGCAAGCCCGACGGACCCCGCACGCTCTGGGATGGTCTTCGCGATCTTCTCGGATACGAAATCGTCAATGGCGGGCAGGTCTCGCTCATCAACCGCCTGGACCGGGAAACGAGTGGAATCGTCCTCGTCGCCAAAACATCCGCTGCCGCACGAGAGGCCGCGATGGCCATGCAGGGCGGGCGAATCCGGAAACGGTATCTCGCGATTGTCTGGGGCTGGCCGGATGATGAGGAGTTCGTCGTTGATGCCCCGATCGTCCGACTCGGTGAGGTCGCGCCTTCGAAGATATGGCTTCAACGCACCGTTCACCCGAGTGGTGCTGCGTCACGCACGGGCTTCCGCGTCCTATCCCGTCACAGAATCGGCGGAGATCCGTTTGCCCTCGTCGAGGCCGAGCCATTCACCGGCCGAACCCACCAAATCCGTGTCCACCTCTCCCATGTCGGATGCCCTGTCGTCGGAGACAAAATCTACGGTCCGTCGGAAGACTGTTACCTCCAATTCATCGACTCCGGCTGGACCCCATCCCTTCAAAAAACCCTCCTCCTCGACCGCCACGCCCTCCACTCCGCCGGCCTCACCATCGACTGGTCAGGAGAAGTCATTTCATGGACCAGCGAATTGCCCGAGGACATGAGGGAATTTCTTTCTCACAGTGACTGACTAGGAGGCGCGCAAACAATCTGGGCGTCTCGGTCCGGACTGGTGGAGTAGCTAGTGCTTACAGGTGCAGGCGTATTCGGGATGGTTGCACCCGGAACAGGTTGTGAGGTTTAAGGTGAACTTTGCAACTGTAGCTTTGGCTTCCGCGGTGGGCTTGATTTGAGTTACGACGGGGAAATTATTTCCTTCAGGGATTGATTGATCGGAGAGAAGACTGCCATTGGCTGGGGAGAAAGTCAGCTTAGTCGGTGCGGATCGGTCTCCGGTGGTCACGGTGACGACCTCGTTGGTCGGGGGCACGGGTTTTCCGTCCTCGCCGAGGAATGTGATTTGAACCTTGCGGGCGGGAGTAACGAGAAATTCCGCACGCGGTTCGGTGGTGGTGAGCACTCGGCCTCCGTTCGGGCCGGACTCGATATTTTCATGGGCATGGAGGCCGATGGCGCTCAGGAGGGTGATGGCGAGGATGCGGATGGTCTTCATTTTATTTGGGTTGTTGTTAGTGGTTGTTGAATCATTGGGCGGCAGCAGCGTTGCGTTCGATCGCGCGAGTTGCAGCAGCTTTTGCGAATCGAAAGAAGATGAGCGGCGTGATGAGAAAGTCCAGAAGCGTCGAAGAGACGAGGCCACCGACAATGACAACCGCTACCGGGTGAAGGATTTCCTTTCCCGGCTCTTCACCAGCAAGGACGAAGGGGATGAGGGCGATGCCTGCGGCGAGGGCGGTCATGAGCACGGGAACCATGCGTTCGAGTGTGCCGCGTTCGACCATTTGGCGGGTAAATCCTTCGGGCACTTCGGCGTTTTGAATGGGTAAAAGAACCAACTTGATGGGGGCTGTGCGCCCCCAAACCCCGCACCGCTCGCCGCGGCAGGCGTTCGGGGGGAACTGGAAAAGGGCTGTCCTGCGGACA
>Ga0247832_1000901_pt1 | contig 57014 bp, 41 predicted proteins | sample LaCruzMarch2015__10_FD_192407 | JGI IMG/M metagenome (GOLD analysis project Ga0247832, IMG submission 192407) | Freshwater microbial communities from meromictic Lake La Cruz, Castile-La Mancha, Spain - LaCruzMarch2015_4m | ecosystem: Environmental > Aquatic > Freshwater > Lake | place: Spain... | reverse complement strand
GGATCTTGTCGGTCGATCAGCAGCACCTTCCGGCCACGAAAATGTGCCTGCCAAGCCACCGAGCAGCCCGCGAGTCCACCGCCAATCACAATTAAATCAAACTGTCTAATTCGCCAAACCCTGCAACAAAACTAGGATGACATGCATAAACGGAACCAAGTTGCTACGAAAAGATAAGGAAATCCTAGGCATTTGAAAGTCGATCTTTGCCTTCTTGGCTAGGAACTGGATACTATAGCAAGAAGTCATCGAGTTTCATATGTTTTGGTTATCATTGCGTTGGGTATTGTGTTGGATCCCTTTCGACTTGCGTGCGCTCATTGTTCCAGCAAAGTCATTGTTCGACACGAACATATGCTTGGTCAAAGTCTACCCTGTCCGAAATGTCAGGGAATGATCAAAGTACCTTCCGTCCCCCCAGCTGCCCCGATCCGACCCGCGCCTCATGTGATTAATTCTGCCGCCTTGACCAAGGAGGGGAATCCCGCCTGGGACGAGATGTTGGCGAACGAATCTTTTTTGACTCCAGCGGAATCCGAAACAGATACGTCTTTAAGGTTTCGGCCGATGGAAGATGCAGCGCCTTTAGCAACGACATTCACACCCCCAACACCTCTCGCACCCTTTGATCCGTCTCCCGCTTTGCCTTTGCATCAACAGAATTGGCAAAGCGGAAACGTTGCCAGACGGCGCCAGTTGATGGTGATAACAACGATTGCCATTTCAAGCTCGCTGCTGGCTCTCGTCGGATTTATGGTCTTTGTTCGCGCCGTTGGCTCGTCCAGCAAAACAGACGTAGCTCAAAATCCCCTCAAAAAACCTTCGTTAGAACCGGCCTTGCCAGGTTCTCTAGATGCCGGGTTGGAAAAGGCCCCGCCTCAGCTACCGCCAGATACAGACCCAACCGGTGCCGACACGATCGCTGACAAACCCGCTAATGCGGAACCGATGATTCCAGAAACCAGCGATCCAGAAGGCAACGCGATGCTTTCGAATGGACCGGAAACCTCAACTTCGAAAGAGCCACAGAACGCTCCGAATTCGCCTGTCTCGGAGAGCCATGAGAGCCCAGACGCGGCAACGGAATCAACCGCTGACCCGAAGAGTCCGCCTGATGTTTCCAAGGAGAGCAGTCAGGTGCCGGTTGGGCTAGATGGACCGGAAACCAATGACGACGAGCTGCCCGAATTCTTGAGGCCATTGCTGGACGTGATCCGGCCCAACAATGCTATGTCCGATGCTGGCTTTGGCAACAATCAAACTGAAACCGAGCTCGATGTCCAAAATGCCGATATCGATATCGACCAAGTCTATCATCCGCCCGCGAAAGCGGTCCCTAGCTGGGAAGATAAAGCGGCACAGTCCTTGTCCTCCTTCAAGATCAAAGACACCTCGATTCTTCGGTGTATCGATTTGTTCAGTAAGATGACCGGCGTCGGGATAACCGTCGATTGGCAGTCGTGTCGAATCGCTGGAATTGACCTGACGAAAAGATTGGACATGGAAGAGAAGGACAAAACTGTTGCTGAGTTGTTGGCGTTGCTTGCCGCAAGCAACCAGTTAGAACTGTCGTTCGACAATCTTGGCTTACCTAAGTTAACTGCGAGTCGATCTGCCATGGAGGCGAAGCTACCTGCTAGCTGGAATATTGCGGAGCTTCTGACTGGTCCTGACTCGAAACCCGGTGACGCCCAACTCGCGGCAGATTTGCTGATTAAGTTATGGGGGTTTGGAGACCGTTGCGTTTGGAACGATGGGAAACTTGAATGGAATGATCTTGCGACACCAATAGACAAGGCAAATCTTTTGGCTTCACTTTGCGAACTGAGTTCGATTCGTAAGTCGAGTCAAGACTCTTCTTGGCATCCTTCGAAGCACTCGGGCTTGTTGTTCTCTTCTTCAGAATGGCAAAGAAGTTCTGAGCGACTGAACAAAAAGATCCGTATGTCGACCATCGTTGCAGAACGTCGTCCGATTCCGGAAATACTAGCGACCGCTGCGACGGAGGTAGACATGAACCTAGTTTTCGACTGGGAGCATGTTTGGCAGCATGGTTTGGTTCCGAACGAACTTGCTGTGGCCGTGTTGCGTGGCAGAACATTGCCGCAAGTAGCGAACCGATTCGCCAACAACTACTCGATCGAGGTCGTTCCGGTGGCAAGTGATACCGTGTGGGTTACGACTGGCGAAATGCGGCGAAAACGGATCCACGTGATGCCAATCAGTATGCCAAAGGATTTCAAGCTAGAGGATCTCAAGCAATCGCTCAAGCTTCTTGCTCCCTTGGGACCAGACGATCGCTCGCGATTCCGTGTGCTGCCGATTCCTGGTTTGGAGAACATGTTCTATGCAAGAATTTGCAGCCCGCGAGCCGATCAGATTGACGATTCCGACTTGGTGCTTAGCTTTGGTTGGAATCGCGAATAGGTTACAATTTCTCTTGACTCGAAATTAAACTATACTGGGTGAGGTTCCTGCGTCTGCGATGTGGACCTCCCGCCTATTCAGTTCCCACCCTCCACTTGCAGCCTATCGGAAGGCTCTTGCTTCCCGCTAGGCTGCGAACCCATCAAATCATCTATGCAAAACCATCGAGTTCTTTCTGGGCTTATCCCTGCTTTGGGGACTGCGCTTATTGTGATGTCTGGAGGCTTAATCGCGGAGGATACAGTCAGTTATTCTCGAGATGTGCGCCCGCTCCTTTCCCAATTCTGCTTTAAGTGTCATGGTCCTGACGAACTGACGCGGCATGGTGGTTTGCGGCTTGATCACTTCGAATCTGCAACTTCGCCAAGTGATTCCGGGGCCACAGCCATTGTGGCTGGATCCGTGGAGCAAAGTGAGCTGGTTCGGCGCATTGCTTCGACGGACGAGAGCGAAGTGATGCCTCCACCTTCTGCAAAAAAGTCCCTGTCGGATGCGCAAAAGGAGGTCTTGAAAAAATGGATTGCTCAGGGAGCGTCCTACGAAAAGCATTGGGCCTTTGAGCAGCCCAAGAAAGCGGATCCTCCCGTTGTTTCGAATCTTGCTGTTGCAAACCCATTGTGGAGTCAAAGCCCTATCGACCGGTTCGCTTTAGCGAAGTTGGCCGAACTGGGGCTATCGCCCCAGAAACCGGGAACTCCTTACGAACAAATACGCCGGGTTTACTTGGACCTGATCGGTCTTCCCCCTAGCGTGGAAGCAGCGGATCGGTTTGCGGCCGACCCTAATGATACGGCATACGAACAGATGGTCGATGGCCTTCTTGAGTCTCCTGACTATGGCGAACGCTGGGCTCGGAAATGGCTGGATTTGGCTCGTTACGCCGACACGAATGGTTATGAGAAAGATAAAGTGCGAACGATATGGCCCTACCGAGACTGGGTTATTGAAGCCATTCAGAAGGATATGCCCTTCGATCAGTTCACGATGGAACAACTTGCGGGCGACATGCTACCTAACGCCACGCTCGACCAAAAAATCGCAACGGGCTTTCATCGAAATACCATGCTCAATGAAGAGGGCGGGATCGACCCGCTTGAATTCCGCTTTCATGCGATGACCGACCGGACCGCAACCACGGGAACGGTCTGGCTTGGTTTGACCATTGGTTGTGCTCAATGCCATACGCACAAGTACGATCCCATTTCGCACCACGAATACTATGGTCTGTTCGCTCTGCTGAACAATGCAGACGAACCCGAACTTCCCATCCCTGCCCCCAATGTCGAAGCCAATCGAGTTGAAATCGAACGCAAGATTGAAGAGCTTACTTCTCGATTGGCCGATCGCTTTCCCGTTCCCATGGATACCAATTGGGTCACCCCGGAGGCGACGAACGCGCAGTCTACGGCGGGTACATCCGTGGCGGTCGAGGCAAACAGCATCGTTCGGGCTCAAGTTCCTGCCAAGGCCACAGACAGTTTCTCGTTAACTCTTCGGATGCCACCTGGAGAATACGATTCCCTGCGACTCGAGGCACTCACGGACCCGTCTTTGCCTGGTAAAGGACCTGGACTGACCGACCACGGAAATTTTGTTTTGACCGAACTGTCCGTTCAACTTGGTGATGCTCCCCTTAAGTTGACGAACGCGAGTGCAGACTTCGCGCAATCGGGTTTCCCTGCCAACCATGCAATCGATGGTGCGCCTAACACGGGCTGGGCGATTCATGGACCAGGCGAATGGAATGTCGACCGAAAACTTCTTGTGGATTTTGAAAAGCCATTGGTGCTAGACAGAGAGCAACCAATAACGATCAAGCTGGATCACAGCTATGGTGGAAACCACGTTCTTGGGAAATTTCGAGTATCGCTTGGTACGATCGTGGACAAGAAAATACCCGTGGATCTTCGGCGCACTCAGTTGTTAAAGCAACGCTTCGACGAGTGGACCAAGCAGCAAGCGACCCAAGTCAATTCATGGCAGGTTGCCAACCCGGTACGTGCAACAGCCTCAACGCCTCTTTTAACGATCTTGGATGATAAGTCCGTCCTAGCGACGGGCGATTTCCAAAAAGCAGATACCTATAGGGTGGATTTCGATTCGCTGCCAGCAGGCGTTACGGGTTTGCAGATGGAAGTGATTCCGGATGAACGATTGCCAAAAGGTGGCCCTGGGGCTGTCTATTACGAAGGTCCATTGGGGGATTTCTTTTTGAGCGAAGTGACGGTCTCTCAAGAGGGGCAGGTTCAAGGAATCAGTGAGGCTAGCCAATCGTTTGCAAGTGGCGTAAACACGGCCGCCAAGTGCATTGACGGCGATAAGCAATCGGGTTGGTCGATCGATGGGGGGCAACGACGACGGCATGTGGCTGTTTTCAAACTTGCGAAACCAACCGAAAAAGCAGGTCCCGTATCGATCTCGATGTTGTGCGAACGTTGGTATGCCGCCGGTCTTGGTCGCTTCCGTTGGTCCTTCACTACCGAACCTGCGGGATCGGCTAACGATCTGCCGTCGGATATTGCAAACCTCATTAAGATCCCGTCGGATCGTTGGACAGCCGAAGACCGTAAAGCACTCATGAACGCATTTTTAGATCGTGCCCCAGAGCTTGCCGATGCTCGCAAGGAAATCGACGCCCTTCGCAATTCGTTGATACCATCGTTGAGCACCTTGGTAATGCGAGAACGGCCCAGCAATCATCAACGGCAAACCCATCGTTATCACCGGGGTGAGTTTCTGCAGCCGCGAGATGAAGTTCAACCTCATACACCGTTAGTGCTAAGTGACAAAAATGCCCGTCCTACGAACCGGCTTGAATTTGCGAAATGGCTCGTTTCACCTTCCAATCCGCTTACCGCGCGCGTTACGGTCAACCGTGCTTGGGAAGCGTTTTTTGGACGCGGTTTGGTTCGAACCTCTCAGGATTTTGGCTACCAAGGAGACTTGCCCACGCACCCGGGTTTACTGGATCATCTGGCTTTGGATTTTATGTCGCAAGGTTGGTCGATGAAGAAGTTGCACAAGCAAATAGTGATGAGTCGAGTTTATCGGCAGTCCAGCGAAGTTCGTCCCGAATCGCTTGCGAAAGATCCGGACAATCGATGGCTATCTCGAGGCCCGCGCGTGCGGCTCGAAGCGGAAGTGGTTCGCGATCAAGCGCTTGCAGTGTCTGGACTTTTATCAAAGAAACGAGGTGGACCGAGTGTCTTCCCTCCACAACCCGCCAATGTCACTACGGAAGGAACCTACGGCGCCCTCGCTTGGACGGTGAGTTCGGGCGAAGATCAATTTCGGCGAAGTCTCTACACTTTTTCAAAACGAACTTCTCCATTTGCACTCACAGCGACCTTCGATGCCCCTAGTGGCGAAGCTTGTATAGCACGTCGGGAAATCACAAACACCCCGATGCAGGCGTTGTCGATGCTCAACGACGTAACGTTTATGCAGGCGGCTCGCGAGCTTGGGAAGTTGACAGCGAACGCACAAGGTAACGACCAAGAAAAGCTTACCAATCTCTTTCGCAAAATTCTCGTCCGGCCAGCGACACCTGGCGAATTAGCTGCTTTGTTGGAATACTTGCAGCAACAATCCAGTCGACTTAGGGATGGGCAATTGCCAGCTGGTAAAATCGCAACAGACTCCGCAACTGAGAAGCTAACTGATGACGAAGCTATTCATCGAGCCTCGTGGACGATGGTCGCCCGCATCATGATGAATCTAGATGAATCCGTTACCAAGTAATTCCCCCTGACGACTACTTTCCTTTTAAGCCAATCGAAGACCGACTTCCTAGGACAACTTCATGAACATCGATCGATCAGCAGTTCAAGTGGCGAGAAGACACTTTTTGAATGACTGCGGTATTGGGCTTGGAAAAGCCGCGTTAGGTAGTTTGCTTGTGGGTGGTCTTGCGAAATCGAGCCATGCAGATTCGATTCCGTCCAACCCACTTGCGTCCAAGCAGCCGCATTTTCCTGGCAAAGCCAAAGCTGTGATCCATTTGTTTATGGCGGGTGCACCAAGCCATCTTGATCTGTTTGATTACAAGCCCGACCTCGCAAAACTGGAAGGGAAGCCGTTGCCCGAGTCCGTCATCATGGGCCAACGTTACGCATTTATTCGGCCAGATGCCGCAGTGATGGGACCGCGGTTCGAGTTTTCGAAACACGGCCAGTCTGGCTTAGAGATCGCAAATGCATTCGAGCATTTGCCTAAAATCGCGGACGACATTTGTGTCGTTCGGTCGGTCAAAACGGACCAGTTCAATCATGCTCCCGCTCAGATATTCTTCAACACAGGTTTTTCCCAGCCAGGCCGACCTAGCCTTGGAAGCTGGGTTCTTTACGGCTTGGGAGCTGAGACCCAGGACTTGCCCGCGTTCGTTGTCATGTCGACCGGTGCAGGTGTCAGCGGCGGGGCCGCGAATTGGTCGAGTGGGTTTCTACCAACGGTATACACAGGGGTTCGATTGCGAAACCAGGGTGACCCGATCCTAAACGTTGCTAATCCAGATGGGATCGATAACGCTGCGCAACTGGCATCGCTGGACATGGTGAACCGACTCAACAAGCAACGTCTTGAAATGATCGGCGATCCCGAGATTTCAACGCGAATTGCGAACTACGAAATGGCCTTTCGTCTGCAATCTTCCGCGCCCAATCTGATGAATCTGAAAGAAGAGACTCCTGAGACGATTGCGATGTACGGGTGCGATCCCGACAAACCCTCTTTTGCACGAGCCTGTTTGCTGGCCCGACGCATGGTCCAACGCGGCGTTCGATTTATCAATATTTATCACGAAGGTTGGGACGCGCATTCGGATGTCGTTGGTAACCACAAAGGAAACCTGAAAGCAACGGAACAAGCGACGGTTGCTTTGGTTCAGGACTTAAAGCGTCTGGGAATGCTTGACTCGACGTTGGTTATTTGGGGCGGCGAGTTTGGTCGAACGCCCATGATTGAATCGAACGCTTCGCTAGGTCGGGCCAACGGCCGAGATCATCATCCTCAAGCCTACACCATGTGGATGGCTGGGGGCGGGACCAAGGCTGGCTTTCAATACGGCAAAACCGACGATCTTGGATTCCACGTGGTCGAGAACCCCGTCCATACGCACGATCTGCAAGCAACGATCATGCATTGCTTGGGATTCGATCATGAGCGCCTGACCTACCGTCATGCTGGCCGTGACTTTCGATTGACCGACGTTCATGGAAGTGTCGTAACCGATCTCTTGTCGTAAATAGGACGGAAGAGATCGGAACAACTTGTTGGAGCCGATTACTTACTTTGCACCGGGCTTGCAATGCTCCTGGAGCCAACCAAAAATTTCTTGATGCCAATGCATGCTGTTTGCTGGCTTATTCACCCAATGTCCCTCATCCGGGAAATTCACAAATCGACTCTTCACCCCTTGTCGTTGCAAGGCTTGAAATAGTTCGTGCCCTTGTCCGATTGGGCACCGAAAATCTAGGTCGTTGTGAATCACCAGCATCGGTACTTTGTACTTACCAAGATTTCCAGCTAGGGTATGAGGGCTAAACTCACGGTACTTTCCTGGGATTTCCCAAGGTAATCCACCATGCTCGTATTCATCAAACCATAGTTCATCGGTAGTGCCCCACATGCTTTCAAAATTGTAGACGCTGCAGTGAGAGATCAAGCACTTGAATTCCTTGGCGATTTCGTTCACTGCGAACCAGTCTTGCATGTAACCCCCGAAGCTTGCTCCTGCGGAAGCGATGCGGTCTTTATCCACGTAATCAAGCTCCTGTACCTTTCGCAGACCTGCAACGAGATCTCGATAGCATTTCCCGCCCCAGTCGCCGCTTATTTCGTCGCAGAAGGACTGCCCGAATCCAGTGGACCCACGGGGATTTGGCAACGCGATGACATAGCCTTGAGCTGCCCATATTTGTGCATTCCAACGGAAGCTCCAACCATCTTCCCAAGCTCCCTGAGGGCCACCGTGAATCAGATAAACGACAGGCCACTTCTTTTTAGGGTCAAATCCAGGTGGCTTGAGAAGCCACATTTGCATATTCATTCCACCTTCTACTGGGACTTGGACACTTTCGGGAGCTTGCCGATCCAACTGCGCCAGAAGGCTCGTGTTGTGTTGCGTCAAAGGTTGCACGGTCGAGGGCTGGTCAAGCGAGCTTAAGTACAGTTCCGTCGGTTCGTTCATGTTGGCACGTGCAAGCAACAACTTTCCGCCTACCCATGAGACCCCCGTAATTTGCCCTATCCGTTTCTCTGGAAATCCGAATGCCATCGGCTTCGGCTTGGCATCCATGGATACGCGGTACATGGCGCTGGCTCCCAGCTCTTCGGTCGAAAAGAGCAAATTGTCGTTCGACACCCAGTTGAAATCGCTGACCGATCGATCCAGGTCGGCTGTTAACAATTTGGGTTCGCTTGTCCAGGTGCCATCCAGTTTGCAACTTCGGACGACCAAATTCCATTTGTCTGCTTCGTATCCGGGCTTACTTTGCGTTCGATAAGCGACTTGCCTTCCATCGGGGCTGAATTTGGGATAACTATCCGCTGCGGGGTTGCTAGCCGTCAGCGATGGCCATTCCACTTTCTGGTTGGAGATGCTCACACGGCAGATATCGTGATTGGTAGACCATGACTCACCTGTCGTCGGGACGGCAGTCAACAACAGATATTGTCCATCCGGCGAGAAGCTAAAGTCGTCTCCGACGCTGAAGGTTGTGCTCGTGGGGTAGGCATCGCGATCGCCGGGGGTAACATCCCGACAATTCGTTCCATCAGAGTGGATTACGAACAAGTGGTTCCGTTTGTCTTCTACATAGGAATCCCAGTGCCGATAAAAGAGTTTCGTGAAAGTCTTTGCTTTGACTGGGTTACTAGCAATTCGTTCCTCGTCCTCTTGATTTTTTGCATTCGATTCTGCGAACGGTAGCAAACTATGCTTTGGATTCACGGCCGAATAAAATGCAACTTTCGTTCCATCAGGTGACCAAATCCCACCACTGGCACCTGTCGCAACATTGGTAAGCTTGGTAGGCTCGCCACCGCTGGAGAGATCCAGAATGTAAAGTTGCGAGGAGCCAGATCGATTCGACTCGAACAATATCTTTGTCCCGTCTGGCGACCATCTAGGGTGGGTATCTGACTTGCCGGAACGCGTTAGCTGTCGGCTGGATTGCTTGCTCAAATCAACCAGCCAAAGCTGAGTCTGCTTTTGATTCTTGGCAGGGTCTAAAATCTCGGTGACCTGATAAACGGCGAATTTTCCGTCGGGGCTTAACTGTGGGTCAGCGATTCGCTGGAACTTGTACAGGTCTTCTAGTTGCATGGGACGTTTGTCCGCCCCCGACAGTCGCGTAGACAACGGTTCAACCAATCCCAAGAAGAGTAAAGATGCGCAAAGATGAAAACCAAGACGAAGCATTGTATCGTTCCAGCAGTAGAGGTAACGTGCGGCAAAGAGGAGGAATAGGCAAAGATTACCGACAATCATACTCTCAGACATACCGCCATGCCACGGGACCAAAAAGAGGGGGCCGCACGGTACAGATTACCTAGAACGAACGACTCCGCGATTCCCCCCTAGAGATCTCGTGAATTGATGGCGAGAGAGGTCGATGACGGGTATGCCAACGGCCGAAGAATAAAGAGCCTGAGGTTGGCTGGTTTCTAGACCTCATCGCAGACTTTTCAAAATCATTTTCGACGCCTTCGTGCGTTCTGGATAGGGTGCTAAGGATGGCAAACGAGTCGGCACGTGGGCTCCGTGGTTGGGTATATGCAGCAGCATTCGCGATCTGCTTGCTTATCATTTTATCCGCCAGTGAACAGTTTTCGAAAGCAAAACGCCCCGGATACTATCATGACCCAAGGACTTCCACGATAAGCGTCTCGACGACGCCAAAGTGGATCCCGAAGATAGCCACGGAATTGATTCCTCTCGATATTGAGCCGTTGCGTGAAACGTCCGAAAACACGGCATGGCTGAACTACCGCAGTGCCAGTGCGCCATCGATCGCGATGCTCGACCCACCCTCGGGCGCAAGGTTATCGGCACCTATTGCGATCCCCAACAGCTTGGACCCATTCTTGGAAGCGATCCAGCAACAGCGAAGCCCATCGGCGCTTGCAGAGCGTGCGGCTCAATCGCATCCAACGTTTGCAACGAGTGTTTCGGTGACTCGTCCTGTGGATTCCCTGCCCAGTGATTCGATAAGCCCGCTCGCACCCTTCCGAGACATTTCAGAGGGAGCCATTCCGTCGCTGAGCCTACGTCAAGAAACGTCGACTGTCCGGAAGAGGAATTCTTGGCCCGCATCCGTCTCTCTTGTCCGAGAGATCGAATTACTTCGAATCACCTCCGGGAGAAATCAGAATGTCCAGTCGTGGCTTGATAGAGTGACGGATGGTTACGAACGTTTACAATCATTGAACTTGAACGACGATCAGTCGATGGAGGCCTTGGACGATCTTCGTTGCTTTGTTGACCAAGGCGTAGCACTCGGTACCGAAGTCGCAGACCAGGATGCAACGCTCTCGCGTGAAGTTGCGAGACTGGCTTATTCGATTGAACGTAGGGTATCGGTATGGTCTTCCGTTGCCCGATGTGTCAGTCGAGATCGCGCCCGGCTTATGTCGGTTCGCAAACATGAATTTGATCCTGCAGACTTGATAGATTGCATTAAGAACGTCGAAGTTTCGCTTCAGGCTACCGGGGACGCCAAGAGTTGGGAAAGTTACTTGATGCTTGATGCGCTCAAGGGGCTTGCCGCGGGCGACATCAAAAACCAGCAATCGCAAGTGGACTTGGTTCGCCAGTTCCTGGGTAGAGTGACGGATACACGAGTGGCAGAGGCACAACGCCGGATCTTGATTTCTACTGAAGTGCACAAGCTAGCAGATCAATTGCATCCGATCTCGATCGGTCCCGTAAACTACCAGAAAATTCTTGAAGATATTGAAACGCTTGAATCGGATCCTGTACATCGTTGCAGCTCGTCGTTAGCAGATGCTATGCAATCGCTCCGCTTTTCGGAGCACCCTGAACAAGCAGCGATTTCGCAAGCAATCGGCATGCATTACCGAAATGCTAACTTAAGGCTCGCCGTCTCGGAAGATTTTATCAATCGAATGATGCCTGTTCCTTCTCTTACCGAGAAACCTGTTCGGCAAAACATTCTAGGTGCAGACACTCGGGGCACGAGCCAAGTATCGACTCGCTTGAAAGCCGACTTTGTGGCTGATGATGCTGCTTGGAACATTGAACTCAACCTGAATGGCGATATTTCTAGCAATACGAAATCCAGTCGTCACGGGGCCGCATTTTACAATGCATCGATTGCGAACGTAAATGCGATTCGTTCTATCCGAATTTCGACCATCGGGCTCGAAGTCAATGGAAAGCCAACTACGGTGGAATCGAACGATTCGTTGAAACGCTTTTCGACCGATTGGGATAAGCTGCCTATCTTGGGCGACATGGTTCGACAATTCGTGCATGCTGAGTTCGTGAAGGCGCGGCCGGTCGCGAAACGAATCATGCAAAAGACGATTGCCAAACAAACGGATTCTGAATTCGACACACAGCTTCAAAGTAAGATTAGGTCCGCGAAATCCCAATTTGAAAAGCGGCTTATTGGCCCATTGCAATCACTGGATTTACATCCGATGGTGGTCGACATGCAGACCACGGACACGCGCTTGGTGGTCCGATATCGCGTTGCTAGCAACGAACAGTTATCGGCCTACACACCTCGACCGGTCGCTCCTTCGGATAGTCAGTTATCGCTGCAAATCCACCAGTCGACCTTCAACAACATGGCCGGACAAGTGGTTGCTGGCGATCGACCTTGGTCCATGCAAGATCTGTCCGACAAAATCGCAGATCTGTTGCAACAGCCTCGGCAATCGATCGACGAGGAAGCTGCACAAGACGTTACCATTCGCTTCAATGAAGCTCGCCCGATTACGGTGGAGTTTGAGGATAATCGTATGTGGTTGACTCTCCGAGTCGCTTCGCTAGAGCAACCTGGTCGCATTCATCTCAAGAACTTTACCATTCGAACATCCTATCTGCCGACCGTGGATGGCCTGAAAGCAGAACTGACCCGGGATGGCGTCATTAGTGTGGATGGGCAGCGTCTTGCGATTCGAGACAAAGTGCCCCTGCGGGCCATATTCTCGCGGGTTTTTTCAAACCGCTCCACTATTCCAATGGTTTCGGACGAGCTTCTGAGGGACCCTCGGGCAACAGGTCTGGCTGTCTCACAACTGGAATTGCGAGACGGCTGGTTGGGAATTGCGGTCAGCGAATCGCAATCACCGCATGTCGCCCTGGTAAAGGCTCAGCAAGAAGCAATCACTAGGTAGCGATCCGTCGGTGTCGGCAATGGAGAACAGACAGCGTAGAACCGTTGTCCCCAACTGTTCATGAAGCTTGCAATGATCCTCCAACGCAAGCTCACACATGGCGGTACGCCCTGTGAAACAACAAGAAGCCCCGGAGATCGATGTTACTGGCCGATGGTAATCTTCCATTTGGTCAAGCTGCGGCTTAAGTCATGCGAAAGATTCGAGCCAGCGCCAGCGTTGGGATTGCGAAGCTGCAGACTATCAGGCCAGGTACGTTGCCAGCGTATTGAAGCGCCACGGCTGCGTCGAAAAAGATAATCGTAAGGATCGCTTGCTTGATTGCTGGCACAAGAGTTTCAACGCCGGGTTTCGTTGCTGAAAGCACCGCTCGACGCAGCCAAGGCAATGCCAGTAGAAAAACCAAAGCAGGAAACAAAGTTCGCGGGTCAAGCCGAAACTCCGTCCCAGGAGACCAGAAAATCTCGGAACCCCAGACGGAACTGGTTGCGATCGCGGCCACTCCCAACAAGCTCGTGCTCCAAGCAGCAATCATTCTTATCCAAGATTGCTGCATCAGTCCCTCGCGTCGGGCGGCCAAAGTAATTCCAACGACAAACAAAACATGGCCCAAAACAACACTTAGGATGCACGCCCACGCTTGTGCAGATGGCCAAAGAACGGCCGTTCCGAGAGACACTCCTAAAGTCATATTCAGCCCTCGGCATAAGCCCATCAGCCATGGGCCCAGTTGCGTTGCTTTGAGCCTGCTATCGTACGCCACGATACCAACCGCCAAGGCTGTGCTGATTGGTACGATCATCCACGTGAAATGAGCAGCATCGGCCACATCCACTAAAGAATCTGGCACCAAGGTTCTGGAGAGCAATGCCAAGCACCATCCACCTATTAAAAGACCCCATCCTGTGAGTCTCGCTGTGTGGATGCTGATGCGTCCATCAACGATGGGACCATTGCGACGCTGAAGTTTGTCTTTTTCTAGATCGTGAACATCGTTCAGGACCATTCCCGCCCAGTAAAAGCAAACGGAGGCGAGAGAAACGACAAGCAGGGGCACAAGTAACTTGGAGTTGGAATTCGATGCTCCTACAACCAAGGCTAGCCCCGCCAGCACGTCGGCACAAGAGGTCAACGTGTTGGGTACACGTACTAGTTGGGCCCAGGCGCGCATCTGACTGTTCACGGAAACCAGCTACTTCTTGCGTTGATAGAGAGGCAGCAATTCGGGCACCGCAAGTCCCAAGGCTCCACGCCCTTCTTTGAGCCTAGCGTCTACATCCTCTTGTATACCCGTTGCGTCGATCTCCCAAAACTTGTTTAGCTCTTCGCGGTTCAGCGGAGTCAAAGACCGAACCAACCGCATCCCCACAGCGCGAGCGGGATCGGTGGTGAACCACCAGGGACTAAGAGGCACATTTGGATCACGCTCCTTCCATTCTTCGTCCACGGAGCCTAGTCGGACAGCGGAACGAACGCGTTCCGCCGAATCTTGCCATCCGCCGCCACGTACTGTTCGCGAGTCCGACTCGGTCGGCCAAGCGGTCCCCGTTAGTCCTGTGAATGTCTTTCCGCCTCGATCGCCAAATCCCGTTGAAGCGTATTGGTCGATCGTCCACTCCCAAACATTTCCGTGCATATCGTGCAGCCCATATGCATTCGGAGCCTTGCTTCCAACTCGAGCGGCCCCTTTAGTTGCATTTCCGGAGAAGACAACGTACTTGTCTAGTTCTTCGGGGTTATCTCCGAAGCAGTAGGACGCATTCGATCCACCTCGGGCCGCGTGCTCCCATTCCGCTTCCGTCGGAAGTCGGTACTGAACCCCCGTCAGACCGCTAAGCCATTTGGTGTACTGTTTGGCCGCGTACTGAGTCATCGTGACTGCCGGCTGTTTGGGATCGTCTCCATATTCATACGTGTGACTGGGTTCGTAAAGAGGCGTCGGAACCGTGATCGCGTCGGCTCGATTGCTGTCGTCAACCTGTCGAATTCCCTGCGAGGCCAATTTTTTGAAAATGTCATAGGACCGCATGAATGTCTTATACTCGACCCAGGTCAGTTCCGTCTTGGCAACCCAATACGGCTCTAGCTCTGCTATGTACTGTGGACCCTCATCCTCAGATCGTCCCGTTTCCGTTTCGGGAGAGCCGACGACCGTCTTTCCGCCCGGTACAGGAATCATCTCAAAAACAATGCTGGTTCGTTCCAAGACCTGGGTATAAGGAACCATGTAGCCACCCTTGCCTCCGTCGATGGCAACAAACGGCCCGCTCTCAGGTTTAGCGATGCTAATACCAAGTGTCGGGTTGTTTTCGGAAGGGCTTGGCTTCGATTCTTGCCCAAGGGCGAAACCGCAGATCGCCATCGTGAAAATGGCTATCGTGGGTAATGAAAAAGATCGGTAGCTACAAAACTTCATGGTTTACCACAAGGAGATCGGAGGGTACTTTTTTGAAACCGTCCCTACAAGATTAACTTGGATTCATTGAACTTTCTAGGTGCAGCGGTAATCCAAGCCATCTTCGATGAGTACTAATGGGGGCATTCCCGCATTCTTTCTGGATGGGACGATATGTGCGAATTTTAATGCGGAAACCATGTTCAGACATCGCGTAAACAGCTAAAGTAGTGGAACACGCACACTCGCTACGATTCGGTCTCGCTGTAGATTTTCCCATTGGATCTCCAAGAACCTCTCTTCATTAGCTCGCTAGTTGAGTTGTAAACCATGTTTTCTCATCTCCGAACAATCCAGATACGGCAAAGGCGTCTCAAGCACCGCCGACAGGTGCTTCGTTTTGACACTTTAGAAGATCGCCGAGTGCTCGCGGGAATTGATGTTTTCGTGTTTGATGACATCGATGCGTCCCGGGAATTTAGCTCCCGTTCGGATTTGCCCCTTTTCGACAAGCCTGTCTTTGTCGATGTCAATCGGGATGGACGATTTGATCCGTCCGACCCCTGGACAACCACCGACATTGATGGAATTGCAAGGTTTCGCAATTTAGAGCCCGGCGAGTACACGATTCGACTTCTCGGCGAAAACAATCGTGTCCTGCAGTCCTCTCCGGCTGTCCCATCCGCGACCGGCGTTTGGCATGATGAAATAGGCACAGTCGTTCGCGTAGAGTCCGATGGCTCAGCATGGACTTTTTCCGGTAACAAACTGGTGAAGCTAAATCGCGCTCTGAACACCGCTCTTCGAGAATTTACGTTCGAAGGCGAAATCGACAGCGTTGTTTTGGAAGATGTTTCGAATTCGGTTTCCAAGGCTTACGTGATTGCGAACAGTGCAACCGGCCAAAAGAAGCTTTGGTCTATTCCGAATCTTCAAGCGGACGCCATGCAGCAGACATCGGCCCAACTCGGCGATGCGTCTCAAATCGTTTCCTTGGGAGCAGAAATTCTGATCCGAAATGGTAACAGCCTCCAACGCGTGACCACGGACAGCATTGGCCAAATTGCTTCCAGTGGGCAGATCGGCGGAGCCACTTTGGATGCTTCTTCGGTTGTGAAAAAGGCGGGCTCCTCGGGCTTTGCCGTCCTCAATTCGGCCGGCAATACAAGCGAATTGTCGATTTACGAGATCTCCGGCACATCGGCCTTTGTTGTTGGTCGGCGCTCGTTTGCCTCGGAAGTGAGGGCTTGGGAACTCGCTCCAGACGGGTCTAGCGTCGCTGTTAGTACCGCGGACGATTTTCTGATCGTTGAGAAAAAAGTAGGTTTGCCAACTGCAGCGATCCTGAAAGATGCCGTGGAGCCGATCTTTTTCGATTCAGGGCGATCCTTGCTTCTTACCGGCAATAAAACCAACTCGAGTGAACTGATCGGATGGCAGACCAGCGAATGGAAACAAAGTCTTTCTATTCCTATTGCCAACGGAGAACTAACCGGTCGAGATGCAACATTGAGCATGGATCGGTTCGGACGATTTCTGATCGGAAATCGATTGGGACGCGCCTACTCGCATGATCTTGCCGAAGCCGTTCTTGTTACAGCGGTGGTTTCCGCGAACGGAACATCGCAGGTGCAAATCGGCGTTAGGCTTCTAGGCCAGAATTCAGCACCCTCGTTGGGAGAACCTGCCCTGTTGAGCCTGAACGAGGATGACGCGCTGCAGTGGTCGACCTCCATGTTGGGATCGGTGTCCACCGACATGGACTCGGACAGGCTGATTTACTTGGTTCGATCCCAGCCCACTCTGGGATCAGTCACTTGGAACGTTGACGGAAGCGCGTCCTATATTCCTTCTGCAAATGCCAACGGATCCGATTCGTTTGCGGTTCAGGCCTACGATGGTTGGGCATGGTCCGAGGAACGAAGTATCACGGTCAATGTTTTCGCCGTGGACGATGCGCCTTCCGATTTGGTTATTTCGACGAGCGAATTTGAAGAGAATGTTGGCTTGCAATCCGTCTTGGCCAGTGTTCGTGTCTTAGATCCAGATTCCGACGTTGACTACCAATTCCAGATTCAAGATAACCGGTTTGGAATAGTAGACGGGCTGCTGAAATTGATATCGGGCGTTCTCAATTTTGAAAATGAGTCGACGATCGTTTTGCCCATTTTGGCAGTGAACCGTTTGAGACCGTCAGAGACTCTTTCAAGAACTTTAACGTTCTCGGTCAAAGATCGAAATGATGCTCCTGCATCGCTTTCTGTTCCTTCTCGTTTGACGATTCCAGAACTGAGCGATGGGGTTTCCGTCGGGCAGGTTCAGGTGGTCGATGAAGACGCAAATGCTGCCTACGATTGGCATGTGAGCGACCCACGCTTCGCGATTGCCCAAGGACAACTCGTTCTTCGGCCTGGCATGGTTCTGGATTATGAAACGGAACCTGCCATTTCATTGACCCTTCGGGCCAGCGACCCAACTAGCTCGTTCTTCATTGAACGGTCCATCAACCTGTCGGTCATGGACCAAGATGACTTGCCAACAGGGATCCGCCTTACAGGCTCTGGAGACATCTCCGAAAACCAGCCTAACGCGATCGTGGGTTCGGTTGCGGTGCTAGATGCAGATCGCAACGAGCGTTATTCTTACGAATTGAGTGATGATCGGTTCTTTGTCAACCGCGGCGTAGTCATGCTTCGCCCCGGATCTGTCTTGGGCAGGTCCGATGGAGGCCATCTTGACCTGACGATCGTCGCGACTTCCGATCTGACAGGATTGCAAATCCGCAATTCGAGCCGCCTTAGCATTCTTCGGGATCGAACTCCGTACCACAACGACATTGACCCTTACGATGTGGATGGCGATGGACGCCTTAGCCCGCTGGATCCCTTGATTATTATCAACCATATCAACAGCCGAGGAACAGGCCCGATCCCTCTGATCGGCGAAGGGGAAGAAGGTCCTGACCCAGGTATCGATGTGGACGGCGATGGAAACATCTCGCCAATCGACATTCTTATTCTGATCAACCGTATCAATCAAGATAACGACGAAGAGTCGGAAGGTGATGACGAATCCGACGATGAAGATTCCGATGGCTCCGATGGAATGCCTGAAGGAGAAGGAGAATTTGTCTCGGGCGCTAAGTCCCTGGAAATCATGAATCGAACCAGTTCCCAAGATACATTGGCACCACTGATTCAATCCCCGGTTAGCCCGACTGCGAACCAAGCCGTCGATATCTCACTGGCGGACTACCTTGAAAGCCTGGACCGTGAAGTAGGCCCCAAACGCTTTCGTCGGCGATAAGGGCCTGTTCTTTACGGTCGAAATCCCTTCGGCTTGTTTTTTGAAGCTTGGCCAGGTTTTGCCTTTCTGGTCTCGCTAGTTTCGTTGAAGCCGTAATGCGAAAGAAGCTTCGGTTGCTTCTCTACTGGGATTTTCGACTTCGCTAGTTGAATGTAGACATCGATACTGGCCCAATGACCTAGTCGTCGCGCGTTTTGGGCAAGCGTAAGAAAGTAATGGACATCCTCGAGATCGGCTTCCGTCATCCCTTGGACTTGAAGGGACGGCAAGGATTTGACTTCGGGTCCCGTTTGTGAGGACAAGCTTTGGGATCGATCCGCCAATTGTAAAATCGCCCGATCCATTTCTTGAAGATCAATGATGGTGGCCGACATGGAAGCCCCTCCCCATGCCGAACGATTTCCGAACGCTCGGTTTGTCATCAAACCGCCTCGCTGGCTTTGCCCCGCACCGGCTGAGCCTATCCCGCCCAGCATGGCGGAACCTTGGTCCGGAACCAGGACCGAGGAGTTGATGGACAGAGTGCCGACGGTTGGTTGTTGAACAACTTGCTGCGCTGAAGCGGTTCCTGCAAAAGCAAAGAACGGTAACCAGACGAACAGAGCCTGCAGATGCATTAATCGCGTTTTCATGAGGTTTTTAGACCACTCTATATGAGACGATTTGTAAAAAGCCAACCGTAGGACGGGGCAGGATCCACATCCTTTCACCCCAAGTATACGCAATGCTGTTCCATAGATGCAAATGATCGAATCAAGTTCTATTGCCAGGGAGCTAGCAGACTTAAGAGACCCAGTCCGTAAAACGTGTACTCGACATCTTCGGCGGGATCGAGTTCAAAGCCTGCGAAACCACCCTCGGTGCGCATCATGCTCAAACCGTACTTCCATGCCCCCTGTGTGTCGGCTTCATCGAGTGAACTGGTCTCCCAAAGAGTGACGCATCCAGTAAAAGTACTTAGCAAGTCGGGTAGTGGCATCCGAGTGTTGGCTTGGAAGCCCCCTTCGTCGCTTTGTAATTCTAAGAGAAAACTAGCGGCCTGCTCCGAGACTTCTGGCGACAGGGCCTTCAAGGTCTGAAGTGCTCCGATGGCGGCTGCGGTGGGGTTGGTGCCGGATCTTTTTGCAACGCGGACTTCAAGAAAGCCACCATCGTCGCGTCGTTGGGAAAGCAAGAATGGAACACTCGGGTCGTCGGAGGGCAGCGGTTGGCCAAGCAACTCCAAACAAATCGCTACCAAGAATGTTTGATAGGTACTGCCAACGGTAGCGGAATCAATTCGCGAAAAACCGCCGTCGGTCCTTCTGAGGGAAGTCAGCATCGCGCTGACTCGTCCCCGCCAGTCGACCGACAAATCCTGTAGCGGATTGATTTCGGTGGAGGCTTCAATCAAGGAAGCGCCGTAAATGAGCGATAGCAGATCGATGACCGATTCTTGCTTGGCCGTTCGCGATTTCAAAAAATGGCTGGCGTCCGCTGCGACCTTGCCGGTCAACAGTCCAAGAATAGCCAGCGACCGAAGCGCAAATCCGGTGTAGTAAAGATCGCTTTCCCCCTCGCGGCCTGCCCACCCACCATCGCTTCGCTGGCGAGCAAGAATAAACGCTGCATGAGGATCCCTCAGGGCGTCCGGAAGCATCGCAGCACCGGCAGTCAACTGCAAGGTAAGTCGCTCTAAGTACCCTAATTCCATTGTTTCCTGCATTTTTGAGAATTCATTGTCGGACCCAAGTCGTTTGCAAGGCGACATTTAAATCGGATCGCAGTATACTGGTACCGTACCTGGACTTACACTCCTAAATTACTTTGAAACCAAGGGCACCGTAATGGATCGACGCAGTTTCCTCTCCTCGTCACTAGCTAGCAGCAGTCTCGCACTGGGTGGTCTTTCAATGGCTGGTTATCCATCGGCCTACCAATCGGCCTTAGGAGCAATTGCTGATTCGCCTGCGAAACGGGTTGGCGTTATTGGCACGGGCTGGTACGGAAAATGCGATTTGTATCGCTTGCTTCAAGTGGCGCCCGTCGAAGTAGTGTCGCTGTGCGATGTCGACAGCAAGATGGTCAACGATACCGCCGACACCGTCCAAAAGAAACAAAAATCCGCGAAACGACCACGTGTCTACGGCGACTACCGAAAAATGCTGGCCGAAAAGGATTTGGATATTGTCCTGATCGCGACACCAGATCACTGGCACGCGCTGCCCACCATCGCAGCCATCCAAGCGGGCGCCGATGTCTATGTTCAGAAACCGATCAGTGTGGATGTTGTCGAAGGGCAAGCCATGTTGGCTGCCGCTCGAAAATACAATCGCGTCGTTCAGGTTGGAACCCAACGCCGCAGTACGCCTCATTTGATGGAAGCCAAAAAGAACATCGTCGATGCGGGCTTGCTTGGAAAAATTTCGCATGCTGAAATCTATTGCTATTACCACATGCGTGCTCGCGAAAATCCACCGAACGTAGCCCCACCCGCATCGTTGGATTACGAAATGTGGACCGGCCCCGCACCCATGATGCCTTTCAATGAACTATGCCATCCACGTCGATGGCGAGCGTTCAAAGAGTACGGCAATGGAATTCTTGGGGATATGTGCATTCATATGTTGGACACTGTCCGCTGGATGCTGAACCTGGGGTGGGCAACCAAAGTATCGTCGCACGGTGGTATCTATGTCGACAAACAGTCGAAAGCCAATATCCCTGATACGCAAACAGCAACCTTCGAGTTCCCTGAACTGAACGTCGCTTGGACCCATCGCACCTGGGGGGAAGCTCCCGATCCCAAGTACCCTTGGGGGGCGACTTTGTATGGAGAAAAAGGAACTCTGAAAATGAGTGTTCAAAGCTATGACTTTACTCCCTCGGGAGGCGGAAAACCAATCCACGGTGATGTCGTCATGGAATTGGATAAGTACCCCGAAGATAACGTCGAATCCGATCTGGAAAAGCACGTCGCTCCCGCAATCCGAGTTCACATGCTAGACTTCTTGAAAGCCATCCAAGATCGCTCCAAACCGATCGCTGATATCGAACAGGGGCACATTTCCACCGCTGCCTGCATCTTGGCGAACATGTCGCTGGAACTGGGACGTTCGCTAACTTGGGATCCCGTGAAACAGGTTGTAGTTGGTGACGAACAAGCGACCAACCTGCTCCGTCGTCCCTACCGAGCCCCATGGGTTCACCCCGAAGTGGCTAACGTTTAAGCCCATTCTCGCATCAGTCCACAGGTGTTGTCGAAATGCGTTTCAACGGATTCAACAGGTTGGATTGCTTCCCATGGATTTGGGTAGCAGCATGTCTCATCGCGATCGGATGGCCATCCAGTTCTTTCTCCCAAGAGACCGATCCTGGCAAACTGGAGTTCTTTGAACGTCATATTCGCCCACTTCTGGTCGAACATTGTTACGAATGTCACTCGGCTGCAACCGAAACCAGTGGCGGACTGGCCTTGGATTCTCGCGAAAGCCTTCTCAAGGGGGGGGACTCCGGTTCCTCCATTCATGCCAACGATCCCGATCGCAGCTTGCTCTTGCAGGCGATCGAGTATCGCAATCCTAAACTTCAAATGCCCCCTTCCGGCAAATTGTCGGACGCTCAGATCGAAAGCCTCCGAACTTGGATTGCAGAAGGGGCCGTCGACCCGCGTGATTCGATTCCTGTATCCGTCGACAACACACCCTCCAAACTGCTGTCGGTTGATCGCGCGTTGGAGCATTGGGCTTATCGGCCGCTGAAAAGGGTTGTCCCACCCTTTACGCCCCATGCAACACACCCGATCGATGCTTTTCTGGCAATCCAACAGAATGCTCAAACCATCAATCCCAGCCCCTTAGCAAGTCTTCACGTGGTCAAGAGACGTTTGGATGCAGATCTGTCCGGACTGTCGATGCACAGATTGGCGTCGCACGCAATCGCTTCCAATAAGTCAATTTCGCTTGACCCTTCATTGCAGCAGGTGACTTCGGATGAAAACCGACAAGTGCTGCTGCAACAACATGTCGATGCCCTACTTGCATCGCCTCGTTTCGGTGAACGCTTCGCTCGCCATTGGATGGATTTGTTTCGTTATGCGGAGTCGTTGACCTTGCGAGGTTTCGTTCTTCAGGACGCATGGCGATACCGAGACTATTTGATCCGCGCCTTCAACGAAGACCGTCCCATTGATCAGTTTATCTCGGAGCAGATAGCAGGGGACTTAATGCCCGCGAACTCGTTGGAGCAACAGCAGCAACAATGCATCGCCATCACCGCTCTTACGTTGGGCGATCATAATTACGAGGAGCAAGATAAGCTGCAATTGGAAATGGACTACATCGATGAGCAGATCGATACACTTGGAAAGGCCTTGCTTGGTCAAACCATCAGCTGCGCTCGCTGCCACGATCATAAATTCGATCCGATTCCAACTCGAGATTACTACGCACTTGCTGGTATTCTCAAGTCGTCAACCGTTTTGCAACATGAAAACGTATCGAAATGGGTTCGTATGCCTTTGCCTGTTTCGCAAGAACAAGCGGACCAATACCAAAAAGCAGCTTCGCAGTTAGTCGCTCTTCGACAAGAATTAAAGGATCTCAAAGGAACATCCGTCAGCGATCCATCGCAACCTCTTTTGGTTCGTTCCGCCGACTTCAACGGAATGGTGGTGGACAATCAACAGGCGACGCTGATTGGCGATTGGCAAGATTCGACATCTTCTAAAGCGTATGTCGATACGGGGTACTTGCACGACAAGAATGCGAACAAGGGTAAATCCTCGGTGACATTTGAGCCTAAAAACATTCTAGCTGGTGAGTACAACGTTCGAATCGCTTATTCGCATGGCGAGAATCGATCGACAAAAACCATGGTCCGGATTTTTAGTGCGGATGGCGAAACAGAAGTCATCATCAATCAGCGCAAGCCCGCAACCGATGATGGCCTTTGGCAAACGCTTGGCAAGTACCGATTCGAGCCGTCGGGGCAAGCCTTTGTCGTCCTCAGCAATGAGAATAGCGACGGGCATGTGATTGCCGATGCGGTCCAATTCGTAGCCCTAGATCTCCCGCTCAAGAAAGAGAAAGCAAACGATCTAGCGATCCATGAGAAAACAGCTGAATTCAATCGGTCCCGAGTGCGTATCGGCGAATTGGAATCCGAGATCAATGCATTGCAAAAATGGCTTGATCGTCGCCCTATGGTTCAGGGGATGATTCCGATGGACAAACCCAAAGACATTCCAGTCCATATTCGCGGCAGCGTCCATCGATTGGGTGAAATGGTACCCCGAGGAACCCTTAGCTGCATCAACAACCACTCGGACAATCTGGCATTGGTCTCTGCGATCGCTGCGGAATCGAATGGGCGTTTGGAGCTGGCGAAATGGATGGTCGACGAACGCAATCCGCTGACTGCCCGTGTCTATGTGAATCGTGTTTGGCGCTGGTTGATGGGACGAGGGATCGTGTCCAGCTTAGACAACTTCGGAACGACTGGGGAGCTGCCCGTTCATCCCGAATTGTTGGATTGGCTGACTTTGGAATTTATCGACCATGGTTGGTCGACGAAGTGGCTTGTTCGCGAGATTGTGACCTCGAACGCGTACCAACGCCAATGTTCTGCTGATACGGAATCGCTTCAAACAGACCCCGACAACGAGCTATTTGGCCGAGCCAACTTGCGTCGTCTGGATGCCGAATCGCTTCGGGATCGGATGATGGATTTCAGTGGCGAATTGGAATTGCCCGGCGGGGTAGAGGCGACTTGGAAAGAAGGTCTTCAAGAAGATTACCGTTACGAATCCACAGTTCGATTTCGAACGATCTACCAGCCCTGGTTTCGAAATGCTTTGCCAGCACTTGCCACCGAGTTTGATGTGGCGAATCCAAGTTCTACGACTTCGCAACGAGTGCGCAGCACGGTCGCTCCTCAAGCGTTAGCGATCATGAATAGCCCTTGGGTTGAAGCTCGGTCTAAAGCGGCTGCCAGGCAAATCGACTACGAATGCCGATCCGAAAATCCGGATAACACCCATCCGAATTCAGAAGCTTTTCGAATCGAGCGCAGTTTTCATTTGGCGTTCGGCAGATCACCTGACGAAAAAGAAAGAAAATGGGCGACCAGGATTTTGGAAGCCAAAGGTTTAGAAGAGCTTGCACATCAGCTGATGGCATCGATGGAGTTTCGTTTTATCGAATGATCGAGAAGAAGTTTATGCACAGTCGTCGACATTTCTTACACCATAGCGCATGCGGGTTTGGAGCGTTAGCTTCCAGCGCGATCGCGACACACGCAGCCTTTGCAAGCAGTCAGCATGCCGGTTTGCATCATGCTCCTCGAGCCAAACGCGTCATCTTTTTGTTTATGCAGGGCGGCGTCAGCCAAGTCGACTCGTTCGACCCCAAGCCTGAATTGGACAAGCGTGATGGGCAGATGTTGCCGTTTGATGACGCTCGCGAATTCGCCAACACAAGGAAGCTGGGGGCCGATCATCGTGTCATGCGTTCCCCTTGGTCGTTCAAAAAGTATGGTGAATGTGGAAGGCCGGTATCAGAACTTTTTCCTGCGATTGGTGAGCATGCTGACAAATTGACCATGATTCACGGGATGCACACCGAAGGGGTGGCCCACGGACCTGCAACCTTGTTCATGCATTGTGGATCACAAAATTTAGTGCGGCCGTCGATGGGCTCGTGGGCCATTTATGGATTGGGTTCCGAGAACGCTAACTTGCCGGGCTTCATTTCCATCGCTCCTTCGATCGGTAATGGTGGGGCCAGAAACTATGGCTCTGCTTTCTTGCCGATGAAGAATCAAGGAACCGCCATTGGAAATGCAGATTTGGCAGAACTGAAACTCAACCATGTTCGAACTGATGCCAACGAGACTCAGCGCTGGTTGTATCAGCACGAGCTCCAGAAGATGCAGCTCGATCGATTTGGTGCGGCGGGGATTGAGCAAGGGTCTGGCCGTGACGAACTGGAGTCCGTTATCGAATCGTATGAGCTGGCGGCCAGGATGCAGATATCGGCCCCGGAAGTGTTCGATCTCTCCAACGAAACGGCTGAGACCATGCAATTGTATGGCATCGATCAAAAGCAAACGGAAACCTACGGTCGAAGATGTCTGTTAGCGCGAAGGCTATGTGAAGCCGGTGTACGTTATATCCAAGTCAATTACGGTGACAATTCGGCCAATCCCGCATGGGACCAGCATTCGAATTTGCCCAAACATGCGGAACATGCTGCCGCCGTCGATCGACCGATCGCAGGCTTGTTGACCGACTTGGCACGACGAGGGCTCTTGGAAGATACGCTGGTATGGTGGGGGGGAGAGTTTGGCCGGTCGCCGTATGCGGAAAAGAACGGTACAGGTCGAGACCATAATCCCGGTGGGTTCACGGTTTGGTTAGCCGGTGGAGGCACCAAATCGGGCTTTGCATACGGCCGTACGGATGATTTTGGTCACAGGGCAATTGCGGACAAAGTACACATGCACGACCTGCACGCATCGATTTTTCATTTGCTGGGAATCGATCATCAACGATTGACCTACAAGCACGCAGGCCGCGATTTTCGCCTGACCGATGTCCATGGCCGGGTCGTGCATGAGCTGTTCGCCTAAGTCAAGCTCCGTAGGCCGTAACAAACGTAGGCCGTAACAAGCGCTAGCGCAGTTACGGCATGCCCCGTTGGAATCGAATTGCCCCAATCGCACAATTCAAGTCCTGCCTAGCACTCCATGCCGTAACTGCGTCCAAAGCGACTTGTTACGGCCTACGCGATTTCAGAATGATTGTTGTCGAAAAATGAGGGGCGAAAAATGGTTTGCGGAAGCATGGTCCTAAAATTTTTCGCCCCACATTTTTCGACAGACTCTTTTCAGGAAGTGAAAGGGATCTGAACCGATGGTGGGTGGCCCCGCTCGGTTAATTACTGGGTGCCCAAAAGAACCATTATTTCTGAGAGAATGTCAGGTAGATATGATGAAATGGAAATTCGCTTTATGGATTGGAAGTTTGGGGATGATGTGGACGAAGAACTCCTGGACGACCTGGAGTTCACTCCGAAAAAATTCAAAAGGCAATGGATTTTGACGAGCTTCGCAAACGATTTGACGAATTGCGGTAGAGATTACCTACCTAGCGGGGGCAAACCCTCTTTCCTGTTTGCGAATAACACATAGGCCGTAACAAGCGTAGGCCGTAACAAGCGCTAGCGCGGTTACGGCAGGCCCCATTGGAACCCCATTGCCCCAACCGAACGAGTCCATCCGACCTATCACTCCATGCCGTAACTGCGTCCAAAGCGACTTGTTACGGCCCACGCGATTTCAGGATGATTGCTGTCGAAAAATGTAGGGCGAAAAATGGTTTGCGGAAGCATGGTCCTGAGATTTTTCGACAGACTCTTTCGCCCCGGATGAGGTTAGCCTTTATTTTCTGTTTGCGAATAGCACGTAGGCCGCAACAAACGTAGGCCGTAACAAGCGCTAGCGCAGTTACGGCAGGCCCCGTTGGAATCGAATTGCCCCAATCGAGCGAGTCAAGTCCTACCTAGCACTCCATGCCGTAACTGCGTCCAAAGCGACTTGTTACGGCCTACAAGGGACTTTACATGCATCAAAACAGTTCTGGCTGAGTCCAACGATTCAACAAGGGGAGGAAATCGGAATCGGCGGAAAGGATGACAAAGGTCGTGATGTGTGGCTTGGTGAACAGTAATTCCATGGTATCCACCACCAAGCGAATGTCGGCGCTGTTTTTCCCTTTGGTGGCACAAGCCAGTTCAATCATTCGGATTTGGCATGCCGATAGATGTTGGCGATAGCCCGCGAGCTTTACCCAATCGGCATAGGCTCGCTTCCAGATGATATACCACCCATGGATTGTCTCCCTTTAGACTACAATTCTCAGAAAGCAGATCGAAACGAAGAGATGATGATACCGGTCCTACTCAACCTTTTGAGTCAGAAAGACGTTAGGCCATGAGCGAAGATATTACCACGCCGATGGAAGCGGAATGCAAGTTCCGAGTTGAAGATCACGATGCCACGCGAAGGGCAATCGAGCAAATGGGAGCTCGGTTTTTGGTTCGTGAAAATCATTGCGACACCTACTTGCGGCATCCGTCGCGAGATTTTCGCAGCACCGATGAAGCGTTGCGTATTCGCGAAATCAATGGAGTCCCTTTCATTACCTACAAAGGACCACGTTTAAGCGGCCCGATCAAGATCCGGCCCGAGATCGAGCTTCCTCTGGCACAGGGGACCTTGGACGACTGGCTTAAGATTTGGCAGTCGCTGGGTTTTACGATTGCGTTGGCTGTCCGCAAGCAACGAGATGTTTTTCAATACCAAATGGAATCGCGCCCGTTCACGATCACTCTAGATCGCGTTGATGAGCTTGGTTGGTTCGCTGAAATCGAAAGGATTTTGCATCATCGGTCGGAAATCGAACAAGCGGAATCGGAGATTCAACAAGTGGCGCAATTGCTTGGGTTGCAGAAAATCGAGAGGCGAAGCTACTTAGGAATGCTGCTAGCACGCGTTGGCGATTAGTGATTTGGCATTTGCCGGTGCGAGTGCAGATGCGGCCGCGAAGGCAATCGAGATCTATGGCTGCGTGGATGGCGCTGCATCCGGATGGAAAGGTGCAATCGATCGCCCCCATGTATGGCACAAAGCAATCAAGCTTTCTTTGTCAATGGGTTTGGATGCATACGCACTGAAGCCGGAGTTCAAACAGTTTTGAAGCTCGTCGCTCATGGCGTGGGCGGTCAGAGCGATGATGGGTAAGCGCGAGCCTTTCACGGCCAAAATTCTAGCCAGCGAGTACCCGTCGATTTCCGGCATCTGGATATCGCTAATAATGAGCTGAAAGGGTTCTGGGATTTGCAGATTCCCGTCAAGTGTTCCATCGCAAGTGAGCTTCTCGATGGCGATTTTGCCGCTATCGGCAACCTCGACATATGCGCCTGCTTTTCGAAGGACATAGCTAATCAAACGTTGATTGTCTGGACCGTCTTCCGCCAACAAGATCCGCAAGCCTGACAGAGCCATCGCGGGTTGATGCGAGACACTGGGGCTGGCATTTGACACGAGGCTTGCATTAGTATTGGTATCGAATGTAGCCACTTCGTGAGCTGATTTTTCTAAACGAAGGGTGAACACGCTGCCCGATCCAAACTTGCTTTCGATGACGATATCACCACCGAGCAATTCCGCGAGTCGTTTGCTGATCCGCAGTCCCAGTCCGGTGCCGCCGTACTTTCGCGTGGTCGACGGATCGGCTTGTTCAAACGCACCAAACATTTTTTCGATTTGTTTGTCGGTTAACCCAATTCCCGTATCAACGATAGAAATCAGAAGACAACCAAGATTCTTATCTAAGCGTACGCGGATGGTAACGCTACCTCGCTCCGTAAACTTGATTGCGTTTCCAATCAAATTCACCAGGACTTGTCTTAGTCGTACAGGATCCGATTGGATGAAGTTGGGAACGTCTGTTGCGATGTCTAGATTGAGTTCAATACCTTTCGATTTTGATTTTACCGCCAGCGTTTTCGCAACATTCTGAAGGAGTTCCGATAAGGGCAAAACCAGTCGTTCCAAAACAATCTTACCAGCCTCGATTTTGGAAATGTCCAAAATATCGTTGATCAGTTCCAACAGGTGTTCACCGTTCCGTTGAATGGTCTCGATGTACTCGCGTTTCTGGTTTGTGTTCGAGGGGTTCCAATCTTCTGCGGAGAGCAGATCTGCAAAACCCAGAATTGCGGTCATGGGGGTCCGGATTTCGTGACTCATGTTAGCAAGAAATTCGGACTTGGCTGTGTTTGCAGCTTTCGCTGCTTGGTTAGCCTCCAAGAGAGCCTTTTCCGCTAATTTCAATTCGTGGATATCACGGATCGTGCCAGACATACGAACGACCTTACCTTGATCGTTGAATTGGACAGCGCCGCGGCTTGCGAACCAACGGTAGGATCCGTCAAGCAGACGTAGGCGATACTGGTGATCATAGGGCGTACCCTCGTGACGACTTTTCTGAATTGCAATCTTCGTAGCATTCAAGTCATTTGGATGAAGATGGTTTACAAAGCTCTGATGTGAATTGGGTGGAAAAGGGCCGCTGTCAGGGTAACCTAGCAGGGTCCAGAATCGCATCGAATACCATTCATGTTCGCGCTCGAAATCATGATCCCAAAGCCCGTCGCTTGCGCCCGCAATCGATGCTTCGTAACGTCCCGTTAACGTTCTCAGTTCGGCTTCGATTTTTTTGGATTCAGAAATGTCGATATGGATGCCGACCATACGCTGAGGTTGATTATCAACATCTCGCGATATGACTCGCCCAACCGCCAGAATCCAACGATAAGATCCGTCTCGATGGAGCAATTGCATTTCATGTCGGTATTCATCCGTTCGGCCTTCGAGATGTTCACGAATGTGTTTCCAAGTCTGGATGCGAGACTCTGGCCTTAGCAATTGCTCCAAAGCTTCGATACCTGGTTGAATCTCCGACAATTCGTAACCGAGCATTCTTGCCCATTGCTGGTTGTACTTTACCCTTCCAGAATGAACGTTCCAATCCCAAGTACCCAATTGAGACGCATTGATGATGACCTCTAGGCTTAAGGATTGTTCGCGTTGTGCCGTGACGTCTGCAAAACAAGCGATTACGAATTCTATTTCTCCCGATTCGCCGTAAACCGGGTCTGTGTTGACGGATATCCATCGACGAGCTCGATCGTAGCTCCCAACTCCGAAGACGAAGTTGCGGATTGGCATGCCGGTCCGAAGCGTTACCATCGCTGGATGTTCATTGCCGGGCAATGGGCTTCCATCTTCGCTGATGGAATACCATCCTGGATCCATGGAGGTTTTGCCTTTCATTTGGTCCGCAGACAATCCTAGAATCCGCTCGGCTGCTGGATTGCATTCGACAATTTGCCCTTCTGCGTTTTGAAAGACAATACCCTCAGAGGCTAAGGACATGGCTGCCTGGAGTTGCCTTTTTATCGTCGTCAGCTTTCGGGCTCCTAAGTTGTAACAAGCGCGGCCTGTAGGAGGCTTTGTAAAAAAACGCGCTACACTTTACCAAAATGCGTTTACGGTACAAACGGGGGCAGACGTTTTGACTGTAATGTATGGCGAACCGGTAGGCGGATGGCAGACCAAAACAGTGGATTTGTTGGTTGTTAAACTAACGCTTACGTTTCAGCCGTATTCGAGATCACTATGCTAAATCAACCCGTTTCTGTCACAACTAGGGCAAAACCTTACGGCTGTGACTGGGGATTTATGGAAAACCAACTACACTCTTGTCTACCAACGAGTTCGATTAGTCAGAGTTTTGAACGTCAGCAAAGTTGTTTTTGTTATGGGTCGCATGCATCGAATAACCCTCGCTCAAGGTGTTTTCTGCGCCTTGGCATTCTCGTTTTGCTTGATGCAACCGGCGGGGTATGCGCAGGAGCTCCAATCGGCAGGCGGCTTGGAACTTGTGTCATTCACGGCTGGTCCGAATGCTGGCCTGAAACCAGGTGCTTTGTATTTTGTGAGGGCTATTGTTTCTAACAAAGGCGCATCCGAAGAAGTTGCCAAGCTTGTTTGCAAGTTCTCCGAGTATCCGACGGAAGAGACTACGTTTGAAATTCGACTGAGGGCCGGTGAGTCTCGCACGTACGAACTTCCCTTGCTTGTTCCAAAAAAGTTGGAAACGGCTCTTCATATTCAAATCACGCTGATGGGAATGGAGAACGGTCGTGAAGTCGTTCTGGAAAAGGAAGGGGTTCCTGTCGTTGCGAATCTCATTGCTGACATTGCGAACGAATCCATCGTTACCGCGATGGGAGTGGAGCCTGCACCCGCTGAACAGCCTTACTGGCTTTGGCCAAACGACAGTTTGCATGAATCAGCCGAGATGGTAATTGGTGCAAAGGTTGGGGCCGGCTTTTCGCGCCGAATGATTCGGCTGGAGGACGAAGGTCTGCCCGATGCGCTTGCGTGGGATGCCGTCGATTGCTTCGTAGTTGCAGATGAACGGATTCTCGCCAACGCAGCGAATCAAAGCATGCTCAAGAGATGGATTCTTGGTGGGGGACGACTTTGGGTGATGCTGGACCGCCTTCCGAGCGACGCCATCGCGACGCTTTTAGAAGCCGATCAAAGCATTGAAACGATCGATGAATCGTCTTTTCTTGGCGGTGAGGTGACTACGAATTTATCTCGCGCTCTCCCCACGACAGAACGTACCATTTCTAGCTCGATTCCTTTACGAATAAAGAGAGTCGTTCAAGCTGGCGGTACCGTAACTCATCGTTTGGACAATTGGCCTTTAGCGGTTTGGTTTCCAGTAGGCCGCGGTGAGATATTAGCAACCACGCTTAGCCCTCGCGCGTGGATTCAACCAAGATTCATACCGCCAGATACTCCCGAAGAGAAACGCACGGCCTTCGAATTGAAGCCTTGGGCAATCGAACTTGGCTCGCAGTTCTTTCAGGCTCGAACAGGAAAGCCCGCCGCGAACTCGCTAAGAGACTCCGACTACCCTTTGCGCCAAATCGGGAATCCCGTAGTCGCGAAGTCGATTGTCAGCTGGTCGCTTACAGGGTTCGTTGCGGTACTATGTGTTTTCGGAATGTTCCAAGTGCGGAAGGGGGCGGCCTACCGTTTGGGTTGGATGGTTCCCTTGATTTCCCTTTTGGGTTGTCTTCCCTTAGTGATCGCATCGCAATGGATCCGGACCGAGATTCCAGAGACTTGGGGGCGATTGCAGATCATTGACGTATCGCCCGATGGCTCGAATGCAGACGTTAGGGAAGTCTCCGCAGTTTACCTCAATGACACCAACCGCATGGAATTGACCTCCAAGCTAGAGTCAAGGATTGAGCCGATTTCAAAACAGGATGTGGGAGTGCGTCGCTGGGAATGGAAGGATCTTCAGCAATGGAGTTGGCGAAATAGCGATTGGCCAGCCGGACTTTGGCGGGCGAATGATCAATACTCCCTGGCAACCCAAGGACTGATGGTAAAAGGGAGCCTCAATGAGAACGGGCTTTTGCTTGAAACGCCCCTTGCGCTGAATTCGCCCTTGCAGGACCCGGTGGTTAGCTTCGTTCCAGGGAGCCAGTTGCTGTGTGGGTCGCAAGGAGATCGCTTATGGACTGCACATTCGTCCCAAATTGCTGGCGGCGAACGCTGGATTGCAGGCACCTTGATTTCAGACGAACAAATGCGTCGGGCAGAAATCTATCGCTCCCTTTTCGAAACAAATTTAGGTTCGGAGGCTCGCACAAAGCGAGTCCTTTATGGGTTTACGGACCTATGGTTCGATGGTCCGGTGTGGGATCGCAACCTGGTTCATCGCGGTACCGCGTTGGTGTCATTGCCAATCCATTTGCAACGGCCCGCTGCGAACACCAAAGTTCACGTCCCATACAGCCTGATGGCAACCGAAGCGTTGCACGAAGAAGGGCGGCGAACCACTGCTTTTAATCAAAAGACCGGCCGGTGGAAGCAGGATGCAACCATCGCAGCCATAGCCAGAGTTCGGTATCAAGTGCCCCCCGAAGTTCTTCCCTTGCAATTCTCGTCGATCGCCATTGAAGTCTTGGCAAACGCTCCCCAACGGAAGTTGATTCTTTCCAGAGTGAACCAAGGTGTCGTTTCTGAAATTGCGAGTATCGAAAGTCCATCCATTCCTTGGAACAAAACACTAACTGCCGCGACGGACATGCCTGATCCGAATCTTGGATACATCGATCTTCAAATTGAAGTGACATCGCGGTTAGGCGCGAATGCCGAATTCGAACAGGTAGTGAACTGGGGGATCGAATACGTTCGAGTGCACGTGGACGGGACCGTCCTCTCCAATGCAATTGATCCTTGATTGATGATTGTCCTTCTAGATTGAGCAAGCGAATGAATTCCTCCTCTGAACCCGTTGTCGAAACACAAAACCTTACCAAACGTTACGGCGATTTTGTCGCTTTGGATGGTCTTTCCATTCATGTCCATCGAGGTGAGATCTTAGGTTTTATCGGCCCCAACGGCGCTGGAAAAACAACAACCATCAAGATCCTCGTTGGATTGTCCCGACCCACCTCGGGGTCTGCCAGAATCGCTGGGGTGGATTGCTCGGCTGATGGCAAGCGTATCAAGCGATTGGTCGGTTACATGCCCGATAAGTTTGGATCGTACGACAACATGCGTGTGCGCGAGTATCTTGACTTCTTCGGTGCAGTTTTTGGCATTCCGCTTTCGAAGCGAAAGCGAAGGGTGGAGGAAGTACTGGATATTACCGACGCTACCTACATGCAGGACAAGTTTGTCGAAAGCTTGAGCCATGGAATGCAACAGCGTGTTGGTATTGCAAGAACTCTGCTGCACGACCCTGAAGTCTTGATCCTTGATGAACCTGCCAATGGATTGGATCCGAAAGCACGGATTGAAATGCGAGAAATACTCTTGCGGCTTGCGGACCAAGGTAAGACATTGATCGTGACAAGTCATATCCTTCCAGAACTGGCTCGGATTTGCAGCACGGTTGCGATCGTGACGGGGGGGAAACTGCGTGCATTTGGTAAGTTGGATGACGTCATGAAAAGCATCTGTCCTCGTCGAAGTTATGAGATTCAGGTTTCCGATGCCGCTGATTTTGCAGCCGCAGAACGCTCGATTTCGGAACTTCTTTTGACGGATGAACCGATCGAAGCAAGTCAGGCAGAACGACTGTTTCGCTTTCCGACTGCTAGGTCGGAAGCCGATCTTTCCGACATACTGAAGCGACTGATCATGGGTGGCTTGCCCATCACCCAGTTCCGCGAAGTCGCTAGCGACTTGGAAGACGCTTTCTTGACGATCGCTCAAACCAAGGTGCCTTCATGAACGATGGCTTTGGTTGGAAAAATCCTGTCCTAGGTCGCGAATTGCTGGATCGACTTCGGTCCCCCAAAACAGTCCTGACGATCCTTGCTATCGCGGTAGGAACTTGTTTGTTGGTCCAATTGCGTTGGCCAAGCGATTCGCGGTTGGATGTTGTCAGTCAAAGTTCGATGGAAGTCTTTCGACCGTTGGCGTACGTGCTTACGTTAGCGGTGATGTTTCTGGTACCCGCATTTCCTGCAACTTCTTTGGTAAACGAACGCCGCAAGGGGACGCTGGCATTGCTGCTCAATTCGCCTTTACGACCTTGGCAGATTTATGTTGGCAAGTGGCTGAGCAACGTGATACTCGCGATGATTATGATCTCGGCCAGTATGCCCGCTCTGTCGGCCTGCTACGCCATGGGGGGCATCACCTTTCGAAGTCATATCGGACCCTTATTGCTTGTTCTCCTGGCGATGGCAATTCAGTACTCGGCCGTCGGGCTTTGGGTTAGCGTTCGATCGCATTCGACCGATGCAAGTCTCCGAATGACCTACGTTGCAGTGTTGGTTCTTTCGGTTTTGTCGGTTGGCCCATTGGCTATCGTTGGTAATCTCAGCGGTGGCGCTGGTTGGATTGCCAATGCATGTACGGCGTTGTCTCCTCTTTCGGCATTGCAGGAGATCACTCAATCACAGTCTCAGGTGACCGACTTGGGGCTTTCGCGGGGTTGGCTGGATTTTCTTGTTGCGACTTCGTTGGTAACCGTTCTTTTCGGAACCCTGACCATGTTGAAGTTGGATCCAATTTTGATGGATCGTGTGAAGCCCATAGGAAAGGTCACTCCGAAAGGTACTGCCTATTCCGTTCTGCGACGCATCGCTTTCTTGATCGACCCGAACCAGCGGAAAGCTGGCATCCCTCTTTGGATCAATCCGGTCATGGTTAAGGAATTCCGAACGCGGAAATTTGGCCGGCTTCATTGGCTGCTTCGTATTGTCGCTTGTTGCATTATCGTATCCCTTGCGTTAACGGTCGTTTCAGCAACTGGCACGGTCAGTTGGGGCGTCCAAAGGATCGCGGCTGCGATGGTTTTGCTGCAAGTCGGGATGCTTATGCTGCTTGGACCCAGTCTTGGAGCAAGCTTGATTGCAGGCGAAGTAGAAAGCGGTGGCTGGCAAATCTTGCGTACAACGCCGATCGGTCCGATCCGAATTCTTACCGGAAAACTGTGGAGCGTCGTTTGGACGATGCTCATTTTGCTGCTAGCAACCTTACCGGGCTATATCGTCATGGGCTACATTGTTCCGGTGATGGTCGGCCAAGTGAACAACGTTCTCATCTCTTTGCTCTTTGTCGCACTGTTTGTAGTATCCACCAGCGCTTGTGTAAGCGGATTTGCGAGAAGTGCAGCAGTCGCAACGATCACTAGCTACACGATCTTGATCGCATTCTTCGCTGGTACACTCATGATTTGGCTGGCAAGAGGGAAGCCGTTTGGTCCGATCTTCGTCGAACGAGCGTTGATGTTGAACCCGGCCGCTGCCGCTCTTGCCGAAATTCAAGCACCCGGTTTTGAAAACTATCAATTGACCCCTTGGAGCTGGTGGGTAAGCGGCACGATCTCCGTTCTCTGTTTGCTGGTACTTGCAATTCGAACTTGGCTCCTTTCACGTCCGGATTAAACCTATGCAAATTGAAACCGCTGCGTATTTCAGAACTGTCGCCATGCATGCTCGTCTTTCCCTAAAGGGATTACTACTTTGGTTTGTTGCAGGGGTGACGGGTTTCTCGCAGGAACCTATCGAGCTGGAGCATGCCTGGGAGACAGACCCTCCGATCAAAGTTCAATGGGTTGCGCAAACCCCAGTGCGCGTGCCTGTATTGCATCCAGAGGATTTTGATTCCCCTGTTCTTACGAAACGCTTCGAAGCTGCTCGGACTGCCTTGGACCTGTCATCCCAACGTATGGAAAACGCCTCGGAAGTATCGGAGAAAATTCTGTCTACCCTGGAACGGGGCGAAAGCAATCTTCGCACTCGGCAAATGCTGGTTTCTGCAGCGGCTGCAATTCTGGATGATCGGAACGCGCAGCGTTTATGGCCCTTTGCGGAGAAAGATGCTGAATCGCGAGCATGCATCGAAGAGGCGTTGATTCGTGTGAAATCCTCTGTTGGCTTAACACATTGGAGATCAGTGATTGAATCGAATCTGGCCAGTCCCAGCGACTTGGCTCGCGCCTTTGATGGATTGGCTGTCTGCGGCCAAGAGACAGATTTAGAACTCCTTCGGTCTTACCTTAGAAAGCAAAGTGGCAGTGGACCTGTGATGGTGCGTGCTGCCAGAGCTCTCGGTAAGCTTTCGACCAGTGGACAGCTGGATCTTGCCAAGGAGCTGCTCGCATCCAAGTACGAACAACGCTTCTATCTGGCAGCGCTCGTGCTGGCACAGCATCAAGGAGTCGCTGCCGTGGAAGCCCTTCGCGCGATCGTGCAGAATGGAAACGGCGTTGCGAAACAAGCTGCCTTGGAAAGCCTGTGCAAGACGGACCGAGCCGAAGCGCGCGAGCTAGCGAAAGAGCTGGTTTCAGACACTGAAAGTGGAGTTCGCCAATCCGTCGTTACTTTTTTAGAGAGCTTTGAAGACAGGCCCAGCTTTTTGCTCCTGGCGAGACGTCTTGCTGACGAGATACCATCCATTCGCCGACAAGTTCGGAAAGAATTATTGCGACGATCTCGAGAACCCGAGTTTCGAAAACTGGTCGATAAGATCATTTCGCAAGCCATCTCGGCACCGCAGTTTGAGGCCGCTGAGCAAGCAGTGATTTTAATCGTTGAGTTAAAGGACATATCTCGTGAAAAAGATTTACTGGAGCTTTTGGACCATCCGAAACCCGAAGTGAGTATTCGTGCCGCATGGGCCTTAAGCATCCTAGCTAGAGATAAGGGCACCTTAGAGGCGATGCGAGTTCACGCTCAATCTTGGACAGACAAAGTTATGTCAACCACATCGCCCATGCAACGATTGGAAACGGACGAACAAAGAATTTCTTTCCTGCTAGAAGCGTTTGGCTCACAAAAATTTCAGGATTCGGATGCGCTGCTCCGGCTTTACATTCCCAAAGCAGATGGTGTCAAACGCTTGCCCAGCCGAACTCGATTGTCGGCGATCTGGGCAATTGGTAAGCTCTATGCTAATCAAGCAAATGCAGATCTCCGAATACAATTGGAGGATCGAGTGAACGACATGGCACCCGTCGTACCGGAGCTTCTAGAGATTCGTTTTGTTTCCGCGATCGCGCTTGGCCGAATGGGAGACAAAGAAGCAACGGGTACGCTGACCAAGTATATCGGTCAATCTGGCGATACGTTGCACGAAGCTTGCAATTGGGCGCTTCGTGAACTGTCCCAGCAATAACCCGTGATGGAAGACGCGGCAAATAGCCTGAACTTGCTGCAAAAATAGTTGGTCGACTGAGAACAGCCGACGATCGTATGTAATTAAAGAAGGGAACAGCAAAAGTATGCACTACACAGTCCAGATCGAAATCGATCTTCCTCGTTCGCGAGTGATCGAGCTATTCGACAACCCCAACAATCTAAGCAAATGGCAAAAGGGGTTACTTTCCTTCGAGCATCTCAGCGGCGAAGCTGGAAGGCCTGGTGCCAAGTCCAAGTTGGTCTTCCAATTTGGCAAGGGAACCATGGAAATGATCGAGACGATCACCAAGAATAACTTGCCTGAAGAATTCGACGGGACGTACGATGCACCCGGGGTATTCAACGTGGTCAAGAACCGCTTTGTTGCGATAGATCAGAATCGAACAAGATGGGAGAGCGAAAATGAATTTCGCTTTACGACGTTGATGATGAAATGCATGGGCTTTTTTATGAAGTCTGCATTCCCCAAGCAAAGCATGGTCTACCTTCGCGATTTCAAAAAGTTTGCTGAGGCCGAAGGGAATTCCTAGAGACCGTAGATGTGCACGGCAAGCATGTCGACCAGTTGGACTTCTTTTCTCGAATTGAAAAAGGATAACCGTGATCATGGCCAATTCTGTGGAATCGTTGCGGTCCCGAATTCCAGCTCGAAGGATCGCCGACATCCCGAATGATGTCATGGAGGCGATGAGCGACGGATTGATGCCGTCGAAAAACCTAACGGAGTGGCTTGCCGTCAATCGTCCAAGGTTACTGGATCGCATGAGCCAGCAGCTTGGTTTCCGCAAGGAGTACTTGGCCGCCGACATCTGGACCGAAGAGCTCATGGGACAGTCCGCCTTGAAGCACTCGATGGCAATCAGTCAATTTCTTTCACAAGTTTGCCAAGTCGGCGATAATCTTTGGAAACGGCTTACTTCGCACGATAGCGATATCGTGCGCGAATGGTCGGCCATTGTGGTTGGTCTCGATGAGAAGCTGACTTTTGCAAGGAAGTTAGCTTGGATAAAGCCTATTGCGGACGATGATCATCCCGGATTGCGCGAAGTTGCCTGGATGGCCCTGCGACCTGATGTCGCTCGCCAAGTGGAGAAATCGATACGTTCGCTCATTCCTTGGACTGGCAGCCGGCGAGAACGATTGCGAAGGTATGCGTCCGAAATCACAAGACCCTGCGGAGTGTGGACAAAACACATTTCCGAACTCAAAATGAACCCGGGGCTCGGCTTGTCGATCCTGGAACCACTTTGCTCCGACGATACGAAATACGTCCGAGACTCCGTAGGAAATTGGCTCAATGATGCCAGCAAGTCACAACCGGATTGGGTTCGATCCATTACCGACACTTGGCTGAAGGCCTCGCCCACCAAGAACACCGCTTCGATTGTGAAGCGGGCTCTGCGAACCATAGGTACGATTCACTAAGCAATCTGTTCCCATTGCTTCGGTAACGAACTGAGAACTCGATTGCCGGATTTGGTGACCAGCACATCGTCCTCGATTCGAACTCCTGCCACTCCGGGAATGTAAATACCTGGTTCCACGGTGACGACCATATCTGGTTCCAAAAGGCGATCTTGTCCCTTGGCCAATCGAATCGTCTCGTGGATTTGTAAGCCAAACGAATGACCCAGCGAGTGCGTGAACCGCTTTCCGAATCCGGCTTGTTCAATGATCGTTCTTGCAATGGCATCGATATCGCTCATCTTCGCCCCTGGTCGAATAGCTTGAATCGCGGCTTCTTGTGCATTTAAGACCGTTTGATAGATCTTTTGGAATTTGGAATTGGTTTTGCCTGTAATGATGACCCGTGTTAAATCGCTCAAGTAAAGATTTTCTTTCGCGCCCCAATCGATCAAAACAAAGGGAGCCTCTTCCATGCGTTGGTGGGAGGGACGACCATGCGGCAGGGCCGCTCGTGCTCCGACCCCTACGATTGTTTTGAAAGCGCTGCTGCTGCCGCCAAGTTTGCGAATCGAATATTCCAGTTCGTCAGCTACTGCCTTTTCGGTCATTCCTTCGGTCATCATGGCCTGTACCGAAACGAACGCCCGTTCCGCGATGGAAATCGCGCGTTCGATCGACTCAATCTCGAACGCGTCCTTTCGTTCTCTCAGTCTCTCAACAATCCCGCTGCAGGAGCTCAAACTGGCCCCCTTTGTCTTCTCCTTCAAAATCTCCCATTGTGCCAGTGTCATCGATTGCGATTCGACGCATACCGAGGAGACAAGATTGGATGCGAGCCAGGTAGCGCTGGCTTCGATCATCGAGGTGGTTGCGTTTCGAATGAAGACAGGCAGGTCAGGGCATTCTTGTCGCAGTTGCTCTTCATACCTCGCATCGCTCAAAATGGTGATGGCACCGTCCTGTGCGAATAGAAATGCATCTTCGCCCGTGAAGCCTGTTAGGTACGTGACGTTGTGATGAGAGGTTACCAACAAGTTCGTTAACTTTTGTTCGCGCAGCTGGCGAAACAAGCGATCGCATCGCTTGGAATAATCGGGTTGAATGCTCATGTTACTTGACTACAAAATTGACCATGCGGCCTGGGATGACGATTGCTTTCACGATCTGTTTGCCATCGAGAAGCTCATGGATCTTCTCGTGATTCCGAGCTGCGGATTCTAAATCTTGAGCGTTGCAATCTGCGGCAACAGTCACCTTTGCCTTCAGCTTACCATTGATTTGAAGGGGAACTTCCACTTCGCTCAAGCGAGTCATCGCCTCATCAAAGGTTGGCCAGGGATGGTAGGCCAAGGTGGTCTTATACCCCAGAGCCTGCCACAGTTCTTCTGCCATGTGAGGAGCAAAAGGGGACAGCAGCAATACCAGCGTTTCCATGGCCCGTTTGGGGCGAACGGTTTCTTTCGTGAAGAAGTTCACGAATTCCATCATTCTTGCGATCGCGGTATTGAAGCCTAAGGTTTCGATATCACGCGTCACAGCCATGATCGTTGTGTGAATCACGCGATTTTGGTCGGCTGTTGGCTCCACGGCCTGAATGGAATCCACCACCTTCATTTCTTCTGCATAGGTGTCGATCATCAATCGCCAAACGCGGTCCAGGAAGTTGCGAACACCGTTGACGCCGGTGGTGCTCCAAGGCTTCGTCGCTTCCAAAGGTCCCATGAACATTTCATAGAGACGTAGCGAATCCGCCCCGTACTCTCGAACCACGGTGTCAGGATTGATGACGTTACCTCGCGATTTCGACATCTTGTGTGCCCGGCTATCGATCCTGATGGAAGGATCGGCCGTCAGCACAAACTGGTCACCGGATTTAGTGACATCAGCGTCGGAAACAACGGCGTAAGTCAAAGGCAGCTTGGTCTTGCTATGGACGTAACCTTCCTCACCTTTTTCCGCGAGAGCGGCGCTGACCCATTGTCCGTCTTGGGATTGAAAGCCTGTAAATTCGACTTCGCCAAGGATCATGCCTTGGTTCACAAGCTTTTGAAACGGTTCGCAATGCGAGACATGCCCACGGTCGAATAAGACTTTGTGCCAGAATCGAGCGTAAAGCAAATGTAGAACAGCATGTTCTGCTCCGCCCACGTACAAATCGACTGGCATCCAAGCTTTTTCCTTGGCGGCATCGATCATGGCCCGTTCGTTTTTGGGATCGATAAATCGAAGATAGTACCAACACGACCCAGCCCATTGCGGCATGGTGTTGGTCTCGCGTCGATAGCGTTTCCCATCGAGCGTAACGAACAGCCAGCTGTCATCCGCTTTTGCAAGTGGTGGTTCGGGCCGACCGTGTGGTTTGTAATCCTCCAGTTGGGGCAAATCGACAGGCAGGTCCTTCACATCCACAGCACGGATCGCGCCCGTTAGCTTACCATCTTGGTCCACTTCGTGCAGGATAGGGAACGGTTCTCCCCAAAAGCGTTGACGGCTGAACAACCAATCTCTCAGTTTGTAATTGACCGCCGGACGTGCCAGTCCACGACTTGCAAGCATCTCGGTGATCTTGCCCTTCGCATCGTCGGTCCCAAGCCCATTGAGCGTATCGCTGTTCATGGCCAGCCCTGGCCCTGTGTAGCACTTCTCGCCTTGCAAATACTTGTTTCGATCCGAATCTTGAGCCGACGGTTCGACGACGCAAACAATGGGTAAACTGTAAGTGACAGCAAACTCAAAGTCCCGATCATCGTGAGCGGGCACCGCCATGATCGCACCGGTACCGTATCCGATCAGTACGTAGTCCGCGATCCAGATGGGGATGAGCTTCTGGTTCACTGGATTGATTGCAAACGATCCCGTGAAGACGCCTGATTTTTTCTTGTCACCCTCGGTTCTGTCTCGATCGCTTTTGAAGGAAGCGGCCTGACAGTATTTTGCGACAGCCTCGGACTGATCGGGCGTCGTTAAAGACTGAACAAGTGGATGCTCTGGAGCGATCACCATATAGGTTGCTCCGTACAGCGTATCTGGTCGAGTGGTATAGACCCTAAGAGTGTTCGCGTCGGGCGTTTCAGGGAAGACTTGTGGGGTGGAACTGCTTGGATGGTTAGCAGGTTCGGTTGTGCGAGCAATTCGGAAGTCAACTTCGGCACCGGTGCTTCGGCCGATCCAGTCCGCTTGAAGTTTTTTGATACCAGGGGACCAATCCAGTCCGTCCAAGTCGTGCAGGAGCCTATCACCGTAGGCTGTGATTTTCAGCATCCATTGTCGTAGCGGCATGCGCTGCACAGGGTGGTTGCCTCGTTCACTTTTCCCATCGATGACTTCTTCATTAGCCAATACGGTTCCTAGTCCAGGGCACCAATTGACCAGGGCTTCCCCGACGTAGGCTAGCCGATGCTGATCTCGGTAGGCAGCAACAGCGCGGTCTCCATTGGCAAGGACATCCTCGGGAATAGGCAGTTCGGCAATGGGTCTGCCTTTTTGCTGTTCGGCGTCGAACCAGGTATCAAACAGGACCAAGAAAATCCATTGCGTCCAGCGAAAATACTCGCGGTCCGTCGTTGCCAAGCATCGATCCCAATCATACGAAAATCCCAACATCTTCAACTGGCGTGTAAACTCGCCGATGTTCTTTTCCGTGCTGACACGAGGCGGCACATTGTGAAGAATGGCATATTCTTCGGCGGGTAATCCAAAGGCATCGTAGCCCATTGGGTGTAGAACCGACTTGCCCTTCATTCGCCAATAGCGTGACTGGATGTCGGTGGCGGTGTAGCCCTCGGGGTGCCCGACGTGCAAGCCAGCCCCACTTGGGTACGGGAACATGTCCAGAATGTAGACCTTTTCGCCTTCGGGAAATTCGGGACATCGAAAGGTCTTATTGCCCTCCCAATAGGTTTGCCATTTGGGTTCGACGACAGCTGGGTTGTAGCGTGGCATATTCTTTAAGGGTTGCTCCAAACGGACAGTTCATGGCCATTGGGATCGAGAAATTGAAATCGTCTTCCACCTGGGAATTCGAAGATATCTTTCGTGAGTTTGGCACCGAGCTTTAACGCATTGGCCTTCATCAGCTCGAGGTCGTCCGCAAAGATGACCACCAATGGACCACCACAAACATAGTCGTCCGACGTGAAAAAGCCGCCCGCCAAACGTCCATCGTGGAAGGATATGTAGTCTGGTCCGTACTCTTCAAATGCCCATCCAAAAAGCGATGTGTAGAACGCCTTGGTTGTCGACAAATCGCGAGCTGGATACTCGATGTAATCGATTCGGCGATCGTTTTCGGATGGAGTCATTTTGGATAGGTGCGAATGTCGAGTTGACGGGCCAATTGATGGAATTCGATCAAGCGGAATGGATCGCTCGGTTGTCGACCGCAAGGGCCGCTTCGTGCATCGTTTCCGCCAAGGTTGGGTGTGCATGGCAGGACCTTGCGATATCTTCGCTGCTTGCCCCAAATTCGATTGCAATCGCAGCTTCAGCGATCAGGTCACCAGCCCGAGCACCGATGATGTGAACGCCCAAGACGCGATCGGTCTTTGCATCCGCGAGTATTTTAACTCGTCCCTCGACATCACCCAGGGTTCGTGCGCGACCGTTAGCGCCATACGCTCCCACCCCTTTGCGATATTCGATCCCTGCATCCTTCAGCTGCTCTTCTGTCTTACCGACCGTCGCAATTTCAGGATGGGTATAAACGATGGCTGGGATGCAATCGTAGTTGAAGTGCGCGTGAATCCCTGCGATACGTTCCATACATACTACCGCCTCTTCCATGGCTTTGTGGGCCAACATGGCACCCCCGATCAAATCCCCTAAGGCGTAAACGCCTGGGACGGATGTTTGGTAATTCGAGTCCACCGTCAAGAAGCCACGTTTGTCCGTTGCAATGCCAACCGATTCCAGGCCGATCCCTTGGGAGTTGGGCACTCGACCTGCGGCCAACAAGACACGATCGCAAACAATCGGTTCGGCCCCTTTGCACCTGACAATGCATTTCCCGTTTTCGACTTTAGCGCTTTCAACCCAAGAATTCAAACGGAACTCGATCCCTTGGCGGCTAAAAATCCGAAACGCCAGTTGGCTAAGCTCTTGATCCATGCCTGGCAGCATTCGATCCATGGCTTCCAGCACTACGACTTTGCTGCCCAGCCGATTCCATACGCTGCCAAGTTCCAAACCGATGTAGCCCCCGCCGATAACGGTCAATTGTTCTGGCACCGACGGATAAGCGATCGCGGCATTGCTGTTGCCAATCAAGTCGCCATCTTCTTCGACTCCTCGCATACTGGCTGGCCGCGAGCCGGTTGCCAGAATAATGTGTTTGGCTTTGAGAAGGATTGTTTCATCCCCAGACTGAACCAAAACACTATGGGCGTCCTGAAGTTGCCCTCGACCCTTGTAGGGCGTGACTTTATTCTTCTTGAACAGCAAATCAATTCCGCCGGTGAGCGTTTGGACAACTTGGTCCTTGCGTTTCATCATGGCGGCTAAATCTAGCTGAACTCCCGACACGACGACGCCATGGTTGCCAAGACCGTTTTTGGTGTCATGGTAAATGTGACTGGATTCTAGGAGAGCCTTGCTTGGAATGCACCCGACGCGAAGGCAGGTCCCGCCAAATTTCGGATTTTCGTCAATGCAGGCCGCGTTCATGCCCAATTGAGCTGCCCGAATGGCAGCAACGTATCCCCCAGGACCACCGCCCAAAACCACTACATCATGCTCAACAGTCTTCATGAACTTTCTCGTTTTTCTTGCTCATTTTCGAACATAAGTTAGGCGTATTCGAATAACGCCCAGACCCTGACTGAAAAGCTTACCCGCCCGAACCCAAATTCCAAGGTCAACCGGAGACCAATCGGGCTCGACTTGCGATTACACTAGGACCGTTATGATTTCGAAAAGAATTGACAAATTGGTGGAATGGACAAAATGGCCAGCCGCAGCCCTTGCTGTGATCTCGTGGCCATTGACCCTGTACGCCTGGGGCATGTTGATCTGCAAAGCCCCCTCTTTTCCTGGTTATTTGCTGATGTTTTTGATCGGCGTGGTCCTGTTTGTCCTTTTGGCCAGGTCTTCCTTGGCTCAAACTGCATTCGCCAGTCGGTTTGTCGAATTGGAGCGGGATCTGACTCAATCGATGCTGGCATTGGCCATGCTTCACCCTGTGGTGGGTTATGGAAAAAACCAAAACAAAGGTTCCCGCGTTCGTTGGCTGGGCCGAGGCAACTGGATTATGTTGGCTGCTCCGTACTTCATTCCTACCGCAACCATTCTGATGTGGTTGGTTTCGCTGATACTGTTTCAAGCTCTGAGAAGCTTGATTTTGGGTGTTGGAATCAGTTACCACCTGACGGCAGTTTTGCTCCAATGCCAGGATGGCACCAGTGAACTTCGCCGGCTTGGGAGAAAATTCTGTTGGTTGTTTTTGCCACCTGCGAATTGTTTCGTTGCGGGGTGCGTCGCTTCTTTTGCCTTGAACGGATTTACCCAGATTGGGGAATTCTTGGTTGATTGGATCGGGCTCCCACAACTATTATTGGAAGCTTTGAGAAGCGTCCTTACGCCTTCTTTCCCACCTGAGAAATAAAAATGCACCACACCTCTCCCTCCTCTCCTCTCAAGATATTCTTTTTCACACTCGCTTCGGCCGCAATGGCCCTATTGCTAGGGTGGCATGGCCATGCGAATGCGGCTGATACCGCGGCGGCTCCCATTCGAAGCGGCGATCGAGTCGCCTTGGTGGGTGGCGGATTTATCGAACGCATGCAGCAACATGATTGGCTTGAGGCCTTTCTTACCAAGGCAGTGCCGGATACCACCTATCGCAATTTGGGCTGGGGTGGCGATACCTGCTACGGTGACGCTCGAGCTGTTTTCGGCTCCCGACCGGATGGCTATTCACGTCTATCACGGGATCTGGACTTGGTCAAACCGAGCGTCTCGATCGTGTGTTACGGCGAGAACGAATGCTGGGAAGGCGAGCGAGGCCTGACAGCATTCCGTGATGCTTACCAGAGACTTGTGAACGATCTCAAGGCAAAAGGGTCGCGTGTCATTGTGATGCTTCCGCGTCAACGGGAAACAACTTCGTTGGTCGAACCAGAGCGAACGGCCGCCTACAACCAGGCACTTCGACTGTACAACGAACAGGCCAAACAGATTGCCAAGGGAGAAAATTTTCCGATCGTTGACTTGGAATCGTTCCAGCTCAAGGACACACTGACCTTAGACGGTGTTTACTGGACAGAATCGGGTTACAAGGCGGCAGCCCTGGAGATCTGCAGGCAGCTGGGGATTAATTCCCTTCCTGAGCCAGACGCGTTGATAGAACTGCGAAACACCATCAATGCAAAGAACGCTTGGTTTTTCCATCGCTATCGACCGCAGAACGAGACATACCTGTTTCTGTTTCGCAAGCATGAGCAAGGGAATAACGCGGTTGAGCTCGAACAAATCGATCCACAAATTGCGACGCTTGAAACCCAAATTGCGTCGATCGCCAAGTAACCGTTCTGATTTGGCTTTGGCAGGGCTAACGATCTCCGGAACGTTCATCAATAAAGGCCCGCATCCTTGCGAGCGTTTTGGTGCTGACGTGATGTTCGATTCCCTCGGAATCAATTGCAGCCGTTTTGGCGTCAACACCAATTGCAATAAGAAACGAATAAACAAGCTCATGGCGTTTGCGAACCCTCGCTGCCATCGACTTGCCTTCAGGCGTCAATCCAATCGGTTTGTAGGCGGGCGCTTCTACGAGACCATCTGTGTCTAACCTGGAGATAATCTTAGAAACCGTAACATGCGAAACTCCGAACTGTTCCGCAAGATCGACAGCCCTACATGCTCCCTTGGCTTCGATCGTGTCGAAGATTGCCTCTACGTAGTCTTCAGCGGTTTCGGTCGAGTGATCCTGGCGGGTTCGTGAGTACGAGTCTTTGGTGGAGGGTAGTTTAGACAACGAACTGCATTCCTCACTTTACCGAATCTGATCCTGAGCGAATTTCAACGCCTGATTTTGAGCTTCTTCCCAGTTGCCGTTTTTAGCAAGATCCAATGATTTGCGAAAGGCATCCATCTCACTGGTTCCGATTTTTCCAGAGAGGCGTAACTTTTCAAGTTGCTTTTCGCATTCCGCGAGGCGTTTCACGTCTCGCGTGTTGCAAGCAGTGTAAACCTGCTTGATCAAGTCGAGTGATTCACGACTGCTGACTTCAGGATAACTTCCGCATCCCAAAAACAAGCAGAAAAAGAGGACCAACCCGGTCCGTTTTTTGTTTTGGTTACTCTCCATCCGAGAATACCTCTCCCAGTGCGCAGCTATTTATCGCAGCCCAAGTATTCAGGTTGATCGTGGTTGGCACGTATCGGACACTTCCATCCCCCATGAGAACGTTGCCACCGCCACCGCTCCAAGGTGCATACATTTGACAAACATGGCACGTTGGGAAAGAAGGCGCGTGAACGACTCCGGGTTCATCAGCCGCCGGGCCGGAATGGCATAAAACATAAGTGGCAGCATGATCGCACTCCGTGAAGGGAAATCGACTTGGGTCGAGCGGGCAGGAGTAGCTTCCTGGTACGACGCCGACCCATGTCTTGTCACTGATAGTGGTGTGTTCGCCCACAAAAACAGTATTGGATAACCCGTCGGTTACCTCGGCCATGCGAACCCGCGAATTTCGATACAGCGGACCATTTGCGATTCTCTTCCAGTCTAGGACTGGGGGATCGTACCCCCAAGCTTCGTCATGCCCGCTGTTCCCAACATAGTGCGATCTCCCGAGTCTCGCCATGACGACGCCTGATGAGTCCGTGATAACGGTGTCCCCTTCGTAATTGGCCGCCCCAGGATTTAAGTACACTGGAACTCGAGCCCGCGACAGCGTCTGGTTAGTTGCATGCCAACAGGGAAGATTGAAGTCCAGCTGCGATTGGAGTGTCGTCTGCTCCAGATACGGCAACAACAACGCCCCCCAAGCCCACCCCGGGGCGGCATCCAAAGTAGGCCCGTAAGCTCCGGGCAAATGGCTATTAGCAACATAGCCGGACGGAAAGGTACGAAGCGCACTTTCATAATTTTGCATGGCGAGCCCAATTTGTTTCAAATTGTTAATGCTCTGCATCCGTCGAGCGGACTCGCGGGCGGATTGAACTGCCGGAAGAAGAAGTCCAACCAACATGCCAATGATAGCGATCACAACCAGTAGCTCTACCAGTGTAAATGCCTTGGAGGCATTCGCTTGACGCAGCACCCGCCGTTCGTGGATTTTCACGATGCGATTCTCCAGATCTTATCTTTGAGGCCATGTTGATTTGTAGCACTGGCTACAATGCCAATAAAATTTAGCCGTGGCTACATCTAAAGTCAAGCGTTGCTTCGAGTCGCAGGAATGACAATTCTGAAAATCAAGAAATACCCATACGGCCATGCGGTGTTACGATGCCGTTGTGTATAATTGGGGATGTTTGCCACCCCAGAAAGCAGGATTCAAATCAATGCCATCACCATTTCCTGGAATGGACCCCTACATCGAAAGCCAAAAGTGGGAAGATTTCCACTCGAGATTCATGACGACTTTCGCCGATCTGCTTATGCCGATCGTTCGCCCTCGGTATATTGTCGTTGTTGAAAAGCGAGTCTATTTAGAGCGCATCGACCTGTCCACTCCAGCGCAATCGCTTGTTGCGGATGCCGCCATTTACCATCGATTTGACCATCTTGATTTGAATGTGGCAGGCGGTACAACCGTTCTTTCCGAGCCATCGATCATTCCTAAAGTTTGTACCATTCCTTATTTCGAAGAGCATCGGGAGACCTTTCTCACCATTCGTCGTGGAGCCCCAAGCGAAGTGGTTACTGTGATTGAATTGCTATCGCCGACGAACAAGAGAAAAGGGTCCGTCGGGCGAGAGCAATACGTAGAGAAGTTTCAAGAACTGATGAAGACGAAAGCGAATCTCGTGGAATTGGACTTGTTGCGTGGCGGCGAGCGATGGTCTCTTTCCAATCCTCCAGATGGAGACTATTTCGCGATGGTGAGCAAATCCAAGCATCGGCCTTTGGCGGATGTGTATGCATGGCCATGGCGAGATCGATTGCCGCGAATTTTACTACCGCTTGCGCAAGAAGATCCTGATATTGCATTCGACCTGCAGGCGGTCTTCAATCTAGTTTACGACCGAGCTGGATATGATTATTCGATTGACTACCGGCAAACAGTGTTGCCCAAATTGGAAGGTGTAGAGTCAACGGAAATATCGTCCTTTTTGAAGGCCCAAGGTATCGATACACAATGATCTGGACACTTTGCTAGTGCCAGGCAACATTCGTTTGCAGTTGGGCGTACTGCATGCCGTTGGGCGAACCGTCCGGAATGCGCCGGCTAAGCGACGAGCCCTTTGGTAACCAGCATAAAGACATCTTCCAAGGTAGGATCCTTGTCGCTGAAGGATCGCATTCTGACGCCTCCCTTGATCAGTTGCTCCATCAGTTCTGCTAAACCGGAATCGTCCGTTTCCAGTTCTGCGGTCGCCCGATTGCCGTCGATCTCGATTCCACGCAGTGCGGGACTGCTTCTAAGAATTGAAACGCCGGCATCTTGATTCTCAATAAACTTAACCTCCACAATTCGATTGCGTCGGATTTGGCGGTAGACCGAATCGATGGGGCCGTGCATTAGTAATTGGCCGCGTTCAATGATTCCGATCGATGTGCAGCAATCCGCCAGCTCCGACAGAATGTGGCTACTGATTAGGATGGTTTTGCCCATGCGGCGAAGTTCTTTGAGCAGCGCCTTCACTTCGATTCTTGCTCGAGGATCAAGACCGCTGGTGGGCTCGTCCAAAATCAATACGGGAGGATCATGGACAAGAGTTTTGGCCAGGCACAGTCGCTGCTTCATGCCTCGCGATAGGCCGTTCACGAAGTCGTCTCGTTTATGCGTCAAGTCGAGCAATTCAAGAACATCGCCGATAACCTGTTTTCGCTGAGTCCGCCCGATTTTGTAGGCGACCGCAAAGAAATCCAAAAATTCCCAAACCTTCATTCCATCGTACACGCCAAAATCGTCCGGCATGTATCCGATACTTCGACGAACATCCATCGGGTTCTTCGTAACACTAAACCCGTTGACCATTCCGTCTCCGCGGGTCGCTTTTAGAAGAGTCGCAAGAAAACGAATGGATGTGCTTTTTCCGGCGCCGTTTGGGCCGATGAAACCGAAAAGCTCGCCGGCCTCAATTTTCATAGAAACATCTTGGACAGCGGTAAAGTCTCCGTACTCTTTTCCGAAGTTAATCAGTTCAATCATGTTTGGGCAGATCCGAGTTCCATCGTAAGTCTCAATTCGTCTGAAGATTGTACACGCAGTCGGGGCGCATTGTGCAAGCAATCCATTTTGATGGGTCGACCTGTCGGAAAACTAAGGTAGCGGCCAGTCTCAAAAAAAGGTACATGAGCTAATCTGCAAAAAATGTTCACCTTTTTTCTGACGACCCATGGTTCCCACATCCCCGCAAAACGGCTTAGCGCCAGCGAAACTCGCGAGAATAGCCTTCCGGTTATTGCAAGCAATCGTCGTTTCATGGGCATTCTTGGGGAGTTTCGGTGGATTCGAATCGAGGATCATGGCCCAGGAAAGCTCGCAAAGCCGCCTACAGAATGCCATCCAACAGAACTTGCAACAGACACTTGGTAACTCCAAAGCGGTAAGCACAGAGGGGTCCTCGAAGAGCAATGAACTGGTGGATAAGGTCTTGGAGGGGCCGGATGCTTGGCTGAGTCCGAAAGGCCTTTCGAACTCGTTGCAGATTTTGTTGCTGCTAACTGTTTTGAGTTTAGCGCCTGCCATTTTGTTGATGACGACGTGCTACGTTCGGATCATCGTGGTTTTCGGATTGCTCAAGCAGGCGCTTGGGGCTCAACAGTTGCCACCTAGCCAGGTTATCACTTCCATATCGCTGTTCATTACGATGTTTGTGATGACCCCCGTTTGGAATCGCGTTTACGAGGACGCGATCGAGCCGTATACCCGCGAAGGGAGTCAGATGACTGCGATGGAAGCTTGGGAAAAGGGTGTTATCCCTATTCGCCAATTCATGTCCCAGCAGATCGATGTGGCCAACAATCATGATGACGTTTTTTTGTTTTACAGCAGGTACGCTCCCGATAGCCCGCCTCCCAAAAACTTTGATGAGGTGCCGCTTCAAGTGTTGCTTCCTGCGTACATGCTGAGCGAGCTGAAGACCGCATTTTTGATGGGCTTTAAGATCTATCTTCCTTTCTTGATTCTCGACATCGTGATTGCATCGGTAACCGTATCGATGGGCATGATGATGTTGCCCCCCGCCATGATCTCCATGCCGTTCAAGCTGCTATTGTTTGTTCTCGTAGATGGTTGGCGATTGGTCGTTCAAATGCTTCTGTCGAGCTTTGGAACTTTTACTTAGCTTGGCGAGTAAACAAATTTCACTCTAAACCAATAGTGCACCAGCGAAAGCGAAAATTCCATGTCACCCAATGAAGCGATTGACCTTGTGCGCGATGCGATCTTGATGTCGCTCGTGGTCGGTTCCCCACTTCTCGTGATTGGAATGTTGGTTGGCCTTGCCATCGGCTTGATTCAGGCCCTGACGCAAATTCAAGATCAAACGGTCAGTACGGTTCCGAAGCTTGTGGCGATGACTCTAGCAATCGTGGTTTGTCTTCCATGGCTTACCGACCGGATGTTGGAATACACGAGCAATCTCCTGCAAGAGATTCCGCTTCATTTGTCTGATCGATAAACGGCGACTCGCTAGACCATGTTCGATATCGACCCTATCGCTGCGCTTCTTTACGGCCCCATGTGGACGTTTCTTTGCGTATTGAGCCGAACTGGGCCATTGTTGGCAATGATGCCTCCGCTTCAGGGTTCCTCTATTCCTAACCGAGTCAAGGTGTTATTGGCTTTGTCGATTGCGATGGCCGTTACCCCGCTGGTGATGGCGAGCTCCACGGAACTGCCCGGCCATTTGGTCGGAATAGCAATTGGGTTGTCGAAAGAGTTATTGTTGGGGGTGCTTTATGGTACATCCGTGATGATGATTGTCACCAGTTTGCAAATTGGCGGTCAGGTGATCAGCTCCCTTGCTAGCATGGACGTTGCGCAAGCTGCGGACCCGACGACTCAGGAGACCGTTACCGTGATCAGTCAAATGTTCTCGTGGGTTGCGATGGCTTTGTTTTTAACTTTAGGGGGGCATCGTGTTGTACTGGGGGCTTGTTTGGATAGCTTCCAGCTATATCCTGCCGGAGGAATTTTGGCGGAAGAAAACTGGTTGCTCCATTTGCCCGATCTTCTTTTGCATAGTGTTTCGGTGGGAATGCGAGCCGCCGCACCTCCTGCCATTGCATTGTTGCTGGCGAACTTTGTAACGGCTCTTATCGGACGAACACTACCTCAGCTGAATATCATGGCCATTGGTTTCAGTCTCAATGTCACCATCATGATCTTAGTGCTAGCCATGTCGATCGCCAGTATCGGATGGGTCTTTCAAAACGAGTTGGTGGAATGGGTGGAGCGAACAACCAATTTGTTTCTCGCACCTACTGGCTCCGACGCAATTCGCGAAATAGGCTCCCAGGAGACATCGCGTGGCGGATAGCGCTGGTGATAAGAAACACGAGGCAACTGACTATCGTCGGCAAAAAGCACGTGAAGATGGAAACGTCGCGCGCAGCCAGGACTTGTCGTCGGCAGTCTTGCTGTTGATCGGTGTCATCTTGTTGGATTTTACGGGACCCATGATATTCCAGATCATGGCTCATCTTGTGAGCGACGAGCTTGAAAAACCGTTCGAGCCCAGTGCGGATGCGCGTACTGCGATTTTGCAGTTGGTTCAGCTTACGGGAAAAGGGGGATTTGCAATCCTGCCTTTGATGGGTGGAATGCTCTTAACGTCCTTGGTTGTTCATTACGCGCAAGTGGGGCCGCTTTGGCTGCCTGATAAGCTCGGGATTGACTTCTCTCGCATTAATCCCATCTCCGGATTTCAGCGGCTCTTTACTATTGTTAACGTTTCGCGACTTGGTTTTGGGTTGATCAAGATTGGGCTCGTCTTTGGGATCCTGTTGGCTGGAGTATGGTCGCGATGGGATTCGATCTTGGCGCTTGGGTCGACCAACATTGAAGCGGTGGGGCAATTCGTTTGGACGACCATGATTGATCTGTGTCGTAACGTAGCGGCAGCTCTCTTGATTCTGTCGGTTATCGATTACGGGTTCCAGCGATGGAAATACGAACAAGATTTGATGATGACCGATGAAGAGCTTCGGGAAGAAATGAAGATGACTCAGGGGGATCCGCAAATCAAATCCCGTCGACGCAAAGTCCAACGGGATCTCGCAGCCCAGCGTTTGAATTCGGATGTGCCTAAAGCAGACGTCGTCGTTACGAACCCGACGGAGCTAGCGATTGCGCTGAAGTACGATCCGCTTACGATGAAGGCTCCGATTGTCTTGGCAAAAGGGGCAAGTTTGGTTGCGGCCCGCATTCGTAAAATCGCCTTGGAAAACGGGATTCCCATCATTGAACGCAAACCGCTGGCGCAGGCGTTGTTTAAGCAAGTAGAAATCGGTCATCCGATTCCGGTTACTGAATACGCTGCTGTTGCCGAGGTATTGAAATATGTTTACCAGGTGCAAGGTAAATCGATCGCCGATCTGACCAAAGCACTGAAGTAATGAATTCACTATGGACACGGTACCAGGGATTTCGTAAGCATTAACGAATCGTTGGCGCAACTAGATTTTCGAGGGAGAGACAATCATGAAACCAATCAATCCAATTTCGCTTTTGCTCTTATGCTGTGTAATGTGCTTTGCGACTCCAGCCCAGGTAAAAGCAGACGACTCGTGGAGCTGGAACCCATTTGCCAAATCTTCTTCCAGTCGCGACTCCAGTCCACTCTATTCGAAATCCATCAGCTCCTCGAAAAGTACTTGGTGGCCAAGCTGGAAAGCTCCCAAAATGCCCTGGGATAAAAGCGGACCGAAGGTGAGTTCGTACAATCGATCCAAATCGACGACCTGGGGGAAAATCAATCGGACTACCAAGACTTGGTGGAAAAATACAGCCGAGTTTCTAGATCCATACCCCGAGCCTAAACTGCCACGTTACGAAGAACCTTCGTCGGCTTCGAAGAAAACAAATTGGTTCACCGGGATGTTCCAAAAGGAAGAACCCGAGCAGCCCAAAACCGTTGTGGAAATGTTGAAACTACCGCCCCCCAAGTATTAGTACACGTTTCAAAAATGGCTTATTGACCAAGATATTCCGTCACCGCAAACTAAGTTTGCGGAGAATTGGTTGGCTTTCAAAGCGTCCGGCTATCCCATTTGGAAGGGTCCTCGTTTAATATAGGGCGACTTGCCCGCGAGTTGTCCTTACCCCTCTCTCCCGCCGGAACTGCTTCGTGTTTGAAATCACTGCTTCGCCTTGGTGGCCTTTTGTTGTTCTTGCCATCAGTGTTTGTTTCATCGTAACGGCCATCAGCTACTGGCGGATGCACGCTTTTGTTGCCTTGCTATTGGCTTCGTTGGTGGCTGGCCTTTTGACGTTCAATCCGGAACCGAAGGCTCGTTTTTTAGATCAAAATGGAGAGTGGACATCCGGCCAGTGGAAGGTGGTGGATAAAGAGGGAACTGGAAAACCCGTGTCACATGCAGTGGCAGTCATCGAGCTTATCGCCAAGGGATTGGGTGACACGGCTCGCGATATTGCGATCTCGATTGCTTTTGCCTCTATCATTGGGATGTGCCTGATGGAAAGTGGTGCTGCCGACAAAGTCGTGCGGCGGTTTCTCAAGATTTTCGGGGAGAAGAATGCAGGCTGGGCTTTGTTGTGGTCTACGTACATTCTCAGCATCCCGATCTTCTTTGATACCATGTTCATGCTGATGGTTCCACTAGCCAAAGCGCTTCGAATTCGAACGGGGAAAGATTATTTGCTGTACGTGTTATGCGTGTGCTGCGGTGGCGTCATCACTCATTCGTTGACCATACCGCACCCCGGTCCATTGGCGATGGTGGATAGTTTAAAAATCGATATTGGTGTTTCACTTGCTGCTGGGCTGCTGGGGGGCCTAATCCCTGCGGTCATTGGGTTCTTCGTTTGCGTCTTTCTGAACTCGCGCATCGTCGTTCCGCTACGTGGCGGTCTGGATCAAGAGCAGGCAACGGATAAGCCCGAGTCGGAACTGCCGTCGCTTTTGTGGTCGATAGCACCGGTGGTTCTACCCATTGTTTTGATCGGTTTTTCGTCTCTGTTTCGAGTGATCGCGGATGGAAACAAGGGCCAGTCGGTTGCTTGGTGTGTGGCCGCCTATCAAGTCCTTGGGGGCGATGCTTACTTTACTTCGGTTCGTGCCACCTTTGATTTTTTCGGGCACAAGAACATCGCTCTTTTGATCGGTGCTGCCATTGCCTTATGGGTTTTGGCTCGTGAGCGAGGGTTTGGAAAGGAAAAGCTGGAACAACTCATTGGCCCGCCGCTAGAGACAGCCGGCATGATCATTCTCATCACCAGTGCCGGTGGTGCCTTTGGTGGTATGTTGCGAGTTGCTGGTGTGGGCGATGCCGTCCAGCTTGCCGCCAAGGGACAGCCGATCAGCCTGATCTTGCTTGCTTACGTGGTGGCAGCGGTCATTCGTATCGCCCAAGGGAGTGCAACGGTTGGCATGTTGACTACCGCAGCGATGATTGCACCAATGCTTGCTGATGGCTCATTAGGTTTTCACCCACTATACATCTATTTGGCGATTGGTTGGGGAGCGATGGGCTTTTCATGGATGAACGACAGCGGTTTCTGGGTGGTCAACCGATTGAGCGGGATGACTCAGCGTGAAACGCTTCAGTCATGGTCTATTCTGACCACTAGCCTTTCGCTTGTTGGATTGGCGACAACCTATGTCGCTTCTCTACTGCTACCCTTGGTTTAAAACAAGAACTCTTTCCGACGAAACGTCCAATGCGCAATACAGTTCTTTCCGCCGTTGCGAGCGTGCTTCTACTTGCTTCATCCCTGGTCGCTGACGGACCGGCTGACAACCAAATGGAGACCGTAAGGTCGGTGCCACCACCTGGGATTGCGATTAGCGAAGAACAGCGAGGTAAGCTTACTGCAGAACTGCAATCGTTGAAGGCGAAAGTCGTACAGCTCCACGCTCTTGCTTCAACCCAAGGGCCACAACAGAAGACGGCCGAACGCTATTTGCCGGACGTGGAGATCTTCCCGCGAGCTGTCGAGATCGCTTTGAACGAAGATGGTTTCTTTGAACCCAAGGATTTCGATCGGTCATTGGATGTGCTTGTGGAAGGACATCGCCGTGCCGACGCTTTGGCCAACAGTGCCCCGTATTGGATTCATCTTCCGTTGGAAGGCTCTCCAACCGTTCGAGGTTACCGGTCCCGATTGGATGGATCGGTACAACCTTATGGAGTTGTTTCGACCGCGCGCTTGCCTAAGATGACGGGAGCTGAAATGCGAACCGACGTTTGGTGTCGTGGCCGAAGCGAAAAAGGGCTAGAACTTCAGTTCATTTCGGCGCGATTAACAAACTCAGATCCGCAACCGGCTCCTGGTGTTGTCATGATTCATCCGTTTGGGCGCTATTGCAACGCCAACAAGCTTGCGGGTGAAGTGGACACGCTGGAAGCCCTTGAACACGCCATTGCAGAATACCAACTGGATCGGAAACGAATTGCAATACGGGGATTCTCCATGGGAGGGGCCGCAGCATGGCATCTCGCAGTGCATTATCCCAGCAAATGG
>Ga0247832_1000900_pt1 | contig 57014 bp, 47 predicted proteins | sample LaCruzMarch2015__10_FD_192407 | JGI IMG/M metagenome (GOLD analysis project Ga0247832, IMG submission 192407) | Freshwater microbial communities from meromictic Lake La Cruz, Castile-La Mancha, Spain - LaCruzMarch2015_4m | ecosystem: Environmental > Aquatic > Freshwater > Lake | place: Spain... | reverse complement strand
CTGCCCGGCATTCACCGAATACGGCATCGAATGCCTCAAGCAGATCATCATCGAGGAGCGAGCGCTCCTCGCACAAGAGCCCGACCCAAACACGTAGCCCCTGCGGTTCTCACCGGATGCTTACGTTGTTATCCCCTCTCCCCGTTAAGGACGGGGAGAGGGGATAACAAAAAAGCCCGCGACCTTGAGGGGCGCGGGCTTTTTTTGTTTGGGTGGCAAGTGGTTAGTTCGGTTTGCCGAACAATTCGACGTCTTCCCAGCGGGACAACTGTGGGCGCATCGCCGGATTGACGTTGGGGACCGCCTTGACGATGAAGCCTTCCGGCATCTCTTTGTGGACGACCGGCGCGTGGGCTGTTTCACCCTTGCGGCGAGCGTCGATGGTGCGGATCATCTCGCGGATGCGTGGCTGGATTTCGGTGCGGAAGCGGGTGCCGTTGAACACGCCGTAATGACCCACGCCCGGCTGCAGGTAATGGAAGTGTTCATCTGCTGGCACGGACGTGCAGAGGCTATGGGCTGCCTCGGTCTGGCCGACGCCGCAGATGTCGTCACGCTCGCCTTCGACCGTCATGATCGCCGTGCGTTTGATGAGGCCACAGTCGACGATTTCGCCGCGGTGCATCATCGTCTTATTTGGGAGCGCGTGATCCTGGAACACGGTCTTGACGGTCTGGAGGTAGAATTCGGCGGGCAGGTCCATGACGGCCAGATATTCGTCGTAGAATTCGCGGTGCTGTTTGACGCTGTCGCAGTCGCCTTTGACGAGATCGTCGAACAGGTCGTGGTAGGCGGTCTGGTGACGCTCAAGGTTCATGGTCATGAAGCCCGTAAGCTGCACGAAGCCTGGATAAACGCGGCGCATGAACCCCACGTGCGGGAATGGCACGACGGAGATCACGTTGCGTTCAAACCAGGTGATCGGCTTGTCTTGTGCGAGCTTGTTCACGACCGTCGGGTTGCGGCGCGTGTCGATCGGGCCGCCCATCAAGGTCAGCGACGCAGGCTGGATCGCCATGTTTGCGCGCGCCATGACGGCGGCTGCGGCCAAGGCGGGTACGGCTGGCTGGCAGACCGCCATGACGTGGGTGTTTGGTCCGAGAACCTGAACAAATTCAATAATGTAGTCGATGAAGTCATCGAGATCGAAGCGACCTTCGGCGATCGGGACGTTGCGCGCATCGGTCCAGTCGGTGATGTAGAGCTCGTGGTCGTTGATCATCGATTTGACGGTGCCGCGCAGCAGCGTCGCATAATGACCCGACATGGGTGCGATGAGCAGAACCTTGGGGTCGTTGCGGTCTCCGGCCGTCGCCGCATCGCGTTCAAAATGGATCAGATTGCAGAATGGCTTGGAGTGGGCGATCCGCTCGGTGATGGCGACGGGGAGCCCGTTGATCGACGTTTCGGGGATGCCGAAAACGGGTTTGCCATAACGTTTCGTCACCGATTCAAACACTTCGAGGGCAGCCGAGGCGCTTTTCGCGAACGGGTTCAGCGACAGCGGGCTGAAGGGATTGTCAAGGGCGAGCCGTGTGGCGGTCGACCAGAATCGCAGGGGCGTGAAGAACGCATGTGCGAGTTCATATCCGATGTAGTTCAAGTCGGTAACCCTTTCCGCCGTTGGACGTCAGCTAGTTCTCTTGAACGAGGCGAGCAGTGCAACATCACACGCGCGTGAGGTCAAGTAGGGACGTGTGGTTATTTCGTCTTAACAGTTTGCACGTTTCGCTTGCGTTTTGCACGACCGAAAAACACCCGCCAATGCAACTCATTGCCAGTTGACACTTAGACTATACATCAATTGTCTGCACGGAATCGCATCTGCGATTTGTGACAAATTTATCACGCGTTTCTGATGTGCTCGTCTTGTGGCAACCGAATCAGTCCGATCTGTTTTGACCCTTCTGCGCGGTTCAAAGCGTCCTATCGTCGCTTTAAGATGGCGTCTTAACCGTAAATGTTTTGCCATCGGAGCGTGGTAAATGTTCTATGAACCGACGACTGAATGATCGGAGAGAGAGATGGGACGCGCGATCGGACTGCTGGTGTTGGCCTTGCTTGGATTTTACGTGGCGTGGCCGGCGTATACCGTCATGCAATTGAAGAACGCGATCGAGACGGACAATGTTCCCCTTCTGGCCGCAAAGGTCGATTTCCCGAGCGTGCGCGTCTCGTTGACGCCGATTGTGACGGTGGAGGCCGAAAAGGCGGTGACGGCTGCGATCGCCAAAGGCGGCGGGGATAATGCTGCGCTGTTGGCTCAGATCAAGACGCAGATGATGCCGAAGGTGGTCGATCTGGCGCTGAACACGATTGTCACGCCGGAAAGCCTGATGCGGATTTATCGCGAGGGCGGCGATGTGCGCAAAACGATCACCGCCCTCGTGCAGGAGAAGATGGGTGCGGGTGGTCTTGGCGCGCTGGCTGGCGTGCTTGGTGCGGGTGGCGGCGACGGGAAGCCGGGCGGGTTGAATGACTTGCTCGGCGGCAAGCTCGGTGGATTGTTTGGCCGTAAAGGCACAGACGCCGCGCCTGCTGCAGCGCCTGTCGCGGCTGATGCAAAGCCGTCAGGGCAGCCCGCGTTCGGTCTGGCGAATATCAAGCGGTTTGCGATGACGGGGCTCGCTGGATATTCGATCGGGGTGGCCAAATCTGCCGCCGCGACCGGGCCGGATGTGGAGGCGGATATCGCGTTCACGGGAAGCGATTGGAAAATCGTCGGTGTCCGTCCGCAGATTTGATGGTTGGCAAGTCCCCGGGGCGACGACGGGGTCTGCGTTTTGCTGTCGGTTGCTGCGCAATGCCGGTGAAAGACATGTGCGACGGCTTCCTTTGCCTTAATTACAACGGGTTGCCCGTTTTTGTGTCGTGGCGTGATTTGGGACTTTTACCAGAGGGTTGCGCTCATGCGTTGGACCGCCGTTGTTGTGTTTTCAGCTATTGGATTGAGCGGGGGCGGGGCGATGGCCGCCGACGCCGTGGCGTCATCGTCGATTGATTCCGTTACCGTGTTTCCGTCGGGGGCGGAGGTGACGCGCCGGGCAAAGGTGAAGATCGCGGCCGGCGAAGGGCGGATCGTGTTCCCGGATTTGCCAGCGCAAGCGATCGCTGGATCGATCCGCGTCGAGGGGAAATCGGCTGGTAAGCTCGAAATCGGGTCGGTCGATACGCGGCGGATGTTCGTGCCGCGCACCGATGTGGCGGCGAACGAGATCGAGCGGCGCAAGCTGGAGGAGCAAATCGAAGCGTTGCGCGATGTGCGCGGGGTTTATGAAGGGCAGGTCCAGTCCGCGGAGACGCAGCGGACATTGCTGTCTAATCTGGCAGAGTTGCCCAAGGTACCGCCGCCGCAGCTGTCGTCGGGGCCGGGGATGGACTGGAAGGCGGTTTTGGGGACGATCGGGTCGGGGACGATCGAGGCCAAGCGCATTGAGCTTGAGGGTAACGCCAAGATCCGCGACACCGACCGGCAAATCAAGGACCTGCAGGGCAAGCTGCAGGCGATTGCGCCGGGGCGGGACGAGCGCACGGAGGTTGCCGTGTTCGTTTCGGCAGGCGGAGACCTCGAAGCCGATCTGACGGTCAAGTATCAAGTGCCGTCGGCGTCTTGGACGGCATTCTACGATGCGCGGCTGACGACGGGATCGAAGGCTGTTGTGCCGAAACTTGAATTGACGCGGCGGGCGGCGATTACGCAGACGACCGGGGAGGCCTGGACAAACGTTGCTCTGTCTTTGTCGACCACGCGACCCAGCGTCGGGGCATCGGCACCGGAATTGTCGACGCTGACGGTGGATTATGTGCCGGATGCGCCGCCGCCGATGCCGGTGGCGGCGGCCCCGATGACGCGGTCGATGGCCAAGTCTAAGGGGGATCTAGGGGCGATGGAAGACAAGCCCGAATTGTTGGCCGGGGCCGTTGTGAATGCGGCGCCGGTGATGATGGAGGCCCGGATGCGCAGCGCGGACGTCGTGCAGGCGCCGTTCCAGGCGATCTATGGCGTGCCGGGGCGGGTGAGCGTTTTGCCGACAGGGGAGACCAAGCGGGTTCAACTGATCGAAGAGACGATCGAGCCGTCGCTGCTGGTGCGCACGGTGCCGAAGGCCGACGCGAAGGCGTACCTCTACGCCAAGCTGGTGCTGCCGAAGTCATCGGCGGTGCTGCCGGGAGCTGTGTCTCTCTTTCGCGACGGGACGTTCGTTGGAACGGGTCGGCTGCCGTTGCTGGCGGCTGGCGAGGAGCATGAACTGGGGTTTGGTGGGGACGATGCGATCCGCGTGAAACACGCCATTGCCGAGGACAAGCGCGGCGAAAAGGGGCTGATCTCGTCGTCGAAAACCGATACGCGGAACTACAAGATTACCGTCAAGAACATGCATGAGCGGGCGATGGCGGTTGTGGTGTTCGATCAGATGCCGGTCTCGCAGCAGCAAGAAATTAAAGTAACGCTCACGGCGCGGCCGCAGCCGACGAAAACGGACGTCGAGGATAAGCGCGGCGTGGTGGCCTGGGAAAGCAAACTCGAACCCGATCAGGAGCAGGTCATCGAGTTTGGCTATCAAGTGGTGTGGCCGGGGGCAAAGGCCATCACTTATCGGTGATGAAGCCTTGCCGCTGTGGCGGGTGTCGATTTAACCGAGCTCACCCGCCGTAGCTATGTGTCTGAATATGAATTGTTTTTTTGCCTATCGTCACGGGATCGGCAGGGAAATGTGGACATGAACTGCGGCTCCGCGCACGCTACATATCGCTTGCGCACCTTGGCCGTTTCTGAGTAGGAAATTTGATAAGGCCTATAAGGCTAACAAATCAGAAACTGCCGTCCGCATCCAAAGCCGCTCCCGAGGGGGCGGCTTTTCTATTGCTGTGGGCCAGGGTTTGGTCCCGGACGCGTGCCAACAAACCCGTCGATCGCTGTCGCTTCGTTTCGCGTCTGGTCACAGGCCGCGAACAACGTTGCCAACCATGAGCACCATGTAGGCGGTGATAGCGAGCCAGAACTCCTGGTGGGGTAGGAAGCGCGGGATCGGCACGAAGCCGAGTTTGCTCACGAGAGCCAGGCCGCCGAGGATGACGGATACCAGGAACAGGGCCAAGGTCGGAGGATTGAGCCTCATGAGTCGAAACTCCCCGTAAGCGCCGGATCGGCGCACATCGCGATGTTTGATGGCACTCGTTATGGTGCGGCTCAGGGCTGAAGGCAAGCGCGGAGTGGGTCGCTATCACAGCCGTCCAGAGGCGCCGCGTTGAACCGGTCTCAGAGCACGCGCTGGATGGCTGCGGGCTGCGACGAGCGGGTCTGCGGCGCGTGGGGTTGCGGGAGTTCGATGATCTGACCAGCGTCGAGGCGGAACTGGACCTCCCGGCTCGTGCTGTCGTGGTCCTCACGGCATGTGATCAAGAGCGCGCGGTTTCCAGCTGTCTGGATGTGGGTTACGCCGTCGTCTGCATTGGCGACGCTGGTGATGACCAAGCGGCGCTCAGCGCCATTGGCGGCGGGTACGGTCAGGTGGTTGCCGACTGCGACAGCTTTGACAAGCAGGGCGTCGGCATGGCTGCGGAGCCAGAATTCTTCGGTGCCGGACACGCCATCGTAGGCGCGAGCGACGGTTTGAGCGGTCGGAGTTTCCAGGTTTGCCAAAGCGCGCTCGAAGCCGCTGGCGACAATGGCCTCGCTGTTGGTGGCAACTGTGGTCAGTACAATCAGCGCCAAACCCAACCCGGAAGCGCCCGGGACCAAGGCCCACCGGCGCTGGTTTTTCACCGGCGATTGGGTCGAGACGGTTTGGAACGGCATCGCATTCATCTCCAGGATTGCAGACGAGCCAGCGGCGGTGTACGCGCGTCAGTCTCGCGCCATCGGACGTCTGGCCAACCTCGCCCCAGATTTATGGGACCGAATGTAGGCTTTCCGAAGATGGCGCACGAAAGCGTTATTTAGTGCAAACAACGCGGAAAAAACAGCGGCCAGCATTAAGAATTTGACGTTTGTTCCACTCAAATCCCATCCCGACGCTTGATAAGTTGCGAACAGTGGCGGTGTAACAGATCCACCGGTGAGTGCGGATTGTGCTGCTTCGATGCCCAGTAGGCTTGCGGCCGCGGAGGGGCCGAGCGTGGCAACGGTTAAGGCTGAGAAGACAACGAGGCCGATCACAGCGTCGATTACAAACCGGACGCGGGGGCGGGCCGATCGTTTGGAACGAGCGGTGACTGGCGCATTTTCCTGTTCCTGGCTGGCGGGATTGGACTGCATGGGCGTTTGGTCTCCTGATCGGGCAGATGGTGCGCTATCGGCTAGTCCCCGCGACGTGTCGGCGGGCTGCAATAGGTGCAATCGACCGCCTCGATGTGGCTGGGGTGAGCCCGCAATGTGGCGAACTTGGCAGTTTTTCCTGAACCGCGGCTATTAGAGGTTTAACGTGGTTTTTTCGCAACGGATCATGGGGTTGCAGGTCGACTGGACCCGGCCGTGCCCTTACATCGGGAGGCGGTGGCTTTACTAAGGGACGGCTTGCCGCCAGACGTGCAGAGCGGGACTGTGGAGCGCGGCAAAGAATGGCGTCCAGTCGACTTGCTGTCTGGCCACGCGCGGCCTAGGGTCCGTCCGACTTTGATGGCCTCAAAGACCAGCCCCGGGTTTTTCGTTTTGTCGGGCTTCTGATCGGAAAACCGGTTCCCACTTTTCCGGAAGCACTCTAGTTTGCGGCCTCGATCGAGCCGCCTCTCACAATTATAGGAAGTAAATGACATGGGCTTCATTGCCGACAGTTTGAACCGCATCCAGCCTTCCGCGACCATTGCCGTATCCACCAAGGCGCGTGCGTTGAAGGCGAAGGGCCGCGATATCATTTCGCTGTCGGCGGGCGAACCGGATTTCGACACGCCGCAGAATATCAAGGATGCGGCGGTTGCTGCTCTTGCTGCTGGCAAGACCAAGTACACCGATGTCGACGGCATTCCCGAACTCAAGGCTGCGATCTGCGCCAAGTTCAAGCGCGAGAACGGGCTCGACTATCAGCCGAGCCAGGTGTCGGTCGGTACAGGCGGCAAGCAGGTCTTGTACAATGCGCTGCTTGCGACCTTGAATCCAGGCGATGAGGTGATCATCCCCGCGCCCTGCTGGGTGTCCTACGCCGATATTGTGCTGCTGGGTGGGGGGAAACCGGTGTTCGTCGAGACGACGGCTGAGATGGGTTTCAAGTTGCAGGGCCGCGATCTGGAAGCGGCCATCACGCCCAAGACCAAATGGCTGCTGTTTAACGCGCCATCGAACCCGACGGGGGCCGCTTACACGCGCGATGAAGTCAAGGTCATCACCGACGTTTTGATGAAGCATCCCCATGTGTGGCTGTTGACCGACGACATCTACGAGCATCTTTTGTATGACGGGCTGAAGTTCTTCACGCCGGTGGCGGTGGAACCGGGCATCTATGATCGTACGCTGACCATGAACGGGTTGTCGAAGGCCTATTGCATGACCGGTTGGCGGCTTGGCTATGCGGCGGGTCCTGAAGCGCTCATCAAGGCGATGTGCAAGTTGCAGTCGCAGTCAACGTCGAACCCGTGTTCGATCACGCAGTGGGCCGCCGTCGAGGCCCTCAATGGCCCGCAGGATTTTATCGCACGCAACAACGCGGAATTCGTGAAGCGGCGTGATCTTGTGGTGTCGATGCTGAACCAAGCCAAGGGGCTGACCTGCCCTAAGCCGGATGGTGCGTTCTATGTCTATCCTTCGTGTGCGGGTGCGATCGGCAAGACGACGGCATCGGGCGTGCTGATCAAGACGGACGAGGATTTCGTGACGGCGCTGCTGGAAGACGAGGGCGTTGCCTGCGTTCATGGCGCCGCCTTTGCCGGGAGCCCAGCGTTTCGTATTTCTTATGCAACGTCGCTGGAATTGCTCGAGGAGGCCTGCAAACGTATCCAGCGGTTCTGCGGAAACTTGAAGTAACCCTGTCGCAGAGGCCTGCGAAACTGAGTGCCCTGATCCGATTTGCGGGTCAGGGCATTGTTGTGCGAGGACCATGTTAGAGCCATTGACGGAGGCTGTTGCCTTGGGCGCGGACCGGGTGATCACGCTTGCTGACGGGCGGACGCTTGGATACTGCGAATTCGGCGATCCGACTGGATATCCGGTGATTGCGCTGCACGGCACGCCTGGGTCGCGTTTCAAGTATTCGGGATCGCACCTGGCCGCAGCCGCCCGAGGATTGCGGTTGATTGCGCCGGACCGTTGGGGATATGGATTATCGTCGCGCAAGCCGTCGCCTGTGATCGGCGACTATGGCGACGATGTTGCGGCGCTGGCGGACGCGCTTGGCCTGGGGTCGTTTCATTTGACGGGGGTATCTGGCGGGGGACCGTTTGCGGTTGCGGCGGCTGCTCGGTTGGCTGGCCGGGTGACAGCGCTCGCCCTCGTGTCGCCCGTCGGTTTGATCCATGGACCAGCCGGGAGGGCGCGGCTCAGCCCGTTTCATACGTTCTGTTTTCGAGTCATGCCGCATTTTCCCGGGGCATTGTCGGCCACATTCTACGCTTACCGGTCTGCGTTGCGACTGGCTCCCGACTTGGCGATGTGGGTTGCCGTGTCACGATCGCCCGAGGTGGACCGCGTTGCCGTGCGCGATCCGTACACGCGGGACCGGCTTGTGAAGACCTTTTCAACCGGACTTGAAAAGAGTGTTCGGGGGCCTGCAACAGACATCGGCCTATTTGCAAAGCCGTGGGGGATCGATTTCGGGCGGGTGCGCGCGCCGGTGCGGATTTGGATCGGGTCAGCGGACCGGAATGTGCCGATTACAGCGGTCAACGCGCTGCATGAGGTATTGCCGGGAAGTACGTTTACAAGGCTGTCGGGCGAAGGACACCTGTGGGTTGCCATTCACGGGAATGACGTGCTCGACTGGCTTTGCGGCGTTTCGCGCTCAACCGGTTGATAAGGGCCGGGGCCAACGGGCGGTGAACCAGTTTTTCATTTTGACAGGCGTTTGGCTTGCTGGCCGGTGTCGCGCCCAGGCGCGTACATAGCTTGCCGCGTTGCCATCAACGGGTTCAGCGGGGTCCGCGTCGAATTGATCGGATGCAGGGGCCATGGTGACGCCTGCGGCTTCCACGGCCGATCTCAGTGTGTCGATACGCATCTTTGCCATTTTGCAACTGCCCTGAGCTCACATCTTTGCGAATGGATCGGACCAAACAACCGGTGTGATGCCGTCTGCTGATTTCGAGTTTGATACAAGTATGACGGCGGTCAAGTTATTTTTGTATTAGCTTTTAGAAAATATTTTTTATTTCGCTTGTGCGGTAAATGGTGCGCCGCAGCTTTCGCTTAAGCGCACCCGTTCATTTTTTAGTTTAACTGCGATGTGGAGTTGCGTGAGGCGGTGGTTTGGCGCGTGGGTGTTTTGCCTGTTCAATTACGTTTCCGGCTCGAATTTCAATGCGACGCCATTCATGCAGTACCGCAGGCCGGTTGGGGCTGGACCGTCATTGAATACGTGGCCCAGGTGGCCGTTACAGCGTGCGCAGTGGACTTCGGTGCGGCTCATGAAAAAGCCGTTGTCGACGCTGGTTGCGACCGCATCTGGCATGGGTTCGAAAAAACTTGGCCAGCCGGTTCCGCTGTCGAACTTGGTGGTTGCAGCAAACAGAGGTGTGCCGCAGCCGCCGCATTGATAAGTGCCGGGGCTATAGGTCTTGTCGAGCGGGCTGCTACGGGCGGGTTCGGTGCCATGTCCGCGCAGAACGCGATATTGCTCCGGGGTCAGCAGAGATTTCCATTCGGCGTCGGTCTTGGTCACCTGAGCGCCTGGCTTTGAATCCTGGATCATCGAATATCCTCGTGTGAGTTCAGCGCACTTCTAACGGCGTCGCCGGGCCGTTGGTTTCATTACGGGGGCAAAAGCTTTTGCGTTACGAAACGGCATGAGTGATTTTAGATGATGGTGAGGATCGGGCCGGTCAAGATTTCCTGCGGTGAAATGGTACACGATACGGCCATTGCCTCAACGCCTGCGGCGCGGGCTTTTTCGAAGGCACGGGCGTAGGCGGGGTCGAGGTCGGTTGCGAGGGTGAAGGCTGCCGCGTCGGCACGCTGGACGAGATAGACCATGACGGCGCGATGGCCGGCCGCCACCATGGCAGCCAATTCGTCGAGGTGCTTTGCGCCGCGCGCGGTGACGCTGTCGGGAAACTCCGCCAAACCGGGCGTGCGCATCAGGTGCACGTTTTTAATTTCGACATAGCAATCGGGTTTTGCTGGATCAGACAGCAAAACATCGATGCGCGAATTCAAACCGTATTTCACTTCGTTTCGCAAAGACTGATAACCGGCCAGAGAGCAAATCGCGCCGCTGCGGATTGCATCGGTGACGATACGGTTTGGCAATCCGGTGTTAATGCCGACCAGCGTCGGCGCGGATGCGGGGCCGCATTCAACTAATTCCAGCGTGTGGCGGTATTTGCGCGTCGGGCTGTCGTTATGAGAGACCCAGACACGGCTGCCAGGGGTGGTGAGACCCAGCATTGCGCCCGTGTTTGGGCAAGAAGCGGTAACGGCCTCGCCGGACTCGAGGACGACGTCGGCCAAGAAGCGCTTGTAGCGCTGAACGAGACGACCTGGGGAGAGTGGGGATGTAAATTTCATGGACCTTGATGTGCTGGACGAACTGGACGTGCTGGAAAATGGGTGCCGCTTGCAGTTACGTGCGGCTTTGCGGCGGCGGTCGCGAGGCGGTTATCCACAGAACGGAGCGATGTGCGATGAATAACACTTGCAAAAGGAACATATTGTGAACATAAGGGGCGGATGGGTATAAAATTTTTACATACGTCTGACTGGCAGATCGGTCGCGCGTTTGGCCGGTTCGACGAGCGCATTGCGAGCGTGCTCGAGGCTGCGCGGCTGGAGGCCATTGATCGCATCGCGGCCATCGCGGTGTTAGGTGGTGCGCACCATGTGCTGGTTGCTGGAGACATTTACGACAGCCCCGATCTTGCGGCAAAATCGCTGCGGCAAGTGCTGGAGCGGATGAAGCAGCGTTCCGATGTCACGTGGTGGCTGTTGCCGGGTAATCACGACCCGGCGCGACCGGGCGGAATCTGGGACCGGGTGGCGACGCTTGGGATGCCGGGGAATGTTGTGGCGCTGACGGAGCCGGGCGTGCGGGAGTTGGCTGCGGGCGTGTTCTTGCTCTCAGCGCCCCTGGTCTCGCGCGCGGTGGCACGCGATCCAACGGTGTGGATGGATGAGTGCGTGACGCCTGACGGGGCGGTCCGGATTGGGATTGCCCATGGATCGATCACGCGTTTTGGCAGTGGTGGGGATGACGGTGTTATCGATCCAGGCCGGGCACAGGCGGCGCGGCTCGACTATCTGGCGCTGGGGGATTGGCACGGCACCACCCAGGTCAACGGGCGAACGTGGTATTCGGGAACGCCGGAGCCAGACCGGTTCCGCGATAATGCGCCTGGGCACGTCTTGGCGGTGTCGATTGCTGGGCCCGGCGCGATGCCCGACATCGCGATACATCGGACGGCACGGTTCGACTGGGTTGCCGAGCGCCATGAGATCGGCGACGTGGCCTTGCTTGAGGGAATCGAGCAGGGCCTGATGGCGCGCGGGGCGTTGCAGGACACGTTGGTTCAACTGACCCTGACGGGGCGTTTACCTGCCAGCGCACAGGGTGCGTTGGCTGACTGGCATGATCGCCTGGATGCGCGGGTGCGGTATCTGGAGCTTGATACATCGGGGCTCGCCTTGACGATGGGCGCGGATGACTATGCGACGCTGGGAGACGATCCAGCGTTGCGTGAGGTCGCGGCGCGGCTGGCGCGGTTCGCCGATGACGCGGCGTCGCCAAAGCGGGAGGCGGCGAAACTGGCGATTGCCAAGTTGTTTGCGTTGACGCGGCGGGGCCGTCCGACGGCGTCGCGGGAGGCTGCGGAATGAAGATCGCAGCGATCCGCGTGCGCGATGTCGGGCATTTTTCAACACCTACGGCGCTGGAGGGTTTGTCAGGCGGGCTGGATGTGCTGGCGGCGGGCAACGAGGCTGGAAAGTCGACGCTGTTTCGTGCGCTTGAGGCGGCGTTTTACGAAAAGCATACAGCGACCGGCAAGCGTGTGCAGGGGATTACGCCCCGCGCGGGCGGTTCGCCACTCATCGAGGTGGATTTCAGCGTCAACGGCGATGCATGGCGGGTGACGAAGCAGTTCGGCCGGGGGAAGCGGTCGGTGCTTGCACCGGCTGGCGGGGCGGGGTTGACGCTTCGCGGGGCTGACGCGGACGAAGCGTTAGCGCGGCTCGTTGGGTTGTCCGATACGGCGCGAGGCAACTATCTGCCAGGACGGCTTGGGTTTTTGTGGGTCGGGCAGGGCGGTGCACTCGAGCCGTTGCCACCGCAGGCGGAGCGTGGGGAAGCTGCGGCGCTGCAACGGATCGTTGAACGGGAGGTGTCGACCGTCACTGGCGGCAGTCTGGTGCGGCAGTTGCGGTCGGATGTGGCTGATGAGCTTGCTGTTTTGGCAACGCCAGCGCGGAGCGTCGCGCGGGCGAATGGGCCGTGGGATGTTGCCAATAAGCGTGCAGCCGAACTTACGACGTTGCTGACACGTGCGGGGGAGGCTCGGCGGATCGCTGGACAGCGGCGGGAGACCATTGCGGCATTAAAGTCGCGCAGGGCCGAGTTAATGGCAGCGGCGCAGTTACCTGGGGCACGGCAGGCGTTGGCTGATGCGGTTGCGAGCCGAGATCGCGCGGTCGGGGCCCGGCGGTTGTTACGGGACGCGCAGATGCGTGTGGCGGAACAGGAGGCGGCGCTCAAGGACGCGGAGCGGGCGGTGGCCGCGTTACAGGCGCGGATCGATGAGTTCGATGCGCTGGAGGCGGCGGTTCGTTCGGGGGTGCCGGCGTTAGCTGCGGCTGAGCAGGCGTTGGGTCAGTATCGGGCCGAGACCGAGGCGATCACCGCGCAGGGCGAGCGCTTGGTGCTGGACGAAAAGCTGGCGCAGGCGGCGGTTTATGCTGCTGAGCAGGCGGAGATGGCGGTCCAAGCGCGAACGCGGCTTGCCAAGCTCGAGGCGGCATTGGATGCCGCGCACGCCGTTGCTGGGGAGATTGCCGAAAAGCAGGCGGCGATGGCGGGGCGTGTCATCAATGGTACCGCGCTCGATGCGCTGGTGCGTGCCGATGCGGCATTCAAACGGGCGTGTGATGCGTTGGACGCGCAGGCGCCGCGCGTTACGATTACCTACGAGCCGGGCGCTACCGGGCACATTTTCAGCGGCGGCCGTGCCGTGCCAGCGGGTGTGTTGCCGGTGGCGGACGGATTGGTGAGGCTCGAAATTCCTGGCGTCGGGGTGATCGAGATTGCGGCGGCCGCCACGGTGGACCGTGCGGCCCATGTGACGATGCGGGACGACGCGCGGGCGCGGCTTGAGCAGGGTTTGGCAGTGCTTGGCGTCCAGGACTTGGCCGAGGCGCAGGCGCGGCAACGGGAGAGCGTTGCAGCGCAGGCGGCATTGGACGCGCTGTCGGCGCGGTTGTCGGGGCTTGCACCGGGTGGCGTAGCGGCATTGGGGGCTGAGGTTGCCGCTGTCCGGGACGCGGTGGCGCGGGCAACGGTCGATGCCGACGGTGTGCTCGACCGGGAGGATGCTCTTGCGGGGCTGGAGCAGGTTCGCGGGGCGCTTGACGCTTTACGCAGCGGAAGCCGGTCGCGGATGGCGGGGTTGGAGCCTTTGCTGAATGCGGCTGGCCGGGCGCGTGATGAGTTGGACAGACGCCGCAGGCGACTCGCTGAGCTCGACTTGGAACTTCCCCCAGTTGATGAGCGCATGGCGGCGCTGGATCGCCTGAAGTCTGCAGCTGCATCGGTGCGCACTGAGACGAGTGGGGCGCTTCGCGAGTTAGCGGCGGTTCGTGCTGCGGTGCCCGACGATGCCGAGACGAGCGCGCTGGATGCGCGGGTGAAGTCGTTGTTGGCGCAGCAGGCGCAGGATGCCGCTGAGTTGCAGCAAACCGACGTTCAGCTTGCGCGATTGGAAGGTGAGGAGGGACAGGCGGATCAGGAGGGTTTGGCTGCCCGCGTGCCCGAGATCGACGGCGAACTGCAGCGCGCAAAGGCCGCCGTTGCGCGATTCGAAGCAGACGTTGCGGCATTGACGCTGCTCGCCGAGACCATTGATGCGGCCGAGATGGAAAACCTCGATCGTTATCTGACGCCGGTCGTGCGATTGCTCAATCCATTGCTCGATCTCGTGTTTCCCGGCGCTCAGCTGCGACTTGGCGGCGATTTTTCGGTCGGTGGACTAGAGCGGACTGGGGTGCTTGACGATCTTGATGTGTTGAGTGGGGGGACGCGGGAGCAGATCGCGGTGCTGGTGCGGTTAGCTTTTGCCGAACTGCTCGCGCACGCGGGGCACGCAGTGCCGCTCATTCTCGACGATGCTCTCGTTTACACGGACGACGAGCGGTTGGCCCGCGTATTCAATGCGCTGGCGCGCGGGGCTGTCCGGCATCAGGTGATCGTTTTAACGTGCCATCAAAACGCATTCGACGCGCTGGGTGGCCAGCGCGCCGGATTGGTGCCGTGGACGAACTGTCCGTAGTTTTTCTATTCAGCCCGTGATGCGGGGGGCGGTGAGTTCGGGGCGCTGTACGCCCGCGGTCGGATCGTCCGAACGGCGCGACTTACCTTCGAAGAAAGCGCCCTGCTCGATGGCGAGCGCGGAATGGTGGATGTCGCCTTCGACGTGGCTGGTGGACTGGAGCATGACACGCTTGGAGCGGATCGAGCCCATGACCTGACCGCGAACGACCACTTCGTCGGCAATGACGCTGCCGGTGATGCGTGCCTTTTCGCCAATCACGACGTAACTTGAATGGATGTCGCCCTGGACCTCGCCATCGACCTGGACTTCGCCCTTCGAGACGAGGTTGCCCGAAATGATGAGGTCGGGTCCAATCACGGAGGGGGCACCGGTGCGACCGCCAGCACTTGCCGGTTTGGCGCTACCGCTGCTCACGAGTGGCGGCGGCACGGCGGACGGAACAGGTCCGCTCATTTTGAAATCCCCTTCGGGCTTTTTGAAATTCGGTAGCATCCCTGACCCCTGATAACGCTCTAGTTCCCGTAGAAAACCGTTTTCATGCGCGGCAAAGCAGACATCCGTACGAAGAAATTATGGATGTCGTGTGTCAATGACGCAGTTTGGACACGGCTTGTGACGTTCTATCATGGTTCCCGGCGCGGGTCATGATTTTTGACTGGCAGCCGGGGGAGCTGTTCTGGCACCAACGTGTCAATGTCCGTTGGCGGGGTCGCTCACGATTTAAGTGCCTTCACGGCGTCGAGCACCTCTTTGACGTGGCCTGGAACTTTGACTTTTCGCCAAATCTTGGCGATGCGGCCTTTTGCATCGATCAGAAAGGTGGTGCGGTCGACGCCCATGTATTTGCGGCCGTACATGGATTTTTCGATCCAAACTCCGTACGCTTCGACCACTGATTTTTCTTCATCGGCCGCGAGCGTCAGAGTGAGTTCGTGTTTGAGTTTGAATTTGTCGTGGCTGCGCACGTTATCGGGGGAGATGCCGATCACGTCGGCCCCGGCAGCGGTAAAATCGCCCAGCTGGCAGGAAAAGTCTTTGGCCTGCGCAGTGCACCCTGACGTGTCGTCTTTCGGGTAGAAATAAACGACGACAGGCCGACCGATGTGTTTGGACAACTGAATGGTTTGGGCATTATCGCCGGGCAGGGCGAAGTCTGGTGCCATGTCGCCTTCGTTGAGCATAACGTGCCTTTCTTTTGTCTCTTTTTCCCGCAGTGGTGGAACGGTACGCCAAATTTGCGCGCGATGGTTCAATCAATTGCTGCCTAGACTTGGAGAGCTTGGGGCGCTCTGGGTCGAGACGGTGTCGATTTGCTTGGAGCGCTGGTTGGCGCTATGGAGCGAGGCGTAGAGCCGCCCAGCGGGATGATGCTTCGTGTCGGCTTTAAATCAGTGAGGGCACATAACGCAATGACGGTCATTGGTCTTTGTATCAATCGCGCGCGTCCTGAGGGGAGGATAGCGGTTTGAGCGTGACCAAGCGCCGTGGAGGGCCCCATGCGCGCAGCCGCCGGCCCGCGTCTCCTGCGCAATCGGGCTCGATGGGTCGGATTGCGTTGCAACTTTTCGGGGTCGTGCTGACGGTTGTGATCGTCGCCTCTGCGGTGTGCGGGGTTGTGTATGTGCGCCTGTCGCACGGGCCGATCTCGCTGAAGTTTTTGGCGCCGGTGATTGAGAAGGGCATCAATGCGGAATTGCCGGGGCTGCAGGCACGCATCGACGACGCTCTGATCGCGCTGACAGGGGGGGGGACGGTCGAACTGCGGCTGTCCAATCTGCAGCTTTCAGAACAGGGTGGCGATGCTGTCGCGGTGGTGCCGACGGCGGCCGTGGAACTGTCGCGGCCTGCGTTGTGGTCGTTCAAGCTGGTGCCGTCGCGGATCGATCTCATCGATGCGCGGCTGTCGCTTGTGTATTCAAAAGATGCCGGGCTGGAGATGAGCATCGGTCGGCAGGGGCTGGATCGGCCGCTGCCCAACGAAGATGGAACGGCGCGGCTACCGGGCGTTGCGCCTGTGACGGGCGGCCCCGTGCCCGACGGTGCCAAACTGCGCGGGGTCAATCTCGCAGCGATGATCACCGAGGCTGCGGCCCAGGCACGTCAACGGCTTGATGTGTCGTCGCATCTCAATCAGATCGGCGTGCGCGATGCCGTGGTGTCGGTTGAAAACCTTGGTGTTTCGAGCGAATGGCGGGTGCTTGACGGCTTGATCGAGATCGACCGGCAGAGCCCGCGCATGATCGTATCGGGCGTTGCCACGATTGCGTCGCAGCGCGGGCCGTGGACGGTATCGCTGCGCAGCGAGGAAAGCGAAAACGCACGCAGCCAGGTGCTGTCGGCGACGGTCACCAATTTGTATCCGCGCGCGGTCGGGCTTTCGGTGCCGCAATTGAGCCTTCTGGAGACCGTCGATGCACCGGTTTCCGCCCAGGTCACGCTTGACGTGGCCGTTGGTGGCAGCGTTACGGCTGGCACGCTTGCGATTGACGTTGGACGCGGACAGTTCTTGCTGCCGGAGGTTGGCGATGTCCCGTTTGCGATCGATAGCGGACGGATCGGTTTGACCTATGACGGGGTGACGCGGCGGTTTGTTCTTGGGCCCTCGACGCTCGCATGGGGGACCAGCCGGGTCGCTCTATCGGGATCGGCGAGCAGCGATTCGGTTTCGGATGGGCGGTGGTGGAACGTTGATCTGCAGACCACGGGTGGGCAGTTGACAGCCGAGGAGTTCGGTGTGCCTGCGGCGTTGATCGAGCATGGCATGCTGAAGGGGCGTGTGTCGCCGGGCGACGGCGACGTGGTCGTCGAAAAACTGGCGTTCAAAGCCGGTGGAACCACCTTCACTAGCCAGGGCCAGTTTTCAACCGGGACGACGACCGGGACGGGCGGAGCAAAGTTTGACGCGAGCATCGGCCCGACGACGGCTGATACGCTCAAGGCGCTGTGGCCGCGTGCGTTTGCGGCGGGTGCGCGGACGTGGGTCGGTGAGCGCATCAAGCGGGGGACAATCAAAAATGGTACCCTGCATTTTGTCAGCGGTCGGTTTGCTAAAGAGAGCGGCGTGACGGCGGCCTCTGGACGTCCACGGCGGCTAACGCTTGCGATGGAAGCCAGCGATGTTGCGGCCGTTCCGCTGCGATGGCTTGCGCCCATTGAAGCGCCGCGCGCCTTGATCCGGCTGGAAGATCAGACGATCGAAGTCACGGTGCCGGATGCATTCGTGGTGCTTGGACCCAACAAACGTGTTCCCGTCAAGGCCGGGCGGTTTGGCGTGGCGCGGCTCGACATCGATCCGCCGGAAGCCGAGATAACCTTCAAGACGACGGCGCCCTTGGTGCCGGTGCTTGAAATTCTGGATCAGAGCCCGTTGCGATTGCTGCGATCAAACGGGGTGACGACCGAGGGCATCGACGGCAAGGTCGACGGGCAAATGAAGCTGACGCTGCCGTTGATTTCCGATCTCGATGCCAAGGCGATCAAGATCGAAGCCAAAGCGCGCGTGTTCGATGGGCGGGCCAAGCAACTCGGCGGGGTCGCTGATGTGCAGGGTGCGACGATCAACGTGGATGTGACGGACGCAGCCGTTGGGGTGACGGGCGATCTGCTCGCCAATGGCGTGCCGGTCAAGCTGGGGTGGCAACGCATTCTGGAGGACAACGGCGAGAAACAGCCGCCGCTGCGGCTTTCGGCCAACCTCGATAATGCGGACCGTACGCAGCTGGGGATGGACATCAATCACATCGTGCACGGGGAAGTGCCGGTCGACATTTTAATCGAAAAGGGGGCGGGCGAGGAGACCTCGGTGCGTCTGCGCGCGGACCTGACGAATGCGGATATCACGCTCGATAGCATCGGGTGGCGAAAGGCGCCGGGGCGGCCAACGAGCCTTGGCGCAGAGATCGTCAAAGGCAAAGCGAACAAGTTCGAGCTGCAGAATTTCCGTGTCGAAGGGGACGATATCGCGATTGAAGGGCTGCTTGGCATCGGGCCGGACAATCGGCTGCGCGAAGTCTCGTTGCCGAGTTTTTCGCTCAACGTCGTGACGCGTCTTGACGTGCAGGCGGTGCTGAAGCCCGAACATGCCAACGACAAAACGGGGAACTGGCAGGTCAAGGTCAAGGGGCAGAATTTCGACGGGCGGGATCTGTTCCGGTCGCTGTTTTCGGTGGGATCGGCTGGGCCTGATAAGGCTGCAAAACCGGGTAAGCCGTCGCCGGGGTTGGATTTGGATGCCGAGATCGAGAATGTCATCGGCCACGGCGAGGTCTCGCTGCGCGGCGTCAAGATGCGCATGACGCGTCGGGCCGACAAGATGACGTTCATGGAGGCGCGCGGCACGCTGGATGGCGGTGGACCGGTTGCGGTGTCGATGATCCCGGAAGTCGGCAAACCGCGTCAGTTGCTGGCCGACACGACGGATGCGGGGCAGGCGTTCAAACTGATCGGGTTTTATCCCAACATGCAGGCGGGGCGGGCGCGGCTTGAAGTCAATGTCGATGGGCGGGGGCCTGCGGAAAAGACCGGCATTGTATGGGTTGAGGACTTCCGCATTCTGGGCGACCCGGTGTTGAGCGAAGTGGCTGGCAGTGCGCCGGAGGCTGGCGGCGATCCCGGCGCGCCCGTGCGGCGGTCAAAGAAAGGGCCTCAACGGGAGGTGTTCGAGTTCGACCGGATGAAGGTGCCGTTTTCGGTCGGGTATGGGCAGTTCGTGATTGAAAACGCCTATCTGCGCGGGCCGCTGCTGGGGGTGAACCTCGTTGGGAAGGCCGACTTCAAGCTGAGTTCGTTGAACCTGGGCGGCACGTACATTCCCCTGCAGGGACTGAACAACGCGTTCGGCGGCGTGCCGATCCTGGGCGCGCTGGTCTCGGGGCCGAAGGGGGAGGGCGTGTTCGGGATCACGTTTGCCGTTCAGGGGCCGATGGCGCAGCCGCAGGTGCTGGTGAACCCGCTGTCGATGGTCGCGCCGGGCATTTTCCGCGAAGTGTTCCAAATGACGAACCAGAACCCGAAGGTCATTCCGCGCGACGACAAGGCGTCCAGCGTGCCGGTCGAAAAGCGCGTGCGGTCGTCGAGTTCGCCGGGCGGGGCGGTCGAGGGCGGCGGGGCTGCAGTGCGGGGGTCGAATGGCGGCGGCGCGCGACCAGCGGCGGATGGTGCCGACGGGTGGGTTTCGCAGACGGCGCCGGCGAAGGGTGAGAGTGGGAAGAAGTAGTCGTCATAATCAAGCCCGGCGCGAGGACCATGAAATGGCCAAGAACACGATTTGCTTATGGTACGATAAGGATGCCGAGGCTGCTGCGCGGTTTTATGCCGAGACGTTTCCCGATAGCGCGGTGACGGCGGTCCATCGCGCACCCGGCGATTATCCGTCCGGCAAGGCGGGCGACGTGTTGACAGTTGAGTTTACGGTTGTGGGCGTGCCCTGCCTGGGTTTGAACGGTGGGCCGATGTTCAAGCATACCGAAGCGTTTTCGTTCCAGATTGCCACGCAAGATCAGGACGAGACTGACCGGTATTGGAATGCTATCGTCGGCAATGGCGGGCAGGAGAGTGCTTGCGGCTGGTGCAAAGACCGGTGGGGCGTCTCCTGGCAGATCACGCCGCGGGTCTTGACCGATGCGCTGGCGGCCGGCGGCGATGAAGCCAAGCGGGCGTTTGCGGCGATGATGAGCATGAAGAAGATCAACGTTGCCTCGATCGAGGCGGCGCGGCGCGGCTGAAGGTGCGAAAATCGCGGTTTGAGGGCGGCGGGGCTGCGGCGCGGGGGTCGAATAGCGGGGGTAAACCGTCTGGGGCGGCGGATGGCGCCGACGGCTGGGTTTCGCAGACGGCGCCAGCGAAGGGTGATGGTGGGAAGAAGTAGGGGGCGTTTGGATGTCATCCCGAGTGCCCGCATCTTTTACCGGCAAACACCATTCATGATCTACTTGAGTGGGGATGCGCGTCCAAGTTACGTGAAGACGAATGTTTGCAGTACAATCCGTTCGACAGGATCGAAGTAGAGGATGACACGATCGGCTCCGTTGTCGCGGTACCAGTGGCCCGGAACTGCCGCAATAAAGGAATAAAGTCTGCCATCGCGAGTTCGCGGCGCCCCATCCTCTTCTGCATAGGTGAAGGCAGCGGTAGGACTATCATTCCAAACGATGTTGCACGTCGGCGCGCGTCCACCGAGTTCCGTAAGTGCTGGCACTTCCCTCAATTTTTGATCTGACCCTATCAAGTTTATTTGACCCGTTTCCGCAAATGCGTGTTTGCGGTGCAAATAGCTTGCATGCTCGCGCGGATACATTTCGATTAGGTCCGCTCGTGCCCCACGATAGAATTCTTTGCCGCCTGAATTTTCAACACCAAAAAACCTAAAGTCGCCGAGAAGCTCGTATCGATTGTCTTGATTGAGACGAAATCCAATCCAATTCGCCTGCAAATATCCGCCCCAGTACTCCGAGCCTTGGTCGCCCAGATAACCGTCGCAAGGCTCGATCGGGCTGACGAGATGAACCCAGCCAGACAAGCTCGGATCTACCGCAGATAAATCAATTGAGACGAGCGGATTCATGTGCCGGGCATATCGCTCCACGGGATCGCAAAATACAGTCTCGGGTTCCGGAAAAGCTTTCAGGAACGGCTGCGGCAGCATGATTTCGCCCAGGGTCGTGCTCATGACTTGTCTCTAAAAAACTGTTCCTACTGTTCGGGAAATATTCACCGATCTAGGTCCAGTCAAGTACATCGGGAGGAGGATTTCCTTGATCTCGTCAACGGTGACACCGTGGGTTAGTGCTGGTTCTGGCCTACTGCCTAACATGACGTTTCCTGATGGCTCTATACTGGCTTTAGGCGGACGGGTTTTTTCTTGCCGAGGCTGAGTTTGGCTTGGCCGTCCATGAGGTCTTTGGACCTGACATCCAACGAGGGTCGTTGACGATCACGTTGCGTAGAACGAGCAGGCTGAATACCGTGAGAGCCCAGTAAGTCCAGTCGCGTGCTGTCCAATTGCGTGGCTTGTTGAGCCCAAAATCGGCGTAAGCGGAGCAGAGTGCAAGTCCGGTCATGATTACGACGTAGGCGACGAACATGTTTGCAGCCTTTTGGCCCGATAGCGATATGCGGGGCAGGGTGTGTCGGGTTTCACCTTCAAATGCGGAAGTTGGAGCAAGCTGATACATGGGTCCTCGGGACAAGCCCGAGGATGACATCGTTTGGTTGGCGGGCGGTGCGACGACCGACAGTCAAAGCGGCTTTAAGAGGACGTGTTTTTTCTTGCCGAGGCTGAGTTTGGCTTGGCCGTCGATCAGGTCTTTTTGGCCCACGGTGTAGGTGGGGTCGGTGATTTTAGTGTCATTGATAGCGACAGAGTTGTTGGCGATGGCTTTGCGGACCTCGCTGTTGGAGGTGGCGAGGCCTGCTGCGACGTAGAGGTTCAGGATGCCGAGGCCGTCGCCGATGGTGGCCTGGTAGATGGGGAGGCCAACGGCTGCTTTGCCCTGTTCGAAGGTTTCCTGGGCGGTCTTGGCGGCGGCATCGGCTTTGTCCCGGCCGTGGATAAGGGCGGTCGCTTCCGTCGCGAGGACTTTTTTGGCCTCGTTGATGCCGGCACCTTGCAGGGCTTCGAGTTTGGCGATTTCGTCGAGGGGGAGCGTCGTGAACAATTTGAGGAAGCGGCCAACGTCGGCGTCCTCGGTGTTGCGCCAGTATTGCCAGTAATCATAGGCTGAGAGTTGGGCTTCGTTGAGCCAGACGGCACCGGCGGCGGTTTTGCCCATCTTTGCGCCGGAGGACGTGGTGAGCAGCGGGCAAGTGAGGGCGTGGAGCGGGGTTTTGACGCCCATGCGGCGGCCCAAGTCGGAGCCGGTAACGATGTTGCCCCATTGGTCGGAGCCGCCCATTTGCAGGTTGCAGCCGTAGCGCTTGGACAGTTCGACGAAGTCGTAGGCCTGGAGCAGCATGTAGTTGAATTCGATGAACGAGAGCTCTTGTTCGCGCTCTAAGCGCATCTTGGCTGAGTCCATCGACAACATGCGGTTGACCGAGAAGTGGCGGCCGACATCGCGCAGAAAGTCGATGTAGTTCAGGGGCGCGAGCCATTCGGCGTTGTCGGCCATGACGGCGTCAAGGGGCTTTTCCCCGAAGGTCAGGAGCTTGGCGAAGAAGGCTTTAATGCTGTCCTTGTTGGCGTCGATTTCGCTGATCGGGCGCAGGACGCGGGTTTCGTCCTTGCCGGAGGGGTCGCCGACGCGGGTGGTGCCGCCGCCCATGAGCGAGATCGGTTTGCCAGCACCCGTCACCTGCATCCAGTGCAGCATGAGGGTTGGCAACAGATGGCCGATGTGGAGCGAGGGGGCGGTGCAGTCGTAGCCAACGTAGGCAACGAGGTCGCCCTTCGCGGCGAGCGCATCGACGCCCGGGAGGTCCGAGCACTGGTGGATGAAGCCACGTTGCGTCAAAATGTTGAGAAAGTCCGATTTGAGCGTCGTCATGGTGCACTGCCGGGTTTGAGCGGGACCGAATTGGGCCTACGCTAGGATTTGGGCGATACATGCAACGGATGGTGGGTCATGGGCAAGGTGATGCGTGCGCTGGGGCTGATGAGCGGCACCTCGATGGATGGGATCGACGTGGCCTTGATCCAGACGGACGGAGACACGGTCATCTCGCGGGGGGCATCGATGACGTTTCCCTATTCCGTCGAGACGCGGGCGCGGCTCGCGCAAGGATTGATCGATGCACGCGAGATCGGCGAACGGGAGGAGCGGCCCGGCGTTTTGGAAGCGCTTGAAGCGGAGATCACGGAGTTGCATGCGGCGGCGGTCAATGCCTATCGACGCCGCCAGGGTATCGGGCGGGCCGATATCGATGTGGTCGGGTTTCATGGGCACACCGTGCTTCACCGGCCGCCGGGGGTGGTGATCGAGACCGGGTCGGACGGGGTGCCGTTTGAGGTCACGGTGCCGGGCCTGACGGTCCAGATCGGCAGCGGGATCGGGCTATCGGATCTCACCTCGCTCGATGTGGTGCACGACATGCGGGCCGCCGACGTGGCAGCGGGCGGACATGGCGCGCCGCTGGTGCCGGTGTATCATCGTGCGCTGGCTGCGGCTTTGCCGCAGCGGCCGGTTGCGTTTGTCAATATCGGCGGGGTGTCGAATGTGACGGTCATCGATGCAGACGGCGCGACGGTGGCTTTCGACACGGGACCGGGGAATGCGCTGCTCGATGATTGGGTGGCGCGGCATGGGGCGGGCGCATTCGATGCCGATGGCGCGCTGGCGGCGACGGGCCGTGTCGATGAGGGTGTGCTTCGGGCGTATCTGAGCGATCCGTATTTTGGGACGCTGCCGCCCAAGTCGCTTGATCGGAATACGTTCGATTGCGAGCTTGTTTCAGGGCTGAGTGCGCCGGATGGGGCGGCGACGCTGACGGCTGTCACGGCGTGCGCCATTGCGCGGGCGCGCGAGCATTTGCACCAGGAGCCGGAATTGTGGGTCGTGTCAGGTGGGGGACGGCGGAATGCGACGTTGATGGCGATGCTGGCGTCGCATGTGCAGAATGCGGTGGTTCCGGCGGAGGCGGTGGGGCTGTCGGGAGATGGGCTGGAAGCGGAGGCCTGGGCGTTTCTAGCCGTGCGATCGCTGAAGGGATTGCCGCTGTCGTATCCGCAGACGACGGGCGTGCCTCATCCGACAACGGGAGGCGTTCTGACGCGCGCGCCGCGAGGTTCAGCCTGACTGCTTTCGCCGATATTGCCTTATCGCGACCGTGATGCTGCCGCAGACGCATTTCAGGCTGCCGCCGTGAACTTCGGAGGCGACATGCGGTGCGTTTATATGAGCGACCTTCACCTGGAGGGGCAGGATTTCGCCTGGCCGATGCCAGAGGGGGATGTGCTGATCCTGGCAGGCGACACTTGCCATGCGGCGTGTTTGTCGCCAGCGCGGACGGACCCCTATGCGGCGCGTCAGCGCGACCGGGTGTTGCGGCTGGTGGAGGCGGCGGGGCGGAATTTCCGCCATGTGCTGGCCATTGCGGGCAATCATGAGCACTACGACGGCGTGTTCGAGGATACCGCTGGGATCATGCGGGCCCACCTGCCGGGGGTGCGTGTGCTCGACAACGACAGCGTCGAGATCGGCGGGGTCGCGTTTTTCGGGACGACGTTGTGGTCGGATTTCGAGGGGCGGTCGAGGGATGCGATGGAGGCGGCACGGAAGGGGATGGGGGAGTATTTTTTCTGCCGGTCGCGGGACCGGGATGACGACGGAGGCGAGCGGCTCGTCAAGCTGCGGCCGGTCGTGACGCTTGGTGCTCATGACAACGCGCTGGGGGCATTGCGGGGGCATCTGGCCGCGCGACAGGGAACGCCGACGGTGGTGATTTCGCATCATGCGCCGAGCCGGAAAGGTCTGAATGCGCTGCACATGGGCAATGGGCTCGACGGGGCGTACGCTAGTGCGTTGGATCAGTGGGTCGCGGGGTTGGAAAGCGTGCCGGTTTGGGTGCATGGGCACACGCATGTGGTGGCGGCCTATAGAATTGGCGGGTGTCAGGCGGTGGCGAATTGCCGGGGGTTTAGCGGGCGGGAAGCTGGGGGTCGTGGGTTCAAGTCGGACCGGAGTTTTGAGGTTTAGGGGCGCACATTCCCCAGACTGCGGTGCGTGGGGTTGGCGAGGGCCGAGATGGTGGCGGTCAGGCCCGATGTGATGCGAGAGAGGCTCGCATAGTCGACGGTGTCGGGCGTGTCGTTGGGGGAGTGGTAGAACGGGTTGCGGAACGGAGCCGTGTCGGTGACCATGCAGGCGGGGTAGCCGAAGTGATCGTAGGCCCAATGGTCGGATAGGTCGGCGCCTTCGACGAACGCGGGGACCACGGTGCCGATGGCTGGGAACGTCGTTGAAGCGCGGAACGTGCGGGTCAAGGTGTGCACAAATCGGCGCGCGCGCAACATGCCAATGAAAGCGACGAAGTTGCCCGTGTCGGCATAGAGCAGTCCAAACGGAAACGGGAAGCGCTGGCTGCCGGGCTTTTGGGAGAAGTATCCCAGCGTTTCGAGCGCGAGCATGCCGACGACGGGTTCGTTGTGCGCGCGGAGCGCTTTGGCATGCCGGTAGCTGCCCATGGCCGGGGTTTTGCCGAAGGGGGCTTCTTCGTTGACGAAGAAGACGAGACGCAGGCGGCACGAGGGGTTGAGGGGTTGAGGGGTTTTAAGGCGCGGGCGAGTTCAAGCAAAGCTGCAACGCCCGTGCCGTTGTCGTTGGCGCCGGGCGTGTCATTCGCGCTATCGTAGTGCGCGCCGATGACGAGGGTTTGGATGTGGCTGACGCTGGGTGGCGGGCCGATGATGACCTCGATGTTGCGGACGAGGACGCCTGAAACTTGGAACTCGTGGCGGATCGGCGTGTGGCCGATGTCGCGCAGGGTCGTTTCGATATAGACGGCTGCGGCTTCGAGGGGGGCTTGATGGTCGAGGTTGTGTTCTCTCGATGCGACAGCGCGAATGTGGGTCTCTAGCCGCAGGGCCATGGCGCGGCCATGGTCATCGAGCGGCGGACACGCAAAAGTTGAGCGTTGGCGCGGGAAAACGAGGCAGAAGCGGACGATTGCTGTTGCCACAGCGCCAATCGTCAGTAGTGCAAAGGTGGCCAACAGCATGGAGGACTCCGTGAACCGGGTCCATTCCAATCAACGTGTGGATCCGCTTCCGAATTGTAGCGGCATGGGATTTGGGCAGATTTAACGGGTACGCGTGTTTAGACTCGTTCAGTCCAGGACTTTCTTAAGTCTGACTCATGCTCGCCAGGACTTGCGGCTCTGCGCTGGTGTGCTTTGTCCTGCGCAGAGCATCGGCGATCTCAGTCGTCGTCGTCGTCGCCACCGGGGGCGTCGGTTTCAGGCGCCTCAGCCAGTTCCTTTTCGCGGAGGCGGTCACGTTCGGCTTCCTTCGAGCGGTCTTTGCCGGATTTGCGCTCTTCGGCGGCTTTTGCCATGCGCATGTCGAGATAGCCGCCGACGCAGGTGGTCAGTTCTTCGGTCTTGTTTTCGAAGAAGTGGTTCGCGCCGGGAATGATCTCGTGGTCGATCTTGATGCCGCGCTGGGTTTTGAGCTTGACCGAGAGATCGGCGACCGACTGGGTCGGCACGACGCGATCCTTGTCGCCGTTGACCATCAAGCCAGACGACGGGCACGGCGCGAGGAAGGAAAAGTCATACAGGTTTGACGGCGGTGCGACGCAGATAAAGCCGTCGATTTCGGGCCGGCGCATCAAGAGCTGCATGGCAATCCACGTGCCGAACGAGACGCCGGCGATCCAGCACGTCTTGGCATCGGGCTTGACCAATTGGAGCCAGTCGAGTGCGCTGGCCGCATCCGACAACTCGCCGGGGCCGCCGTCCCAGACGCCTTGGCTACGACCGACGCCGCGAAAATTAAACCGCAGGACCGAAAAGCCGCGCTGGGCGAACGTATAATAGAGGCTGTAGACGACCTGATTGTTCATCGTCCCACCAAATTGGGGATGGGGATGCAGGATGAGGGCGATCGGGCTTTCTGAAGACGCTTCGTGATGATAGCGCGCTTCCAAGCGGCCAGCCGGCCCGTTGATGATCAGCTCAGGCATGTGATTTCAGGTTCTCGTCAATTGTGGGACGCTGCTGGTTGTTTGCTAAACGACGCAGGTGTCACCGAATGTTGAGTGCACGATGTGTGCTTAATGAAGGCCGCGTTCCTTGACTTAAGGCTCAAGGGTTTCCATAGTCATCTCAGTTTAGAACCGTTCGAAAGAAGCGAACACCAGCGATCCAGCGTGTCTAGCACATACTGGGGTCTCCGCTGCAAGTGTTGGCTTTGCTCAGCGGCACACATCAGGACGGCGTTGCTTTGAACTTCGCACGTACATATCTCGACTATAACGCGTCAGCGCCGCTATTGCCCGATGCGCAAGCGGCCATGATCGCTGCTCTGGCGCTGGCGGGCAACCCGTCGTCCGTTCATGCGGAGGGACGGCGGCTGCGCGGCGTCATTGAGGCTGCTCGCGATTGCGTTGCCGCGCTCGTGGGGGCAAGTCCAGCAGACGTTGTTTTCACCAGTGGGGCGACCGAAGCCAACGTCATGGCGCTGGGCGGCGGGTACGACACCATTTTCATGCCGGGCATCGAGCATGATTCGGTCATTGCGCCGGTTGCGTCGTCGGGTGCGCGGGTGATCTTGGTGCCCGTGGATGCTCACGGCGTTGCCGATGCGGGTGCGTTTGCGGTGCGGGTGCTGAAGGGCAACGAAGACTTCGGGCGCGCGGTGATCGCGCTGCAGATGGTCAATAACGAAACGGGTGTGGTGCAGCCCGTGGCGGAGGTCGCAGCGTTTGCGCGCGAGCATGGGATTGCCTGCCACACGGATGCTGTGCAGGCCGCAGGGCGGATTGCGATGGATTTCGAGGCGCTGGGGGTCGATACGCTCGCGCTCTCGGCACATAAGATCGGCGGGCCGAAAGGGATCGGCGCGTTGATCGTTCGCGATGGCTTGGCAACGCGCGTGCTCATCAGCGGCGGCGGACAGGAACGGCGGCGGCGGGCAGGGACGGAAAACGTTGCTGGTATCGCGGGATTTGGGGCTGCCGCACGGGTGGCCGCCGACGGTATCGCGGGCTTTGCGCGGTTGGCCCAATTGCGCGACCGGCTGGAGCGCAGTGTGCTCCAAGCCAGTCCGCATGCCGTAATCTTCGGCAGTGGTGCAGACCGCGTGGCCAATACGAGCTGCATTGGAATTGCCGGACGGCCGTCCGAGATTTCCGTCATTAAATTCGACGTGGCGGGTTTCGCGGTCAGCGCCGGGTCGGCATGTTCATCGGGCAAGGTCGGGGCTAGCCATGTGCTGGCCGCGATGGGGGTGGCGTCCGACGTCGCGCGCGGGGCCATCCGGGTCAGCCTTGGACCATCGACGACCGCAACTGACGTCGACGCGTTCCTGGCCGCGTGGCGAGACATACATCATGCCGGTGCGGCGACCAGCTGCAGCGGACGTCCTTTGATCGAGATTGGCGGGCGGGCCTCAATGGCTGCGTCTGTGGGAGGAGACTGAGACAATGGTTGCTGTTCAGGAAACGATCGATCAAGTCAAAAAGGTCGATGTCGATCAATACAAGTATGGGTTTGAAACCAACATCGAAGCGGACCGCGCGCCCAAGGGGTTGAGCGAGGATATTGTCCGGTTTATTTCGGACAAAAAGGGCGAGCCGGAATGGATGCTTGCCTGGCGCCTGGATAGCTATCAGCGCTGGAAGGTGATGCAGGAGCCGACGTGGGCCAAGGTCGATTACCCCAAGATCGATTTTCAGGATCTGTATTACTATTCCGCGCCGCGATCGAAGGCGAAATACGATAGCCTCGATGAGGTCGATCCGGAAATTCTGGCGACCTATGAAAAACTCGGGATACCGCTGTCTGAGCAGAAGATTCTGGCAGGTGTGAAGCTGACAGGCGCCAGCCCGGTCGCGGTCGATGCGATTTTCGACAGCGTATCGGTTGCGACGACATTCAAGGCGGAATTGGCCAAGGCGGGCGTGATCTTCTGCTCGATGTCGGAAGCGCTGCGCGAGCACCCGGAACTGGTGCGCAAGTATCTGGGATCGGTGGTGCCGCAATCAGACAACTTCTATGCGGCGCTCAACTCGGCGGTGTTTTCGGATGGATCGTTTGTCTACATTCCGCCCGGTGTGCGCTGCCCGATGGAATTGTCGACGCAGTTCCGCATGAACGACAAGGAGACCGGCCAGTTCGAGCGCACGCTCATTATCGCCGACAAGGGCAGTTACGTTTCGTATCTGGAAGGCTGCACCGCGCCGATGCGGGATGAGAATCAGCTTCATGCAGCCGTCGTTGAATTGATTGCGCTCGACGATGCGGAGATCAAGTATTCGACGGTGCAGAATTGGTATCCCGGCGATAAGAACGGCAAGGGCGGAGTTTATAACTTCGTGACCAAGCGCGGCGATTGCCGTGGAGTCAATTCCAAGATCTCGTGGACGCAGGTCGAGACCGGGTCCGCGATTACCTGGAAGTATCCAAGCTGCATTCTGCGTGGGGACAATTCGCGCGGCGAGTTCTATTCGATTGCGATTTCGAATGGGCGGCAGCAGGTGGATAGCGGCACGAAGATGATCCATCTGGGTAAGAATACATCGAGCCGGATTATCTCAAAGGGCATTGCGGCGGGGTATTCCCAGAACACGTATCGCGGGCTGGTTTCTGCGCACCGCAAGGCGACGAATGCGCGGAATTTTACCAACTGCGATAGTTTGCTGATCGGCGATAAGTGCGGTGCGCATACGGTGCCCTATATCGAGGCGAAAACGTCGAGTGCGCATTTCGAGCATGAGGCGACGACGTCGAAGATTTCGGAGGATACGCTGTTTTATTGCCAGCAGCGCGGGCTTTCGAGCGAGGAGGCGGTGGCGCTGGTCGTCAACGGGTTCGTGCGCGACGTCCTCCAGCATCTGCCGATGGAGTTCATGGCGGAGACGCAGAAGCTCATCGGTATTTCGCTTGAGGGGAGCGTGGGGTGAGTACGGCTGAGATCATTGCCGCTCTCGAACGGGAGGCGAATGCGCAGGCGGCGGCGCATGCGGCGGACGTCGCGGCGTTCCACCGGCGGGAGCGTCTGCGGCGGATGGAGATTTTGCTGCGGGATTTTCGCGACGAGGCGGAGGCGCGCGGCGACTTGGGGCGACTTGGGGGTCTTGGCGTGTCGTTAGGGGTCGTCGACGATGGGCACATCGTGTTTCGGCAGGGCGAGCGGATGTTTGATATCATCGCGTGCGAAACACTGAGTGTGGTGGCGGGCGGCGTTTTGGTGCGTCCCAACCCCGATTGCCCCGTGCTCGATCAGCGCTGCTATGACGAGATCATGGGGCTGGTGTTTGGGTGGGCAAATATGTCCTCGCGACAACGGCTGGGACGGAACGGTTGAAATTTGCCGTGGGTGGTCGCCCGCGGCCATGACGTTACTAAGTGAGAAATTGTTGGGTTACGGCAGCAAGGGCTGCCTAACCCAACCTACAAGTGAAGCTAAGGATTGAGTGAATGCTTGAGATCAAGAATTTGCATGTGAAGATCGCGGATGATGAGCGGGTGATCCTGAAGGGATTGAACCTCGTCGTGCCCAAGGGCGAGGTGCATGCGATCATGGGGCCGAACGGGGCGGGGAAATCGACGCTGGCGTATGTTCTTGCCGGAAAGCCGGACTTTGAAATCACGGATGGTGACATCTTGTGGAATGGCGAAAGTATTCTTGGATTGGCGCCGGATGAGCGGGCGGCCAAGGGTGTGTTTTTGGCGTTCCAATACCCAATGGAAATTCCAGGCGTTGCCGGGCTGACGTTCCTGCGGACGGCGGCGAATTCGGTGCGCAAAAAGCGGGGTCAGCCGGAACACACGACGCCAGAATTCATGAAGATTGTGCGCGAAAAGGCAGCGTCGCTGAATATCGACTACGAAATGCTGAAGCGGCCGGTGAATGTCGGGTTTTCGGGCGGAGAAAAGAAGCGTTCGGAAATCCTCCAAATGGCGATGCTGGAGCCGACATTGTGCGTGCTCGATGAGACCGACAGCGGGCTGGATATCGATGCGTTGCGGATCGTTTCCGACGGGGTCAATGCGCTTCGGTCACCCGATCGGGCGATGCTGGTGATCACGCACTATCAGCGGCTGCTCGACTATATCGTGCCCGATAAGGTGCATGTGTTGGCGAATGGCGTGATCGTGAAGACCGGCGACAAAGATCTGGCGAGCGAGCTTGAGAAAACCGGATATGCCGAATTCGAAGGAAAGGCCGCCTGATGACAATTGCGGTCATGAAAACGAAGGCGGAATTGGCGATTGCCGAGCAATTTGCGGGCGTGATTGGTTCGCTTCCCGGCGGGGCGGAGGTTGCGCGCGCGCGGCGTGGGGCGATGGCTGTTTTCGGTGAGCTGGGATTGCCGCATCGGCGCATCGAGGAATGGAAATACACCGATTTGCGTGTGGCCTTGAAGGATCCGGTTCCGCCGCCGTCGGTGGTTGATGGTGCCAAGTTGACGGTGGGCGATCTGATCGTGGCGCTGGGACCGTACATGGACCTCGATGCGCCGCGGATCGTGTTCGTCAACGGGCATTACCGCCGTAGTTTGTCGAATTTGTCGGGAGCGGAGGCGATTAGCGTTTTGCCATTGTCGGCCCATTTCGAGACGCTTGACGAGGTTAAAAGTGATGCTGTGTCGGCGCTCAATACGGCGTTCGTGACCGACGGCGCGTTGATCGACATCGCGGCTGACGTGACCCTCGCGCAGCCGTTGCTGGTCGTTTGTCTGGCGGCGGGTCGGGATGCGCTGTCATCGACGGTACGGCACAAGATCACGGCGGGGGCCAATGCCAAGGCCACCATCGTTGAATTGTTTTTGACACTGCAGGGTTCCGCGATCGAGCAGCACATGAATGCGTTGAGCGAGGTCACCCTTGGAGATCGAGCGCAGGTGACACACGTGAAGGCTGCCAGCGATGCAGGCCGGGCGACGCATTTGTCGAACCTCGCCGTGACGCTGGGAACGGAGGCGTCCTATCGCGGGTTTGCGCTCACATCGGGGCAAGCGCTGAGCCGTAACCAGGTCCTGGCAACGTTCGCGGGTGAGGGTTCGAAGCTCGATCTTTCAGGGGCGTTTCTAGGCCGGGGCAGCGATCATATCGATACGACGTTGACGGTCGATCATGCCGTACCTCATTGCGAAAGCCGGGAGTTTTTTGCCGGCGTTCTCGATGGACGGGCGCGTGGGATTTTCCAGGGCAAGGTGATTGTGCGGCCAGACGCGCAGAAGACCGATGGCAAACAGATGGCGCGGGTGATGATGCTGTCGCCGGATGCGGAGTTCGACAGCAAGCCCGAGCTTGAGATCTATGCCGATGACGTGGTGTGCGGGCATGGCTCGACGGCGGCGCAGATCGACGAGGATCTGCTGTTTTATTGCCAGGCGCGCGGGATTCCGGTCGCTGAGGCACGCGCGTTGCTGGTTGAATCCTTTATCGGGGAAGCGATCGACAAGGTTGAGCACGAGGGTGTGCGAGCGGCGTTGGCGCAGACGGCGCGCGAGTGGTTGGCGTCCTAGTTGTCGGGCTATCGCCCGAACCCATTTGGGGGGAAGTTTCCCCCCAAACCCCCCACTTTTTCGGGACTTAAGAAAGTCGATCATGACTACGAGCCAAATACCTGGATATGACGTCGAGCGGATCAGGGCGGATTTTCCGATCCTGTATCGTCAGGTTCATGGCAAACCGCTGGTCTATCTCGATAACGGGGCGTCGTCGCAAAAACCCCGGCAGGTGCTGGAGGCGATGGACCACTTCTATCGGTTCGAATACGCCAACGTGCATCGCGGGCTGCACTATCTGTCGAACACGGCAACGGCCAAGTTCGAGGACGCGCGCGAGGTTACGCGGCGGTTCTTGAACGCGGGTAGCGTCGATGAAATCGTGTTCACACGCAACGCGACGAGCGCGATCAACCTGGTTGCCCAGTCGTATGGTGGATTGGTTATTGGTGAGGGCGACGAGATCCTCCTCTCGATCATGGAGCATCATGCCAACATCGTGCCGTGGCATTTCCACCGCGAACGGCGCGGGGCGGTGCTCAAATGGACGCCGATGGATGACAACGGCGAATTACTGATCGACGAGTTCGAGCGGTTGCTGACGCCTAAAACGAAAATCGTTGCCATTACACACATGTCGAATGTGCTGGGGACGGTCAATCCAATCAAGGACATTATTGCGATTGCGCATGCCCGCGGGATTCCGGTTCTGGTCGACGGCAGCCAGTCGGCAGCGCATATGCCCATCGATGTGCGCGATATGGATTGCGATTTCTTCGTGTTTACGGGGCACAAGACGTACGGGCCGACCGGGATCGGGGTTTTGTACGCCAAGAAAAAGTATCTCGACATGATGCCGCCCTATGAGGGCGGGGGCGAGATGATCGACAAGGTGAGCGTGGATACGATCACCTACAACACGCCGCCGCATCGGTTTGAAGCAGGAACGCCGGCGATTGCCGAGGCGATCGGGTTGGCGGCGGGCCTCACGTATATGATGCAAGTCGGGCGCGACAGGATTGCAGCGCACGAAACGATGATCGGCGACTATGCGCAGGCGCGGTTGTCTGAGCTGAATTGGTTGAAGGTTCATGGGACTGCGTCGGGGAAAGGCGCGATTGTCGCTTTCAGCGTCGAGGGGTTGCATCCTCACGATATTGCGACGATCATTGACCGGTCGGGGATTGCGGTGCGGGCAGGCCACCACTGCGCGCAGCCGTTGATGGATCGCCTGGGTGTTTCAGCGACATGCCGGGCCTCGTTTGCTATGTATTCAACGCGCGCGGAAGTGGACGCACTGGTTGATGGTTTGAAACGTGCGCATGAGTTGTTCACCTGAGGCCCTTGAAGCCTCCTGGAGAGACTGAAATGGATAGCAAGACGATTGCAGCTGACGCTGCTTCCGTAGACTCCGTGCCGACCGGGGTCGGCGGTGTTGACGCGGATCCCGCAGTGCGCGCTGAGGGTGCGGTTCAGGCGGCGCCTGCGACAGCGCTAGCGGAAGACGAGATCGAGCGGATGACGGCGGACATCATTGCTGCGCTGAAAACCGTTTATGATCCGGAGATCCCCTCAGATATTTATGAGCTGGGTTTGATTTACCGGATCGATATTGAGGACGACCGGTCTGTGCTGGTCGAAATGACCCTCACGTCGCCAGGATGTCCGGTGGCTGCTGAAATGCCGGGTTGGGTGCAGAATGCGGTCAACACCGTTGGTGGCGTTCGGGAGACGAAGGTCAACCTTGTGTTCGATCCGCCGTGGCATCAGGGCCGGATGTCGGACGAGGCGCGACTGGCGCTGAATATGTTTTAATCGGCGGCTCCGTCATTGATGCCGTACCCCACCTCTAATACCAGCCCGCAGAAGTTTCGACTCTTGGTTTGAAGGGCTGCGGGCTGGTATTCTCTTCGCTTTGCGCGTGGCCGCCCCACCAACCCCACGCGCGGATACCAAACCGCATAAGTCAGTACTTATGCGGTTTGGTATAAGCCTTCCCCGCAAGAGGGAGGGGAATTGGGCGGTGGATGGTTCAGGCGGTCTTGGGCATCACCGTTGGGCTCGCAATTGGCTGGATTTGCGTTATATTCAGTGAGCCCGCGCCGCTAAGGAGACGTTATCCATGACCATAGAGACACCACGCCGTCCGCGCCCGCAGGTGATGACGTTGACCCCGGCGGCGGTGGCGCGCGTCAAGTCGGTTATGTCGGCGAAGGGTGAGGGCGTGGCTGGGCTGAAGATCGGGCTCAAGAAGGGCGGCTGTGCGGGCATGGAATACACCATGACGTGGGCTGATAAGGTCGACAAGTTCGATGAAATCATTGATGTGGACGGTGCGCGCGTGATCGTCGATCCGCAAGCGGTGCTCTATCTGCTCGGGACGGAAATGGACTACAAAACCGACAAGCTCGCATCGACGTTCGTGTTCAATAATCCCAATCAGAAAAGTGCGTGCGGGTGCGGGGAAAGCGTCAACCTTGTGGCGGCGTCCAAGGATAAGCTATCGGCCGAAGCGTGAGCACGACTGGGATCGTTGTGACGGCCGTTCTTTGACACATCGCGCGTGCGAAACGGATTGTCGCGCCACGTATCGCTGTCGATAGCCTTTGAGGCGTCGCAAAATACGCCTAAGATCACCGGCGGGTGTTTGTGCCGTCGGGGGAAATTATGTTGCAAGATGTTGGGTCGCGTGCGGTCGCCGATGACCTTGCCCAGATGCGGCAATTGGCCGAGGCGCCGGTTGTGTCCGAGGCGGAGTTGGCGGCCAATCTGGCTAAAATTTACGGCCTGCTCTTTCATGCCGACCTGTCGCATTATGATGTCGCCGCGCACCGCAGTGCGGCTGCCGCCATCATCCAGAGCCTGTTTGAATTGCGATTGAGCCTGCGCTCGCGGATCAGCGATTGGGAACGGCGCGGGTTTATGAGCCGAAGCGTGCAGAAAGCGCTGCGGGACGTGTTCCGGGTGACGCGCTATGCGTGCGACATGATCGGTGAACTCAATATCGGACACGATCGGCTGCCGCCTGGGGCGCATCCTCGACGGGGATTTACGGGGGCCGACATCAATGTGCTGGTCAATCCCGCACACCATTCGGGCACCGATTTTCCATTCCACGCGGGCGACATTCTACTCGTGCGGGGGCAGGCCCATAACAGTGCGGCGATTGCGCGGATCGGGGATATCGATAGTCAATTCAGTCACGTGGGTATTGTGCATGTCGATGCGAATGGGGCGCCGCTCATTGTGGAGGCGCTGATCGAATCGGGGTCGGTTGTGCGCCCGCTGCAGGATTTCCTTGATCATGGTTTGGGACGGGCGGTCTTGTTCCGGCATCGCGACACGGCGCTGGCGGGCAAGGCTGCAGCGGCGATCCACGACCATGTGGCCAAGCGGCGGATGCGGCGGATCTGGTATGATTTCACGATGACGCTCGAGGGCTACAAGCAACTTTATTGCTCAAAGCTCGTGCGGTATGCGTTTTTAATGGCGAGCCGAGGCGATGTTTCGCTGCCCGCCTATACGACGATGCTGGATATGAAGAACCGCGATTTTCTCGACAGAGTTGGCGTTAAAACAACGCAGACTTTTGCACCCGGTGATTTTGAAATCGATCCGCGCTTCGACGTCATTGCCGAATGGCAGGACTACCGGGTGACGTCGAGCCTGCGAAACCAGGATATGATCGCGACGAAGCTGTTTGAGTTCATGGAAGACCATAACTACCGATTTGAAGAAGATACGTCGATCCGGCTGATCGGGTGGTTTGGCCGTCTCTCGTCCTATCTGTCGGACTCGGCGAAGGACCTCATGTCCGAAGTCGTGCCGAAGGTGCCGCCCAATATGAAACGCAAGACGATTGCTGTCGTCGCGATGCTTCACAAGACGGCTCAGCCTTTGTTGGAGCAACTCATCGAGCGGGAACAGGCCGAGATTGCACGGTCGGGACGGGGGCCTCATCCGCGCGAAACGCTTGCATTTCTCGACGAGGTGCGGCGCACGTCGGGCGGCCGGGTCGGGTATCTCGTCGCTGGCAAATAACCCGACCTCAGTCACAACTGTGTTGTTCAGCTGTCAGATAGTGCGGTGTGGACGAATCGTGGTTCGCTTCGATGCGTGCTGTCGCGGCGTCAATGCGACGTAAGGCGATGGTGCGAAATGAACGCCCCTTTACCTGGAGACTGCTATGAACGCCAAGGCTCTTGCCGCCGAGTTTATCGGCACTTTCATGCTCGTTACGTCGATCATTTTCGTTGCGTTGTTTTCGTATGGAAACGCGGGGAATGTGGGCGTTTGTCTGTCGGTCGGATTTACGGTGATGGCCCTTGCCTATGCGCTCGGGCCCATATCGGGCGGGCATTTCAATCCTGCGGTGACGCTTGGACTTGTAGCTGGCGGTCGATTCGAAGCCAGCAAGAGCATCAGCTACATCATTGCTCAGTGCCTTGGTGCGATTGGGGCTGCTGGATTTACCGCGATTGCCGCCAGCGGGCGTGCCGATCTGAAGCTGGGGAACTTCGCTTCGAACGCGTATGACACGGCTGGGACGTATTCGATGATCTCGGTGTTTACGGTCGAGGTTGTGCTGACGGCGTTCTTCCTGATCGTGATTATGGGTGCGACCTCTAAGAAGGCACCGGCTGGATTTGCTCCGATCGCGATTGGTTTGACGCTGGGCGCGATCCATCTGATGGCCATTCCGGTGTCGAATGCGTCGGTCAATCCGGCGCGCAGTTTGGCCACGGCGTTGTTCGGGGGCGGCCTGGCGCTGTCACAGGTCTGGATGTTCTTCGTGGCGCCCATTTTGGGCGGCGTGATCGGTGGTCTTATTGCAAAGTGGTTACACGACGAGTGATAGTGTTTGCGGGAGGCGGGGCTCATGGGGGCTTCGCCTCGCGTTGTTCCAATTGTTTTGACGATGGGCTGGCTGGGATGCGTTCGCTGCTGTTTGCAACATGTTTTTGCATTTCACTCTTTCAGGTCGGGATGGCTGCTGGCGAGACCGATCCGATGGGGCTCGCGTCGCGGCTGCCGGTTGATATCACCGAAGTTGTGACGGGCGGCGTTTGGACCAACGGAACCGCCAGCGGGGCCTATCGGACCGTTACCGTTCAGTCCTATGCGCCGGTTGAAACCGTGGATGTGTTCATCCAGTGGGTCGGGAGCCGGTCGCCTGCCGAGCCGCTTCAGATCATCTCGAGCGTGCCTCTGCGTGAATTCAATAGTCAGAAGCTGACCTCGGCGTCGATTACGCTTGAATCCGAGGTCGAAGGAATTGCGAAGGTTGTCATTGCGGGACAGGACGCTGCCGGTCGGTCGGTTGCGCTGTTGACGTTCGTGGCGACCATGCCGGGGCAATATGAGGTGGTTCCGCCGGAGCCGGTCGCTGGGAAGTAGTGGGAACGGTGCCTTCGGCGCTTATGTGCTGGGTCCCGGATCAGCGTTTCGCCAAAGGGCTCCACTTGTCCGGGATGACAGTCATGGGGGCTCACCCTTTTGGGGACGAAAGGGAACGGTGCCTTCGGCGCTTATGTGCTGGGTCCCGGATCAGCGTTTCGCCAAAGGGCTCCACTTGTCCGGGATGACAGTCATGGGGGCTCACCCTTTTGGGGACGAAAGCGAACGGTGCCTTCGGCGCTTATGTGCTGGGTTCCGATCAAGTGTCCGGGGTTGTCCGGGATGACACGTCCGCGCTATTTCTTGAAGGCGCGGGGTTGGGTGAGGGACGCGGGCTGGAGGATGTCGTCCAGTTCGGCCTTCGTCAGGAGTTTGTGTTCCAAGACGAGGTCGTAGACGCTGCGGCCGGTTTTCAAGGCCTCCTGGGCGATCGCTGTGGCGTTGGCATAACCAAGCGCTGGATTGAGTGCGGTGACGATGCCGATGGAGTTTTCGACGCCGCGCCGAAGATGCTCCACGTTGGCGGTGATGCCGACGACGCAGCGTTCACGCAGCATGTCGCAGCCCGCGCGCAAGTGGGTGACCGACTTGAACAATGAATGGGCGATGATGGGTTCGAATGCGTTCAGCTGAAGCTGACCTGCTTCGGCCGCGAAACTCACCGTGATATCGTTGCCGATCACTTCGAAGGCGATCTGGTTGACGGCTTCAGGGATCACCGGGTTGACTTTGCCCGGCATGATCGACGAGCCGGCCTGCATGGGGGGCAGGTTGATTTCGCCCAAGCCGACACGCGGACCCGAAGACAAAAGGCGCAAGTCATTGCAGACCTTCGATAATTTCACCGCGACGCGCTTTAAGACGCCCGACAACTGGACGAAGCTGCCGCAATCCTGGGTGGCTTCGACGAGGTTTGACGCTGTGACGAGGGGGATGCCCGTGATGGCGCGCAGATGTGTGCAGACGACGCCTGCATAATTGGGGTGGGCGTTGATGCCGGTGCCGATTGCGGTCGCGCCCATGTTGATTTCACACAACAGCAAGGCCGCCTCACGCAGGCGCATCTCGTCTTCGCCGAGCATGACGGCGTAGGTCGAGAACTCCTGTCCGAGCGTCATGGGGACGGCGTCTTGCAACTGGGTGCGGCCCATCTTGAGCACGTCTTTGAATTCGGCGGCTTTGGCTTCGAATGCGCCGCGAAGGGCGGCCATTGCTTCGATCAGGCGGTGGATGCCGATATAGGCCGCGATTTTCAGAGCCGTGGGGTACACGTCGTTGGTCGACTGGCTCATGTTGACGTGGGTATTGGGATGGAGGTGGGCGTACTCACCTCGGGCGTGACCCAACAGTTCGAGGGCGCGATTGGCGATGACCTCGTTTGCGTTCATGTTGGTCGATGTGCCCGCGCCGCCTTGAATGACGTCGACGACGAAGTGCGCGTGGAGTTTGCCGGACCGGACTTCCTCGCAGGCGGCTATGATGGCGTCGACGCGGGTTGCATCGAGGAGGCCCAGTTCGCCGTTGGACCGGGCGGCGGCGCATTTTATGGTCGCCAGCGCGTTGATGAGGTCGGGGTAAATCGAGATCTGCACGCCGGTCAGCTGGAAGTTTTCAACGGCGCGCAAGGTGTGGACGCCGAAATAGGCCTCGGCAGGGATGTCGCGTTCGCCTAAGAGGTCGTGTTCGCGGCGGCTGGCCATGGGGTATCCTCGCGGCTTGGTTTTGTTTAAAATGTCCATCGGCGCTTTGCCTGATGAAACAGTACGTTCGCGGGTCAGCTTGCGTGCTTATCCGTCATCTTGACGCGTTTCGTTGTCCTGTGTCCCTTGATCTTGTGTTCCTTGGGGAACTGTGCGGGACCGCGCGTGGCCCTATTGACTTGAGTAACGTAGCATCGATCCGAGGACCTCGAACATGACCTTATCTCGTCACCGCACCATTCTTTCGGCCATTTTTCTGGCTTTGGCGCCCGGCGTGTGTGCCGCCGCTGGCGGTAGTCCGCTGGGGACGTGGATTGATCATTCCGGTGAGGGGGCTGTTGAGATCACCGACTGCGGGGGGCGGTTGTGCGGCCACATCGTATGGTTGAAAAAGGCCGAGAACAACAGCACGTGCAGTCTGCAGGTGATCGGCAATGCCAAAGCTGTCAGCGGCGGAAAGTGGGATGGCGGCTGGATTTATGATCCCGACAGCCAGAACAAATACGATGTCGAGATCACGCCGATGAAGGGCGAGCGGCTCAAGGTTTACGGCTATGCCGGGACCAAGCTGTTTGGTGAGACGATGACGTGGACGCGCGCGCCCGCTGATCTGAAACGGTGCGATAAGACAGAGGAGGCGAAGGTCGCCCCTGGGACGCCGGGGCCAGCGCCCGTCGGCGCGGTTGTTGCGGCTGATCCCCCGCGCGACGTTGCTGCGGCGCCTGCTCCCGCATCGTCACCGGCTGCAACGCGTGATCCCGTGACGCCTGCTGATCCGGCAGCTGTCGCGCCCGTTCCGCAGATTGCTGGGATTGCTGGCGATCAGCCATCAAACTCCCAGGGGGCTGTTCGTTCGGCACCGGTTCAGGCGCAAGCCGCGCCCGCGCCAAAAACGACCAAACCTGCTCCGGTTGCGAAGAAGGCCGGTGAGGTTTTCGAGATCGAGGGGCTCAAAGTGCGGATGGCCAAGGGCCGCTGCGGCGTCACGATCAAGGAATTGGGGTCGTTCGATTTTCCCTGCGATTGAATGTCTCGGCGTCGCGTGTTGCCATCGGGGTGCGCTCAGATGCGCACCCCGAGTTCGTTCCTGCCGACCTGTACCGGTTGAGCCACAGCTTGCCAGAGGGCGCTGTCGTGTGCGAACGGGGAAGACCATGATGCTGGTGCAGAGCTGAGTCGCGCCTGTGTGATTCATGTGTCTGCAAAGGTCGTGCGAGCAAACTTGAGCGAATCTGCTTGCTTTTGTTTGCTTCCTGTTTCATCTTTGTTCCGCGTCTCACCTTTTCGAGGACGATCTTCCTATGTCTAAGCCCGCGCCGCGCGATCTGTTTTCCGAACAGGCCTCTCAGGGTTCTGCGACGGATAAGTCTGCGTCTCGGGCGCGGAAAACGTTCGACGCGTCGGATAACTACACAGCTGCCAGCATCGACGTGCTGGAGGGACTGGAGCCGGTTCGTCGGCATCCGGGCATGTATATCGGTGGGACAGATGAGAAAGCGCTGCACCATCTCTTTGCCGAGGTGCTCGACAACTCGATGGATGAGGCGGTTGCTGGGCATGCAACCTGGATCGAAGTGCGGCTGGGCGGCGATGGGACGTTGAGCGTTGCCGATAACGGGCGCGGGATTCCGGTCGATGCGCATCCCAAATTCAAGAACAAGTCCGCGCTTGAAGTGATCATGACGACGCTGCACTCGGGCGGCAAGTTCGATGCGAAAAACTACAATACGTCGGGTGGATTGCACGGTGTGGGCGTTTCGGTCGTCAACGCGCTGTCGGAGGTTTGCGAGGTCGAGGTGGCGCGCGGGCAGCAGCTGTTCCGGATGGACTTTGCGCGGGGCAATCCGCAAACAAAGCTTCAGTCGCTGGGGCCAGTGATGAACAGGCGGGGGACGACCATCCGCTTCAAGCCGGACGATCAGATTTTTGGTCAAGGCGCGACGTTCAAGCCCGAGCGCGTCATGAAGATGGCGCGATCGAAAGCGTACCTTTTCGGCGGCGTCGAGATCCGATGGTTTTGCGACGAAACCCTCGCCAGTAAAGACGTGCCGGCGCAGGCGGTGTTTCATTTCCCCGGCGGGCTGAAGGAGTTTTTGTCGGCGCGGATTGATCTCAACTCGCTGGTGACGACGACCTTGTTCACGGGCAAGGTATCGCCGGCGGACGGGCATGGTGCTGTCGAGTGGGCGGTGGCTTGGATTACCAACGAGGACGGATTCTCGTCGTCTTATTGCAATACGATCCCGACGCCAGAGGGCGGTACGCACGAGAACGGGTTGCGGCAGGCGCTGTATAAGGGCCTGCGGGCGTACGGGGAACTGACCAACAATAAGAAGGCCGTGCAGATCACGGCGGACGATGTGATGGGGACGGCGGCGTCGATGCTGTCGATTTTCATCCGGGGGGCAGCTTTCCAGGGGCAGACGAAAGAAAAGCTGTCGACGGGCGACGCCACGAAGATCGTCGAGACGGCAGTGCGAGACGCGTTCGATCATTGGTTGGCCGATAGTCCAGCGCAGGCCAGCCGCCTGCTCGAATGGACAATCGAGCAGGCCGAGGAGCGGCTTAAGCGGCGCAAAGACAAGGACGTTCAGCGGCAGTCTGCAACGCGCAAGTTGCGGTTGCCGGGCAAACTTGCCGATTGCTCGATCCAGTCTGCGGCCGGGACCGAGATTTTCATCGTCGAAGGCGACAGCGCTGGCGGATCGGCGAAGTCGGCGCGCGATCGCGAGACACAGGCGATTTATCCGTTGCGCGGCAAGATCTTGAACGTGGCCAATGCGACTTCGGCAAAGCTCGCGCAGAACGAGGCGTTGTCGAACCTGCTGCTGGCGCTCGGCGTTGGGATCGGAAACAAGTACCGCGATGAGGATTTGCGATATGAGCGGGTCATCATGATGACGGACGCCGATGTGGATGGGGCGCATATCGCGTCGCTGTTGATCACGTTTTTCTATCAAGAGATGCGCGGATTGATCGAGAACGGGCATTTGTTTTTGGCGGTGCCGCCGCTGTATCGGCTGACGCAGGGCGCGAAGTCGGTTTACGCGCTGGATGATCGCGACCGGGAGGTTTTGATCGCGCGCGAGTTCAAGCCCAACCAGAAGATCGACATCACGCGCTTCAAGGGTCTTGGCGAAATGGATGCCAAGCACCTCAAGGAAACGACGATGGACAAGCGCAAGCGGCGCTTGTTGAGGGTCGAGATCGGGGATGGCGACGGGCCGAACTCCGCGCTGGCCGAGACGGTCAATGCGCTGATGGGGTCGAAGCCCGAGGCGCGGTTCCGGTTTATTCAAGAGCGGGCAGCGTTCGCGAAGGATTTGGATATTTGAGGGCTTTGTTTGAGAGCGAGGGTGCTTGCTGCGCAACCAGCGAGGCCAGCCTCGCGCTCCGCTGGGGAGCACAGCTCCCCAGTCCCCTCAGTTTTTGTAACGACGTGAAGGTGTGATTACTCGTCGTCGTTGTCCTTGCCGCCGGACAGTTCTTTGAGTTTGGCGAAGACGCGGGCCTGTTCTTCGGCTTCGGTTTCGGCGCGGGGTTCGGCTGCGGCTTTGGGCTGCATGATCGAGGCGGTGGCGCGCGGGGTGTCGAGGCCGCCGGCGGTTTCGGCCGTCGGTAGGAGGGAACCGCCGGGTTCACCGGTTTTTTCAACGCGCTTGGCGCCTTTCTTGACTTCGGCGTCGAGGTCGATCTGTGAGCACAGACCGAGGGCGACCGGGTCTTGCGGCGTGAGGCTGGCCGAGTTCCAGTGGCTGCGGTCGCGGATCTGGGCGATGGTCGGCTTGGTCGTGCCGACGAGGCGCATGATCTGGCTGTCCTTCAACTCGGGGTGGTTGCGGATGATCCACAGGACGGCGTTGGGGCGGTCGTGGCGGCGCGAAACCGGGGTGTATTTGGGGCCGCGCTTGGACGAGGACGGCGTGATTGCGACCTTGAGGGGTGCGATTTCGAGGACGTGGGAGGGGTCTTTTTCGCCGGTTGCGATTTCTTCGGCGGTGAGCTGGCCAGCCGTGATCGGATCGCGGCCCTGGATGCCCATGGCGACGTCGCCGTCGGCGATCCCCTTCACTTCGAGGACATGGAGGCCGCAGAATACGGCGACCTGCTCGAACGACAATGCCGTGTTTTCCACCAGCCAAACGGCGGTGGCTTTAGGCATCAACGGTTTGCGTTCGCTCATGGCAGGCTCCGGGCAAAGGTTTGCTTAACGTGGCAGGCGGCTCCTTAGCGCGCAAACCGTAAACAAACGAGAATGTGGGGATATTGTGCCTATAGCCCAAGACTGGATCGGCTGCAACACGCCTGCATTTGAGTTCAGGCGTTGTGCACGGGATTGCCCGCATCGGGCGGACGGTTTACCGAGCACCGGGTGACGCGGTTGCAGGTGTTTGCTGCCCTTCCCTTGCCGGGGAATTGCCGGTAGGTGTTTGGCTGAACTTTCCACGCGATCCACACGAGGACACGAGACATGACGGGCCATCCCAAGGGTTTTTGCTACGAAGATTTTACCGTTGGACAAGTGGCAAGCCGGACAAACCTCGTGACGGAGGACGTGATCAACGCGTTTGCCGAAGTTTCGACCGATAAGAATCCGGTTCATATCGATGCTGAGTATGCCAAGGGCACGATGTTCAAAGAACGAATCGCGCACGGAATGTTGTCGGCAGGTTATATTTCGTCGGTGATCGGGATGCAGATGCCGGGGCCGGGGTGCATTTACGTGACGCAGACGCTGGCCTTTAAAGCGCCGGTCAAGATCGGGGATACGGTGACCACGACGGTGACGACGTTGGAATTGCTGCCCAAACGGCGGGTACGGTTTTCCACAGTGTGTGCGGTTGAGGGCAAGACGGTCGTCGAGGGCGAGGCCGTGATGCTAGTGCCTGGGCGAGTGGTTTAAGACAGATTGGCGCGGAACTGGTGGATGGTCTTGTGCTTTGCTGATGGTTGCTTGGGTCCGGGCCAACGCCTGGATGACGTTTGTTGTGGGGTTCCGGCGTGATCGTGGTGACGGGTGATAATCTCGATGCTGACGTGCACGGGGCGGTGGTTGCTATTGGTAACTTCGACGGCGTGCATCGCGGACATCAGGTGCTTTTAGGTGCGGCGATCACGGCGGCGCGGGCGCGTGGTGTGATGGCGGGGGCTTTGGTGTTCGAGCCGCATCCGCGCGAGTTTTTCGTGCCCGATGAGCCGCACTTCCGCCTGACGCCGCTGGCGGAAAAGCTGCGGGTGTTCGAGGCTCTGGGGCTCGATGCGGTGCGGGTTTTGACGTTTGATGCGGCGCTGGCGGCGATGAGTGCGGATGACTTCATCCAACGCGTTCTGGTCGACGATCTCAAGATTTCCGGTGCGGTTGTGGGGTATGATTTTTTCTTTGGCCACAAGCGATCGGGGACGCCGCAGACGATGGTTGTGGCTGGCCAGCGTTGCGGGTTCAGCGTTGACATCGTGGCGCCGGTCGCTGAACGGGGCGAAGTTTTTTCGTCGACGGCGGTGCGGTTGAAGCTGGCCGAAGGCGATGTCGCGGGGGCGGCTCATGCGCTCGGGCGGTCTTGGCGGGTGACGGGGACCGTGATCGGCGGGGCCAAGCGCGGGACCGGGATGGGGTATCCAACGGCAAACGTGCCGATGCCGAAGGGGACAGCGCTGGCGCATGGCATTTTTGCGGTGCGGGTTTTGATTGAGGAGGGGTGGCATCAGGGGGCGGCGTATCTGGGGACGCGGCCCACGTTCGATGACGGGAAGCCGGTGCTGGAAGTGTTCCTGTTCGATTTCGACGGCGATCTTTATGGCCGCGAGATTGCGGTCGAGTTCGTCGCGTATTTGAGGCCGGACCGAAAGTTCGACAGCATGGAGGCGCTGGTGGCGCAGATGGACCTCGATGTTGCCAAGGCGCGGGTGGTGTTGGGGCGGTGTAACGTGGGATTTCACTTGTGATGGTTGCAACTGTGGCGCGATGGGTCCTCGGGACAAACCCGAGGATGACAAATTTAGGGGGTTGGCAGGTGGAGTGACGTCACGGCGAGGGGTCGGCCCCCATACGCGCTAAGATACGGCTTCACTTTCTTCTCCCCCTGGGGAGAAGATGCCCGCAGGGCAGATGAGGGGTACCTGGGCTTCGGCGCAAAGTCCCCTCACCCCAACCCTCTCCCCAGGGGGAGAGGGGGCCACCCTACTTCTATGTTAGCGCGTATGGGGGCGGCCCCCTCGATCCCGTGTCCTGGAAGTGCGCTGCGGTTGGGTTTGCGTTCGTGGCCCCTGGGTCCCGGCTCTGCGCGTCGCCAAGGGGCGCCGCTTGGCCGGGATGACAACTGGTGAAAGACGATCGGTGCCTTTGCGCTGGCGGAGTTGGCTTGCTAGAAGCGGCGTTTAACGATTTTGAATTTGAAAGAACGTCATGACGAAGAATGCTGACGCGACCAAGGCCGCAGCGACGACGGCGGGAGCTGGTTCGGGCGAGGGCGCGGGCGGGCGCGATTGGGGCGCGACGCTGTTGTTGCCGCAGACCGAGTTTCCGATGCGGGCCGGGTTGCCGGAGCTTGAACCGAAGCTGCTCAAGCGCTGGGGTGAGATCGGGCTTTATGAGCATCTGCGCGTGCAGGGCAAGGGGCGGCCTAAGTTTGTGCTGCACGACGGGCCTCCGTATGCGAACGGCAATATTCACATCGGGCATGCGCTGAACAAGATCCTCAAGGATCTGGTGGTCAAGTCGCAGCAGATGGCGGGGTTGGATTCCAACTATGTGCCGGGATGGGACTGCCACGGGTTGCCGATCGAGTGGAAGATCGAGGAGCAGTATCGCGCCAAGGGCAAGAACAAAGACGACGTGCCGGTGATCGAATTCCGGGCGGAGTGCCGGGCGTTTGCGGCCAAGTGGCTGGATGTGCAGCGCGAGGAGTTCAAGCGGTTGGGCGTGGTCGGGGATTGGGCGCGGCCCTATTCGACGATGACGTTTGCGGCTGAGGCCGTGATCGCGCGCGAGATTTTGAAGTTCGCCGAAAACGGGTTGCTGTATCGCGGGTCGAAGCCGGTGATGTGGTCGGTCGCCGAGCGTACGGCGCTGGCCGAGGCCGAGGTCGAGTATCACGATTACCAGAGCGATATGATCTGGGTGAAGTTTCCGCTTCGAGCACCTCATGTAACCCGACTCGCTAGTGACCGGCCAAACGCAAGCGAAGTTCTCAACCAGATTGCTGATGCGAGCATTGTCATCTGGACAACGACACCTTGGACAATTCCGGGGAACCGGGCGATTTCGTTCTCTTCGAGGGTTTCGTATGGTGTTTACGAGGTTACTGCGGCGCCCGAAGGAAATTGGGCGAAGGTCGGTGAGAAATATATTCTCGCAGACAAGCTCGTCGAGGAAGTAATGAAATCGGCGAAAGTGGAAAGCTATAGTCGGCTTCTCACGATGGAAGCCGACGATCTAGCTGTAAGTTTGTGTTCTCACCCCCTTCGCGGTGTCGGCGGCGGCTATACTTTTGATGTCCCGCTTTTGGATGGCGATCACGTGACCGATGATACCGGTACCGGGTTTGTGCATACGGCGCCGGGGCATGGGACGGATGACTACATCATCTGGACGGCCAAGCAGGTGGAGTTGCGCCGACGGGGGATCGATACGTCGATCCCGTTTACGGTAGGGCCGGATGGGGTTTTGACGAAGGAAGCGCCGGGGTTTGAGGGCAAGCGCGTTCTGAAGGAGAACGGCGACAAGGGCGATGCGAACGATGCGCTGATCAAGGCGCTGAGCGAGGCTGGGGCGTTGATCGCGCGTGGGCGGCTCAAGCATCAGTATCCGCATTCGTGGCGGTCGAAGAAGCCGGTCATTTTCAGGAATACGCCGCAGTGGTTCATTGCGATGGATCGTGGGTTTGAACTTTCCTCTCCCGGGACGGGAGAGGATGTCCGAAGGACAGGTGAGGGACTCGCCAAGAAATCATCGCAGGAAAGCAAATCGAGTCCCTCATCCGCCCCTACCGGGGCACCTTCTCCCGTACCGGGAGAAGAAATGGATGGGGCGGCGTTGAAATCGAATCAGCCAACGTTGCGGGGGTTGGCGTTTGAGGCGATTGGTGAGACGCAGTGGGTTCCTGCTGCCGGGCAGAACCGGATTACGGCGATGATCGAGACAAAGCCCGATTGGGTCGTGTCGCGGCAGCGGGCGTGGGGCGTGCCAATTGCGGTGTTTGTCGCCAAGGCGGATCATACAAGTCCGGCTGGTGCGCACACGGAAGCGGACGTGTTGCGCGACCCACGGGTGAACGCGGCGATTGTGGAGGCGTTTGCGGCAGAGGGTGCGGATGCGTGGTTTGTCGACGGGGCGGCAGCGCGGTTCCTGACGCCGTTCGGGTATGACGTTTCCAAGTGGGAAATGGTGCGCGACGTGCTCGACGTGTGGTTTGATTCAGGCTCCACGCATGCGTTTACGCTGGATGATCCGGTGGCGTTTCCGAGCTTGGCGGGGATCAAGCGGAAGGTGGTCGGTGGGGTCGATCAGGTCATGTACCTCGAAGGCTCTGACCAGCATCGCGGGTGGTTCCAGTCGTCGCTGCTGGAGAGCTGCGGGACGCGGGGGCATGCGCCGTTCGACGTGGTTTTGACGCACGGGTTCGTCCTCGATGAAAAGGGCGAAGAGAAGATGTCGAAGTCGCTCGGCAACGTGCTGTCGCCGCAGGACGTGATCAAAAAGTCGGGCGCGGATATCTTACGTCTTTGGGTCGCGTCGGCCGATACGACGGGCGATATCCGGTTTGGGCCCAAGATCGTGGATGGGGCGAGTGACGCGTATCGCAAACTGCGCAACACGATCCGGTGGATGCTCGGGTCGCTGGCGCATGTGGACCCCACGTTCAAGGTGGCCGTCAAGGATATGCCGGAGTTGGAGCGGCTGATGCTGCACCGGTTGGCGGAGTTGGACGGCGAAATCCGGGCCGCGTATGCGGGGTATGATTATCGCAAGGTCGTTTCCGTCCTCACTCAGTTCATGAACACCGAGTTGTCGGCGTTTTACGTCGATATCCGCAAGGACGCGCTATACTGCGAGCCGTTGTCGAGCGCCAAGCGTAAGACCGCGCTGGTGGTGATCGATCATGTGTTCAGTTGCGTGACGCTGTGGCTGGCGCCGATCTTAGCGTTTACGGCGGAAGAAGCGTGGCTGTCGCGAAATCCCAAGGCGGTGTCGGTGCATCTGGAAGGGTTCCCGGAGATCGGCAAGGACTGGCGCGACGAGGCGCTGGCGGAGAAATGGGTCACGGTTCGAGCGGTGCGCCGGGTTGTGACGGGTGCGTTGGAATTGGAGCGGGCCAACAAGGTGATCGGGTCGAGCCTGGAGGCGGCGCCGGTGCTGTATGTCAGCGATGCGAAGTTGCAGGCGGCGATCAAGGGGCTGGATATGGCCGAGTTGTGCATCACGAGCGGGCTGACCGTGGTGAAGGGGGCAGCGCCTGACGGGGCTTTCGCGCTCGCGGATTTGCCGGGAGCGGGGGTTGTGTTTGAGCGGGCGGCGGGCACCAAGTGCGCGCGGTCGTGGCGGATCACGACGGATGTCGGGGCTGATGCGGCGTTTCCTGAGCTGTCGGCGCGCGATGCGGCGGCGGTCCGCGAGTTCGATGCGGCGCGGGGGGCTTGAGGGGTGTTTTCTTCTCCCGGTACGGGAGAAGGTGCCCCGTAGGGGCGGATGAGGGACTTCAATCTGGCTCGATGGCCTGGTGATGCATTGAGTCCCTCACCTGTCCTTCGGACATCCTCTCCCGTACCGGGAGAGGAAAGTAAGGAACGATTTTCGATGAGCAGCGACGGGTTGCGTGGATGGGTTTGGGGGCGGTTTTCGCGGGTGGCGCTGGTGGTCGCGCTCAGCACCGCCGCGATCGATCAGGCGCATAAGTGGTGGATGATCCTTGGGTATAAGATCATCGAAAAAGGGCGGGTCGTGGTGACGCCGTTTCTGGATCTCGTGTTCGTCAAGAATACCGGCATCAGCTACTCGATGTTCGATATGGAAGGGCCGAGGGGCCAATATGCGCTGGCCGCGTTCGCACTGGTGGCGAGCATCGGGCTGTGGGTTGCGGTGGCGAAGGTTGCCACGAACGTGCTGATGGCGGTCAGCCTTGCATTGATATTGGGCGGGGCGATCGGGAACGGGATCGATCGGGTGACGCTGGGTGGGGTTGCCGATTTCTTTCTGCTGCACGCTTTCGGTTATTCCTGGTACGTGTTCAATATCGCAGATGTTGCCATAGTTGCCGGGGTTGTCGGGCTGCTGTATGAGTCATGGCAATCGAGTCGCAATGATGCCGCAAAGCCTCTGTAGCGCCACGATAAGCGTTGGAATGGACCGCTGATCCGTCACGGTCGGGTTCCATTGCCGGTTCTAGTGACTGCGGCGGTTTTTGCCGCCAGGAGACTTGATATGACCGCTGCTCAGTTGATTGCGATGGCGCGACGTGTGGCATTGGCTGGCGCGGTCGGCATTTGTCTTTCTGCGTGCGGCGCGGGGGATGTGCAGCTCAACGGTAAAGTGTTCGACGCCATCGGTGGACTCGTTGGATCGAGTGGGGCCAATCAGGAAGCGCGGATTGCGCCGCGTGCGGGTCTGGTTGTGCCGCCAGGGTTGGATAACCTGCCGCAGCCGGGTGAGGCGTCGGTGCCGGATGGGGCGCTGGCGGGTATCGCCGACCATGACCGCAAAAAGGTGGTCGACAAGTCGGCGTTGGAAGGCAAGCAGCGCGAGTATTGCAAAGTGCACTACGAGCAAGCCAAGCAACGCGGCGATCAGAGCGCCGACATGGCGAGTGGGCCGCTTGGATCGTGCCGTCCGAGTGCCATGGGCCTTGTGAACACCGTGTCGGGCAAGGAATAGGGCGCAGGGTTGCGTGGCGCTGACCTGCGCTGTCGGCGGTTTATGACCCAACTGGTGTCGAGAGCATCTCTGCAGCGATCGCGGTGCCTCCGGCGCTTGTGTGCCAGGTTAGGGCTCATCTCTTAGCTGCGCCTCGCTTGGCCGGGATGGCCGGGTCGGAGATGACATGAAGCCGATGTCATTTGACAACTGAGGCCGCGCGCACAACATCGCGCCATGGGCTTATCCGCAGGGAATACCTACATGGCGACTACTCGTGGCGGAGTTTCCAACTCGCGCCGAAATCCTCTCGTCCTTTTATCGATGGCGGTCTTGATGCTCGCTTTCACTCATGCCACGCTGATGGCGAAACCCGTTTCTAAAGCTACCGAGTTCAAACTCGCCAACGGAATGCATGTGGTGGTGGTTCCCGACACGCGGGCGCCGGTGGTCACGCACATGGTGTGGTATCGCGTGGGTGCAGCCGATGAGCCGCCGGGCGTGTCGGGCATTGCCCACTTCCTTGAGCATTTGATGTTCAAATCGACCGAAAAGATCCCGATGGGGGAGTTCTCCAAAATCGTGTCGCGGTTGGGTGGACAGGACAATGCGTTCACCGGGCACGATGCGACGGCGTATTTCCAGCGCGTTGCCAAGGACCGGTTGCCAACCGTGATGGCGATGGAAGCTGACCGGATGGTGAACCTCAAGCTCACCGAAAAGGAAGTGCTGACCGAGCGCGACGTGATCTTGGAAGAGCGCCGGTCGCGGGTCGAAAACAGCCCGAGGGCGTTGCTCGACGAACAGATGAATGCAGCGCTTTACCTGTCGCATCCCTACAAGATCCCGGTGATCGGTTGGATGCACGAGATGGCCAAGCTTTCGCCAACGGATGCGCTTGCCTTTTACAAGCGCTTTTATGCACCCAATAATGCAATCCTGGTGGTCTCTGGCGATGTGACGCCCGACGACGTGAAACGAATGGCTGAGGCGACGTATGGCAAGGTGCCAGCCAACGCGAACGTCGGCGCGCCACGGATGCGGCCCATGGATCCGCCGCAGCGTGCGCCGCGCCGGTTGCGCCTGGAAGATCCGCGCGCGGGGAAGACGTCTGTTTCGCGCTATTATCAGGTTCCGAGCTATGTGACGGCAAAGCCAGGTGAAGCCGAAGCGCTTGATCTGTTGATGAAGATCGTTGCGCAGGGCTCGACCAGCCGACTGTATAAGCGTCTGGTCATGAACATGAAAATGACGCCGAGTGCGAGCGGCTATTATTCGGGCGGTGGACTTGACTACGGATCGCTTGCGATCTCGGCCATTCTGGCCGACGGGCAGACGGTTGAATCGGTCGAAGCCGAAATCGATGCGGTAATTGCCGAGGTTAAGGAAAACGGCGTTACCGAAGCTGAACTGGAGCGGGCGAAGAACGGCTTCATTGCCGACTATGTGTATGAGAGCGACAACCAATCGACGCTGGCGCGGCGGTATGGCTGGAACCTCGTCGTCGGGCGGACGCTGACCCAAACTGACAGCTGGCCCGACGATATCGCAAAGGTCACGGTGGCCGATGTCAAGGCTGCAGCCAATGCATTTCTCGACATCAAAAAGTCGGTCACTGGGGTGCTTGCGCCGCCCGCAGAGACCGGTCCGCGCGCCGACGTGCCGGCTGCAGCGCCTGCTGCCAGCAACGCGGTGAGGTAAGTCATGACGGTATCGAATGGGCTTGCCTGGGTGCGCCGTTTCGCACGTTTCGACATCGCGGGATCATTGGTGGTTGCCGCGTTGTTTCTTCTCGTCACTCTCAGTCAACCGGCGCGCGCGATGAAAATTCAGACTGTCAAAAGCCCCGGCGGAATCGAAGCCTGGCTGGTGGAAGAGCACTCGGTGCCGATGCTGGCGTTGAAATTTGCGTTTGCAGGGGGTAATTCGCAGGACCCGGCTGGCAAAGAAGGGCTGGCCAATTTCATCACGGGGATGATGGATGAGGGTGCGGGCGACCTCACGTCCGAGCAGTTCCAGCAGCGCATGGAAGAACTTGCCATGCGGATGAGTTTCGAAGACGGACGAGATGCTCTGTATGGCAACTTTGAAACGCTGACCTTCAACCGAGACAAAGCGGCCGACATGCTCCGGCTGGCACTGACCAAGCCCCGGTTTGAAGCGGACGCCGTGGAACGCGTGCGCGAGCAGTTCCTCGCAGGCCTCGTTTATGCCGCGCGTGATCCAGAGAAGGTCGCGGGCCGGGAATGGTATGCGACGGCGTTTGCAGGTCATCCCTATGCGCGTCCATCGGAAGGGACGACGGAGAGCATGACCGGTGTGACCCGGGATGACCTTGCCGGGTTTGTGCGCAAGAACTTCGCCAAGAGCAATCTCAAGGTTGTCGCAGTGGGTGATATCACGGCTGCGGAGTTTGGCCGGTTGCTGGATACGGTTTTTGGTGACTTGCCAGCTAAAGCCGACCTGGTTGCCGTGCCGACAACGAAGATCGCGGCAGGATCGCAGCGTGTCGTGGAAATGAACGTGCCGCAGTCGGTTGCGGTGTTCGGGATGCCTGCGATGGCGCGCAAAGATCCCGATTTCATGCCAGCGTTCGTGCTGAACCAGATCCTGGGCGGGGGCGGGTTTGCGTCACGGCTGATGGAAGAGGTGCGCGAAAAGCGCGGTCTTGCCTATTCGGTCTTCAGCTACATTCAACCGTTTCAGCATTCCTCGATTTTTGCTGGCGGCGTTGCGACGAAGAACGAATCGATTGCGCAGTCTTTGGATGTGATCAAATCCGAATTCAAAAGGATGGCGGAGAACGGCCCAACAGAGGCGGAACTTGCCAACGCGAAGAGCTATCTGACCGGGTCGTATGCGCTGCGATTTGATACCAATGCGAAGATCGCCGGGCAGTTGTTGGGGTTGTTGCAAGACGATTTCGGCATCGATTACGTCGATAAACGCAATGCTCAAATCGACGCAGTGACGATGGCAGATGTGAAGCGGGTGGCGGCGAAGCTGCTGCAGACGGACGGGTTGATCGTGACGATTGTGGGCAAGCCGATGCATATGCCGAGGGGTTGAAACGAGGCAAGACCGTGGGTGTTGATGGTGTGGAGTTTGTGGCCCCTGGGTCCCGGCTCTGCCCCCGGATCACGTGTCCGGGGTTGGCCGGGATGACAGTTAATTCAGGAGCGCGCCATGAGGTGCGCTCTTTTTGTGTTTAAGCGGCCCGCAGTGCCGTCGGCGTCACTTGGCGACCCGATGGAATGCGATTAGTTGTGACTTCAAGATTTAAATGGAGAATCTATGCCAGCGCGCGTGACACAGCTGTACGATCAATCACTTGCGGGGTGTCTTGCCGGTGCGATCGGCGCTCATGGATTGAGTGCTGAGGCGTTGGCCACGTGGGTTGCCAAGCTGGAGCCGGAGATGGCGCGGCTGAAGGCAGACGTCGCGGAAAAGCGGCTGGAATTGCTTAGCATTGTTCGTGAGACGGCAGATGTCGATGCCGCGGCTGCGGCGTTGGCGGCGTTGTCCGTCAATGCACGGACGGTGGTGTTTTTCGGCACCGGCGGGTCGGGCCTTGGGGGGCAGGTGCTCGCGCAGATGGCTGGGTGGAACATTCCCGGCGCGCAGCCCAAAAACAAGGCGAAGCGGCCACGGACGCGGTTTTACGACAACCTCGACGGGGACACGCTGGACGGGGCGCTTGCCGAACTGGATTTGGCGACGACGCGGTTCGTGGTGACGTCGAAATCCGGCGGGACGGCGGAGACCCTCAGTCAGGCGATTGCGGCGCTGTCGGCGGTCAAGGCGGCAGGGCTGGAGGCGCGCATTCCGCACATGTTTTTGGGCGTGACGGAGCCTGCTGTTAAGGGCCGGGCGAACGGGTTGCGGGATCTGTTCACGTCGCTGGGAATCCCGATGCTCGACCATCCGACCGGAATCGGCGGGCGGTTTTCCTGTCTGACGAATGTGGGGTTGCTACCCGCGCTCGCGCGCGGGTTGGACGCTCATGCCGTGCGGGCGGGTGCGGCGGGCGTTGTCGATGCGCTCATGGCGTCGAAGTCAGCTGCGGATTTTGCGCCCGCGTTGGGGGCGGCAGTGGCCATCGGGCTTGCGAAGGAGCGCGGGATCGGGGTCAACGTGTTCATGCCGTATTGCGACCGGCTGGGGAAGCTGTCGGAGTGGTACGTTCAGTTGTGGGCAGAGAGCCTCGGTAAGGGCGGCGAGGGTACCAGTCCGATTGCCGCGACGGGTCCGCTCGATCAGCACAGTCAGCTGCAGTTGTTCATGGACGGGCCGCGCACGCATTTCCTGACGATCCTGCGGACGACGACGGCGGGGACCGGGCCGATGATCGATCCGGCGATGGCGAGGGTTGCGGGCATCGGGTTCATGGGCGGGAAGCGGATTGGCGATGTGGTCGACGCGCAGGCGCATGCGATGCCAGCGGCACTCGCGCAGGCGGGGCGTCCGGTGCGGACGATCGATATGCCGGTGCTGGACGAAGCCAGCATCGGGGCGGTGCTGATGCATTTCATGATCGAGACGATTTTGGCCGGGCGGGTGCTTGGGCTCGATCCGTTCGACCAGCCAGCGGTCGAGTTGGCCAAGGTGCTGACGAAGGCGCGGTTGGCGAGGTAGGGCAGTGGGCAGTGGTGCTGGCTTCACGCTGCGCCACCCGCTGCGAACTTGCCTCTGCCCTGATTACTTTCTGCGCCGACAAGAGCATCGCTCCGCGATGACGAGGCGGGAAATGATGGCGGCGAAGACGGCGACCTTAGCATGACGTGCTCAGATTTTCGGGGGCTTAGATGGCTGGATTTCCTTATTTTTCATCGGCGTTGACTGTGCTGATGTTGGGTGTCGGGGGCGCCATGCTGACGTTCGCCTATCGCGATCAGCAGGCGTTTCACGCGATCAATGAGCGGGGCCGGGAGGTCGAGGCGGACATTGTGGATGCGTTTGGGAAGTCTCAGAACGCGGGAACACCACCGATCCATCTGGTGAGGCTATCTTGGATCGACAGGCAAGGGCAGGTGCGGACGCATCCGCCTGTGCGCATCAGCGCGAGCTTTTGGCGGACGATTTCGTCGAATGACGTTTGGACGGTGAAGACGACCAAGATCCGGTATCTGGAGGATCAGTCGACCGTACGGCCTGTGATTGTCGGGGACATGGCGGAGCGGGAGTATCAGGACTGGTTTGGGATTCGGGCCGGGTTGGCGTTTTTGCTGGTGGGGCTCGGGGGCGCGGCTTGGGTCGTGCGCGCGATGCGGCGGGCTTGAGGGGGGCTGGATCGGCAGCTTTGGGCCAGGAAACGGATGTCGCAAGACACGAACGATCAGACGGCGTGTGCTTTTCGAACGCGCAACCTGTTTGCCCAGAGCCGAGTTTGCCGCCCCCGACGAGACCGGTTCACCGCCCAAGCGCATAGAACTCAGCATTGGGGCGCATGCTTGTTACGTTGGCAAGGCGATTGGATAGACCAAAGAACGCCGCAATCGCCGCGATATCCCATGCATCCTCTTCGTCAAATCCGTGCGATTTGAGTTTCTCGATGTCGTCATCGCCGACCTTGTAAGCCTCTGCGGAAACCTTCATGGCGAAGTCGATCATCGCCTTCTGGCGATCAGTGATGTCGGCCTTGCGATAGTTCACCGCCACTTGGTCAGCAATCAGAGGGTTCTTTGCCCTGATCCGCAAGATTGCCCCGTGCGCCACGACACAATACTGGCACTGGTTCAAATTGCTGGTGGCGACAACGATCATTTCGCGCTCGGCTTTGGTCAGGTTGCCGGGCTTATCCATCAGAGCGTCGTGATACGCAAAAAAGGCACGAAACTCTTCTGGACGGTGGGCGAGAACGAGGAACACATTCGGCACGAAGCCGGATTTTTCCTGAACTGCGATAATGCGCGAGCGGATATCCTCCGGCATTTCGGAGAGTTCGGGTATAGCAAAGCGGCTAATGGCTGGCTGCTCGTTCATGGTATTACTCCTCATTTCATCTGCGGATTTACGGCTGCAGGCATAAGATATCCAAGGACGACGGCGACCAGAATCAGCGCCGGAACATCTCCCAGGAGATGGCCCCATTCATTCATTCCATCGTGGAAGACTTGGGCTGCCATGATAGCGGCATGGATGAGGCTCGACCAAATCGTGAAGGAGATGAGGCTGTGATGAGTTGCAGGATTCCTTGAGGCAAGGATCAGGAATACTCCTAGCCCGGCTTTCTCACTATGGATGAGGGCATCGGGGCTGCGAATCAGAGAAAGTTGTTGTGCGAGAACGACTTGATCTGAGCCAGCAGGGATCCCCGATGCCGACACACTGTAGACCGGATTC
>Ga0247832_1000889_pt1 | contig 57330 bp, 49 predicted proteins | sample LaCruzMarch2015__10_FD_192407 | JGI IMG/M metagenome (GOLD analysis project Ga0247832, IMG submission 192407) | Freshwater microbial communities from meromictic Lake La Cruz, Castile-La Mancha, Spain - LaCruzMarch2015_4m | ecosystem: Environmental > Aquatic > Freshwater > Lake | place: Spain... | reverse complement strand
AGGAAGTTCTGATGTCCCCGGTTAAAAGCCGAACTGCAACAGCTGTTGTCATCGCGGCAACCACAATTTCTGCGCTGGCAGTAATCCCTGCCGTGTCGGTGAACGCTGCCACGAATCCGGTGGTGACAAATGGAGTTACCGCGACCACCACGATAAATACCGATTGGAGTTCGGGATATTGCGCTGATGTGGCAATTACCACCACCGCAACCACGCCACAAACGTGGAGTACTCCTCTGCCAACCGATATCACGATTAATAGCCTGTGGAATGCCAATAAATCCATCGACGCTGGCGGCAGTGTCGTAATCAAGGGAGCGGCTTGGAACCCGACGGTTAACGCGGGTACTCCAACATCATTCGGCTACTGCGCCACCCGAGCTGCCGCGGTAACACCCACACCGGTTCCTACCGTGACGCCAACGGTGGCACCCACACCGGTTCCTACCGTTGCACCAACGGTGGCACCAACCGTTGCACCAACCGTTGCACCGATAACCGGCACGCCAGGCAAGACCGTGATCGCACCGTATGTGGATATGGGATTGTGGCCAACGGCGAACCTGGTGAACATGTCCGCGGCTACCGGCGTTCAGGCCGTGACCGCCGCATTCGTGGTGCAGGAAGCCGGAAAGGTGTGCTCACCCGCCTGGGGTGGGTATTCCGCTTACACAGTTGGCGGTACCAATGACTTTTACGATGTCATCGGCGACTTCCAGAGACAAGGTGGCCGGGTGATCCCATCATTTGGTGGAGCTTCCGGATCCGAGCTGGCCAATGCCTGCACGAATGAGGCCAGCCTGCTAGCTGCCTATAAGAAGGTGGTCGACCGATTCGGCTCTGACCGTATCGACTTCGATATCGAGGGCGCTGATATTGCCAACGCGGTGTCGAACCAGCGGCGCGCAAAGGTAGTTGCGCAATTGCAAAAGGACTATGCAGCCCAAGGAAAGACTGTTGAGGTCTCCCTAACAGTTCCAGTAATGCCGTACGGCCTCGATAACAATGGCCTGCGCACCGTTAAAGAGTTTGCCGCCGCAGGGGTGAACCTTGCGTCAGTAAACGTAATGGCCATGGACTACGGCACCGAGTGGACCGACATGGGCACGCACGCCATTACCGCGGCCCAGAACACCGCCAGCGCGTTGAAGACGATCCCGAACTACTCGAACCTTTCGAATTCGGCGTTGCTTTCACTTGTTGGGATCACGCCAATGATCGGGCAAAATGACATCGCCAGCGAAATCTTCACCATCGCTGATACGGCTAAGGTCGCTAAGTTCGTAAAGGACAATGGCGTTGGCACGCTCGCCTGGTGGGAGATGACACGCGATACGCCGTGCACCTCCACCAGCCAGGGCCTGTACCTCTGCACGAAAATCAATGAACGGCAGTGGGCATTCGCTAAGGCGTTCATCGCGGGTATGGGTGGGACGGTCCCACCGAATCCGGTACCGACGGCTACACCAACAGCATCTGCGCCCGTAGGTACCTCGGCACTTGCTATCTCCTTGGCGGTTAGCTCCGATTGGGGTACCGGTCGCACCATGGATCTGGTGATCACCAACACCGGTACTAGATCGGTGTCCACTTGGTCAGTAACCATGCCGTGGACAGGTAGCGCCCTTGAGATGTGGAACGCCAAGGGCTCCCTTGCCGGCGGCCGGTTGACCGCGACCAACGCCGACTGGAACGGACAGCTGGCACCCGGTGCATCAGTAACTGTCGGGTTCAATGACGCGGGTACTTTGACCCTGCCCACCACCTGCACCCAAGTGGCCGGCTCCTGCGTGGTCAAGGACCTAGCTCCTAGGCCATAGGAAAGCACAGCAGGTGGGGTGGTGGATTATTCCACCACCCCACCTGCTGGTTGGCCTTTACTTAGGAGCTGGCGAAGAACATGCGCGCCTTGCCACCATAAAGCAGGTAGAGAATTATCAGCGCGATGATGATGTCAATTATCCCGTTGACAATAATTTCGCGGCCCGCGAATAGGTACGAAATTCCTTTAAGTAGATTTATCACCGTAAAGATCGCCACAATGATCCTTGAGACCCGGTTACCGTCGAAGATGCCCTTGGCGACCAGTAGGTAGATGACCCCAATGACAATTGAAACAATCACGCCCCAAATGCCGGCGCCGACCGCATCATTGAGATTGAACAACCCAAGTACCCCAAGGAGCACACCGAGTAATCCGCTGAGGACGATGATGACCCCAACAAGGGTCACTCCAGCTGGCCGAGATACGCCGTTTGCCATGTCTAACCTCTATTCCGTTGTCGAGACTGGGCCCAAATGTTTCGCCCAACCTTTGCACGCCCGCCCCTGCGCACCTAGTTGACGCGCCGCAATCCTTAGCCGGTGCGACTAATTACGATGATCTGATCCCCCGGCCCAAAGGTCACGGACTCATCCTTGGCTGGGTTAAGGCGCAGCCCGGGCGACAGTTTTCCGGCCGCCACCGGCCCATCAACCCCATCAACCCCATCAACCCAATCAACCCAATCAACGCTCTGGTAACCAATGGCTATCACGCCCCAATTTCGCGCCTCCGCGACCACCGCCCCAAAGGTGGTGGCTCCCATGGGCACATACCGCTCGGCTGGGTGCTTGGTGATGCCAGCAGCAGACTGATCAAACGCTGGCTGACGATGAAATCGTCACCTGCTCCATCATTGGCCAATTCAACGTCATTCGGATCGCGCAACTCAGCGACAATATTGCCGTTCTGCACCGAACCAACCGATCGCAGGTGCATGAGACTCAGGAGCACCCGGGCATCTGCTTCGTCCACTCCATACGGCGGATTTTCGCAAAGGATTAAGTAGTGATCAAAAACCCCCGATGCTGCTGATCGTGGAACTCACAGCTGCGGAATCGTGCAGATCGCCATCTATCAGCACCACTAACTCTGAGTTAGTAGTCACATGCGACTCGATCTCATCAATGATCATCGGCGCTAAGGACGACTATCACATGGCCGCGAGTACTGCGATTGGCCTAAACAAGTTCTGAGATGACCGCCGACTGGCCACGCCTTAATTCTTCGAGCCGCCGTTCGATGGCACTGGAAATCAAACCGATGATCACCGGTGAACGTACCGGCATCGAGATAGCAGCCCATCGCGAGCCACACCCCTTCGGGGAAGCTGGTCGGCTCATCGCCTGGCCCGAGTCGCAGGAGCCAGGTAACCGTCGAAACCAGCCGCACTAGCACGGTGGTCACGGCTCCGAGCCAGATCAGGACGACCCAGATACCGCGCGGTCATGCGGCTCCTTGGTCATCTGGCTTGGCTGGGTCGGTGATCACCAGAATCCGTAAAGGTATTGAGCCGGTATTCACTAAATTGTGCTCGACCCCCGGATCGGCAAGCACGGCGTCCCCTGAACCCAACTCCACCGTCACCTTGTCCATCGTGACCTGAGCATTGCCCTCAATTACAAGGTAAATCTCGGCCATCGCCCCATACTCGGGCTCAGATTCGTCATGCGAGTGCGCGCCTTCGGTTGCCCCGACCGGTAGCTCCCAGATTTCTAGGTCCATTTTCCACGGGTGCGCGCCCTCGAAATAACGTTGGACTGAAATATTGCCAACCCCATCGTGCAGATCCTCATAGAAGAAAACACCCTCGCCCGCCCTTATGACCCGCGCCATGATGCCCTCCCGCGTAAACTGAATAAGTGTTTCCGAGCCTATTTAGCCCACTGAGTCTAGGTTCCATCACCCTCAAGAACCGGATATTTTCTTCAGGCCATGACACCGTGATGGCCGAGCGGGGTCGAGTTGGCGATCAATTGATCGCTTATCAAAGCGCTCGCGCGGCCGGCGGGGTCGGTCACATCGTGCTTCAGGTCTCCGGGGTGCACGAGACTGCTGAGTACACGGACAGCGAGTTAATGGCTACCAGCGATGAAGTGATCCCCGGGTACCGCAAAATCGCGGAAGCAATTCATGCACATGACTGCCATGTTTTCGCACAGCTATTTCATGGTGGGCGCGAGGTGATGACCACTCCCGACGGGCTTCTCGCAGTCGCCTGGGCGCCATCGGCCATACCCAATGAGAGATTCCACGTGATGCCGCGGGCGTTGCACATCCCCTTGATCGAGGAAATCGTGCACGGCTTTGGCCTGACCGCGGCGCGAATGGCAACAGCTGGTATCGACGGGGTTGAGATCGTTGCCAGTCATGGATACCTGCCTTCGCAATTCATCAACCCCCGTACCAATATTCGTGATGACATTTACGGCGGCTCGTTCGAGAATCGCATGCGCTTCACGCACGAGGTAGTTGACGCCGTGCGCGCAGCAACCCCCGATGGATTCGTCGTCGGCCTTCGGATCAGCCTGGGCGAGCGAGATCAGGACGGCCTGACGCCGCCTGAGTCAATGCAGGCCTGCCAGTACCTTGCCAATCACGTGGATTACCTCTCGGTGACCGCTGGCAGCAGCGCGACTTATTCGGGCAGCGTGCACATTGTGCCGCCCATGAACTACCCACCCGGCTATCTCGCGGACCTATCCTCGCAACTACGCGCCGCCGTTGATGTACCCGTCTTCCTTACCGGTCGGGTAAACACCCCGGCTGAAGCCGAGCGCATCATCTCCTCCGGCAAGGCAGATGCGGTAGCGATGACCCGTGCGCTCATCTGCGATCCACTACTGCCCAATAAAGCCCATGACGGCGAAACCGAAACTATCCGGCTGTGCATTGGCTGTAATCAGGCCTGTATCGGGCACTTCCACCTAGGCGTACCCATCTCCTGTATTCAATATCCTGAGAGTGGCCGCGAGCGCGAGTTCGGAAATTTACCGATGACCGACAACGTGAAGCGGGTGCTCATTGTCGGTGGCGGACCGGCCGGCCTGAAGGCCGCCGCAGTTGCGGCCGCACGTGGACATGACGTTGAACTCTGGGAAACCGCGGCAACCCTTGGTGGTCAGACCCAGTTAGCGCAACTGCTGCCGGGGCGCGCCGAGTTCGGTGGGATTGTGCCAAATCTTGTCGGCGAGGCAACACGCGCCGGCGCGCGAATTTCAACCAACAAAACCGCGGACTGCAAATCAATTACCGAGTATCAGGCCGATCTTGTGGTGCTCGCAACGGGCGCCTTGCCCTATGCCCCGCTCATCGAAACCCTCGATGCTGAGGTGAACAGCCCGATCTTCGATTCCTGGGAAGTGCTGCGTGGAGCCCAATTACCTGCCGGCGCCATTCTCGTCGCTGACTGGCGCGGTGACTGGATCGGCCTCGGGGTCGCCACCTTGGTCGCCGAGCGTGGGCACCAGGTAACCCTTTGTGTTCAGGGTTGGGCTGCGGGGCATGCCCTGCAGCAATATGTGCGCAAGGAAATGGTGGCGGACGCCATCAGGCACAGGGTCAGTATCCGTAACGATCTGCGGATCCGCGGTCTCTCCGGTGACACGGTCTACTTAGGCCACACGCTGACCGAAGAGGTCGTGGAGATATCCGGGGTCTCGGCAATTGTGCTGGCCACCGGCCACCGCGCTAATGACTCGCTCTTCCATGAACTTGCCGAACGCGGAGCAAACGTGCGGCTAATTGGCGATGCACTCGCACCGCGTACGGCCGAGGAGGCAGTACTTGACGGGCTTCGGGTCGGCGCGCAAGTTTAGCTAGGCGACATTAATCTTTGGTCGCCGCCCAGCCGACTTAATTAGCCGGGCGCGGTCCTTGGCCCAAGATTTGTAGGCGCGGTCGGTGGCCTCGCCAATGATCGACACCATGCGGTCTATCTCCTTCGCGCCAGAGACCAACGGGGGCGAAAGTTGAATAACGGGTTCACCGCGATCATCTAATCGACAGAGCAGTCCCAATTCGTCCATGTGCCCAGATAGCTCATCGCGCAGGAGCCAATTTGCCTCTGCTTCGTCAAACATCTCACGGGTTTCACGATCCTTTACCAACTCGATTGCCCAGAAGAAACCGGCACCGCGGATATCGCCAACTAGTGGGTTGGCGCGCAACTCCTGCAGCCTATTTTCAAAATACCCTTCGAGGGCGCGCACATTTTCGAACACCTGCTCACGGTCGTAAATATCCATGACCTTTAGCGCGATGGCAGTCGAAAGCGGGTGCCCACTGAAAGTTAGTCCGTGCATGTAGGTCACCGCTCCGGTCGCAAAAGGTTCGGCTACCCGGTCATTCATGAGAACGCCACCTAATGGCGCATGGCCCGCCGTCGCCCCTTTGGCAAAAGTAATGAGGTCGGGCCGAGCAGCAAATCGCATCGAGCCAAACCACTCACCGACCCGGCCAAAAGCGCTGATGGTTTCGTCGGCCACCAACAAAATCCCGTACCGATCGCATAACTCGCGCAGCCCAGACCAGTAGCCCGCGGGTGGCGTGAACGCCCCACCGGAGTTCTGCACCGGCTCAGCGATCAGCATCGCGACTTCGTCGGCGCCTTCACGAATAATCGTGCGGTGAATTTCGTCCAGCAACGACTTGGTGAATGCGGCTTCATTCGCGCCATCCGGGTGGCGATATGCATTGGTGTTGCTGACGAAAGATACCGGGATCGGCAGCGGCAAGAATGGCTCCCGACAATCATCGAGCCCGGTGAAACTGAGCGCGCCGAGCGAAGTCCCGTGATACGCAAGGTCGCGGGCAATTGCCTTTCGTCGCTGCGGTTGGCCATTGGCAATATGCCATTGACGAACCAGCTTCCATGCGGCTTCAACCGCTTCGCCGCCACCGCTGGTGAGAAATAGCCTCGTCATCCCCAGTGGCTCGGCTGCTGTGGTTAACCGTTCCGCGAGATGTACTGCGGTGGGGTGGGTCAGCGACCAGTTCGGCGAATACACCATTTCCGAAAGTTGCTGCTGGGCTGCGGCGCCGACTTCAGCCCCATGAGCGTGACCCAGGTTGGTGCAGAAGAGGCCGGATAGCCCATCTAGATAGCGGCGTCCGCTAGCGTCGATGACTTCGCAGCCGTCGCCGCGAACCATCATCGGGATGGGCCGATCAGCGAAGTTACTTAAATCAGTGAAATTCAAGAGCAGGTGCGCCCTTGCTGAATCTTGGTCCGCACTAGCGCCCAGGCGCTGGTTGGCAAACATTTCTCACACCCTTTTATCCTGAACGGTCGTTCAGAATAACCGGAGGATAGCATCCTGAGTGAGCATTCAGCAAGTACCGCCCGGGCGCGTCTATTTTTTCCGCACACCCCCGGTAGGGCCGATTTTCGCGCCGGACGGGGATATCCCGAGCTCCAATACCGCCGATTGCCACCACAGTTCGGTGAATTTGCCGGTTGTCATGCCCGGCTCAGCCAAGGCCAGCTGGATCGCGAGGCCATCCATCAAGGCGGCCAACCTAAGGACCGAGGCTTTCGGATCCCTTGCCGCAAATACCCCGGCGGCCAATCCTTCGTCCACTACTTGGCGCAAAGCACCCCGCCACCGGGTATCCAAGGACTCCCTCGCCGCTCGGGCATCGTCATCGCGAATCGCCCGCACCCACAATTCCAGCCAGAGCCGCCAATCACCCACGGCTGGGCCATATCCGGCGCCGAGTTCAGCTATATGGCGAAGGCGCGGCACCGGGCCAACCACCTCGCTGAGGTTGCGGTCCAATTCCTCATAGAACTCGTCCTCGAGCAAGGTCAGGCTGGCTGCGAAGGCGCCGGCCAGGGAACCGAAGTGATAGAGAATCAAGCCCTGTGAAGTTCCGGCCGCCGCGGCAATGTCGGTGACCCTTGTCCCAGCGAACCCACGCTCACGCACGACGGCGATGGTGGCCCGCAGAATTCGCTCGCGCCGCTCCTCGGGCGCTTTTGCCGCCAAGGCCGTTTTTGCCATCTAACTCCTTTTCCGAACTTGGGTTCGACTATCGGAATTCCAACCGGTGCGGATATTGAACGGTCATTCAGGTTAGGCTGCTGTCGAAACTGCGCACCAGTGTAGGAGAGCCAACCAGATGTCTACTGCCCCCGACCCGAGTGACCCAAAGCACCTTGCTGAGTTAAGTGAGCGCGCGGCGGCTTTCGTCGACGAGGTGTTGATCCCGCACGAAGTTACGGCCGAGTTGGCCGGCGGTCCGTTGCCCGCAGCAACGCAGCGTGAAATAGCGCAGCGGGCGCTCGAGCATGGTCTACATGGTGGGTTGCACTTGCATGAGCATGGTGGCAATAGTTGGACGACCACCGAGTGGTTTCTCGTCGAAGAGCAACTTGGGCGCTCAACTAACGGTGTCTCTTGGTATATCCCGAACGCATACAACGTCTGGAAAGCCGGCACTCCCGAGCAGATCGAACGTTGGCTCAAGCCGGCCCTTCGCGGTGAACTACACGATGCCTATGCGGTAACTGAGGCTGATGCAGGAAGTGACCCATCGGGGATAAAAACAACCGCGGTCCGGTCTGGTGCCGGCAGGTGGTTACTAAATGGCGAGAAGTGGTTCGTGACATTTGGGTCGGTTGCCAAAGTAATAGTTGTGATGGCGCTGGCAGATGACGGTGGTCAGTTGCTGCCTACTTTGTTCGCAGTTCCGGCCGACGCCCCCGGTATTGAGATCATTGCTGACGTACCTTTCACCCACAACTACCCGCATGGGCACCCGACCATGCGATTCACCGACGTTGAACTGGCAGATGCTGACATCCTCGGCGGACTTGGTAACGGCGACGATTTGCAGCGCCTTTGGTTCACCGAGGAAAGACTCGGGATTGCCGCGCGCTGTGTTGGCGCAATGCAGCGACTAATCGAAGAGTCCGTTGATTGGGCCGCACACCGCGAACAAGGCGGTGCCAGGCTCATCGACCATCAAGGGGTGAGTTTTCCGTTGGCCGACAGTGCGGCTGACGCTGCCGCCGGGCGCCTCCTCGGCCTGGCTGTTGCCCGGTTATCTGATGCGGGCGCCGACCCCAAACTGATGCATGGCAAAGCGTCAATGGCGAAACTTTTTTGCTCGGAAGCGGCGGGCCGGTGCGCCGACCGCGCGGTTCAGATCTTCGGGGGTCGCGGGTACATGCGCACCACAGCGGCCGAGCGATTCTGGCGCGAACTTAGGGTCGATCGAATCTGGGAAGGAACCTCGGAGATCCAGCGGCTCGTGGTAGTCCGCTCCCTTGAGCGCCGCGGCGTCAAGTCAATGCTCACCTGAGCGGCTCTACCTTCTACATGGATATTTCACGGCTCATTAACCCGCGCTCTATCGCCGTCGTTGGGGCAACCGAACGCCCGGGCTCCTATGCGCACACCACCTTGCTTAACCTCATTCGAAATGGGTTTGCAGGGACCGTTGTCGGTGTGCACCCAACTCGGCAGGAGGTACTTAGTTTTCGATGTGTACCTAGCCTTGCGGACCTAAGCGAGCCGGTAGATGCGGTGGTGATCGCGACGCCGGCTGACTCGGTGCCGGGGTACCTTTTGCAGTCGCGCGATCTAGGCTGCGGCGGCGCCGTGGTTTTTGCTGCCGGCTTCGCCGAGATCGGAAATGATCGAGCCCAAGTGGAGTTGATCTCGGCGGCCGGTGACCTGCCGGTCATCGGGCCCAACGGCAACGGCTTGGTATCCGTGCCCGCCAGAGCAGCGCTGTGGGGGGATGCCGCCCAACTACCAACTGACGCGGGACCAATTGCCTTAATAACGCAGAGCGGCAATATCGGTGTCGTCTTGCTCGCCCATCGGCAAGGCCTCGGTCTGCACTCCATCTTCTCGGTCGGCAACTCCGCGGTGGTCGACACCGCAATGTTGATAGATTCACTTGCCACCACCGACGGCGTCCGAGTAATAGGTGCCTACCTTGAAGGTGACGGCGACGGGGCCAGACTCGCTCAGGCACTGGCCAAGTGCGCCCAAAATGACGTACGAGTCGTTTGCTTAAAGGCTGGCCGAAGTTCGCGCGGCCAAGCAGCTGGTGCAGCACACACGGCAGCGGTTGCCGGTGATCAAAGAGTTTTCAATGCACTTATTGAAGAGGCCGGTGGGGTCCTTGTTCGAGAGCCGGTTGAACTGATCGAGACAGCACGCGCCTTGGCGATTGGTCGACGTGATGCGCGCGGCGCGGCGGTGGTTACCTGCTCAGGTGGAGATGCCACCCTCGCGGCGGATCTCGCCGATGACGCCGGGGCAATACTTGCCGACTTTGCTGCCCCGACGCTGCAGGCACTTGCCGCCCTGCTGCCCGAAACCGCGACCGCGACTAACCCCCTTGACCACACTAATTTGGTCTGGGCCGACACCGAAGCAGTTGCCGCGATTTGTGAAACTGTGGCCCTGGACCCCGGGGTTGGCCATCTGCTTTATGTGCAGGACCTACCGCCTGGGCTGCCCGCCGGACCACGTGCCGAATGGGATGCCACCCGGGCGGGCGGCATTGCCGGAGGCGTGCGGGCACAGCTTTCGACAATGCTGGTCAGTTCAATGCCCGGGCAGGAACCAGATGATGCAGTAGGTGGACTGGCCTCGGCGATGAAAGCGGTTGCCGCACTCCAACTGCCCGCACCAGATCCTGCTCGACTGCTGCAAATTGTCGACTGCGCCAACCAGGCTCCGGCAACGGTAGGTAATCAGTACCTTGCCGAGCACTCGGCAAAAGCGTTATTAAGCGCCGCCGGAATCACAGTGCCGAACGCCAAAGTTGTTACAAACTCTGCGGCGGCGGCAACAGCAGCCGTCGAAATTGGTTTCCCGGTTGCCGTGAAGCTGAGCGCCCCCGGGCTCCTCCACAAAAGCGACATTGGTGCCCTGGCCCTTGGCTTGACCAATCCGGAAGCCGTTGAACAAGCCAGCGCAAGGATATTGCAGATTACGGCCCTGCCGGCCGATCCCGAATTGTTGGTTGAGGCCATGGTCGACCCCGGTGTCGAAATCTTCGTTGCCGCCCATCGCCTGGGCATCGTGCCCTGCGTTGTCGTCGGGCTAGGTGGTATCTGGGCCGAGATTATGAATGATGTCGCGGTTATCCCGTTACCCACTGACAGCAATCGAATAGTTCAGGAAATCGGCCGACTTCGAGGTGCCGCATTACTTATGGGCGGGCGCGGCCAACAGGGCTATGCAATCCACGAATTGGCCCAACTCGTGGTCAAAACCGCAAACCTTCTCATGGATGGGCACTTGGCGATGATTGAACTCAATCCCGTAATCGTTAATAACTCAACCGCAATAGCGGTCGATGCCGTTATTTGTACCTAATGAATTGGCCCGCCAACTGGACGGTAATTCCCCCATTGCCTATGATTTCAAAATGGCCAACCCGAGAACCCCTGCTCCACTTGATCCGGCTGCCTTAGCTAAGTCACTAGCACCATTTGGCGAAAGCCGAATGCTGCCGCCAGCGGCATACACCTCCGATGAGGTTTTCGCTTGGGAGAGTGCCAACTTCTTTTCCGGCTGGCACTGCATCGGGCGCAGTGCAGACATTGCCGCCGCTGGCATGCAACGAGCCGACAAAGTCGGTGAAACCACCGTGCTGCTTGTCCGCGGCGAGGATCTGGTCTTGCGTGCGTTTGCCAATGTCTGCCGCCACCGCGGCCACGAGATTCTTCCGTGCGGTGGGTCCACTACGGCTCGGGCAATAACTTGCCCCTACCACTCATGGTCTTATCGGCTAGACGGCGATCTTTTCAGCGCAGCCGGCTACCAAGGTGAGTCAAATTTCGATGTATCCGAATTTCCGCTCGCGGCACTTTGTGTGCAGGAGTGGCACGGGTGGATCTTCCTCGATCCATCAGGGACCGCCGGCCCCCTTGAGATGCACCTTGCGGGATTAGAGGAGCGCATCGGCCAATATCAACCTGAACGACTGGTTGTGATGGCCACCCACGAGTACGTCATCGAGGCCAACTGGAAAATCATCATTGAGAACTACCAAGAGTGCTACCACTGCAGTTCGATCCATCCAGAGCTCTGTCGGGTCAGCCCACCGGAAAGCGGCGAGAATTGGGCGCCGACCCTTGGCTCGTGGGTAGGGGGATGGCAAGACCTCCGCGAGCACGCTATGACGATGTCACTCGACGGTCACAGCGATGGAGTGCCGATACCGAACCTGTCAGCGACTGAACTCAGGCGCATTGACTACATCGGGGTTTTCCCGAATCTGCTGGTCAGCCTGCACCCAGATTACATAATGACGCACCGGGCAATTCCCTTGTCACCAGGGCGAACCTGGGTTGAATGCTCCTGGGCGTTCCCCCCGGAGGCAATTGCCTCACCAACATTTGATCCCGCCTACGCGGTTGACTTCTGGGATATCACCAACCGTGAAGACTGGACCGCCTGCGAATCAGTGCAGCGCGGGCTCGAATCTGGGTTTGCCAAGGCCGGGCCGCTATCACCGGCCGAGGACGCCATCTATCAATTTGTCACGATGGTTGCCCGCGGCTACCTCGGACAACCGCTATCACCGTTAAAGGCCGCGGCACCGAACTCTCAAACCGAAAAGGTGGACCATTGATAACTGCCCCGTTCATCCAAGCTGCCAATGAAGTATCAGACCTCGAGGACTGGGGGCCGCTGGCCGAAGCGACCGGCGCCCCGATGCAAACCTCCGGGCACACGATGTGGTCTGGCGAAAACAATTCCGAAGCTGGGATCTGGGAGTGCACAGCAGGCCCGTCCTACTGGAGTTTGGAACAAAACGAATTTGTGCATATTTTATCCGGCAGCATGACAGTGACCCCCGATGAAGGCGAGGCATTTGTAGCCGGCCCGGGAGTTACCTTCTTGGTACCTGTTGGCTGGAAGGGCACTTGGGAGATTCACGAAACCATCCGCAAGCTGTACGTGCTTTTCTAATCAACGGCCGCGGGAAGTGAGCCAGCTGGCACCAAGCGCATTGCATTAGGGCGCAGGTGCACCATGACTTTTTCATCACGGTGATGGCTCCCAGATAATTCGCTCGGCCTACGCACGACCAACTCTTGCCCCGAATCCAGGCGAACTATTACATCTGACATCGCCCCGAGGTACACGGTGCGTTCAACGGTTGCCGCAATGGCGACGGCGTCATCAGCGGTTGAATCTAGGTAAATGCGTTCCGGCCTGATGACCAAGGTTCCCGGGCCCGGTGCCATGGTTGGCCCGCTGGCTTCGAGTGTTACCGACCCTAGGCGAAATACCGTGCGGCCGGGTGCGCCGGCCCCGATCACCTCCACATTGACAACATTCGCGCTCCCGAGGAAGTCCGCGACATAAGCAGTTTCCGGATTTTCGTACACATCTGCCGGTGAACCGATCTGCTCGACCTTGCCGGCCGCCATGACCGCCATCCGATCACTCATGGTGAGTGCTTCCTCTTGATCATGGGTGACGTAAACGAACGTAATACCTACCGACTGCTGCAGGGACTTAAGTTCGACTTGCAAAGTCTTGCGGAGCTTGGCATCCAGCGCACCAAGTGGTTCATCGAGTAACAGCACTCTGGGGCCGAGCACGATAGCGCGGGCTAGTGCCACGCGCTGCTGTTGCCCGCCGGAGAGTTGACCCGGTTTGCGCTTGGCAAACTGGCCCATGCGAACCATTTCAAGGGCCTCGGCCACCTTGCGCTTGACGCCGGCCTTATCTACCTGTTGATAACGCAGCCCGAAAGCCACGTTGTCGGCTACGGATAAGAAAGGGAAGAGGGCATAGTTTTGGAAGACGGTGTTGACGGGGCGCTCGTGCGCTGATGTTCGAACCACATCGACACCGTCTATTCGGATCTCTCCGCTAGTTGGCGTCTCGAAGCCAGCGATCATCCTCAAAGTGGTGGTCTTACCACAACCCGATGGCCCGAGGAGGCTGAAAAACTCACCACCTGCGATATCGAGATCGATACCGCGAACCGCCTCGACCTCGCCGTAGCTTTTGGCTAGCTTTCGCACATTCACGCTGCCATCAGTCAACGAAACTCCCTCATTTGCAGTAGCGCTCGGTGCTAATCTTGCTGGTCGATAGTCCTTTGTGCACCAATACTGCGAATTCTCTTGTCAGAACCTAAGTCATCGGTCAGGGTAGGAAGTACATCCCCGACCGGTCTACCCAAGGAGTTGCCATGGCTGATCGCCCCCGCCCCCCGATCTCCCGGCGGCGCCTGCTCCAAGCCTCCGCCTTGGGGGTGCCCGGCGCCTGGGTTTTGAGTTCGTGCGCACGCGCTCAGCCCCTCGATAGCCCCGCGCCAGCAGCATCGGCCGGCGGCGGCTCGGCCTCCGCGGCGGCTTCGTTGCCACCCTTGACTGAGATCCCAATTGCCTCACCGCAGAATCCGGTGAAATGGCCAATCAACCCGGGCAATGAACCCATTACGTCCGGGCTCGAACCGGAGATGAACGCCACCCTTCGCGTCTACAACTACCCCGACTACGTTTACAAACGCGTGCTTAAGGATTTCCAAGCGGAGTATGCCGATTACAACGTCAAGGTCGAGCTGTCAACATTTAATGACCTGCCCGAGGCCCTGACCAAGATTCGATCGGGCAGCGTCCCATTTGACGTCGGATTCCTGACCTACAACTACATGGGCAAATTGGTTTACGGTGATCTGATTCGACCCCTGAACCATGACTACATCCCGAACATCAGCGATGTATGGGAGGAGTTCCAGAACCCGTTCTATGACCAGGGCTGGCAATACACGGTGCCCTACACGATCTACACCACCGGTATTGGCTGGCGGCACGACCTCATCTCCGAGGACATCGGTGCCCGGGCTAACCCGTATGACGTGTTCTGGGATACCAAGTACGCCGGCGCAATCGCTGTTCTTGACGATGACCGTGAGGTTATTGCCATGACGATTTTGCGCAATGGCGGTACCGACGTAAATAGCGGTGACCCTGCGGTCCTTGGGCAAACACGTGATTCGATGCTGGAGATGCTGTCGGTCAGCCAACCGCGAGTAACAATCACCGGGTACACAGATATTCCCGAGGGCACGATGTCGCTGTCGCAATGCTGGTCTGGTGACATGATCACCGGCCAGTACTACCTACCCGAAGGAGTCGATCCCGGATTGCTGCGCTACTGGAGTCCGCCGACCGGCCAAGGGGTAATCGGCAATGACTTCCTCTGCGTGCTCAAGGGCGGTGAGAACCCGGTCATGGCGCACCACTTCCTCAACTACATGTTGAAGAGTGAAGTAGCGATGAAGAACCTCAGCTTCGTTGGATATCAACCGCCGCTGCGCTCATTGACCCCTGAGGCCATGGTGGCCGACGGATTGCTCCCCGCGAACCTCGCCGGAGCCATCGTCAAACCAGAATGGTTCCAGGTGGGCTACCCGATATTGGAGCTCCCGGTGGCAGTCGAAGGCGAATATCAGGCAATTTGGCAGCAGTTCAAATCGGGGGGCTGACTTGCCCGACCGCACTTCGCGCTTCATCTGGCCGATCCTTGGCCTCCCCGGCATCGTGTGGATCGCGCTGTTCTTCTTGGTACCTCTCTACGTTGTCTTCTGCGTTACCTTCGGCACGGTCGACCCCATCTTCCGGTCGCCCGTACCAGCGTGGAACCCACTGGAGTGGCAGTTCGAGCAGGTGGTGGTGGTTTGGGATCGACTCGTCGGTCCGAACAACTTCTACCTGCCACCGGTGCTGCGCACCCTGCTCTACGTAGTCGTAGCAGTCGTCGCCTGCATGATCATCGCCTTTCCGGTGGCCTACTTCACCGCACGCTACGCCGGCCGGCACCGCGCACTGATTCTCGCCCTATTGGTGGCGCCATTTTGGATCTCGTACATGATGCGGATGCTGGCATGGATTAATCTGCTGCAGCCCGACGGACTCGTCAATTCCATTATTACGCTCGGGGGCATAATTCCGCTGGAAGTCAATTGGCTGAGCGGCAACCCGTTCACCGTCGTTATGGGCTTGATCTATGGCTATGTGCCCTACATGCTCCTGCCGCTATTTGCGGCCCTTGACCGCATCAGCCCAAGTCTCATCGAAGCCGGCCGCGATCTTGGCGCCAGTGGGTTTGAGCTCTTCCGCCGCGTGATCCTCCCGATGAGCGTGCCCGGCATTGTCGCTGGCACTTTGCTCATCGCACTGCCCATGATGGGCGATTACTTCACCAGTGACATGCTGTCTAAGTCACCGAATACCTCGATGATCGGCAATCTGATCAACCTATCTATCGCTACACCGGGCCAGTCCGGGCAGGCCGGCGCCCTGCTTATCTTGGTACTTCTAGTGCTGCTGGCCCCGATGATTTGGTACACCCGCAGTAACGCGAAGGCCGAGGTGCGCTCATGACGGTGTCACCAGCCCCGGCCGAGGCACTGCTCTCAGAGGCGCAGGAGCCTGGTCGCGATCGCGCGCCTCGAGGAATGTCTGGTGCGCGGGCACATGGGCTGGCCGCCATCACCGCGGTTTACCTGCTTTGGTCGCTCGTACCAGTCGCGGTTGTTGTGCTCTTCTCGTTCAATGCCGGCCGATCGAGGAGTACCTGGCAAGGGTTTTCACTGCGCTGGTACACCTGGGATCCCGATGGCTCGGTAATCAATGATGAGTCAATTCGAAATGCACTGACGCACACTGTGCTGCTTGCGGTAATCGCCACTGCTATCACCGTCCCGTTGGGCGTGCTCTTCGCCTTGGCGCTGGATCGATGGCGCGGACGATTGCCAGCCGGAGCCAACTTCTTGGCTCTCATAACTTTCGTGATCCCCGAGATCGCCCTAGCGATCGGGCTGCTGTTCATGGTGACCTACCTCGCAACACCCTTCGGCCTAGGCACCACCGCCCAGATCATCGGGCTGGTTACCTTCCAATTGGCTTATCCCATCGTCATTTGTCGGGCCCGACTCTTGACGATTAGCGCGCACTATGAGGAAGCGGCACGTGACCTAGGAGCAACGGCACTCGGGGCCGTCCGAAGAGTGATTTTGCCAATGCTGTTTCCTGCGATCCTCGTAAGCGCCATTTTGGTGTTCGCCGATGTACTCGACAACTTCGTCCTAGTTCGCTACCTATCCTCAGATGCCAGTACCGAGACCACCTCCATGCGGATTTATCAGGTTGCGCGCGCCGCACCAACTCCCGCGCTGAATGCAATGGCGACAATAATTCTGGTGGTCTCGACGCTAGTCATAGTGGTAGGTTGGTTGCTGTATCGCAGATGGTCCAAGCGCCAAGGTGAATCCACCGATCTCAGTTCCTTCGCCGGCAATCTGTAAGCCTTGAAACACCTCGTAGCGACAAGGAGAAATGGTGAACACGCTGCCCGCACGGGCTCAGGTTGTAATAGTCGGTGGCGGTGTCATTGGTTGTTCCATCGCCTACCACCTCACCAAACTTGGCGTAAAAGATGTGCTGCTCATCGAGAAGGATCAACTGACCGCCGGCACCACCTGGCATGCTGCCGGCCTGATCACCAGCGCCGGGTACCACGATGACACCTCACTTTGGATGGCACGCTACTCCCGTGATCTTTATGCACGACTCGAGGAGGAGACGGGCCACTCAACTGGATTTCGCCCGGTCGGCCACCTCTCGGTCGCTACCAACCCGGCTCGCTTCGAAACCTTGCTCCGCGAGCGCGACTTCCAGGTCGGCTATGGCGTCCCCAATGAAATCATTTCACCGCGCGAAGTAAGTGAGCTCTTTCCGCTCGCCAGGGTTGATGACCTAATCGGCGCTTCATATGTCGTAGACGAGGGCCGCGCCGACCCGGTTGGGGTGGCAACGTCCATGGCTAAAGGCGCGCGGTTAGGCGGGGCCACCATCCTTGAGGGGATTTCGGTTACCGGATTCACGCGCACCGGGCGCCGGATTACCGGTGTCACGACCGATGCTGGCAATGTCGAGGCCGAAACCGTCGTCCTGTGCGCTGGGCTGTGGACCAGGCAACTGGCCCGCAAGGCCGGCGTTGATGTGCCGCTGCAGGCTGCGGAGCATTACTACCTACTTACCGAGCCGATGGTCGGGGTGCATCGAGACCTGCCCATTATCGAAGACCTGGAGTGCTACGGGTATTTCCGCGAAGAGGGCGATGGCATGCTGGTCGGGCTCTTCGAGCCGGTCGCTGCCCCTTGGTACCCGAAAGAGGCACCGGAGGATTTCGCCTTCGGCACGATCGCCCCGGATTGGGATCGGATGACTCCGCACCTGGAGAAAGCCATGGCCCGCATCCCTAGCCTCTCCGAAGCCGGGATTCGAACCTTGTTTTGCGGCCCAGAGAGTTTCACCGCCGACGTATTGCCGTTGCTCGGCCCGGCCCCCGAAGTCGATGGGCTATTTGTGGCCGCCGGCTTGAATTCGGTAGGTATTTTGCTCGGCGGTGGAATCGGAAATGCCATGGCAAGTTGGATCGTTGACGGCTTGTGCCCGGTTGATATTGCGGCATTTAGTATCGAGCGCGCATTACCATTTGAAAACTCCCTGCGCTTTCGCACGGAACGCACCGTGGAGCAACTAGGAGTCCTCTTCGGCGATGGCTCCTTCCCGACCTTCCACCAGCACACCGCACGCGGGATCCGCAGATCACCACTTCATGAAACATGGGAGCGAGCCGGAGCCTACTTCGGGGTATCAGCCGGCTGGGAGTTCCCCGAGTGGTTTTCGCCAACCGGCGAGAACCCGGCGGTGCCATGGACCTGGGAGCGCGGCCACTGGACCCCGTGGATCGCCACTGAGCACAAAACCGTTCGCGAGAACGTTGGCGTGATGGATATGACCGTGATGTCTAAATTCCTCGTCCAGGGGCCAAACGCCGCTGATATTTTGGATCGACTCAGCGCCAATGATGTTGCTGGTGCCGTTGGCCGGGTGGTGTATACCCAATGGTGCAATGACCGTGGTGGCATTCAAGCCGATCTAACCGTGACCCGGCTCGCTGCCGAAAAGTTCATGGTGGTCGTTTCCGACGTTACGCATCGGCGCGTTGAGCGAATGCTGCTCGATGAAATCCGCGATGGCGAGTTCGCCACGGTCACTGATGTCACCGCCGGATTCGTGATCCTTACGGTACAAGGGCCTAAGTCACGTGAGCTACTTCAGCGTGTAAGTCCAGATGATCTTTCCAATGCTGCCTTTCCGTACCTAACCGGCCGCGAAATTGAGATCGGTTATTCACGGGTTCTGGTTTTGCGGGTCACCTATGTTGGCGAACTGGGTTTTGAGCTCTACATACCCACAGATCAAGCGGTATCGGTGTGGCAAACCCTCGAAGACGCCGGGGGGGATCTAGGGCTGCGACCAGTGGGACTCGGTGCACTGCATAGTCTGCGTCTTGAAAAGGGCTACCGCGACTACGGGATAGATATCGATAACACCGATACCCCGATCACGGCTGGCTTGGCCTTCGCGGTGGCCTGGGATAAACCAACCGAGTTCCGCGGCAAGGCCGCTCTCGAAAAAATGCGCACCGATCGCACCAGCAGATTGGTGTGTTTGCTGCTGGACTCCCCCGAGCCGGTGCTGCATGGCAGCGAGCCAGTACTAAAAGACGGAAAGTGGGTTGGTTACCTGCAGGTTGGCGGCTTCGGACACACCCTTGGCGCGTCGGTTGGCCTTGCCACCATCGACAATGCAGACGGGGTCACCGCCGATTGGCTGGCCGAAGACGGGTTCGAGGTGGTGGTCGCCGGCCAGAAGTACTCGGCCCGCCTGCAGCTGCGTCCCTTCTACGATCCAGATCGCAGCCGAGTACTCGGTTAGGCCACCCGCTGAGTTATCAACTAAGCCTTTCCCCCACCCAAGTCTTTAAGTACCTCCCTGCTGGCTAACCGGCCGGGCGCGCCGATCACACAACCGCCCGGGTGGGTGCCAGAACCACACTGGTAGTACCCGCGGATGGGCGTGCGGTAGTCGCTGTAACCAGGCGCCGGCCGGAAGAAATACATCTGATGCGGGAAGAACTCACCGGCGTAGATATTTCCCTCCGACAGACCGGTCTTCGCTTCGATAATGTCTGGTGAGACTACCTCGCGCTGAAGTACCAGGTCGTTGAAGTTCGGGAAGAAACCCTGGAGTGTCGCCTGCACGCGGTCGGCCATGTTCTCCCGCTCCGCCTCCCAGGTGCTGCCTTTGAGTTCATACGGGGTGTACATCACAAAGCACGACAGCACATGCTTTCCGGGAGGTGCCATGTCAGGATCCACGAAGGATTGAATACACGCATCTATGTACGGGTGCTCGGAGTACCAACCGTACTTGGCAGCGTCATAGGCCCGCTCCATATATTCAACAGTCGGAGCCAGATTCATGAACCCGAGATACTGATCGGTGCGGCCACTTAGTGCCGGGTACTCCGGGACGCCGTCGAGGGCGAAGTTCACCTTTGATGCCACGCCCTGGAAGCGGAACCGCTGAATGGTCTCCACCAGATCGGACGGCAGTTCGCGTGGGTCGGCAATCTCGAGGAAGGTGCGCCGCGGATCTAGGGAGCTCACCACGACCGGTGCCCGAAATTCAGTGCCGTCGCGCAGGGCCACACCCTTCACCTCACCCTTTTCGGTGATGAGGTGATCAACATGCGAGTCCAGCCTGATCTCGGCGCCATAGGCCGTAGCCGCCCGGGCCAGCACCTGGGTGAAGCCGCCGTTGCCGCCCTTGTGGAAGGACCAGGATCCACCGACACCGTCGTGCTCCCCCATTGACAGGTACAGCCAGTTCATGCCGCTGCCCGGTGACATTGGGCCCAATTTGATTCCCACACAAGCCGCCGAGCAGATGGTGGCTTTGATGATGTCGGACTCCAGATAGTCATCACAAAAGTCCGCGATACTCCCCGTCAGCAGGCGCACCGTGTCGTGGATGACCTTCTTGTCGCCGGTGCCTAAATGCTTTAGTAACCACGCCATCTTTTCGGTATCGGCCGGATCATTGCTGAACAGATTAGGAGGAATCGAGTCAAACAGCGGTCTGATGAATTGGCGTACGCGTGCGGTGTCATGCTCAAATCGCTCCATGCCATCAACATCGGCTTTTGAGTGTCGCGCTATTTCCCGGCGATTAAGACCCGCATCGGGTCCAAGCAAGAAGTAGTCACCGTTTTCCATTGGCGCGAAATGCGAGCGCATCAGCAGGGGCATGAATCCGTAACTCACTAGATCAAGTTCCTGAATGATCTCAGGACGCAGCAGACTCAGCGCGTAGGAAAAAGTTGTGAACTGGAAGCCTGGGCGCAACTCCTCGGTGATTGCTGCACCACCTACCAGGTGGCGCTGCTCGAGTACCAACACCTTCTTTCCGGCCTTGGCAAGGTAGGCCGCATTGGTCAGCCCATTGTGGCCACCGCCGATGACGATCGCGTCGTAGCTAAAGATGTCCGACATGTCAGGCGGTCTTCCTCTCGGGGTTGTAAAAAGGCAATGTGGTTACCGTGGCCCGCACGTTTATGTATTCGTGGTTCACCGTTTGCTCAAGGTAGATGTCGGTACCCGGCTCGGCGTACTTCGGCTTGACTCGGGCGATGCCGATATGACGCTGAAGAATTGGTGAGTACATGAAACTGGTGGCGTAGCCAATGCGTTTGCCATTGGCGTTGTAGAGCATTGACTCCCAAGCTACTGGCAGCTCATCGGGCACCGCAAGGTGCCCGCGTGACTCGAAGAGCTCATAGAAATCACTCCAGGCCACGGTGATGCCTATTGTTCGCCACCGGGAGGAACCATCTGCGCGCTCACGCAAGATCGCGTCGCGGCCAATGAACGGTCGACTGTCATCTTCGATACCCTTCAGAAGCCAGCCGAGGCCTAACTCATCGGGTGTGAAGCGCTCCTCTGCGGTCCAGGCGTAACGACTGGAGTTGAATTCAACCCCAATAAGCGGCAAGCCCGCCTCAATGCGGGTCATACCAAGTGCCTCATCGCCATACGGACGAATTCCATGCGGGTGCCCAGCTTCGAGAATCCCATCCAGAACTCGCAGTGCATCAGCGGCGGGAATCATCACCTCATAGCCAAGGTCACCACTGAACCCGGTCCGGCTGATAATCACCGGGGTATTAGCAATTTTCGTCTCGGTGAATCCGAAGTAGCGAAGGCCCAAGATGTCTGGGGTCAGAACTTCGAGGATGTCACGCGACCTTGGCCCTTGGAGTGCCAGTGACGCGTAATCTTCAGTCGCGTCGACTATCTCGACGTCGTACCGGCTACTTAGTTTCCTCAAGAAGCCAAAGTTGGGCTCCGCCGCAGTGAGCATGAATTCATCGGCCGAGAAACGAAACAGCACGCCGTCTTCCATGATGAAGCCGGCGTCATCGCACCAGATCGTGTACTGAGCACGCCCAGGTTTTAGGGTGCGGACATCGCGCGCAAAAACAAAGGAGCACAAGAGTTCAGCATCGCGTCCACGAATCCAGTATTTGTGAAGCGGCGACGTGTCGAAGAAGCCAGCCGCATTGCGAACTCCGAAGTACTCATGCTTACTCGATAGGTCATATCGAACGGCCGACAGGTAGCCGGACCAATTGCCCCACATCTGGCATTGGCTCAACTCCGCCAAGCGCGGGTGGAAGGGTGTCGTGCGGATCATCGCTCTCCTTGACTTGGCCGATGGCTCACCCTAGGGGCTTATTGGACATTTGCGCAATAGCGTCTAACGTATCCACATGGCCCGGATGACCCCTGATGACCGGCGTGCGGCAATCATCGCCGCCACCTTGGCGGTTATGCAGCGCCAGGGCATCGCCGCAACCACTGTCCGCGATGTGGCGGCGGAACTTGATGCCTCTAGCGGCCTGATCCACCATTACATGACTTCAATGGACGAACTCATCGCCGAAGCCTTCGAGCGGGCGGCCGGGGCTGACCTGCTCGCAACCCGTGCCTTGGTGGAACAGGGCCAAGGCCCCCTGGAACAACTGCGATTCTTCTTCGACTCCTATTCCCGCGCCGGCGACGATTTCGGGATGCAGTTGTGGCTAGATGCTTGGGCCGAAGCCGCTAGGCGACCCGAACTTAGACAAACCTCACAACGATTAAACCAAGCATGGCAACAACTCATCCGCAGCATCATCGAAGACGGGGTGCGCATCGGGGTGATGAACTGCACCGATCCGGTGGCGGCCGCTTGGCGCATCTTGTCGCTATTAGATGGACTCCACTTGCAGGAGGTCGCGCATGGCGACTCGGTTACCAGTCAACAAGTCACCAAGTGGTCACGCCATGGTGCCGAGATCGAACTTGGCCTAGCGGAAGGCACCTTGGCGAGTCACCCGACTGCCCCTGGTGGGCTCACATAACGCCCTAGGTGGTTGATGCCGCAAAGATGCTGCCGATCGCGGTATCCAAAGATGAGTTGAACTCCGCATCACTTTGCTGCGCCGACAGACCTTCGGTAAGAGCGCGCGAGAAACTCGCAGTCATGCCGTGATTGCGAGCCAAGCGCGCATTGGCATCGGCACGCGAGTAGCCACCTGAAAGTGCCACCACACGGAGCACCCGTGGGTGCTCGATTAAGTCAAGGTAGAAGTCATCCTGCTCGGGCAACGTCAGTTTCAGCATGATGTGTTGATCGGCACTGAGTTGATCAAGTTCGGCCAAAATCGCCGGCTTGAGCAAATCCTCGGCCGCCGCCTTCTGTGCACTATTTATGTCCACCTCGGGCTCAATGATCGGCACCAGGCCGGCACCAATAATCTGCCGACCCACCTCGAACTGCTGGCCCACGACCGCGTCGACGCCGGTCGGATTCGCCAACTTGATAACCGAACGCATCTTGGTGCCAAACATGCCATGGGAGTTCGCCCGCGCCAACAAGTCGGCCAGGTCGGGCATCGGCTTCATCACCTGAGCGCCATCGACCTCATCGGCCAAGCCCTTATCGACTTTCAGGAACGGCACGATGCGCTTTTGATCCCACAAATACTCGGCTGTTCCGATTCCGTCGATCCGACGATCCATGGTCATCTCGAATAAAATCGCCCCAAGGATGCGATCACCGGTGAAAGCCGGGCTAGTGATGATGCGGGCCCGCATCTGATGAATTACGTCGAACATCTCGCCTTCACCGCTATATGCAGTTTCTGCAACGCCGTAAAGCATCAAGGCTTTTGCGGTACTGCCGCCGCTTTGATCAAGTGCCGCGATGAAGCCATCGGCGTTCTTCATCTTGTCGAACTGTTCGATGTTCGCGCTGCCCATGCTGTTCACGATGCATCCCCTCGTCGCAGGTGGTCGCCCGCAATTTAGTGCCGGGCCCTAACCCATTGTGGCCCATGGCCTTAACCCATGCGTCGGCCGGTGGCCGGCCACTGCCTTGCCATTTAAGCCTTTTTCACTTAACCTGCGGACCGGGCTTAAAGGAGACATCATGTGCACGAATTTCAAGGTACCAACGGCCGAGGACGGCACAGTAGTAGTGGGCCGCAGCCTCGATTTCCCGCTTTTTATGAGTTTTTCCCTGTGCGCCACCCCGCGTGGCATCCCCAGGGTGGCCCTCGGCCCGGCCGGCGTCCCAACCAAGACTTGGACCACGCGCCACGGAGTGGTCGGCCTCGCGGTGACGGGCATCGATGCCGCGATCATGGACGGAATGAACACCGCCGGCCTCTCCGCCCACCTGCTTTATATGGTAGGTGGATTTTTCGTTGCGCCGGAAGCCCGCGGTGACGGCACCGATGTCAGCCAGCTCGAACTGGCCTCTTATCTGCTCTCGACATGCGCGACCATCGAAGAGGTGCGCAAAGCGGTGGCCGAAATAAACATCTGGGGCTGGGATGCCGGCCTGCCTTTCACCCCGCCGGTCCACGTACTCGTGCACGACCGCGAAGACTCTGCGGCCATCGAGTTTCGGCCCGACGGTGTCGTGGTTGTCGATAACCCGACAGGTGTCGGAACCAACTCCCCTTACCTCGAGTGGCACCTGCTGAACTTGAATAACTACACCGGATTCTCAGCCGAAAATCGCCCGGGGCAACATGTTCGCACGGGTGACGGTATGAACATCAAGAGTCTGGGAGTCGGCTCCGGGCTCCATGGGCTGCCAGGCGACTACACCAGCGCTTCCCGGTTCGTGCGTGCCATCGCCCTGACCACCTTGGCCGAGACGCCAACAGACAGCCGCGATGCTGAAATGCTGGCCCTGCACGTACTCAATACCTTTGACGTGCCGCCGGGAATCATCAAAGAGCCTGGACCCGACCACTCCCTCGTAAATGAAATATCCTACGCCCACACGATCGCCAATCTGACTGATCTACGCTACGCCTATCGCGCCCTAGATGACCCGACGGTGTATGTGGTCGATCTAAATGAGACTGACTTCACCGGTGATACCTCACGGTTTCACGCATTCGCGGACCGCGGTGAGTTCATGACCATCAGCATTTAAGGCGAAGTGCTAGTGCCTTCACCGCTTAGTCGGCGAAATTTTCTAGGTGCCACCACGCTAGTTGCAACCGCGATCGCTACCGGCAACAAATCTGCAATCGCAAGTCTACCTCGGGCAAAGCTGCCAAACCCGACCGCAACACTAGTAACGCGGTGGGACACCGATCGATGGTCACAGGGGGTGTACTCGGCGCTGCCCGTTGGTGCAACCGCAAGTATTAGGAGCACGCTAGCGCGAGCCCTCATTAGCAATCGACTGGTTTTTGCCGGTGAATACACCGACCCCGATTACCCCGCAACCGTCCAGGGGGCCCTGCGATCAGGCCAGCGCGCATCGCGCACCTTGATCGCTAACGGTTCCGGGCCACAGGTCATCGTCATCGGAGCTGGCATGGCCGGGGTGTCCGCAGGTCACGACCTCACCATGAATGGTGCCGAGGTGGTGGTGTTAGAGGCTCGGAATCGAGTCGGAGGTCGAGTCCATACCGATTCGACGTGGGGAGTGCCTGTGGAGATGGGTGCCGCTTGGGTGCACGCACTTAAGACCAACCCGCTAGTGCCACTAGCGCAGCAGGCTCAACTTAAATTGATCCCGAGCGACTACGACAATGAAAGTTTCCGTGACACCAAGACCGGGCGGCCATCACCCAGTGCTGAGCGCTCGTCGAACCAACTATTTAGACTCTTGAGCCAGCTTGAAAATTCGTGGCCGAATCCGAGCACTTCAGTGGCCTCGTGGTTACGCCAGCATGGATTACCAATGAATCGGTTTACCACTTGGGCTGTGGAGACTGGCATCGTGCAGGAGTATGGCCTCGATGCAACGCGATTAGGTGCTCGAGCCCCCACCGAAGGCGGTGATTATCTCGGCGGTGACGCATTTGTCTCAGGCGGCTACCAGCGCATCCCGGAATTATTAGCCGAAGGCCTCGATGTGCGACTCAACTCGCCAGTTGCAAATGTCGACGCATCGCAATCGAATGGCGTTCATGTCACACTCGAGTCAGGTGCCGTTCTAACCGCCGATGCGGTGGTAGTCGCGGTGCCAGTTTCACTACTGCAAGCCCAATCTCCAAGTATTACTGGATTATCCAAGGCCATCCAGGCGGCCATTGGTGGCATTGCAACCGGAGATCTTGAGAAAGTTATCTTGCGATATGACAAACAGTGGTGGGGCCAGGAGACAGTGTTCGGAATAGTGGGTGGTGGGGTGCCCGGGCAGTCTTCAAATTTGGAACCAGGTTCGGCACTGCGTTGGACGGAGTTCTATAACTTAACTGACGTCGTCGGCGCACCGGCGTTAGTTGGTTTCTCTGGTGGCAGCGCCGCACGCCAGCGCCCGAAATCGGACTCCGCGTGCGTCGACGAGGCCTTGGCGATGCTGCAGGCAGCATTTCGATAGGTGCTGGGCCGGCCAACTACTTCATGTCGGCAACTCTGATTAAGCCCTTGAGAACTCCAACATAGCCAACACCGTTTGGTGCCAGGTACAAAGACGCGTAGGAATTATTGAATTTGCCACCTGTCCCCGCTAGCTTGCTATAAACCACCTCGCCGGTGCGGTAATCCAGCGCCGTCCAGTACCAGCGATCAATTTTGCCAGGCCCTTTCGGCTTGGTGTACGTGTAAATCAAGCCAGTCGCGGCCGAGAACTTTGGAACCACGCTCGGGGCACTTTCTTCAGAGTTGGTCCAGACCTTCTTGCAGGTGCCATCAGCTTGGACATCGACCCTCGCAAAGCCGGGGGTGCTGGTCTTGCCTTTTGCCACGGATTGGACGTTCAAGTTACCGTAATTGTTCTCAACGATTAGCGAAGTACCGATTGAGATGAGTGAATTCTCGGTAATGCTCGCGTTCTTCTCGAAAACGGGCGCTGAGCAGACTTCGCGAGATGCGGCATTAACTGCTGTGTTATACACGACAACGTTCATTGGATTGGCGTTGTCTGTAATTGCTACCCGACCACCGGACATCACCGTCGGACTGGTACCGGAACCTGCACTCTTTGCGCCAGGCTTCTGCACGCCATCATTTTCATACACAATGCGCCAACTCGATGTTGGCAAGCCAGCGACCGCATCAAAGCGATACATCGCAATGTTGCTCACAATGTAGACGCCCCCAGTCTCATCCATCGAGAATGACTGCGTAATTCCCTCACCTGAAAGCCTTGTGGTCTGGCTCTTTCCGGTTTGCGGGTTCAGGGCACCGACAAGCCCTTGGGTTGTGACGAACCAGATATTGCCGTTGAAGTCTGGCAATGCAGACAAAATCGAATCTCCACTTGCCGCGAATGTGGGTTGACCTGCAGTAATCGATGTCGCAAGGTCGATATCGCTGATTGGCTTGAATGAATACTTAGAGCCGGTTCGTGCCAATTCGAAGGTGATGATGTGCCGGTCGGCTGTCGCCACGACTGCCCGGTCCTGATTGTCGAGATAGAAGTAACCCCCCGACAATTCGGTGTAGTCCCGATTCGACAATGCGCCACCCGCGGTGGGGCGATTGGTTAGGTTGTATCGAGTTAAGACCTTCAACGAATCTGGATCTAGGAGGCTCAAGTAGGCAGGAGTCTGCGGAGTCAAGCAAATTGCAATTAGCTGGCCTGCTGAATTGAAAGTGATACTCGCGCACTCACCGCCAGCAACCTGCGAAGTGACCTTGGTGTTCTTCCCCAACGGTCCGGCCCACTGATAAGAATCCGACATGTAGGTGTCGTTATGGATATTCGACTTTCCCACCGGTGCCATGTACGGGTTCGTCGGTACCACCGGCATGGAAACCGGGTTCGCTTTCGCCGCGCTGCCAATGAACTTGGTGGCGCTGCTATACCCGGGGCCTTCGGGTATCGGCTCAGCATTGGCCATAGCACCGGTTGATAAGACCAGTCCAGCGGTAAGGGCGACAGCGGTGCCGGCAAGAAGGCTTGAGTTCATTGGCGTATTCGATCCTGAGACTTGCCATCTGTCAAGTCGGCCGCGCGCGATGCTCACCACCACTATCATCGCGTAATGCGCCTAATGACCCGTTACATTGCAGCCCTTGCCGCCGCCACTTTGCTAGTCGGCGTAACCGCGATACCCGCCTCCGCCGCAACCGGAGTTATCACCGCGAGCTGGGGTAAGGGCTCACCAAACTTTACCGACCCGTGGACGATGCCGGCCATCATGTATACGTCAGTAAATGATGTGTACGCATCCTCCACAACCGGCGTAAATGTCACGCTCAGCGCAAGTGGAGGATGCACCGTTTCGCAAAAGCAATTGACCGTGACCTCTGTTGCCACCCCTTGCGTCTTGGTGATGAATTCGCCAGCGGGCAACGGGCTCGACGCAGCTACCGCGACTTTCACCATCCCGACCATCCCGGTTGGCCAATCCGCCAAGTTCGGAAGGGTGTGGAATAAGACTCCGCAAACGGTCACCGAAGGCAAGACATACGTGATGGGCGCCCCGAAACTTAAGACCAATAAAGGCAAGTTGGTGACATTTAAGATCGCAACGGGATCTAATCTGTGCACCGTTGTCAAAGATTCAAGCAAGGGCTGGCTGCTGAAAGTCGGCAAGAAGACAGGCAAATGCAGTGTCACTGCCACGTCAGCCGCAGTCCCGCCGAACTTCGCCGCGCTCAATACCGCCTCGTACTGGACGGTCGTAAAGCCCTCTTAATGAGCCCCCGCAAATAGACTTGATCAGTGATCGAGCATCCAACCGCTAGTGCCCAGCAATTACAGGATTTTGTCGCCGCTGGATTCTCCCGCGGTGTGATACCAAGCTTGGCGCATTATCGAACCCCTGAGCAAAGCGCCGCATGGCGTGCGGTCGCGACCTCGTTTTTTGACCGAGCTCCTGGTCGCAGCGCTTTTGATGACGTCTACACCGAAATCGCCGAGAACTGCCCGGGAACTCCAGTGCACGTAATCGCACTCGGCTGCGGTGATGGCTCCAAAGAGGAAGCCCTTGTCCGCAATTTGTGCCTAGCCGGTCTCGACGTGGCGATCACCCTTGCGGATGTCTCGCCCTCATTACTTCAGTTAGCCGGCGCACGTCAAGAGGCGATAGAAAATGTGCGAGTCCTTAATTCGATCGCCTGCGATGTCACCACGGTCGGCGGCTCACTCGCCGATCTAATCGAGTACCTGCCCGGGCGGCGAGTCATCACCATGTTCGGTGTGCTGCCTGGGCTGACCACGATGTCTGCATTCGAGTCCGTGGCATCGCTGATGCGCGATGGTGATCTTTTTGCCTTCAGCGGCAACATGTTGCCCGACGGGGCAGGTGAGATCGAACGCCTATGTGATTTCTACGCGACCGGGTCTGCGCATGACTGGATGGCCCTGGTATTCAGCGGCGCGGGGATTGACACTGAATCCTTGAGTTGGTCAGTTGCGCCGGCCTACACCTCGGAAGTTTTCGCAGTTGCCACCGTAAGCGTGAAAGCCGAAGTGCTGCGAGATTGCGTGGCAACTGTCGGCGATCATGCAATCCAACTCGAGGCTGGCCAGACTATCGACACCTTTAGATCACACAGGCACTCATCCGAGTCACTAACTGATCTCCTCGAAAGCTTAGGCATGAAGTTGATCTGCCTGCAGCTGTCCGACAGTGGCGAGGAAGGCGTGGTGCTTGCCCGCAAGTGATTACGACAGCGCCTGCATCGTTCTGAGGACCGCGCGAACCTTCGGCACCTCATGGGTGCGATAAAGATTCGTACGCCCGAGGGCCGCGAGTACCGCAAAGAAGGTTTCGATATCGCGATATTGCTCCTCGAAATACTCATACCCGGCCAGCAGAGCATTGCAAACCGGGTAGCCCAACCCACGGAGCCTAAAGCTTGTGAGCAGCGTCAGTACTTGATGCTCCAACCGCTCCTGCCCACCACGTGGTGAGCTCAATAATGGATCAATGAAGACTCTGGTCACCCCGGCGGTTTCGGCTGCTTCAATCCGGGTGGCGAAATGCTCAAGCATGCGTTCGGTGAAATCGATCCCGTTACTGAAATCCCTTACCTCGCGAATATTGGTGCCCTGCACGTAGCACATAATTATCGTTGCATCGTAGGAAGCGGCTAGTTGGAATATCTCGGACTCATGCTCTCGGCCCGTCAGGTTGAGCACATTGGCGCCAGCTGCAAGGCAGGCCTTGACTACCGTGGGTGAATAGGTCTCGGCCGAGACAAGAATTCCTTCAGCGCGCAGCCCTTCGATCACCGGCACCAGCACGGCTATTTGGGCGGCCGCGTTAACTGTCGCCGTCTCGGCCATCGTCGCTTCCGCCCCCAGATCAACGATGTCGGCTCCCTCGGCGGCTAGCTTGCGACCTCGGGCAACCGCCGACTTTGTTGTCAACGAAATACTCTCTCGATACCAAGAGTCATGCGAGAGGTTGATGACACCCATAATTGCCGGCTCAGCATCGAAATCAAATGCCCGGCCGCCGATCTCGAACGCGGCTATCGGCGCATGGATCTCAGCGCCAAACTTCCGTTCGATATTTGCCAAAGACGAAAGTGAAAGCATGTTGGAATCCTAGGAGCGCTTACGGGTCAGCGCAATCAAGCCAAGGTAACAAGTGCGACACCGGCTAGAATTACCAGAATCGCCATGTATTGAACCGGCTTCAGCACCTGCTTGAGAATCACCGCCGCCAGGATTGTCGTAATCACAGGCGCCAGTGACGCTAGCACGGAATCAAGTGCCACCATGCCGATCGTCGTGGAGAACGAATACGACCAAGTTGAGGCTGCGTCCAAAAAGCCAATGGCAAGGAGCACCAGCATGATGCGCTTCGAGACCCCACCCAATGAACGAGTGAATATCGCGGCAATCGCCAAAGGAATGACGATCGTGGCCTCCATCACCGCCGAGGTTTCAAGCGCACTACTCTCACTCCCTAAGCCAAGGGTGACGAAGATCAACCCATACGAAACGGTTGCAACGGCGGCAAGGACAAGTGGCATTGCCCCCGTTTGGCTGCCGCGTAATTCTGGAGCGCTAACAAAAATGACTCCCCCGATACATGCGGCGATACCAAGTAGTTGGCCCGGGTTTGGGTAAATCCCTTGCACCACGTCAAAGGCAATCGGTACCAGGACCGATAGCGAGGTAATGCCCGAGATCACCCCCATTCGCCCCTTGGACAATGCGGTGTAAAAAGCGAGGTTGCCGATCAGTGCACATACCCCGCTGACCGCACCCCACGCGACTTCCGGTCCTGACAGGGACCATGAGTGCTGCCCGGTAAGGACCAAGGCGTAAATCAAGCCGGCGAACAGTGCGCCAAAGCCGGTGACCGCATATACCGATAACCGGCGTGTGGTCAAACCGCCAAGAAAGCTCGCAGAGCCACCCGTAAGGCTAGACAGCAACGCGAAGAGGCTGGCCACGGCTTTACGATATTGCCATTCCTCGGCCGGCCAGGGACTTTCCCGCACTTTCTGCAATGTCGCAGGCGTACCCGTAGGGCTGGCTAGGCTACGAAGACGCGATGCCGCGCCCAGACGACGTTTTCCGCGGGCTTGGCACAACTTGTGGAGGAAACAGATGTCCGAGATTGTTCGTGGGGTTATCGCCAAGGCAAAAGGTGCGCCTGTCTTGATCGAGGACATTGTGATTCCCGATCCGGGGCCCGGCGAGGTAAAGGTGAAAATCGCCGCATGCGGGGTGTGCCACACCGACTTGCATTACCGTGAAGGTGCAATCAACGATCAATTCCCCTACCTACTCGGGCACGAGGCTGCTGGCTTTGTTGATGAAGTTGGCGAGGGCGTTTTTGAGGTACAGCCCGGTGATTACGTCATCTTGAACTGGCGCGCAGTGTGTGGCGATTGTCGCGCTTGCCGGCGCGGCCGGCCGTGGTACTGCTTCAACACCCACAACGCCGACGCCAAAATGACACTAGTTGATGGCACCGAATTGAGCCCAGCACTTGGTATCGGAGCCTTTGCAGACAAGACGCTCGTAGCGGCCGGCCAATGCACCAAAGTGGACCGCAGAGCCCCGGCCCAGGTTGCGGGGCTCCTCGGCTGCGGTGTGATGGCTGGGCTCGGCGCAGCAATTAACACGGGTAATGTCAGCCGCGGCGACACCGTCGCGGTGATCGGCTGCGGTGGCGTCGGCGACGCCGCCATCGCCGGGGCCAGATTGGCGGGGGCCCGAACGATCATTGCCGTCGACATAGATGATCGCAAGCTTGAACTAGCCCGGGAATTCGGGGCAACTCACACCGTTAATTCCCGCAACCGTGACGCCGTGGAAGGTATCCAAGAATTCACTAGCGGCTTCGGTGCAGATGTCGTGATCGACGCGGTAGGGCGCCCCGAAACCTACGAGGCTGCCTTTTACGGTCGAGACCTCGCCGGCACCGTCGTACTTGTTGGTGTTCCTGATCCGACGATGAGGCTGGATCTCCCGCTCATTGATGTCTTCGGGCGTGGCGGTTCACTCAAGTCGAGTTGGTACGGCGACTGCCTCCCATCGCGGGACTTCCCGATGTTGATTGATCTTTATCTCCAAGGTCGACTGCCTTTGGACCGATTTGTCTCTGAGGAAATTGCCCTCGATCAAGTTGAGGCGGCTTTCGAGAAGATGCACCGCGGTGAAGTGCTCCGTTCAGTAGTCGTACTCTGATGTCGCCGCGTGTTGATGTGCTTGTCACGAGCGGCACGTTCTCGCTCGATGGTGGTACCTGGGAAGTGGATAACAATGTCTACCTGATCGGCGACGACTCCGAGGTATTGGTAATCGACCCTGCTCATGATCACCAAGCCATTCTTGAGGCGATCGGTGACCGTAAGGTCGCTGGGATCATCTGCACGCACGGCCACGATGATCACATTGGCCAAGCCGTAGCTATCGCAGATCTGACGGGGGCATCGATCCGGTTACACCCAGGCGACCTGATGCTGTGGAAGGTGGTCCACCCAGGAGTCGTACCCACCGAACTAAGTGACGGCGATATTCTCAAGGTTGCTGGGATTTCAGTGAAAGTACTTCACACTCCGGGCCATTCCCCAGGCGGAGTTTGCCTGCACATCCCAGAAATCGATGTTCTGATTTCCGGTGACACCCTCTTCCAGGGCGGACCTGGCGCGACCGGGAGATCATTTAGTGACTTCCCCACGATCCTTGACTCCATCCGCGAGAAGATTCTGACCCTTCCGAGCGGCACCAAGGTGCTACCCGGGCACGGTGGTGAAACTACTGTCGGAGATGAGTCGGCCGATTATCAAGATTGGGTCGACCGAGGTCACTGACCGCGAAATCTTGAACTAGCGCGAACCGCCCCGGAGCCTGGCCTACCTCCAGTTGCATACCTGCCAAATGGTTTATCCGGCGTACATTACGCGCTTTAGGGAAGGTCTATATTCCATACTCTTCTTGTAGGTGTTTCAGTGTCGAAGGTCGAGAGCGGGTCGAACTGCGCTCGTTCGCCCTGAGCCAGCATGATCGTGCGGCACTGCTGCCCGGGGCGGAAGCGCCGGCGCGCCAGCCCTGGCATCGGCGAGCAACTGCAGTGGCCGGCCTGCAGCTCCACTAGTCGGCACATTGGGGTAGCATTTCGGCATGGCCCTATACACCTGCCCAAAGTGCAATATGTCCGTCAACACCACCTGTGGCGCATGCAGCGCTGAGTTAGTCGATGCGACGCTCACCAAAGACGACGGCTCAACCGTTTCGATTTCACAGTGCCCAAATGGGCACGGGAAAATCAAGTCGCCCCTTTGCTGCGGCGCTGATATGAGTTGCTCGGTTTAGCTTTCAAGCTCAGCCAAGCGCCCCGCTAGGTGCTGCTCCACTACCGATTACTCGGTGCAATTGGGTTAAGTCATGCCCCTGCCGGTCCAATATGGAGTAAAAATAGGGTCCGTGCCGCCAAAAAGGAGTAGGCCATCTCTATCCTGCAGGAAGTAGCCGTTGGCGAGCCCGACCCAATAGGCGGGCGGCAGGTCAATGGCTCGACTCTCAAACTCGTGGGCAGCAAGGTGCTGCGCGCTTTTATCACCTTGGCATTTGTGGTCATGTTCAACTTCTTCCTCTTTCGAATGCTGCCCGGTGACCCGATCGGACTCTACGCCCGTGGGCGCAACCAGGACCCGGAGCAACTAGTTGAGCTGCGAAGGGCGCTGAATAAACCCCTGCTGGAGCAGTTCATCACCTACCTTCGTAACCCGTTCGATTCAACAATCGACTCGACTCGCTTCTCCCGACCGGTATGGGAGATGATCGGCGAGCGAGTTTGGCCCACCCTCTTGCTCCTCGGTACCGCCATCTTGTTGGCGTCACTCATCGGCATCTGGATCGGCATCCGTGCCGGCTGGAAACCTGGTGGCAGGTTTGATCGAATGTCGACCGGCACCACCTTGATCTTGTACTCCATGCCGGAGTTTTGGTTGGGCATGATGCTCCTTATCGTCTTCTCGGTTGGCGCATTTGGTATCCCCGGGATGTTTCCGGTTGGCGGGATCTCAAGTCCCGGCGTCGACACTTCTGGCCCAATGGGCTGGTTGAATGTGCTGTGGCATCTGGTGCTGCCCTGCACGACCTTGGTACTCATCTACCTAGCCGACTACGCCCTTGTTATGAGGGCATCACTAATCGACGAACGTAAGCAGGAGTACTTGACCCTCGCCCGTGCCAAGGGCTTAAGAGACACCATGGTGCGCAAGCGTCATGCAGTGCCGAATGCCTTACTGCCGACCGTCACCTTGATTTTCTTGTCATTAGGTTTCGTAGTTACAGGCGCGATCACCGTTGAGACTGTTTTCTCGTGGCCCGGGCTCGGTCTATTAACCTACGAGGCACTTCGTGGGCCGGATATACCGCTTTTGCAGGCGATCTTCTTGATGTTCTCCATCGCCGTTATCGTCGCCAACCTCATCGCGGAACTGCTCTATGTGGTATTCGATCCACGGGTGCGCTCATGAATGTCTCTGCGCAGCGCCGGCGTCTGGCAATGACCCGATTCGCAAATTCATTCCGCAAGGATCGAAGTGGAATGACCGGAGTGGTGATCCTCGCAATCTTTATCGCCACCGCTATCTTGGCGCCGATTCTCATCCCGGACGCGGCCCTTGACGTAACCAAGGCCGACGGTGGAAGGTTCGAAGGACCATCATTTAGTTACCCACTCGGCACCGATGAATCCGGGCGTTCCATCTTGTTGCTTCTTGCCTGGGGCACCCGCATCTCGCTTACCGTCGGCATCGCCGCCACGATAATCTCCATGGTGCTTGGCACCGCCTTCGGCATCGCTGCCGGTCACTTTCGCGGCGCCGGCAGTCATGCCCTCGTCGGCGTGACCGATTGGTTCCTCGTCATTCCCTTTCTTCCCCTAGCGATTGTGCTAGCGACCGTATTGGGCCCGAGCACCACAAATCTCATCATCGTCATCGGCATCACCTCGTGGGCCGGCACGGCGCGCCTTATCCGAGCGCAAACCCTCTCCATCGAAGGGCGTCCGTACCTGGAACGTTCTAAAGCGCTGGGTGCCGGCAACTGGTACCAGATGTCGCGCCACGTGCTCCCTAATGTCTTTCCGTTGGTGCTTGCCAACACGACTTTGACCGTTGCAATCGTTATCTTGTCCGAGACCACGCTGTCCTTCCTTGGATTAGGTGACCCACAAGCGCCATCTTGGGGCGCATTACTTGACCGGGCTTTCTCCTCCGGTGCCGTGAGCCGCGGTGCCTGGTGGTACGTACTGCCGCCGGGTATTTGCGTTGTCTTGGTCGTCCTCGCGTTCACCCTTGTCGGCCGCGCCATGGAGCGCATCGTGGACCCCCGGCGGGCTTCATGACATTGCTGCAGTTTCGCGACCTAAGCGTTGACTACACCTCAAATGACGGCATGGTGCCTGCTGTTCGCGGTGTGACGCTCGGCGTCGAAGCTGGCGAGACTCTAGGCATCGCCGGTGAGTCCGGGTGCGGCAAGACCACCTTGGCATCAACCGTGTTGCGGTTGCTGCCCGATACCGCACAAGTTCGCGGCGAAGTCCTCCTTGATGATGTCGATATCTTGACCATGAAGTGGGGACGATTGCGTGCGGTGCGCTGGTCGCAGGCAGCCATCGTCTTTCAAGGCGCCTTGCATGCACTTAATCCGGTTCAGCGAATTGGTGATCAGATCGCGGAGCCGATTCGGCTGCATCAAAGCGTGGCCGAAAAGCAGATCAACTCCAGAGTGGATGAACTGCTGACTCAAGTCGGTCTACCCGCATCTCGGGCAAAGTCATATCCACATCAACTTTCCGGCGGGCAGCGTCAGCGCGTGATGATCGCGATGGCTCTAGCCTGTAAGCCGGCCCTCATCATCGCCGATGAGCCCACTACTGCCCTCGATGTCATGGTGCAGGCCCAGGTACTTGATCTGCTGACCGGACTCGTACGCGATCTCGGTACCGGGCCAGCTGGTGGCATGGGCATGATTCTCATCAGTCATGACCTTGGAGTGCTCGGCACCACCTGTGACCGCATTGCTGTTATGTACGCGGGGCAGGTCATCGAGTCTGGCCCAGCGCTTGAGATCTTCGATAATCCAAAACATCCCTACACCCGCGCACTTGCTGCCGCATTCCCGCGGATCGGTGACCCGGCGGCCAGGTACGCCCCCACCGGGCTGCCCGGTGATCCACCCTTCCCCGGTGATCTGCCAACCGGGTGCGCATTCCATCCGCGGTGCCCTATCGCGGTGCCCGCCTGCAAACTGGGCGCACCAGCACTTGTCGAAGTAGCACCGAGCCGAATGGCCGCCTGTTTCGAGGTTGAGTCATGATCATCTCAGCGCAGGAATTATCAGTTCACTTCAACGGACGGGTGCGCGCGGTTGACGGTGTCGACCTCGACATCCCCGCGGGTGAGATCCTTGCATTGGTGGGTGAGTCCGGCTGCGGTAAGACCACCCTCGCTCGTACCCTGCTCGGCTTAGAGAAGCCAACTTCAGGGACGGTGTCCTTCGAAGGGCAACCACTTTCTTATTCAACGAAAGCGCTCAAGAGGTACCGGTCACAAGTGCAATTGATTTTACAAGACCCGCTGGGTGCACTAAATCCACGACACACTGTCTATGACGCGGTAGCAGAAGGCTTGCGGGTGCAAAAAGTACCCGGCGATGAGACCGAACTCGTCGCACATGCCCTCGCCCGCGCCGGCCTGCGGCCACCGGAGCGCTTCTTCATGCGTTTCCCGCATGAGTTATCCGGTGGGCAGCGCCAACGGGTGGTAATCGCCGGGGCCCTAGCCCTGAACCCCAGGGTCCTGATCGCCGATGAGCCCGTATCGAGTCTTGATGCCTCGGTGCGCGGTGAGATCCTAAATCTCTTACTCGCCCTTCGCGACGATCTTGGGCTAACCGTGCTCGTGGTAACACATGATCTGGGCCTAGCATGGAATATTGCCGACCGCGTCGCGGTGATGTACCTCGGGCGGATCGTGGAAAGTGGGCCGACCGCCGAGGTGCTCACCGATCCGCAGCACCCCTACACCCAAGCGCTGCTCTCGGTCGTCCCCGATATCTCACGAACAGCACCCATCGTGCTGACCGGCGAGGCACCTGATCCGTCCCGCATTCCCAGCGGCTGCCGATTCCATCCGCGGTGCCCGGTGGTCATGGAGCAGTGCAGTAAGACCAGTTTGCCAATCCTCGCGCCATCGGCAAATCACAATGTCGTCTGTCTGCGTGCACCAGCAGGCACCTGATAGCGTCCGACCTCCAGCCCAACGCCGCAGCGCGGCACTCCTGAAAGGAAACCAGTGCAATCATTTCGCGTCGTTGTCATAGGCGGGGGAATTACTGGTACGAGTGTGCTCTACCACTTAGCACTTAAGGGCTGGACCGACATCGCACTCATCGAACGCACCGAACTCACCGCGGGATCCAGTTGGCATGCGGCTGGCGGGTTTCACGCCATCAATAACGACACCGTCGTCGCCGCGCTGCAAAGTTACACAATTTCCATGTACCCAAAGGTGGCCGAAGAGAGCGGCGTTGACATCGGGCTAAAGCTGTCCGGCGGCATTGAACTGGCCAGCACCCCAGAACGAATGCGCTGGCTCAAGGCCGAGGTCGCTTGGCATGAAATGATGGGTCACGAGGGCGTGCGCCTGATGGATGTTGACGAAATCGTTGACCTCGTACCAATAGTCAACCCCGCAGGTTTGACCGGCGGGCTATTTGATCCTGACGAGGGCAACCTCGACCCAAACGGCGCGGTTTATGCCTATGCCGGTGCCGCTCGTAGACGCGGCGCCACGATCATCACTCATAACCGCGTGCTCAGCATGAAGCGCACCCGAGCCGGCTGGGAACTAGAAACCGAACAGGGCCCGATCCTGACCGAACATGTGGTGAACGCTGCCGGCATGTGGGGGCGCAAGGTTGGCAACATGGTTGGCATCAACCACCCAGTCACCCCGATCCTGCATCACTACCTGGTCACCGAAGACGTACCGGAGATCATGGCTATCGATTGGGCAATGCCGGCCGTCACGGATCTTGAAGGCTGGACTTACCTGCAACGTGAGCAAAATGGCGCGGTGCTCGGTGTCTACGAATCAAATCCCGCGCACTGGCATCCCGAGGGTGCGCCCTGGGACTTTGGCGCAAAATTGTTGCCGCCAGATATCGACCGGATTGCCACCGAGTTGGAGATCGGGTTCGCACGCTTCCCGGCCCTTGCCAGCGCGGGCATCAAACGCTGGGTTCATGGCGCATTCGCCATTACCCCGGACGGCAACCCACTTGTTGGTCCGGTGCGCGGTCTGCCCGGGTATTGGGCGGCCGCAGGTGTCATGGCCGGGTATTCGCAAGGCGCCGCGGTCGGCCTAGCGATCGCGAACTGGATCATCGACGGTGACCCTGGTGATGATGTCTATGCCATGGATGTGGCCAGGTTCGGTGATTGGGCCGCATCGGACGACTACCTACTGGCCACTACTTACCAGTTTTATGCTCGACGCTTCTTGACGACCTACCCGCATGAGCAATTACCGGCCGGACGACCGCTGCACACCACACCGGCTTATGCGGACCTCAAGGCTGCAGGTGCCCAGTTCGGTGCCACCTGGGGCCTAGAGGTGCCCCAATTCTTCGGGCCTTTGGACTTCGTGCACGTGCCGTCACTGCAGCGGGACAATGCCTTCCCGCATATCGCACGCGAGGTGGCGGCTGTTCGAAATGACGTCGGCGCATATGAAACCGGCGTTTACTCCCGCTACCAGGTCAGTGGTCCCGGCGCCGCCGCGTGGCTCGACAACCTGCTAGCCGGGCGCATACCCGCAGTCGGTCGCATGGGACTAACGCCGATGCTGCATCCAAAAGGCACCCTGATGGGCGACCTATCAGTTACCCGCCTGGCCGAGGATCGCTTCTGGGTTATCGGCTCCTACTACCTCCAAGAATGGCACCAGCGCTGGTTCACCGAGCACCTCGTCGATGACGTGACGATCGAGAACCTTTCCGATGCCTGGCTCGGTTTCGCGGTATCTGGGCCAAGGTCACGTGAAGTAGTCGCAGCTTTGACCGGCGAAGATATGTCGACTTTCCGATTCATGGACGCTCGACTGATGGACGACACGCTCATCGATGACATGCTCATTGCGCGAATGTCACTTGCCGGTGAACTCGGCTATGAATTGACGGTTCCTGCTGACAAGCAGGCTGAACTTTGGCGCCGGCTGGCTGGGCTCGGTGTCACCCCCATCGGCGACCGAGCAATCGATAGCTTGCGCATTGAAAAGGGCTTCGGTATTTGGTCAGCTGAATTCACCCAGGCATATACCCCCGGGGAGACCGGCTTAGATCGTTTTATCGACTGGGACAAGGGCGACTTCATCGGGCGCGAGGCCGCGTTGGCGGAACGGGCTCGCGGTGCCGCAAGGCATTTGGTGACACTAGATCTCGGTGCCACGGAGTCTGATGCGGTCGGCGACGAACCGGTCTGGCTGGGTGAGCGAGTAGTCGGTATCGTCACGTCTGGCTCCTACGGCCACCATGTCGGCAGCAGCCTGGCCCTCGCCTTGGTCGACACTGAGGTTATCGAAAGCGGTGCCGAGGTCGAAGTCTCGGTAATCGGCGAACGCCAACCTGCCCGGATCCTCACCGAACCCGCCTACGACCCCAGTGGCTCGAGGATGCGCGGCTAGAAGTAGCCGCGGACTAAGTCCCTAATAAAGGGATTCATGATGTCTTGGGTATGGCCGTAGATCGAGCAGTGGCCCATGCCTTCAAAGAGGTGGAACGTTGCTCCGGGCGCAAGTGCCGCAACTTCTTCGCCGTCTTGGGGCACCGCCTGCACGTCCTGGTCAAATGCAATTACGTGCATGGGCACCATGCAGGTCTTCAGCTGCTCACGCTGGTCGAAGAGCACGCACGGCTCCCATTGCGCAATCAGTGAATCCTCCGCGGTGTCAGTCTCGTAGTACTCGAGAAGTTCATCGCGCAGCTTCGGCCAAAGCACCGGATCGCCCAGAACACGGGCCGGGTAGTACATCGCGGCGTAGTGAATGACCGCCATCATGCCGTCAAGGCGGTTGCCCGCACGACGCCATTCGATTTCCGCCATCTGGTAATCCCAAGTCCAGCCCCGACTCACCGCACCGGTGCCCATGCTGATTACGCAGGCGATTAAGTCCGGTCTATCTATCGCGACCTGCTGCACGATGCCGCCACCGAAGGACAACCCGATTATCGCCACCGGTGGCGTGCAGGCCGCTTCGATCAGGTCGATGACATCTGCGGAGAAGTCCTCCACCGTCCATGGCAGCGGTTGCTCTGAGGTGGTCTGGCCAACCCCGCGGCAATCAAAGGTGGTGTTGCGAAATTCACCCGCGAAATACGGCACCTGGTACGCATCCCAGGAACCGATCGTGCCGCCGGCGCCCGAAACCCAAACAATGTCAGGCCCGTCGCCAACCTGCTTGTAGTGAATTCGTGCGGAGCGGCCCTCGACGAACTGCCCCATTGGCTATTCGCGATCCTCGTTGGTCGCGGAGCGCCGCATGCGCAGCAACAGCACCACGAGTATGACGATTACCAGGACAGCTACGAGCAATCCGATTATCAGGCCGCTACTGATCCCGCCAGCTGCAGCCGCTGGCTGGGCTGCGGCACTTGCGTCGCCAGCAGCAGTTGGCGCAGCGCTTGCTCCCGGCTCAGCACTTGCTGCGGCTGATTCCGCGGCCCCTGCAGCCGAGACCGGTGCCACGTCAAAGTAGGACCAAGTACCCCACTGATAGATCAAAGTGCCATTGTCTTTTGGTTGCTTCACCCACCCGGTGAACCGATCATTACGGAAGGCCTCAAGCCCATTTGCGTAGTAGGTGATCATGTAGACCGCATCGTCATACAACATTTGCTCCATGCGCTTCACAATCTCCTGGCGCTTGGCGAAGTCGGTCTCTTGGGACTGCTCGTCGAAGAGCTTGTCGTACTCCGCATTGCAGTAGAAGGAGTCCGACAGGTTCGCGTAAATTGACCCACCATCCTCATAGGATCGATTACCGCAGGTAAAGGTGGAGAGCATGTAGTTGGGATCGGGTTCAACACCCCAGCCCCACTCAAACATGTCGAAGTTACCCTGACCAGCAATCTCGTAGAGAGCATCTTCGGTAACACCCTTGAGTTTCACTTCAACGCCTATGTCCTTGAAGTACGCCTGCACGAACTCCGAAGACTTTTGTGAACTCGAATCTTCGGACTCGGTACGGTAGAGCAGGCGGAAACTCAATCTATTGCCATCCGCGTCAGCGCGGACGCCGTCATCGCCTACCGGAAACCCAGCCGCGTCAAGCAACTGCCCGGCCTTCGCCGGGTCGTATCCGAATGGATTCGCCGGGTCCAGATGCCACTGCGGATAAAGCGGGGGGATTATCGTCGTCCCCGGCAGGCCTTGGCCACCTAGCACTTTGTCGACAATGGCCTGCTTGTCGATTGCCCAACTCAATGCCTGGCGTACCGCCTTGTTCTTGAGCAGCTCATTGCCATCGCCAATCGGCGTGCCATCGGCAAGGGCAGCGCCGGTATTGAATGCGACCTCGCTGAAGCTCGCCGGGGTTGATGAGACGGTGGTAATTTCCGGGATCCCTTGCAGGGATTCGTAGACACCGAGATCCAAGCCGTGGGCTAGGTCGATCTCCCCGGATTTAAGCGCTTGGCCCAATGCATCGGGGTTGTTGAAGACCTTGAAGATAATCTCATCAACCGGGCGCACGCCGCCGTACCAATTCGGATTGGCTTGCAGCCTGGTGAATTGCCCGGGCCGATGCTCGACCATTACATAAGGGCCCGAGCCGACCGTGGGTGACTCCGGAGTGCCGAGGTTCGTGTACTTGCGCACCTCCTTACCATCAATCGACTCCCAGATGTGCTTTGGCAGGATGAAGACAAAAAGGTGGTCCATCACCGGATTCGGCTTGGAGATTTCGATTCGTACTGTTAGCTCATCAACCACTTCAGCGCGCACCATACTGGTGACATATGAGCCAAAATTGGTCTTCTCATACTTGCCATCGATGATGCGATTGAAGGTATAGGCAACATCTTCTGCGGTCACCGGTTCGCCATCGCTCCACTTCATGCCTGGGCGCAGCTTGTAGGTCCAGAACTTCTTGTCTGCAGACTCCTCCCATGATTCGGCGAGGCCGGGGACGATCGAGAAATCATCCGCCGCGTACTGCGTCAGGGTCGGGTACTGGAGTGTGAATAGTTCGTAGGCGAGGGAGGACAGCCCCGTGAAGGGGTTTGCGGAGTCGAGGTCCTCGCCGATACCGATTGTTAGGACTACCGGTTCGTCCGCCGCCGAGGCCGGTGACGCAGCTAGTGGTAAGCCAACTAGGGCGATGACAAGGCCGGCAATAACAAGGCGTATCCGCGACACATTTACTCCAGTTGGCTAGAACTCAAGTCGGCAAGGTAGCCCCCTGTTGTATCAGTCCACTAGGCGCGCCCGCAACCACCTTCTAATATCCAATGAATTGTCTTCCATGGGGGCATACCAACCCCCGCGGAAATAGCGGGATTCCATGCCGCGCTGGACCGCCTCGCAGATGGCCCAATCCTGCAAATTGACCAGATCCCAAAGGTCGCCGGCATCGGCCGGGTTAAAGGTTGACTTCGCGGCCTCATCGGGGGCAAAGAGCAGTTCGCAGACCACGCGGGTGCTATTGGCCGTAAGTGGCACCAGAAGGTAAGAAGCGGCGTGCTCGGCCGACAGGCTCAACATTAGGTTTGGGTAGATCAACTCGCCCTTGTGCTTGACCCGCTCATGCTCGTCAAGATCTGGGAAGGGTGCGCGATCGGTTGTTCCGGTCATCGTGAAAGTCCAAGCACCTTCGCGATGCGGGACACCATTTTCCCACGGGATGTCACTACCACCACCGCCAAAGGCGGGCACGAGCCGGCAGAGTTCAGGATGCACCGGCCCGCAGTGGTAGCACTCGTTGTAATTCTCGGCGATTACTTTCCAATTGGCCTGAACGTCATAGGTAAAGCGCAGGCCCACAACTAGCTCGGCTAACGGATAACGCTTTATCCGCTCGGGGGCTTCACCGAGTTGCACTAGTAGTGGCTCCCTTGGGGTTTCGGCGAGCCAAAGCCAACCGCCCCATTGCGCAACCGCCAGCGGCGTCAAGGAAAAGTCGGCCGGATGGATGCCCTCGGTGTGCGGTGCATGCAGGAGGGAGCCATCGAGGCCGTATGTCCAAGAGTGATACGGGCACCGCAGTGCCTTCAGCTCACAAGGTGATGTGTCAGCCGGCAATAGTTGCGACCCACGATGGCGGCACACATTGGCGTGGGCGTGCAAGTTGCCGTCATTGGTGACAATGATCGACTCACCGTAGTAATCAATCACTGCCGCGCGCCCAACATCCGTCAGACCTAGCTCATCAAGGCGGCCGATGCAGGTCCACTGCCCACGCAGCATTTCGCGCTCGCGCGAAAAGGTCTCCGGGTCCACGTAATACTCACGCGGGAGGGCGGCTTCCATGGGTCAAGTATGCCCGCTAGGCCCGCGGAAAGGACCGCTGCCACCGGGGTTCTGCTACTAGCTCGGATCCATCGTGCACGGTGATAGCCACCGCGACCTCGTAGGTATCCCCGGTCGTCACAATGTCCATCACGGATCGTACGGTCGCTGTCACCTCCGAAAAGCGCAGGGTGAACTCCACGTCGGAATGAGCACGCTGCTCGAAGGTCCGGGTGTCAACACTTACCCACCCGTCATAACGCTCACTTGCCGAACCAAATGGGGTTTCGTAATCCGATCGGGAGCCCACCACGCACCGCGTGCGGTGGCTCACGACATCTTGCTCGATGCGCCAGGTGACACCCGCATGATCCTCACTTGACGAGGGGGCCCCCGGTTGAAACTCGGGCACCGGAAGGCTCGGGTCGCAGTCATAGATTGGCAGGGTGAGAGTGGCCGCGCGAAGGGTTAAGGTCCCGGGGCCAGCCGGCGCAACCACATTGGGCCAATCGGCTCCGGCCACACTTACCCGAAGGGTGCGACCGGTCTGCCACTGCCACGCGGTTGCCTCAAGTTCCACATCTACTACCCCGCTTGGGCCAATCAGGAGTGTGCCGCGGGTTACCAGAGTCGATGTGCCATCGGGTGCGACATCACACAGGCGGACCGCCAGGATCGGATGCGGGCAGGTGGCGGTGACATCGGCACGCAGGTGTGCGTTACCTGCGATCTCTAGTGGCGTGGTAATCGGGATATCCCAGGTAAGTGACGCAGCGTCATCGAAGCGCTGATCATCGGGCTGGCCATAAGGCAGGTGGCCCGCGCAGGAAATCCAAGCGGCGATTCCGACATCTGGGCGGACCACATAAGTTGGCTGGTCGGATAATGGGATTGCGAGTTCACTTGAGCGAGCAGACGGCCAATTATCAGAGCGCCACTGCCCCGGCACCGTATCGAGAACCGGATCAGGTGCATGCGAAAAACGGCAGTACCAAGTATGCGGTAGCTGCCAGGTAGTCGAGCCTTCGCGCAAGTGCTCGTCGAAGAACGCCGCGATCTCGACGACGTGATCGATCCGCGGGCCCGGAGCACTTGAGGTGGGCGCAGCATGCGCCCACGGGCCAGCCAGCAGTCGGGTAGGTGCACCGATGGCAGCAACAGTACGAAAGGACGTATTGCGGTAGCCGTCAGCCCAGCCCGCGATGATCATCGTTGGAATGTCAATGCGGTCATAATCTGGGCGGACAGAACCGTGTCGCCAATAAGCATCATCGCCTGGGTGCGAGAGCCAGGTAAAAAGCCACGGCTCATTTGATTCAATCCGGTACACCCACTCCTCGCGCCAGGACTCGCCCCAGATCTCGGGCACCGGCGGCAGCAGATTCATCGGAGCCATGTAGTGGCAGTAGTCGACAATGTCTAGCCACTTGCGCGCACCGCCCATCTGGTGCACATCGTCGGTGAATCGATCATCGGTTGCGTAGATAGGCACGATGGCCTTCAGGTGCGCCGGCCGTTCGCAAGCCAACTGGAAGGAATTGAAGCCACCATAGGAAGTGCCGAACATTCCAATATTGCCGGTGCACCAAGGCTGCGTGGCCAACCAAGTGATTACCTCGGCTAAATCGCTTTGCTCCGCGATCGGGTATTCATCGGTGGCAAATCCGCCGCTACTGCCAGTGCCCCTTACGTCGACCCGCGCCACGGCATAACCAAATTCGCTGGCGAAGCGCTCGTATTCAGGGCGCCAGCCTGAAGTCATGTCGTCCTTGCGATATGGCAGAGCTTCAAGAATGCAAGGTGCGGGCTGTTTCGCAGGTAAGAAAAGAGTGACCGATAGACAAACACCATCACGCATAGTGACGTAATCGCGAATCAAGGCCGACCTCCTAAGTACGTTGCGAGTTCACAATCAGCTCGGCTTTGACGATCCAACTTCCTAACGTGAAGTCTCATGCCGGCACTGAGACTAGCGAAGTTGGTGACTTTCGCCAGCATCACCATGTCGTTAAGTTGGCCGATTTGCGGCGCGGCAATGGCGGTTGAACGTGACGACCCGGCGCCCATGCGGACCGCATTGCATATTCCGTGGGCCGTCGGGGGTCTTCGCACCGAAGCCAACGGCAGCACCGCGGAGCATCCCGGCGAATGGCCATCGCCCCCAGTTCAAGCGGTCCGCCTCTGGGACACCCGTACTGCCTGGCTCAACCTTGAGCCGGCGCAAGATCAGTGGGACTTTGCACAACTTGACGCGCACCTGGCCAAGGCCCGAGCGAATGGGGTTGACCATGTCACTTTGGTCTTATGGGGTACCCCGCGGTGGTCAGCTCAAGACACCGCACTGACCGATGCGCCTTGGCTCGGACCCGGCTCGGCTGCGCCCCCGAGCGATTTGACCGACTGGGTTGACTATGTTCACACCGTTGCTGATCGTTATCGAGGACAGATCGATGCCTACCAGATCGGTAACGAGCCGAACCTTGAGATGTTTTGGCGAGGTACAAACGCCGAACTTATCCAGCTGGTGGTGAGCGCCGCGGAATGTATAAAGGCAACTGATCCGCTAGCTACTGTTGTCGGCCCACCATTTCTATTCACCCAGAGCAAACAGTTGCGTCGAGCTATTCCACTTTGGCACGAACTCGCGGTGAGCACCACTGCCATTGATGCTTGGAGCTTGCACTGGTATCCGGCACCAGGGGCCGCGGCTAGTGACCTAGCAAGGGTTATTGCAGGTGCGCCCAAACCGATTTGGCTAACCGAAGTCGGGCTGCCGGACCATGGACAGTCGGCAAAACAGCAGGTTCGTGATCTCTTAGCAACAAAAACCGCCGCCCATCGAGCCGGGGTCACCTACCTAGCTTGGTACGCATGGACTGACCTTGGCCCAAGGGGCCTCATTGACTTGCTGAGCCCACGGAACCTGCGCGCTGTCCTAGGTTAGACCTTTTCCGGCTGCAGGATAATTCTGTTTGACATAACCGTCCCATCCACGGACCTGAAGTAGATATACATCTTTCGGGCAATCTTTCGGCGCCAGGTGAAATTGCCCGAGGAGTCAACAACGACTAACACGGAGCCCTCGAAGTACTCGGTTTGCCCCGGGAACCTCACCCACGCCTTCACAATGGAACCTTCGGTAAATCCGACAGTGGAGCCCTTAACCAGCAGGTCACCCCCCACTCGCTCACCCTCGATTACGATAGCGCGTTGGGCGACACCCTCACTGCTTACCGCCGCCGTAGCCTTTAAGCCCGCTTGTCCCGTATCTGGAATTGCGACAATGGACCCGCTGCCTACACCAACCACGGTTACGTTGACGACCAATTGGCCGGCCGAGTTGGTACGGCCATTCGTGATGGTATTGCCACCGACGAAGCGCGCGGTGCCGGTCGCCGAGACCCGAACTTCTTGATCGAAGATCGGCTTATCGTTGGCATCGAGCACGGTGATTGTCAGTGGACTAGTTGCATCAGCGCCCAAGAGCAAAGCGTTGGGTGTAATCGTTATTTTCGCGGGCACACTCGCCGCTGCAGTCGGTGGGCCAGATATGCGAACCGGACTGTAGCTAAGGCGAGCAGTCCCCGACAAGATGCCGGCGCAGTCAGCACCCCGCAGGGTTTGGCAGATCGAACCTAGTGCACCGAAGTATCCGGATCCTGAGGTCAAGTCTTTGGGGCTGCTGACGTCGCCGTACCAAACCAGGGAGAAGTTGTCGGCACCCCTTGAGAACTGGCACACAACTAGTTCAGTTTGCGGTGAAGCGCATTTCTGCAACTGCGCACCGATGAGCCAATCGTAGGTGGCACGCCAAGCCTGCTGTTCCTCAACGGCGCTCGGGGTTAGCTGAATGCCGAATACGCCGTCGGGCGCCTTGGTCCATGCGTACCAGAACGTTGACCCAAAGCCATATCGCACCGAATCAATGTAGGTTCGCGAAATGAGGGCCATTGACCTTTCACCCCAAAGATCGACCTTGCCTTCACCGAGGCCAGCCAGACCATAATTCACTTCTGAGTCAAAGACCGTAGTAAAGGGTGCTCCCGCAAGTGCCAGCATCGTGCGGAACTGACCAATACCCTTGATGCGATCATCAGCCCCACCCGAGGCGGTCGGGTACGAGTGCACTGAATAGGCATCGGCTGGCCAATTTCGCTTCTTTAGTTCAGCTAGATACTCCGGGAAGAAAGTCCCGAAAGACCCGGTCGCCCGCGAGGTGGTGTTGGCTGCTACCACGAGTGCACTCGGGTTGCACTTACGTATCTCCTCGAATGCGGCAAGGGTGAGATCGGCCATCTGTGCCGGGGTGCCGCCATAGAACGTGGGTAGATTCGCCTCGTTCCATACTTCATACGCGGTGATCGAAGGTCCGTACTTGCACGAGACTTCGCGCACATAACTACGCCAGTCAGCGATGTTCGTCGGGTTGTCGGTGACACCCCCGCCGCCGGCCCAGGCCGGGGTACCGCCAAGCACCATCATCACTTTGGCGTTCAATACTTGCGCCGTCTCGATCTGCTTTTGAAGTTTGCGCCAGACGAAAGTGCCCTTAGTGGGCTCAAGATCACGCCACTTGGTTTCGGTATCCCACAGGCGCACATAGCCAACGGGCACACTCGGGATGGTGGCCGGATCAGTTGGCCCTTCGGTGCCGCTGGCCACATCGCTGAACCAATCGGCCGGTGCGTGGATACCGAATAAATCACGACCCACGGCCGGACTAGTTGGCGCGCTATATGAAGTTAAAATCGTTGGGCTGGCTACTGCAACTTCAGATGCAATTTGCGGAACAGCGACCACGTCATACTGGGCTGCCTCATTCGGGACGGAGTAGCTATTCGAACAGATTGCCTGTACCGGTGATGGCTCGCTCGCGCAGGACGAAATTGTGACTTGAAAGTTTGCGAATACCGCTGGCGACAAACTCAGCCCCCACGATTTGGCATTCAATAAGGTGGCAACCGTCCACGAATCGAAGAAAGTCGGGTACTTCCGCTTCAGGGCATCAAGTTCGACGGCGTTCAGGTCGGGGTTTGAGATGATCCGACTGATGTTGACATTCGCGATCAAGCCGAGGCGCGACATGGATATAACGTTTGAGATCCGATCGTAGCGCCGTAGTGAATCAATTGTTGCGGGCTTCGATCTCGCCTTCTTACTTGTTCCGACGGTGACCACCGAGGTCGTGTATGCCGCGCGCTGAGCCGGCGTCCAGAGGTATGCACCCTGCCCATAAACATAAAGGTCGGGAAGGAGCTTCCCGAGTTTGACCTTGGCCGCTTGATTGGTAGTGCTGGCCCCGAAATCAAGTGACCAAGTGCCACCGCTGAGTTTGCACCCAGCCCCGACCCGCGGCTTCTTAGTGGCAAGTTTGATTAGCATCTGGTTGCGCAGGGTGCACCCGCGCTTGTCCTTGGTCTTAGAAGTCAAGGACGGAAACAGCCCCGGCTTGAAGCCGACACGAAGTGGTGAAACCGCGGGAATCGTCGCCAAGATCGCGGCCGGCGTGCCGGTGGCCGCCGTCGTAGCGCTGGCCACCGCGCGCGTTGTTGAACCTGGTGCACCAGCGGGGGTGGCAGCGGGCGGCGCTGCGGCCTGGGCTGCCGGGGCCAGCGGGGCCGTGAGACAGAGCCCAAGCACTAAAGCGACCAGTTTCTTACGCATGCCCACACCCTAACCCGCCCGATGGCGGCCAAGTGGCTTTGGATCAAAACTAGGGGAACCAGCGAATCGGTGGTGGGCTACCTTCTCGTTATGGCGGCCGCACCGAGTGGCGATGAGTTCCCAATTGGGCATGGCATATCCATGCGGGCGGCAACCAGAGTGTGGGCCTACATCGGACTCAACAGTTTCGGCGGACCCGCCGGTCAAATAGCCGTCATGCACCGAGAGCTTGTCGAGCGACGCCGGTGGTTCAGCGAGCAGCGGTTCCTGCATGCCCTGAACTTCTGCATGATCTTGCCGGGCCCCGAGGCCCAGCAACTGGCCACCTATCTGGGCTGGCTGATGCACGGTACTCGTGGCGGGGTTATCGCCGGCTCACTTTTTGTCATCCCTGGCTTTTTCGCGATGCTCTTCCTCGCCGCCGCCTACGCAATCTTCGGCGACATTGACTGGGTTGCGGGCCTATTGTTCGGCCTGCAGGCCGCGGTGGTCGTGATAGTCCTCGAGGCGGTTATCAGAATCGGGAAGCGGACCCTTCGCACGCGCGCCCTTCAGGTCACCGCAGCCACCTCCTTCTTCGCGATCGCGGTCCTAGGCGTCCCGTTTCCCTATCTAGTCGTTGGCGCCGCCCTAGCTGGTTGGCTGTTCGGACGAACCCGTCCCAACTGGTTCGCTCTGGGTGGACTCCGCAGCGACCGAAACGTCGATCAGCGCCCTGCCCTGCTCGCCGATGACGAGGGTGTCACCGCGTCCGCCGCCCGGTCTGCGCTTCGGGCCGCCGCTGCCTGCGCCGTGCTCTGGCTGGTGCCAATTGCCGCACTGTTTATTGCCCTCGGCTCAGAGAACATCTTCACCCAAGAAGCAATACTTTTCTCCAAGAGTGCGCTGGTCACTTTCGGCGGCGCCTATGCCGTGCTCGGATACATCACCCAAGAAGCCGTGACCAGGTACGGATGGGTCACGTCAAAGGAGATGATCACCGGCCTCGGCCTGGCCGAGACCACCCCCGGGCCGCTGATCATGGTCGTGCAATTCGTCGGCTTCCTGGCCGCCTACAACTCCCCCGGAAACCTGCCACCACTTGTCGCCGGCACATTCGGCGCAATTCTCGCCGTCTGGGTCACCTTCGTACCTTGCTTTCTTTTCATCTTCCTCGGCGCACCTTATGTCGAACGCCTACGGCATAACAGGTCGATCGCCCACGCCTTGACAGCGGTTAGCGCGGCCGTCGTCGGCGTGATACTCAACCTGGGAATCTGGTTCGCCATGCAAACCGCATTTGGCACCGTTAACCAATTCACTTTCGGTCCACTTCGCCTGTCCATTCCAGAGATTGGCAGCATAAATCTGGCTGCCCTGGCCATTTCACTTATCGCGGGGGTATTAGTTTTTCGATTCAAGGTTGGCACGATCAAGGTGCTAGCCGTATGCGCGGCCCTGGGTGCCCTGACTTCAATTACCGGCTGGATCTAACTGCACCTGCTTCGCCTTACGGTTAGCGGCAATAATCGCGGCGAAGCACGGCCTTAGGGCTCTAGGTGGGCACCTAAAAAATGGGGGTTATTAGCTTTCAGGCGTGCGGTTTTCCTCCAGCCGCTCGACAACCTCGCTGGAAGACATTACGTCGCCGAACTGCTGAATGAAGGTCTCGAGGGCTGATTGATGCTCTTCGTCGGACAGCGCTGCGCAGCAGTCCTCAACGAGCACGACATTGAAGTCCATCATCATGGCATCACGAGCAGTAGATTCACAGCAGACATTCGTCTTTGTGCCGCCGATCAGGAGCGTGTCAATGCCCAGATTCCGTAATACTCGTTCTAGAGAGGATGAGCCCGGAATTAGTGCGCTATAGCGATTCTTAAAGATGGTGATGTCTGATGGATCTACCTCAAGACCACCCCACACCTCCTGCCTATCTGGATTCAGGCTCTCGATCGTGCGCTTCCGGACCTCATCGGCCACCACATGGTTGAAAAAACCTTCCCAGTCGCTCACGCCTGCGCGATGAGTATTCGCGTGAAGAACCCAGATAATCGGCACCCCCCTAGCGCGCAAATTGCGATTTAACTCGTTAATCGGTGCCACGACACCTCGGGAATTCGGCACCTCCGCAGGTGCGCCCGGCTCGCAGAATGTGCGCTGCATGTCTATTACGACAAATGCTGTCCGACTCGGATCCAGGGAGTCATACCAATGTACTTTGCCTCGACGGGCCAAGACCCGCTCAATTATGTGGTCTCGCACGTGGACTTTATGCATTCTTGAAGCCATTGTCCGGCAGTAGCCTAGCCTCTACAACATCGTCAAACGCGCGTGCAAGTTGGCCCTGGTAGTCCGTCGGCTCTGGAACGCCGAAGACGCACCTCGGGCTCACGAAGGGCTTGGCTACATCGGTATGGGCAAGGTTCTTCATCCGGTCCTCAGCGAGTCCACCCTGGCTTTCGTATCCGCCAGTGGTGATGAGGCTGGTGTCCTCGAAACCCTCAGTCGCGATCCGCCCGACCTTCGCTCCGTCGCGCGTGAAGATGGCATTGTCGACGACGGTCGAGCCATGCACGAAGAGCGAGGTCCGGCTCAAAAGCTCCTCGAGTGACAAGCACGTCGAACCGGCCGAGGAGCCAACCGAGTGCAGCACGTCGTCGGGAAAGTTCGGACGCGTTGATAACGCTTTGCCCAGGTGAATCGGTTCGCCTGTCGTGAACACCACCGTGTCAGTGCATGTGCCGCCGACGCCAGTGGCAACGAGGTAATTAAACGTGGTGTCGCCCATCGAAGACTCCCATTCTTGACCAATTCGTACCTGCCACGATGTCTAGGCGAATGAGCGCAGTAAAAATCGCAGCGGGGGCCCGAGCATCTATCATGCCCGGGCCCCATCTTTCACTGACGAATCAGCACGCGATTAGCCAATCTCGGAAATGCGCGAATCCCAACTCTTGAAGTTGCTTACCGTTGCGGAGTCGAAGAACTCCGCAGGCGTCTGGATCGTCTTCGAGTATTCCTCTGCCGGTGCACCCGTTAGTGCGGCGCAGGTCAGGTCGGCGAGCGAGACTCCGCTGCTCACGGGGTTGAAGTCCCACGAACCATCGATCTCGCCAGCCGTGATCGACTCGACCGCCTCGGGCTGCATCTGCAGGCCGATGACTTTGACCTTGCCGTTTAACCCGGCAGCCTTAACCGCTTGGTACGCGCCAAGGGCAGTCGGGTCGTTGTAGTTCACAATGGCATCGACATCCGGGAACCGGACGAGTGCCTCGTCGACAGCCTGGCGGCCACCCTCTGAGTCATCGGTCTTGTTGTCCACGCGGCCGAGGAAGGTGAACTCCGGTGCTGCCGTGAGTTCCTCGGCGAACATGTTCGCGTGGGCCTCGAGCGCTGCGACCGGGAATCCGAGCCCGACGTAAAGGACGTTGCCACCCTCAGGAAGCACCGTCTTCAGCCACTCAACTCGCTGCTTCGCGAGTGCTCGCTGCGGGAAGGCATCCTGCACCTGTCCCAGTGACGGCGGCGGCGGCGCTGCGACAGAGTCATCGACGCTGTAGTTCATCGTGATGACCTTGATCCCGGCTTCCGATGCCTTGTCGAGCGCAGGCTTGAGACCATTGGAGTCAAGTGGGTAGATGATCATGGCCTTGACGCCCTTAGTGATCATCGCCTCCACGTCGGAAATCTGCTTGTTCCCGTCGAGCTGTGCGTCGACCGGGTAGAAATCGGCACCGCATTTCTTCTTAAGTTCAGCCTCGGCTGCCAGACCGATCGCCTTGAGGTAAGTGTTCGCCTCGATGGGATAGCTGAACCCGACGAGGCCGGCCTCGACTGCTGCCGCAGACGCCTCAGGGGCCGCAGACTCCGCCGCTGGCGCGGCTGCGGCTGAGCTTGCAGTCTCTGAGGATCCAGAACTGCACGCGCTTAGAACGAGTGCGGATACTGCAAGGGCCCCAAGAAGGGCCTGCTGACGCTGTGCTCTCATCTCTTACCTTTCCTTTATTTTGTTTGCTCGACGGGAGGGCTCCAGTCGAAAGCGATCGAACAGAAGGGCCGCGATGAGCAACACTCCCGTCGCTATCGGTTGCCAGTACGAACTAACCCCGATGATTGTGAGCGCGTTCGAGACACAGGTGAGGAAAAAGATGCCGATGACCGTTCCAGCAATGGTCCCGACGCCTCCGCTTAGCCGGGTCCCACCTAGGAGTACGCCGGCAACGACCGCGAGTTCCAAGCCGGCTCCTGCGGTCGGTGCCGCCGACTCCATGCGGCCAATGGACATGATGCCGCCGAGGGTCGCACATGCAGCAGAGACGAAGTACACAGTCATCTTCACTGAGCGGGTGTTGATGCCGGCCAATTGAGCAGCTACCTCATTACCACCAACTGCGTAGACATCCCGGCCGAAATACGTGGACCGCAGGACGTATGACGCGATGAGGCCAATCACGATCATTACGAGCAAGGGTCCGGGGACCGGGCCAACATTGCCATCGCCGAGTGCTGTGACGATCACGCCTGGATCGACCGTCTGAGTTTTACCGTTCGTCACAAGGTAGGCGACACCGCGAAAGACCCCAAGGGTTGCCAAGGTGACGACGAAACTATTCAAACCTATCCTACCGATGAGGGAGCCGTTGATCCCGCCGACGATGGCCGTAACTGCCACGAGAGTGACGAGCACTGCCAGCGAAATTGGGATGAATCCAGCGAGGATCGACAGGAACACCCCACTAAATGCCAAGACGCTGCCAACGCTGAGGTCGATTCCGCCGGTGAGAATTGCAAATGTCATTCCGATGCCTAGCACAACAGGTATCGCTGCTGCGCGAATGATGTTGTTCACATTCCCCATGCTGATAAATGCCGGCTCGAAGATTGCGAGGACTATAATCAGCAGTACGAGAAGCATTAGTACGCCCGACCATGGTGGCAGGGCCGTCATTCGAAGGCGGCTAAGCCCAACATTGCTCACTGCTGTTCCCTTCCGCACGGGTTAATACTCACTGCAGGTGGCCGGTCGCTGCGGCAATGACGAGTTGCTCTGTCGCTTCAGCACGTGGAATGTCCGCCGACAGCTGGCCCGCATGCATTACAAGGACTCGGTCCGAGATTTGAAAAATTTCTTCAAGCTCGGAAGAGACCGTCAGAATGCTCAGACCCTCTGCCGCTAGCGATCGAAGTATTTCGTAGATTTCGGCCCGCGCACCAAGATCAATCCCTCGAGTGGGCTCATCGAGGATGAGCAGTTTCGGGGAGACCTGCAGACAACGAGCAATTATGACCTTCTGCTGATTGCCCCCCGAAAGTGTTTTTAGTGGGGCGTCAATGTCAGAAGTCTTAATGCGGAGTTTGTCGACCCAGCCCCTAACAATCGCTCCCTCTTGCGACTTCGAGCGGGGAACCCATGGAGCGCCTCTTGAAGAGAGCAGCAGGTTGTCGCGCACGCTCATATCTAGCACTGCAGACTTGTACCGCCGGTCATCGGGAACGAGCGAGAGTCCTGCTTTGACCGCGTCGCGGGTCGTGCCGCCAACCTCCTTGTCAAGGACTCTTACCGAACCTGACTCGCGATGGCGATAGCCGACAAGCGTTTCGACGAACTCCGTCCGCCCCGCACCCGCAAGCCCGGCCAAGCCCGCAATTTCTCCGGAGAACAGCGTGAGGGAAACACCGTCGACCCGGCCGGATCGATCTCGAAGTTTGTCGACCTCGACGAGTTGCACCCGACCCGGTGCCGCTGCTCCCGTAGTCACCGAAGCCTGCCCGATGGTGGCGCGGCGCTTGAGGACCATTCGCTCGATGAGCCAACTTGAGTCAACGCCTTCCGCCGGTGCGGTGTCGATGAAACGTCCATCGCGCAGCACCGTGTAGCGATCGCTGATCTCAAGCATTTCGCGCATTCGATGGGAAATGAAGACGATAGCAACACCCTCGTCCCGAAGTTGACGCATTACCTGAAACAGTGACTCGACTTCATTCGGCTCAAGCGACGAGGTTGGCTCGTCCAGCAGGATGACCCTAGACTCGAAAGCCAAAGCGCGGGCAATCTCAATGAGCTGCTGCTGGTCCTGCGGCAGCGTGCCGACAGGTACCGAAGTATCGATGTCTAGGTTGAGCCGGTTGAGGATGACGGAACACGCAGCCTGTGTTTTCTTCCAGTTGATGCCGCGCGCTTCCCGCACCTGCTGATGCCCCAAGAATACATTCTCCGCCACGCTCAACGCTGGCACCAGGCTCAGTTCCTGGCTGACTACGGTTACACCCTCGCGCATCGCCGCGCGCACATTCGGGAAGTCATGCTCGACGCCCTCAACTATGACCCGGCCAGTATCAGATCGGATCACTCCGCCAAGGATGCGAAGGAGCGTCGACTTGCCCGAGCCGTTCTCGCCGGCGAGGGTGTGAATCTCGCCTGGATAAAGTGCGAGTTTGACATCGTTCAGGGCTTGCACCGGTCCGAAGGCCTTGCTGATACCTTCCATCATCACTCGCGTATCGCCGGGCGCCTGACCAATTCTCATCTCCATGACGGTGCTACCTGACGCTCTCATACTCAACGAGTTCTAGCTGATTACCCCATGGATCCAGGCAATAAATGATTCGTTGTCCTGCCGCCGGACCTTCCTCGATGGCAATCGGCCCAGCCATGAATCGAAGCCCCAGTCTTGAGCCGATTGCGAGCGCCGCGTCAAGATTTGTGACCTTGAAGGCAATGTGATGCCCCCCGATATCGCAGTTTCTTGGGGGCACGGAATTGCGATCCGCCGGGCGATCATACTGGAAGAGTTCCACCCGACTGCCATCAGCAAGTTCAAGCATCGCGAGAGTGAACCTGGCATCGGCGACGTTCACGAACGCCAAAGACCAGTCCTTGTCCTCCACATTCGGTAATTCCCGAGAATCGAAAGGGCCAAGTCGAAATATCTCCTTCGCCTGAAGTAAGGATGAGTAGAACTCGACGCCTTCGTCGAGGTCCAGAACCGTTAGCCCCACGTGATCGAGTCCCTCAAGGCCCGGCAGGGAATCGGTCACCGTAACACCCTTCCTTTGATAACCATCTTTTCGGTCACGTGCGGGCATCTAGCCGAATATCTGAACTTGGTTCTAGTTAACCTTTAAATCACTTTTCCCATGATTTGCATTGAGATTTGGCGCTCAACTGCCGTGCTGACGACCGTCACAATAACGCAAGAAGCGCAAATTCGCCGCCAAAATGGACAAAATATGTAACACTATTGCAACAGTTTATCGCGGATTATTTACGCACGCTAGAAAATCGACATGTTTACTACGACTGTTGTTACGGGTCTACTCTCGCCTTTTCTCCAGCAAAAAATGAATTTTCGTGGAAATTGCAACGCTGAGTTTCGAAGGCGGGGTCACCCTTGGCTCCGTTGAAGTCACCTTGCCGAACGGGGCTAGGGGTTTGGTAATTGCCGCCGCTCTTGTTGTTATTCTGATTTGGCGGCCCAAAGGCGTCACCGGCGGAAAGGA
>Ga0247832_1000885_pt1 | contig 57521 bp, 61 predicted proteins | sample LaCruzMarch2015__10_FD_192407 | JGI IMG/M metagenome (GOLD analysis project Ga0247832, IMG submission 192407) | Freshwater microbial communities from meromictic Lake La Cruz, Castile-La Mancha, Spain - LaCruzMarch2015_4m | ecosystem: Environmental > Aquatic > Freshwater > Lake | place: Spain... | reverse complement strand
CGGGCTTCCATAATCATTGGCGGTCTTGGTCAGGGCGAGCGTGTCTTTCGGAAAGCACGAGCCGCCATAGCCGGGGCCGGCGTTCAGGAATTTCGAGCCGATGCGGCCATCAAGGCCGATGCCGCGCGAGACTTCCTGGACATTCGCGCCGACTTTTTCGCAGAGGTCCGCCATCTCGTTGATGAAGGTGATCTTCACGGCGAGGAAGGCGTTGGCAGCGTACTTGATCAGCTCCGAGGTGCGCCGCTCGGTGAACAGGATCGGCGTCTCGTTGAGGAAGAGCGGGCGGTAGAGCTCTTTCATGACCTGGCGGGCGCGGTCGTCATCGGTGCCGACGACGACGCGGTCCGGGATCTTGAAGTCCTTGATAGCAGCGCCTTCGCGGAGGAATTCGGGGTTCGACACCACGGCAAAGTCGCCGTCCGGCCGGACGCGGCGGATGATGGCCTCGACTTCGTCGCCGGTGCCGACCGGCACGGTGGATTTCGTGACAATGACGGTGAAGCCGTTCATCAGCGAGGCGATCTCTTCAGCAGCTGCGTAGACGTAGGAGAGGTCTGCGTGGCCATCGCCGCGGCGCGAGGGCGTGCCAACCGCGATGAAGACTGCGTCCGCGTCCTTGACCGCGTCGGCCGCGTCTGTGGTGAAGAACAGGCGCTCCTCACGCACGTTCTTGGCGACCAGCGAGTCGAGGCCCGGCTCGTAGATCGGCATGACGCCCGCGTGCAGCTTTTCGATCTTGGAGGCGTCCTTGTCCACGCAAGTGACGATATGGCCGAAATCGGCAAAACAGGCGCCAGACACCAGGCCAACATAGCCCGTTCCGATAATCGCGACACGCATGGACAATCCCTCAAACACAAACAAAGGCGGATGACCGGGTTCGGGGTGCAATTTTTGTACGAATGCGTCAAGGCGCGTTTGACCCGCCTTGACCGGGTTGACTCCGGCGCTCGCTCATGTCCAGAACAAAACATGAACTTTTAGGAGTGCAACATGAGCGTCATTCTTTACACAAACCCAATGTCGCGGGGGCGGATTGTGCGTTGGATGCTCGAAGAGACCGGGGCAGATTATGAGACGCGTTACCTCGGCTACGGGCCGGAGATGAGCACGCTGGCCTATGAAGCGATCAACCCGATGCGGAAGGTGCCGGCGATTGTGCATGACGCCGCCGTGGTGACCGAATGTGCGGCGATCTGTCTTTATCTGGCGGACGCCTTTCCCAAGGCGGACCTCGCGCCGCCCCTCGATGCGCGGGCGGACTATTATCGCTGGATGCTGTTTGCGGCAGGCCCCTGGGAGGCGGCGAGCACCAACCGGTCACTGGACGTGACGGTGCCTGCAGAGAAATCCGGCATGGTCGGCTATGGCGATTTCGAACGGGCGCGGGACGTGATGCTCAGAGCCGTGCCGGAGACGGGTTACCTGCTGGGGCCGAAGTTCACGGCGCTGGATGTGTATATGGGCTCGCAGATAAGCTGGGGCGTTCAGTTCGGATCAATTTCCAAGACGCCGCGTCTGGAGGGGTATCTGGAGCGCGTGCTGACCCGCAGGGCCTACATCCGGGCGAGCGAGCTGGATAACGCGGCAATGGCAGATCAGGGCCCAGCGGGCTGATCCAGACCGGCGTCGGGCGCGACGCGGTAGATGGAGGCCGGGCCTGCCAGGAGCGCAGGTGTGAGCCAGGCGGGAGCCCGGCCGGCGAGGATTTCTCCGATCAGCCCCTTCGGAGAATGCCGCGCGAAGAACTGCATGTCGGGGTCGGCCGGACACACGAGGACGTAATCGACACCGGCGGACCGAAGGCGCGCGCGGGCTTCGACCGGCGGGGCGGTGAAGATCGCGAGGGCGGCTTCGATACCGGCTGCGTTGCGGTGGTAGTGACCATAGAGCGCGCTGTGCCTGGTGCTCAGCAGAAGACCGGGTGTTTCGGAGGCCGGGGCGAGGATGCGGCCGGGTTCAAGGGTGCTCAGGGCGGCATGGACGGCGCGCGGGTCGCAGGCGGGCCCAGCGGCGCGCGCCAGCGTGGCAGCCGGGGTCGGTGCAGACAGGGTCATCCCGGCGGCGCCCCAGATGGTTGGCACAGAGACGATGACGACCCCGAGATAGGCGAGGCGCGGGACGCGCGGACCCGCTTCGCCCGACCAGAGCCGGGCGGCGAGCACAGCCAGAGGCAGGATAGCGAAGAGCTGGCCGAACACATAGAAGCGCGTCTGGTAAAGGGCGAAGGCAAGCGAGACCGTCAGAATCACAGCCAACAGGAGACCGGCGCGGCGAGTGGCCGTTGAGCGGGCGAGCCAGATGGCGGCGGCGAGGCCGGCGACGCCCGTGCCGAGCCGGAACAGGACTTCGTCAAGCCGGCCATCCAGATAGCTGAGCGTAGGGCGGGCCTCTTCAACGCGCGCGAGCCACAGCTCCTGCGCCGCGGGCGACAGGGCGTCGAGCGGATTGGACAGGCATTGTGGCCCGGCGACGGCGAGTAACGCGCCGGTGACCGCCGCGACATTGGCGAGCGCAGCAAGGCGGATCGCGAGGGATTTTTCCGAGGTGACCTGGGCCGCGAGGGCGAAGGCGGCGCCGCCGCCGAGGCCCGCGAGAAGGGTGACGGAAGAATGCGCGTCGCAGCGCACGGCCCAGTAGTCGAGTGGCCCGACCGTGAGCAGGAACGCAGCGGCGATCACCGCGGCGAAACTCGCGCCAAAAGCGACCGCGCCGCGCTGCGCCGGCTCGCCGGAGATGACCCAATCTATGGCGACGAAGGCGGCGAGCACTGCGGCGAACACCCAGACTTCGACGCCGACGGCCACGGCGAGACCTAACGCGGCGCCGGCAAGCGCGAGATGGTTCGCCGGCCGGGACGGGGCGAGCACAGCGCCGCCTGCAAGCAGGATAAGGCCGAGCTGGAGATTATGGTGATCAATCGCGCCCGGGAGAAAGCGGAAGTGCCGGTAGAGCACGGCAAAGGCGAGCAGAGCCGCAAAGGCCATGACACCGCGCCCGCCGAAGGCTCGGGCGCCGATCACGACGCCCCACACAACAATCAGCACACTGATGAGCGGCCAGACCGTGATCGCGGTAGCGATAGCCACATCCGGGCCAATCACCGGCGCGAGTGGCGCTGCAATGAAAACCATCGGCAGGTCTACAAGGCGCGACCAGTGCATTGGCGTGCCGCCCTCGAGGCCAAGCCGGGGCTGCATCAGGTCAAACCAGCCCTGCCCCTCGAGCAGCGCACGCACCTGAACGAGACGCATGACATCGTCGCCGTCAGGACCGATCACCCCAAATTTTCCCCTCAGTAGACTGACGATAATAAGGCTCACGACGACAGCTGCCGAAAGCAGCAGGCCGGCGCGGCGTTCTGCGAAGGAGGCGGGGCGGACCGGCGCCGTCATCTGGAAACTGCCCTTCGAGCAAGGCTAACTTAACGAGTGCAGGATATCACATGCAAACACTCACCAAAGACTGAACGCGATGATGCCTGATTCCAGCCGTTACAGCCTCGCCGTGCTCCTGCCCTGTTACAATGAGGGCTTGTCGATTGCACAGGTGGTCATCAGCTTCCGCAAGGCGCTGCCGGGCGCACGTGTTTATGTTTACGACAATAACTCGGTCGATGACACCGCGCAGCAGGCGGCGCTCGCTGGCGCCACGGTGATCACCTGCAAGCGGCAGGGCAAAGGCAATGTTGTGCGCCAGATGTTCGCCGATATCGAAGCCGATATCTACATCATGGCAGACGGCGACGGCACGTATGATGCGAATGCGGCGCCGCGGATGATTGATGCGCTGATCGCGGACCGCTCCGACATGGTGGTTGGCACGCGGCGCAACATTACGGCAGACGCCGGCCGGCGCGGGCACGCGTTCGGAAACCAGATGTTTAACCGGGTGTACCAGGCGATGTTCGGACGGGACTTTACCGACATCTTCTCGGGCTACCGCGTGTTCACGCGGCGGTTTGCCAGGAGCTTTCCGGCGCATTCGGCGGGCTTCGAGATCGAGACGGAAATGTCGGTACATGCCTCGACGCTGCGCCTGCCCGTCACGGAGATCGAGCTTGACTATGGCCGCCGGGTTGAAGGATCGACGAGCAAGCTGTCCACGTTTAGGGACGGCGCGCGCATCCTGAAGATGATGGCGCTGCTGCTGAAGGAGACGAAGCCGTTCGTATTCTTTGGCTGGATTGCGGCGGGGTTATTTGCGGTCTGCTCGGCCCTGATGATCCCGATCATGCTGGAATTCTTCGCGACGGGCCTTGTGGAGCGGATACCGAGCGTGATGCTGGCGATGACCCTGCTGGTGGGCGCGATGCTGTCGCTCTCCTGCGGCATCATTCTGGATTCGGTGTCGCGGGCACGCATCGAACAGAAACGGATCTTCTACCTGTCGCAGGCGCCGGCGAGGGATGAGCGCACGTATCCGGGCGCCGCGCCTATTGAGGAGCGCGCAAGCACCCTTCCGGTACGGGGCACAGGCACCTGATGCGCCGCGAGACGACGAACCGTATCCGCTTCGTACTGGAAGATGTCGTGCCGCCGGTCCTGCGCGATTCCGGCCTGTTCCGCGCAGCCGCCTCGATGGCCTGGGGCAGCCATGTGGCTGATCTTGCGCGCTTCCGGGCGCGGGCGGCGTTCCTGACCGAGGAAGAATATGAGGCGCTCTACCGCAAGCACCCCCGCGTGCACGAGGACACGGACAATTCGGCCGCCTGTATTGCAGCGCTCACAAAGGATATCGTTGGCGAAAGCGTGATTGATGTGGGCTGCGGGACCGGCGCGCTGGTGCGCCGCCTACAGGCTGCGCGGCCGGAGCTTGGCCGGATGGTGGGGGCTGATTTCGTTATCGATCCGGACCTCAAGGACGAAGGCATCGAGTATCTCGCCGCGAAGGTCGAAGCCCTGCCCTTTCCGGACAAGGCCTTCGACACGGTGATCTGCACGCACGTAATCGAGCATATCGTGGACTACCGCGCGGCGATTGCCGAGCTGCGCCGGGTGGCGGCGCGGCGGCTGATCATCGTGGTCCCGCGCGAACGGGAGTACCGCTACACGTTCAACCCGCACGTCAACTTCTTTCCGTACACGCACAGCTTCCTGCGAGCCATGATGCCGGTGCCGGACTCGCATGTGTGCCGGGAGGTCGGCCGGGATATCTATTACCGCGAAGATCTCGCAGGTTAGACGTCGCCGTCAGATTTCCTGGTTGTACTTGCCGACTTCGGAATGCTTGCCGAGGCGCGGCTTCACTTCCTTGTGGAAGAGGTCCTGCATGTCGGCGTCGCTGACCATGGATTCGACCACGACCACGAGTTCCGGCTTGTTGGACGAGGCGCGCACCAGCACCCAGGAGCCATCTTCGAGCGTGACACGTGCGCCGTTGACCGTGTTCACATCGACGACCTTGCGTCCAAGAATGACCGTGCCGTTCAGGGACTGATACTCGGCAACCATCTTGTCGACGATGCCATATTTCACTTCGTCGCCGCAATGCGGCGACATGGTGAGCGAGGTCCAGGCGACGCCAAGTTCGGACTTGAGATCCGCCATTGTCTTGCCGGGGTTGCGGTCGAGCATCTCGAGGACGGCCTTGGCGGCGACGAGGCCGTCATCATAGCCGAGGCCGATTGGCGGGCGGAAGAAGAAGTGGCCGGATTTCTCAAAGCCGGCAAGCGCGCCCAGCTCGTTGGTGCGGCGCTTGATGTAGGAGTGGCCGGTCTTGTAATAGTCCACCGCCGCGCCGTTCGCTTTCAGGACCGGGTCGGTCTTGTAGAGGCCGGTTGATTTGACATCGACGACGAACGTGGCGTTTGGATAGTTCTTCGACAGGTCGCGGGCGAGCATGAGGCCGATCTTGTCAGCGTAGATTTCCTCGCCGGTATTGTCGACGACGCCGCAGCGGTCCCCGTCGCCGTCGAAGCCGAGCACGACATCGGCTCCGTGTTCCTTTGCTGCGAGCGACATCTCGTGCAGCATCTCGTGATCTTCCGGGTTCGGATTGTATTTTGGGAAGGTGTTGTCGAGATTGCAATCCATCTCGATGACTTCGGCGCCGAGGGCGCGCAGCACGTCGCCGGCAAAGGCCCCGGCCGTGCCATTACCGCAGGCGGCAACAACCTTTAGCTTGCGCGTCAGTTTCGAGTTGCCGACGATGGCGGCAATGTATTTCTCCCGCAGGCCGTCGATGCGGCGGATCGAGCCGCCCGCGCGTTCTACGAAGCGGCCGTTCATCACGATATCCTTCAGGCGGCCCATTTCGTCGGGACCGAAGGTGAGCGGGCGGCCCGCTCCCATCTTGACGCCGGTCCAGCCGTTTTCGTTATGGCTGGCGGTGACCATGGCGCAGCAGGCGGCATCGAGTTCGAACTGGCCCCAGTAGACCATCGGCGAGAGCGCGAGGCCGACATCGAGCACTTCACATCCGCCGGCGATCAGGCCGAGGGAAAGGGCGTTCTTGATCGGCTGGCTGATCGAGCGGAAGTCGTGGCCGGTGACGACGGCGGGTTTCACGCCGAGTTCGTGGAAGAGGGTTGCCATGCCGAGGCCGAGGGCCTGGACGCCCGTGAGGTTCAGCTCCGGCGCCTTCTCGTGGCCGATGCCGTTGAACCACCAGCGCGCGTCATATTCCCGGAAACCAGTGGGCTTCACCAGCGGCAGGATCTCGAATTCGAGCGTGTTCGGGGCCAGATCGGTGCGCGGCTTCGGCAGCATATGTGTCTCCGTGAAACGGGTTTGGGCGCGCGTCCCGGATAGGGCGCAGCAACTGCCGACCCTATTGCAGACTTCGCGCCAGAGGCGAAAGGGGCCGGGCGAACGAAACCTCACGAAAAAGTGAGAAATATCTTATTGTATAATACATAAGTTATAATATCTTGCGAACGATTGAGGGGGCCAGTTTATTTCATCCCCGCCCTCTCCAGCTTGAAAGGAACTTCAGAATGAACTTTCGCATTGCAATCCTGGCGCTTGGCGTTGCCTGCGCCGCCGCCCTGCCCGCCTCCGCCCAGGAATGGTATGTGGGCGGCTCCATCGGTTACGCCCTTCAGGCGGACAGCTCCAACACCGGTTCGACCGGCGCCTTCAGGACCGGCAACGGCGCCCCGGCCCTGCCCTTCGGCACCGCCATCGCCGCCGGCACGCCGTATGGCTGGGAAACCGAGTTCGACAATGGTTACGCCGTCTCTGGCGAGTTCGGCGCGCGGTACGGCAATGGCCTGCGCTCGGGCATCGAACTCACCTATACCAAGGCCGATGTGGTTACCCATTCCGGCGTCAACGTCGCCGGCACGGTGATCGACGGCGTGGACGCAGCGGTGCTGACAGGCTCACCGACCAAGCTTGGCGCAACCGTTGGCCAGGTCGTCGCGACACCGGACGGTGATCAGATCGAATCGACCAGTGTATTTGCCAACCTCTACTATGACTTCAACCGGGACGGGGTGATCAGCCCGTATGTCGGCGCCGGCCTCGGCTATTCGGACGTCTCGGTGCAGTACAGCCCGTCGGGCGTTGGCATCATCGATGACAGCGAAGGCAAGGTTGCCTACCAGCTGAAAGCAGGGGCAACCTGGGCCGTCAGCGAGCGGATCGAGCTTTACGGCGAGGCCGCTTACCGGGCGACAGATGATGTGGAACTCGATAACCAGCTATTCCCGGGCACGCTGAACATCGAGAACCAGCAGACGATCCTGAGCGTTGGCGCGCGCTACAAGTTCGGCGCCTGAAGGCCTCCCGTCAGCTTCCTGCGTTCGCGCGCAGGAAGCTGGCGATCCATTCGGCGAGCAGACGGCGGTCGCAGTCCCCGGCGAGAGAGGCAATCGCCGCATCGGCCTGCGTCTCCGTCAGTGATGCGCCGCGGCGGGCGGCGTAAAGGGCTGCGGAAAACTCCGGTTGGAACTCCGGATGGCACTGGAAGCTGATCGCCGGAAAACCCTGGTAGTCGAGGCCGGCGAAGGGCGTGAAGTCTGACCGGGCGATGACGCTCGCCGCGGGCGGGAGCGTGACGACCTGGTCCTGATGGCTGACGGCTACGGCAAGCGCGGGCGGGCACGGCGCCGCGGCCCAGTCCGGACATTGAATGATTTCATACGTGTGGCGGCCAATGCCCCAGCCCTTGTCCGATTTCACGACGCGGCCGCCGAGCGCCTCGCCCATGATCTGGTGGCCGAAGCAGATGCCGACTTGCGGGGTTCGGGCGGTGGCCGCGCTGCGGATGAAATCCTTGAGCGGCGAAATCCAAGGCTCCGGATCGTAAACACCGGCGGGTGAGCCGGTGTAGAGCACGCCTTCCAGGGTTTCCGGATCCGGCAAGGCCTCGCCCTTGGCGACCGAGACGGTCTCGCAGGTGATCGCCGCATCGACGCGGGCGAACATCTGGCGGAACATGGCCGGATAATCCGGGAACCGGTCGCGGATCGCGAGGGGCGCCTGCCCGGTTTCGATGATCGTGAGCTTCATCCCCTACTCCGCCGCGACGCCGCCTTGCTCTACCGGCTCTTCCATCCGCTCAGGCTGGACCAGGAAGCCGCCAGACTGGCGGGCCCAGAGATCGGCATAGAGACCACCGGTAGCAACAAGTTCGTCATGCGTGCCTTCTTCAACGATGCGGCCGGCATCGAGCACGACGAGACGGTCCATCGCGGCTATAGTGGAGAGCCGGTGGGCGATGGCGATCACGGTCTTGCCTTCCATCAGTTCAAAGAGGTGTTCCTGGATCGCAGCTTCGACTTCGGAGTCGAGCGCGGACGTGGCCTCATCGAGGATCAGGATCGGCGCGTCCTTGAGGAAGATACGTGCGATGGCGATGCGCTGGCGCTGGCCGCCCGAGAGTTTCACGCCGCGCTCGCCGACGTGCGCGTCGAGGCCGCGGCGGCCACGCGCGTCTTCGAGGGCTTCAACGAAATCGCTGGCGGCAGCCTTTCCGATCGCGGTGCGGATTTCATCGTCCGCCGCGCCGGGGCGACCATAGGCAATGTTGTCCCGGATGGAACGGTGGAGCAAGGACGTGTCCTGCGTCACGACGCCGATCTGCGCGCGAAGCGATTCCTGCGTGATGCGGGCGATGTCGTGCCCATCGACGAGGATGCGGCCACCTTCGGCATCATAGAAGCGCAGCAACAGGTTTGTGAGCGTAGTCTTGCCCGCGCCGGAGCGGCCGACGAGTCCGATCTTTTCGCCGGGACGGATGGAGAGCGAGAGGTTTTCGATCACGCCTGCGCCCTTGCCATAGTGGAAGGCGACGCCTTCGAAGCGCACTTCGCCCTTCACGCGCGGCAAGGCGGCGGCGTCCGGCGCATCGACGACGGCGACCGGTTTGTCGAGCATCGCCATGCCGTCATAGACGACGCCGATATTCTCGAAGAGGCCGGCGACTTCCCACATGATCCATTGCGACATCGCCTTCATGCGCAGCGAGAGGCCGACCGCCACCGCCACCGCGCCGGCGCCGACGAAGTTACCGGTCCAGAGAAGGATGCCTGCGCCCGCGATCAGGAAAACGAGCAGCGAATTGTTGAGATAGACAATGACGTTGAAACCGGTGACGAGGCGCATCTGTCCGTAGACGGTATCAAGGAAGCCGGACATCGAGTCCTTCGCGTAGGTTTCCTCGCGGCCCGAGTGGGCAAAGAGCTTCACGGTCTGGATGTTGGTGTACGAATCAACGATGCGGCCGGTCATCACAGAGCGGGCATCGGCCTGTGCTTCGGCGATCTTGCCGAGGCGGGGCACGAAGTACCACAGCAGGCAGGCATAGATCGCGAGCCAGAGGATCAGCGGCAGCGCGAGGCGCCAGTCGGCAGTCGCGATCAACGCGAGGGACGAAAGGAAATAGACGATGACGAAGACGAAGACGTCGAGGATCTTCATGACGACTTCGCGGACCGAAAGCGCCGTCTGCATGACTTTCGTTGCAACGCGGCCGGCGAATTCGTTGCCGAAAAAGCCCATCGACTGGCCGAGCATCTGCCGGTGCATGCGCCAGCGCGCGCTCATCGGCACGTTGCCCATCAGGCCCTGATAGACAATCAACGCCTGCGCGAGAGTGGCGAGCGGGAGGCCGATGACGAGGATTCCGGCCATCAAGGCGAGCCGGCCCCCTTCCCGCTCAAAGAAGCCTTCGCGTTCGGCAGTCGAGAGCCAGTCCACGATGCCGCCGAGGAAACCGAACAGGGCGACTTCGCCCATGGCGATCAAGGCGGTGAATACCGACATGGCGATCAGCCAGGGCGCAGCTTCCCGGATGTAGTGCAACACAAAGGCGCGAAAGCCCGTCGGCGGAACGCCGGGGCGGGTCTCCGGAAACGGATCAATACGGCGTTCAAAAAAGCGGAGCATGGGCGGCACATGTGGAGCCGGGGGCAACAAAGAGCAAGGTACGCGGGCGTGTCAGCCGGCCATGTCCTCTTCCATGGCAAGCCGGGTTTCGAAGGCCTCTTCCATCTCGGTGTTGAAGGTCTGGAGTTCGGCGGCATCGACGAAGGCGTTGGCATCACCGGCGAGCAGGCGTTCACGTTTTTCCTTGAGACCGAAGAAACTGTCGTGGTTGGCGAGGAACACGTCGGCTTGAATCAGGCGGACTTTTTCAAAGCTGGCGCGGAAATCAGCCACCATGCCGGGATAGGATTCCGGCACCAGTTTCTGGCCGGCAACGGTGGCGCTGCAATGCAGAAAGGCGGTGTGCGCGGCGCCGTCTGCGCCTGTGACCGGCAAGGTCCACGACGTGCAACCCGGGCTGTGGCCGGGTGTCAGGTGAGCGGTCAGCGTGACGCCGCCGAGCGAGACGGTCTCTCCATCGGCGATAAGGCGGTCAACCCGAACCGGCGGGAACTTGATGCCGCCCGTCGGACCAAAGCCGATGTCGCCGGCTTCGAGGAAGGGCTTGTCGGCCGCGCTGGCGATCATCACGGCGCCGGTCGCGCGCTGCAGCGCCGCGAGCCCGCCCGCGTGATCGATGTGAGCATGCGAATTGAGGAGGAACTTCACGTCCTGGGGCTTGAACCCGAGCGTCCGGATGTTCCCAAGGATCAAGGGCGGGGATTGCGGCACAATCCCGTCAATCAGGACATGCCCCTCCGGCGTGGTGATCAGCCAGGCGCTGACGGTCTGCGTGCCAACATAGTGAATGTTGCCGATCACGGTGAACGGGGCGGTCGGCTCGTTCCAACGCATGTCGGCTGCAAAACCGGTAACCGGCGCGGCGATTGCGGCGTCGATCTCGGCGTCGCTCGCCAAAGGGGCCGGCGCTGCGGCTTCCGGGACAGGCCCGGGCGCGGCGCAAGCGTTCAGGAGCATGAGAGCGAGAGCAACAACCGGCGAGCGCATGAAAACCTCAGGTTTGGGATTTATGGGAATGCCGCAACCCAGGCCTTAACCTGGGCGTCCAGGACATCAAGCGGCACGGCGCCCTGGCCGAGCACGACATCGTGGAATTCGCGGATGTCGAACCGGTCGCCGAGGGCGGCTTCGGCCTCGGCGCGCAGGGCGCGGATCTTGAGCTCACCGATCTTGTAGGCCGCCGCCTGGCCAGGCCAGCCGATATATCGGGTCACTTCGGTCTTGATGTTCAGCGGCGAAAGCGCGGAATTTTCTATGAAGCAGGCTTCGGCCTCTTCGCGGGTCCAGCCATACCAGTGCAGGCCGGTATCGGCGACGAGGCGGCAGGCCCGCCACATCTCATAGGACAGCGCGCCGAAGCGCTCGTAGGGCGTCTGGTAGATGCCGGCCTCGCCCGCGATACGTTCGGCATAGAGGCCCCAGCCCTCGCCGAAGGCGGTAGCGTAATACTCCTGCCGGAAGCGGGGCTGATCCGACATTTCCTGCGCCAGCGCGATCTGCAGGTGGTGGCCGGGGACAGATTCATGGGCGGAGAGGGCCGGGAGTTCGTAAAGTGGACGCTGCTCAAGCGCGTAGGTGTTTACAAGGTAACTGCCCAATCGGCCTTCGGCAGGATCGCCCTGCGAATACCGGCCAGTGGTGTAGCCGGGCGCAATTGACAGAGGCACGGGATCAACCGTGTAGCCAAGCTTTGGCAGGGTGTTGAACCATAGGGGCAGGACGGCGTCGATCCGGCCCGTGATTTCTTCCGCCTTCGCCATCAGCTCAACGTCGCTTTGTGCGTAGAATTTCGGATCGGTCCGCAGGTAGGCCTGGAACTCAGCGAAGGTGCCGGTGAAGCCGGCCTCAACCATAACCTTGCCCATCTCGGCGCGGATACGGGTGACTTCGGAGAGGCCAATGGCGTGGATCTCTTCAGGGCTGTAACCGGCGCCGGCGGTGTGGGCGTCAACGGCGGCGGCATACGCCTCGCGGCCGCCAGGCAAGCCAGCGATGCCGGCCTTTTTGCGGGCGGCCGGAGCATAAGCGAGGTCGATGAAACGAGCGGTGTCGCGATAGGCGCCGATGGCGCGGGCGGCGGCGGCCAGGCCGTCGGACTTCAGGCGTTTGGCGACTTTCGGCGGGATGGTATCGGGCAAGGACAGGAACGGCGCGTACAGTTCGCTCTTTGCCGGGTCTTCGACGATCTGGGCGGCGATCTGGTCGCGTGTGGTGGCAAGGGGATCGGTATTGGCGGTCCAGCCGGTGGTGATGCCGCGCGCCATGTTGGTGCGGTTTTCCGCGAAATACCTAGGTACATCATTCAGTCTCTGGATCCAGGACTCTGCGTCTGCCTCGTTGCGGATGCGCAGGCGAAGGGCGGCAAAAACGGGCGCGGCCTGGAAGCCCCAGTCGCCCGTAAACGGAATGCGGGCGGTGTCGAATTCCTGGCTGCGGATTTCCTCGGTCAACAGGCGCTTCAGGATGGCGGCATCTACAGTCCGCGCGGTGCCCGAGGCCTCGATCTGCGCCAGCAACGCCTGCGCCTCAGCTGCCCGGGCCGCGATGTCGGACGGCCGGACAGCCCCCCAGCGTGCTGGCGCTGCACCTTCGGCGCGCGCGGCCTCTCCCGGATCACCTGCGCGGACGAAGGCCTCGTAGGCCTCGATCAGCGGATCGAGCGGATCGGCGGCCGCCTCGTGAGCGAGCATCAGAAGGCAGGCCAGCAGCACAGTCAGTTTCATAATGTCGCTCCCCGCTACCCCCGCGTTGACACGATCTTAGAGGCGCCTAGAAGGCGATGCCAACCCGATTTGCGGCTGGCGATTTCACGGCAGGCAAGGAACCGCCTTATGTCCGGCACCCCGAAGGCTGATTCGCGGCCGCTTTCCCCCCACCTCCAGGTCTGGCGTTTCCACGCCACCATGCTGGCCTCGATCACCCACCGCATCACGGGCGCGGGCCTCTATTTCGGCACGCTGCTGATCACCGCCTGGCTGGTCGCGCTGGCGAGCGGACCTGAGGCCTATACGCGGGTTGAAATGATCGCCTTCTCGGTCCCCGGCCAGCTGATCCTGTTCATGTGGGCCGTGGCGATCCTTTACCACTTTGCAAATGGCATCCGCCATCTCGTCTGGGACGGCCCCGGCCTCGGCTTCTCGCCAAAGGTCGCGAGCCTGATTTCGATCTTCAACTATGCGTTTGCGATCGTTGGCGCCGCCGCGCTGATGGCTGCGGCCGCGCTGTCCTAGGCCCGCGAGACATGTCCAAGAGCCCCTTCGTGACCCCTGCCAAGACGACCCGCGGCCTCGGCGCCTCCAAGACAGGCACCAGCCATCACATTCGCCAGCGCGTCTCGGCTCTTGCGCTGATCGTGCTGGTGCCCTGGTTCCTTTTTTCAATCATGAGCGCAGCCCTTGGCGGATACGCTGACGCGGTCGCCTGGATCGGCTCGCCGCTGAACGCGACGCTGCTGGTGCTGACCGCCGGCGCGGCCTTCTACCACATGCGCCTCGGTATGCAGGCCGTGATCGAAGACTACATTGGCAAGACAGGCACACGTGCCGCGCTGTTGATCCTGAACACCTTTTTCGCTGCTGGCCTGTTCGTGGCCGTGGTAATGTCGGTGATCCGGGTCTGGGCCGGCTGAAACAGGTTTCGAAAGTTAGGGCAGACATGACGAGTTATACCTGGACCGACCACACCTTTGATGTCGTCGTTGTTGGCGCGGGCGGATCGGGACTTCGCGCCGCGCTGGGCGCAGCGCAGGCGGGGCTTCGCACCGCGTGCATAACCAAGGTGTTCCCGACGCGCTCACACACGGTTGCGGCGCAGGGGGGCATCGCGGCTTCGCTCGGCAACATGAGCCAGGATGACTGGCGCTGGCATATGTACGACACGGTCAAGGGCTCCGACTGGCTCGGCGACCAGGACGCGATCGAATACCTCTGCCGCGAAGCGCCGGCCGCCGTTTACGAGCTTGAGCACTGGGGCATGCCGTTCTCGCGCACCGAGGAAGGCAAGATCTACCAGCGCGCGTTCGGCGGGATGACCCGCGACTATGGCAAGGGGCCCGTGCAACGCACCTGCGCCGCCGCCGACCGCACCGGCCACGCCATGCTGCACACCCTGTACGGCCAGGCGCTGCGCAACGAGACCGAATTCTTTATCGAGTATTTCGCGCTCGACCTGATCATGGACGAGGACGGCGCCTGCCGCGGCGTGACCGCCTGGAAGCTGGATGACGGCACGCTGCACCGTTTCCGGGCGCAGAAGACGATCCTGGCGACCGGCGGCTATGGCCGCGCCTATTTCTCATGCACCTCGGCGCACACGTGCACCGGCGACGGCAATGCAATGGTGCTGCGCGCCGGCCTGCCGCTGCAGGATATGGAATTCGTGCAGTTCCACCCGACCGGCATCTATGGCTCGGGCTGCCTCGTGACCGAAGGCGCGCGCGGTGAAGGCGGCTACCTGACGAACTCAGAGGGCGAGCGCTTCATGGAGCGCTATGCACCGTCCGCGAAGGACCTCGCCTCGCGCGACGTGGTAAGCCGGGCAATGACGATGGAAATCCGCGAGGGACGCGGCGTGGGCCCGGAGAAGGATCACATCTATCTCCACCTCAACCACCTCTCGCCCGAGACCCTGCACGCCCGCCTGCCCGGCATTTCCGAGACGGCGAAAATCTTCGCCGGCGTTGATGTGACCAAGGAGCCGATCCCGGTTCTGCCGACAGTGCACTATAACATGGGCGGCATCCCGACGAACTATCACGGCGAAGTGCTGACGAAGAAGAACGGCAACCCGGATTCTGTCGTACCCGGACTGATGGCAGTCGGTGAAGCGGCGTGCGTATCCGTACACGGAGCGAACCGTCTCGGCTCGAACTCGCTGATCGATCTCGTTGTGTTTGGCCGCGCGGCCGGCCTGCGCTGCGGCGCTACCACCGAGGCTAATGCGCGCCAGCCGGAACTGCCGGGCAAAGCCACCGACGCGCACCTCGCGCGGTTCGACAGGATGCGCAATGCGAGCGGCAGCGAACCGGTCGCCAAGCTGCGCCTCGAGATGCAGAAAGCGATGCAGTCCAACTGCGCCGTGTTCCGCACGGGCTCGGTACTGAAGGACGGCGTGGAAGCAGTCGAGGAAATCTACACCCGTCTGCCGAGCATCGACGTGAAGGATCGCGGGATGATCTGGAACACGGACCTGATCGAGGCGCTCGAGTTCGACAACCTGATCTGCCAGGCGGCCGTGACCGTGAACTCAGCGGCCAACCGTGAGGAAAGCCGCGGCGCGCATGCGCGCGAGGACTTCTCGAACCGCAATGACGAGACCTGGATGAAGCACACGCTCGCCTGGGTCGATACGGCCGGGAAGGTGAAGATCGATTACCGCCCGGTGCACGAATACACGCTGTCGAACGACATCGCGTATATCGAGCCGAAAGCACGGGTGTACTGAGGGTTTGGCCTTCGGGCGCGGAGGGTGGGATGAGTGAATACAAATCCGTCTGGGTGCGCGCCGGAAGGCAGAAGAAAGAAGAGAAGAAGTTTCTCGGTAGAGGCATGAAACTGGTGGACGAGCCGCATCAGGGCGACATCGCGGAACTTGCGGCCGGGATAGAGACTGCCTGCAACAGGCTGCATGAAGAAGGCTATGACGTGATTTCGATACTTTCCTCCGTGAGCGGACATTCGGAGAAAGGCGCCATCAACCAGGGCGGCTATGGTTTCGGATTCAGTATTACGGACGGCGCGGTGATCACCGCCCGCCGCCGCCCCGTTTAACACCCAGGTTTCCAGGACAAGATCATGGTTCAACTGACCCTCCCCCAGAACTCCAAAGTGCAGAAGGGCAAGACCTGGCCGAAGCCTCAGGGCGCCAAGAACCTGCGCGAGTTCCGGATCTATCGCTACAGCCCGGAGGAAAAGGGCAATCCGCGCTGGGATACCTATTGGGTGGATATGGACAAGGCGGGGACAATGATCCTCGACGTTCTCTTCTACATCAAGAACACGGTAGACCCGACACTTGCCTTCCGCCGCTCCTGCCGCGAGGGCGTATGCGGCTCGTGCGCGATGAACATTGCGGGCCGCAATACGATCGCCTGCACCAAGGGTTTTGACGAGCTTCCGGGCGGCGTGATCTCGATCAGCCCTCTGCCGCACCTGCCGGTGATCCGCGACCTGATCCCGGACCTGACGAATTTCTACGCGCAGCACGCCTATGTGCAGCCCTACCTCAAGACCGATAGTCCGACCCCGGAGAAAGAATGGCGCCAGTCCGAGGAAGACCGCGCGCAGCTCGACGGCCTCTACGAATGCATCCTGTGTGCCTCGTGCTCGACCTCCTGCCCCTCTTACTGGTGGAACGGCGACAAGTATCTCGGACCCGCCGCCCTTCTGCAGGCTTACCGCTGGCTGATCGACAGCCGCGACGAGGCGACCGGCGAACGGCTCGATGACCTTGAAGACCCGTTCAAGCTCTACCGCTGCCACACGATCATGAACTGCGCGCAGGTCTGCCCGAAGGGGCTGAACCCCGCCCAGGCCATTGCCAAGATCAAACACATGATGGTGGAACGGGTGAGCTGAGGCCCGGGCCTGACCTCACCCCTCGAACGGATCGCGCATCAGGATGACGTCTTCACGTTCCGGCGAGGTGGAGACCATCGCGCAGGGCTTGCCAACGAGTTCTTCAAGGCGGCGGACATAGACAACCGCTTCGGGCGGCAGGTTCGCCCAGCTGCGCGCGCCGCGGGTCGAGCCGCTCCAGCCTTTCAGCGTTTCGTAGACCGGTTCGACGGCCGCCTGATCGGTGAGGCCGGCGGGGTAATAGTCGATGGTCTTACCGTTCAGCTTGTAGGCGACGCAGACCTTGATCTCGTCGAAGCCGTCCAGCACGTCGAGCTTGGTGAGCGCGAGGCCGCCGACGCCCGAGGTGGTGCAAGCCTGTCGGACCATTACGGAATCAAACCAGCCGCAACGGCGCGGGCGGCCCGTGTTGGTGCCGAATTCGTGGCCGACGGTGCCGAGGCGTTGGCCAATTTCGTTGGCCTGCTCGGTCGGGAACGGGCCGGCGCCGACGCGCGTCGTGTAGGCCTTGGCGAGGCCGAGGACATAGGAGATGGCGCCCGGGCCGACGCCGGAACCGGCGCTGGCATTGCCCGCGACGACGCTGGAGGACGTCACGAAGGGATAGGTGCCATGATCGACATCGAGCATCACGCCCTGCGCACCTTCGAAGAGGATCCGGCGACCCTTGCGGACCTGCTCGTCGAGCAGTTTCCAAACGGGCTGGGCATAGGCGAGCACCTGCGGCGCGATGTTCAGGAGCCCGGCTTTCAGCGCGGCCCCATCCGGCTCTGGCAGGTCGAGACCGATGCGGAGCGGGCGGTGATGAGCCAGCAGGCGCTCGATCTTCATGTCTAGAGCGGCGGGGTCTGCGAGGTCTGCGACGCGGATGGCGCGGCGGCCGACGCGGTCTTCATACGCCGGGCCGATGCCGCGTTTGGTGGTGCCGATCTGAGCGGCCCCGAGGGCCCCCTCACGTGCGGCGTCGATATCCTTGTGCCAGGGCAGGATCAGGGAGGCGTTGTCGGCAAGAACGAGGCTGGCGGGCGAGACTTCCACACCCTGCGCGCGGATGCCTTCGATTTCTGTCAGGAGGTGCCAGGGATCGACAACGACGCCGTTTCCGATAACCGACAGCTTGCCGCCGCGCACGAGGCCGGATGGCAGGAGCGCGAGCTTGAACGTCTTGCCATCAATGACGAGCGTGTGGCCGGCATTGTGGCCGCCCTGAAAGCGCACAACGACATCGGCGCGGGCCGACAGCCAGTCGACGATCTTGCCCTTGCCTTCGTCGCCCCATTGGGCGCCTACGACCACGACTCCTGCCATGAAATGCTCCGTTCACAACCGCGGCGACAAGGTCAGGAATTGGCCTGCAAAAGCAAGGGGAAGATGCGCGGGCCTGCGCGATTAGCCGCCGAGGCGGTAGATGACGCGGACCCCGGCATTGTCGAGGCCCTGGTTGCGCCCCGACCCGAGGATCTGGCCGTGGCTCAGATGCTCATACATCAGCTGCGCGCCCCATTTCTCTCCGAAATCGCGATTGAGGGCGAGGCTCGTGCGGAACAGGTCGCGCGACCCGAAGAAGACGGTCTCGGCCGAAACGGGATCGTTGCGCGGATCACCTTGCGGGAACGGGAAGTTGAGCTCGCCATCATGGATGACGTAACCCACGCCCTGCTCGAGCGACCAGCCTTCAGCAAAGCTCCAGTTCCAGTAGAGCCCTGCTCCGCCAAAGCTGGTATTGCCCGCCGTATTGACGCTCGCCATTACGTAAGGCCGCGGGCTCCAAACGATATCGAGGACGTCCGGCGAGGCGAACACGATCTCGCCGTTGACGTCGGGACCCGTTTCCTTGTTGGCGTTGTCGCAATTGGCGACGCAGATATTGTGGTCGGTCACGCCAAACCGGACTTCCTTGACGACGCCGGCACTGGCACCCATCGCCGGCAAGACCGAGAGGGCCAGACAAGTTGCAAGATGGCGCATGATGCTTCCTTCAGAATACTCGTTGCTATGGTTTCGCGCTTGCGCGCCTGGAGCGTCAAGTGCCGGAATCCACACAGAGCCAGAGAAAACCTGGGGCGCAACTGCCACGTCACGCCCCAATGCATTTTTAAAAACTCAGGACTTTTGCGTAGCGTACCTGCGGCAGGGCGTCGAGTTTCTCGATTACGCCCGCGGGCGGCATCGAGTCGATCCCGACCAGCGCAATCGCCTCTCCGCCGGCGGCCTGACGGCCGAGGTGGAAGGTCGCGATGTTGACTTTTGCCTCGCCCAGCATCTGGCCGAGGGCGCCAATGAAGCCTGGCTTGTCGATATTGTTGACGTAGAGCGTGACCGGCGAGAAATCGCCTTCGAGCGCCATGCCTTTCACTTCGACGATGCGCGGCTTGCCGCCGATCAGGGCGCCGGCGAGCGTGCGCCAGCCGCCTTCAGGCGAGTTCTTCGTCGCCTTGGTTTTCACCTTGATGCGGATCAGACTGTCATAGACCGGGCTGGTCTCGGTCTTCGTCTCGGTGAGCTTCACACCGCTTTCGGCGAGGATCGCCGGGGCGGAGACCATATTGACGTCGCCGCGCGAGGCACGCAGCAGGCCGGACAGGAGCGCAGCGGTGAGCGGCTTGTGGTTCAGGTGCGAGACTTCGCCTTCATACTCGATGACGACTTCATCATATCCGTAGTCGGAGATTTGTCCTGCGAACGAGCCTAGCTTCTCGGCAAGGACGGCGAACGGCTTCAGGCGCGGGGCCTCCTCGGCGGTTACCGAGGGCATGTTGAGCGCGTTCGTGACCGCGCCAGTGAGGATATAGTCCGCCATCTGCTCTGCCACTTGCAGCGCGACGTTCTCCTGGGCTTCAACCGTGGCGGCGCCAAGGTGGGGCGTGGCGACGAAGTTCTTGGCGCCAAACAGGACGTTCTCCTTGGCGGGCTCGACGGCGAACACGTCAAAGGCGGCGCCGGCGAGGTGGCCACTTTCCAGAAGGTCGCGGACAGCTGCTTCATCGACGAGACCGCCCCGGGCGCAGTTGACGAGGATCAGGCCCTTCTTGGTTTTTCCGAGCGCCTCTCGGGACAGGACGTTCTTTGTCTGCTCGGTGAGCGGAACATGTAGCGTGATTACATCCGCGCGGGCGAGAAGGGCGTCGAGGTCGACCTTCTCAACGCCGAGTTCGACGGCGCGCTCTTCTGTAAGGAAGGGATCGTAGGCCACGACGCGCATCTTGAGGCCGATGGCGCGCTCGGCAACGCGGCTGCCGATATTGCCGCAGCCGATGAGGCCGAGCGTCTTGTACGAGACTTCGATGCCCATATAGCCGGACTTCGGCCACTTGCCGGCCTGCGTGTCATTGTTCGCGGCCGGGATCTGGCGGGCCGCTGCGAACATCATAGCTATGGCATGTTCGGCCGTCGTGATGGCATTACCGAACGGCGTGTTCATGACGACGACGCCTTTGGCGGTGGCCGCCTTGATGTCGATATTGTCCACGCCGATACCGGCGCGGCCGATGACTTTCAGGTTGGTGGCGGCGGCAATGACATCCGCGTCCGGCTTGCAGGCCGAGCGCACGGCGAGGCCGTCATACTGCGGGATGATCTTGATCAGATCTTCCTTGGACAGACCAACCTTGATGTCGGTTTCGATACCGCGGGCCTTGAAGATTTCGACGGCGGCGGGGGAGAGCGTGTCTCCGATGAGGACTTTAGGCATGTTGTTTCATTCTCCGGGAAAAAGTTTACGCCAGTCTTCCCGCGTCAGGCGGTGGACCAGGCAGACATCGTCATCTTCACCCAGTTCCCGAATGCCTTCAGGCCGGAAACCGAGACGTTGGTAGAAAGTGTGGGCCCGCGTGTTGGACACGAGCGGATCGATAATGATGGCCCTGACATCCGGATCCCGGAAGCAGGCTTCGATGGCGAGCCGCATGGCCTGCCTGCCGAACCCCTGCCCGCGATCGGCAGCGCTTCCGATCCAGATATCAATGGCACGCAGATGGGGCTGGACCTCACCCCAGTACTTCGTGGGCTCCGTATACGGATCAATGACTTGCAGACCCGCGATGGGCCGCCCGTCCAGCTCGGCGATGAAATACTGGTAGTCATGCCGCACAAGCGCCAGTTCACCTGGCCAATAGATGTCACCGAACGCCTTGGGGGCGTCCGGATCATCGGACGTGGCTGAAATAACATCCGGCTCCAGATCCCACAGATCCAGAAGCGGCACGTCATCCAACGTTGCAGGTCTGAGCACGATCATCTCGAGCATCCCGGCTTCAGGCGGCCTCCATGCAGCCGCCCGCGGTCTGTGGGCCCTTAGAGCTTTGCCGCTTCCTCGTGGAAGGCCCAGTCGAGCCAGGGGAGCAGCTTCTGCACATCGGACGGCTCAACCGAGCCGCCGCACCAGATTCGCAGGCCAGGAGGGGCCTTGGCATAGCCGGCGGCATCGAAGCAGGCGTTTTCTGTTTCGAGACGCTTGATGAACTTTTTGATGAAGTCGCGCTGGCCTGCCTCGTCAAGCTTGGCGACCCGGGGATCGACAATCTTGAAGGTGACGCCGGTATTGGACCGGACTGCTTCATCCACGCAGAGGAACTGGATCCAGTCGGTCTTCTTTTCCCAGTCCGTCAGGATACGCAGGCTTTCGTCCGAACGCGCCTTGACCTTTTTCCAGCCGCCGAGACCTTCGGCCCAGTCGAGAGCTTTCAGGTAGTCTTCTACGCACATCATCGAGGGCGTGTTTATGGTCGCGCCTTCAAACAGCTCTTCGTCCAGTTTGCCGCCTTTGGTCATGCGGAAGAGTTTCGGCAGGGCGCGGTCCGGCGTATAGCTTTCGAGGCGGCGCACGGCGTTCGGTGACAGGATCAGCATCCCGTGCGCGGCTTCCCCGCCGAGGCATTTCTGCCAGCTATAGGTGATCACATCGAGCTTTTCCCAGTCGATGTCCTGGCTGAAGGCCGCAGAGGTTGCGTCGCAAATCACGACACGGTCCGGGTTCGGCTTGATCCAGTCGACGTTCTTGACGCGCACGCCGGACGTGGTGCCGTTCCAGGTAAAGATGATGTCGGCATCATCGCGGGCCTTCGAGAAGTCCGGCAGGTCGCCGTAATCAGCTGTGTAGGTCTTGCAGTCGGCGAGCTTCAGCTGCTTCGTCGCATCCGTCACCCAGTCAGAGCCGAAGCTTTCCCAGGCGAACACATCGACGGGCTTTGCGCCGAGCATCGACCACATGCACATCTCGACGGCGCCGGTATCGGACGCTGGCACGATGGCCACGCGGTAACCTTCGGGCAGGCCAAGGATTGTCTTGGTGCGGTCAATGGCGGCTTTGAGTTTTTTCTTGGCATCGCCCGAACGGTGCGAACGGCCAAGTGCGGCCGTCTCGAGGTTGCGGAGCGAAAATCCGGGATACTTGGCGGTGGGGCCCGAAGAGAAATGCGGGCACGCCGGGCGCACGTCCGGCTTGGCGGTGGTCACGTTCATCTGTTTTACTCCTATCCTCACAGATAGGCTGGGCACCGTTGGGGGCGCCTGGCCCGCTGCTGCAATGGCACATCCCGGGGCAATTCACCAGTGGCATTTTCGTGTATCGCGGTAGTGGCACCGTGCAGTTTCTCTCAACGCAGGGATTTCTTGCGCGGCGCCGAGCCCGGTGGTTCAGTATAGGAATGAGCATCGAAATCCTCCCCTTGTCCGGCACCCTCGGCGCTGAAATCTTCGGCCTGGACCTTCAGACCGGCCTTTCGAACACCGAGTTTGATCAAGTCCATCAGGCCTTTCTCGATCACAAGGTAATCGTGATGCGGGGCCAGAAGACCCTCGAACCGGATCAGCACAAGGCGTTCGCCCGCAGGTTCGGCACGCTGAACATCCACCCTTATGTGAAGGGCATGGCGGGTCACCCGGAACTTCTCGAAATCATCAAGGAGAAAGAGGACAAGGTGAACTTCGGCGGTGGCTGGCACACCGACATGAGCTTCGAAGAGACCCCTGCGCTCGGCTCAATCCTGCACGCCATCGAACTGCCGCCCTATGGCGGGGACACGCTGTTTGCAGACCAGCAGGCCGCTTATGACACGCTCTCACCGGGTCTCAAGGAAACACTTGGCAGTCTGAAGGCGGTGCATTCTGCCAGCCGCGAATACAGCACGCATGGCACCTCCGCGCAGAAGCGCCAGTCGATGGAAACATCGCAGGCCGAAGACGCACCCGAATATGAACACCCCGTTGTGCGCACCCATCCCGAAACGGGGCGCAAGGGTCTGTACGTAAACCCCGCATTCACGCTGCGCTTTGCCCGCTGGTCCTTGCGGGACAGCAAGCCGCTGCTCGACTACCTATTCAACCACTCACGCGAGGAGCGGTTTACCTGCCGCGTCCGCTGGCAGGCCGGTGACGTGACGATGTGGGACAATCGCTGCACCTGGCATTATGCGCTGAACGATTATCCCGGGCATCGGCGGCACATGCGGCGCGCCACAGTGAACGGTGACAAGCCATTCTAGACGGGCAATCCTGTCACACCGAGCGTGATCGCCGCCTGGCCGAAGAAGTACAGGAACCACAAGGCAATCGACGGCAACTTCCGGGCCGCCTCGCCGGCCGGCCTGTGGAACAATTCATTCGCGAGCAGCGCGTCTGAGGCGATAAACATCAGTGCGCCGAGCGCAACGAGCCAGTTGGCAAAAGGCAGTTCGAAGGCTGCGGCGCCCATCATCAGGATGACGGCGCCATAGACGATTACCGGCACGCGCATTTTGCCGAGTGAAGGCGAAAGCCAGAAAATGTAAGCCGCGCCGCCGAGCACCAGGGCCGCCTGCGCGGCCTTGACCGGCCAGCCCCCCGCGCCGCCTTGGCCCATCTGCCAGAACACGATCACGTAGAAGACGTGCGCAAGGAAGAACGCGGCCATGCCGGGCAGCAGCCAGCGCTCGGGCTTGCCAGCGAGGAAGGCATCGCCGAAGGCGGATGCAAGAAGCGCCGCCCAAAGCAGCCAGGGCCCGCCGGTGGCGAAGGCAATTGCAGCCAGGATTGCGACGCCGGCAACCTTAAGGGCAGCCCGCGCGGGCCCCTCCCCCCGAAAGCTGAAAAGAAATCCATAGGCCAACGCGGCGAGCGTGGCCGCGGCGAAGGCAGCCCAGAGGGCCGGCGCGCTCAGTCGGCGTCTCCGAGAGGCTCCGGCAGACGGAGCAACCGCCGCGCCATCACGCGGTGGCGTTCCTTGACGTGCGCGCCCACGACACTGAGCGCGGTGGCGAGGACCGCCGCATCATCCGTGAAACCGAGCCCGACCAGCACATCCGGCAACATGTCGACGGGAATCACGAAATAGGCCGCCGCCGCAAACAGGACGGCCTTGGCTTTCGCAGGCGTGCGCGGATCGCGCGCGCAGAAATAGGCGGCGGCGAGATCGTCCGCGAAAGGCAGTTGGCCAGCGAGGCGCAGCAGCTTCGGAATGAGGCCGCGCGCGGTGCGCTCATTGCGCTGGATCGATTTCGGCAGGTAAACGCCGTCTTCGCCCTTCACCGTATTGATGATTTCCGCTGCGTCACTCATTGCGCTCTCCTAGCGGCATTATAGTGCAGAAGGTCATAGCCGATAAATCGCTCAACATCAAAGGAAGGCAGCTGCCAATGGAACTCAACTCGAATGTGTCCGCCGTGATCACCGGAGGCGCGTCCGGCCTCGGCGCCGCAACGGCCCGCAAACTGGCGAGCCACGGCGTCAAGGTCGCCCTGTTCGACCTGAACGCGGAGAAAGGCGAAGCCCTCGCCACGGAACTCGGCGGCGTGTTCTGCAATGTGAACGTCACCGATGAAGCCTCGGTGGACGCCGGTTTTGCGAAATCCCGCGCTGCCATCGGCCAGGAGCGTATCCTGATCAACTGCGCTGGCACCGGCAACGCCATCAAGACCGCCAGCCGCAACAGGGAAACCGGCCAGCCGGAGCACTTCCCGCTCGATAAGTTCAACCTGATCATCCAGATCAACCTCGTCGGCACGTTCCGCTGCATCGCGAAATCGGCCGCCGGCATGTTGACGCTCGACCCGATCGACGGTGAGCGCGGCGCCATCGTCAACACCGCATCCGTTGCCGCTGAAGATGGCCAGATCGGCCAGGCAGCCTACTCCGCCTCCAAGGGCGGCGTGGTCGGCATGACCCTGCCGATCGCGCGCGACCTGTCGCGCGACGGCATTCGCGTCAACACAATCCTGCCAGGCATCTTCAACACGCCGCTGCTGGCCGCTGCGCCGGAGCCTGTGAAAGCCGCCCTCGGCGCGCAGGTCCCCTTCCCGCCGCGCCTCGGCCTGCCCGAAGAGTACGCGTCGCTCGCCGTCGAAATGTGCCGCAACGGCTATTTCAACGGTGAAGACGTCCGCCTCGACGGCGCAATCCGTATGGCGCCGCGCTAACGATTGCTCGTGGGGCTCTCGCCCTCAATCTTCAGATATGGAAAGCCCGCTCTCCGGAGCGGGCTTTTTCTCAGTCGATGGGCGCCGAAGGGTCACGCACGCGCATGAGGCCGTTGGAGACCATCGTCATCACCACTTCGCCGTTCTGGTTGGTAACCGTCTGGCGGGTCTTGGTCAGGCCCATGTCGGGGCGCGATTTCGAGCGGCGCTTGTCGATGAGTTCCATTTCGACCGACAGCTCATCGCCGGGATAGACGGGTTTTACCCATCTGAGCTCATCGATCCCGGGTGAGCCGAGACCGGCCGATGGCTCGGTGTCCTTCCAGGTATCCACCATCATGCGCATGACCATCGCGCCGGTGTGCCAGCCGGAAGCCGAGAGGCGGCCAAAGAAGGTAGTCTTCGCGGCATCGTCATCGAGATGGAAGGGCTGCGGATCGTACTTCGCGGCGAACTCGATGACCTCTTCGCGTGTCACCTTGTAGGTGCGCGAGGCGTGCGTGCGTGTGCCGATCACCATGTCTTCGAAGTAACGCATGCCGCCCTGCCCTGATCGACTGAAACCCGCCGGAACTTGCCGCAACAGAGACGCTTGGCAAGCCTGCCGCAACGGGAGGGGATGCGCGGGCCGGGCGCGGCGCTAAAAAGGGAGCGGACCGGGACAGGAGTGTGATGTGGAATTCGATGACGTTGTGCGGGGCCGCCGCAGCATCCGGGGTTACCTCAAGAAGCCCGTGCCCAAGGCGCTGATCCGCGAGATCCTCGAGATCGCGATACGGGCGCCAACCTCGCTGAACACCCAGCCGTGGAACTTCTACGTTGTCGCCGGCGAGGTGCTCGACCGCATCCGGGCAGGGAATGTCGAGCGCAACCTGGCCGGCGTACCGCATAGCCGGGAATTCCGGCTCGGCCCTGAATATGCCGGCGAGCACCGCAAACGGCAGATCGAGATCGCCATCCAGCTGTTCGAAGCGATGGGTATCGAACGCGACAACAAGGAAAAGCGCAATGACTGGATCCTGCGCGGGTTCCGGCAGTTCGACGCGCCCGTCTCCATCGTGATCACCTATGACCGCTCGGTCCACGGCAGCGATATCGCGCCGTTCGACTGCGGCGGCGTGGTCAACTGTCTGGTCAACGCCGCCTGGAACCGGGGGCTTGGCTGCGTGATCAACTCGCAGGGGATCATGCAGAGCCCAGTCGTGAGAGCCGAAGCGGGCATCCCGGACGATCAGGTCATTCAGACCTGCGTTGCTATGGGCTGGCCGGACGACAGCTTTCCGGCGAACGCCGTGGTTTCGCGCAGAAAGTCCGTGGACGAGGCGGCCGTGTTCAGGGGATTTGAGGACTAAGCCCGCTCAGGCGCCGCCCCGCATCGAAAGAACCGCGACAAGTCCCATTCCGACGACGCTCAGCAGCGCCGCTCCGACAAGGACCGGCACAAGCGTGTCTCCAAAGTTGCCACGTTTGAGCACTTCGCCCCCGCGCACGTCTTGCGCCGAGATCACGCCGGGCACTTCGTCATTGTCAATGTCAGGCATGCGCGGACGTCCTTTGCCATCTGTGCACCGTTTCCCGGTCTCCCTAGAAAGGCGCCGGCGAGGCATAGGGTTCCGTCATACGTCACACCTTGGGCCCGAGCCGGCATGAAGCGGCTGTTGCGGAGCATCAGCGGCGAGATCAGCAACACGATCAGGCCGACGGGGGAAACCCCGGTGAAGGTGATCGCCATCCGGAACAGCGGGTTGGCATAGATTTTCGCGAACGCCCGGGTCTTCGCGAGTGCGGCGGCAAGCCATTGACCAGGGCGGTTTGCGCCGGATTTCGGTTTCGCCATGAACAGCCCCTTCCCAACGTCAGCCTAGACCAAACAAAAAGCCCGCTCAACGCGAGCGGGCTTTCGTCTGTTCGAGGACTGATGACGTGATTACTGGCCCTGGCGTTCCTTCACGCCTTCTTCGTCGGCCTTGGCGCGGTCTTCTGGTGTGAACTCGACGGCCGGGGCAGCGCCCTTGCCGTAAGCACGGGCTTTCTGCGCAAGGTCGTTCATCGAGCCGGACATCTGGCCTTCACCTACCGCCATGGTTTTCGAGGCTGACATGCCGACGGCTTCAGCGTCGCCAAAGCTGGCGAACTCCGCGCCGAGGAAGACGACTTCCCAGCCGCGAGCGCGGGCCCGGTCAAGCGCGGCCTTGGCGCCCTGGTTGGTCAGCTCGGTCGAGGAGTTCTCCATACCGTCAGTCATGATCACGATCACGGCCTTTTCCGGCGCATCGGCTTCGGCGCGGCTGACGATCCGGCCGATGGCGTCATAGAGGGGCGTCATGCCGCGGGGCGTTGCATCCGCGTCCGACACCTTGGTCCACTTGGACGGATCGACCTTGTCGCGCAGAACGTCAAACTGCAGGCCGTCCTGGTGGTCGAACACGGCGAGCGTGACGGCGGTCTTGATGTCGCCGCCCGCGATCTCAGCGCCGGGTGCATCGGCCGCAAAGCTGTCGGCGTAGGCGTTAACCGATGTCAGCGCCTCTTCCCAGATGTCGGACATGGAGCCCGTCCGGTCGAGCAGGATGTAAGATTGTACCGTGTCGGATTTCGCCGGTTTCGGCAGCACTTTTGCATCTGCGGAGGCCCCGAGGGCAATGACGGCGGCGGCGGCAATCAATGAGTTCATGAATTTCATCTGGCGTTCCTTCACGTGTGTCTGGTGGGGAAAAGCTGCGCCCGGATTGAGGCGCGTCTGCGGCGCAATTCCGCCTTCGCCAAGGAAAAGGGCCGCCTTTTGCGAGGCGGCCCTTCCTGAAATTTGGCCATTTGCTGAACAAGTGTTCAGACTTCGCTCGTCAGGGGACGGATTAACCGCCTTTGCGGTTCTTGACGTCGTCTTCGCCCGAAGCCTTGCGGTCAGCTTCGTCGAAGTCAACCGGAGCCGAAGCCGCCGAATAGTAGCGGCGGGTCTTCTTGGCGAGCAGGTTCATCGTGTCCTCGAACATGCCGGGGCTCATGGCCATGGCTTTCGAACGGATCACGCCGACAGCGGCAGCATCACCAAACTTCGCAAAGTCCGCTCCGAGGAAAACCACTTCCCAGCCCCTTGCGCGCGCCCGGTCCAGGGACGCCTTGGCGCCGTCCCTGGTCACTTCTGTGGAGGCGTTTTCCTCACCGTCGGTCATGATGACGAGGATGGCGCGGGCCGGCTGGTCGGCTTCCGCGAGCGCAACAATCCGGGCAATGGCGTCGAACAGCGGCGTCATCCCCCGCGGAGTTGCATCGGCATCGCTCACGTTTTTCCAGTCCGCCAGCGCCGCCCCTCGGCGGAGCACGTCGAACTGCAGCCCGGCCTGATGATCGAACACGGCGAGCGTAACTTTCTCGCCCTGTTCCGGCGCAGCGCCATCTTCGGCTTTCGCCAGCGCATGCACGTAAGCATTCACCGATCCAAGCGCCTCAGCCCAGATGCCGGACATCGAGCCCGTCCGGTCGAGGAGAATGTAGGCGTGGGCGGGACCTGATTTGGCGCCATTGGCTTGTTTGTCGGTCATGGGAGTGCTCCGTCGTTGCGCCCCCGCACCCCGGACAACCCAAATGGGAAAGCGCCCTCCCGGTTAAAGGGGGCGCTTCCCATAATTCTGTGCTGCAAGTGCGAAGGGTCTACGCGAACTGTGGCGCAATCTTCAGATTTCTGACCCAGCCGATCTTTTCAAGGAGCAGCAGAACGGTGCCGTTATAGTCGACGATCCGGTTCCACACGCCCTTGCGCGGACGGTGCAGCGCGCTCTGCGGCTGGTCATGGTGATGATCATGGAAAGCCTCGCCTCCGGTGAGAAGCGCCATCAAGTGATCGGCCCAGACGGGCGTCTTGAGGTGGCCCAACACGTTGATGCCGTAGACTGTGGCATGGAACTGGATCGCCCGGCCGATGATGACGCTGGCATGCAGAAGCGCTGTCAGCACCAATGAACCGCCGGCGGCCCAGACGATCAGGTAGACGATCGCCGGCACCACGAAATGGATCACGATGCTGAACTGGATATAGAACTCGTCCATCCAGACAATGATCGGATGTTTCTTGAGCCAGAGCGGCCAGGGACGTTCGACGTCGTTCTGGTCGCGCCAGAGGATCCAGCCCACCCAGGCCCAGCGCTTGGACTCGAACGGATTGTGCGGATCGCCCGGCTGATCCGCGAAACGGTGGTGCTGTGAGTGATAGTTTACCCAGTCGCGGACACGGCCTTGCATCGCGAAGAACAGGTTGAGCATAGCGACCACCTGCGCAGGCGGGGCCAGCTCCCCGGCGCGGTGCTGCAGGATACGGTGCAGGGGGCCGATGCCCATGTTGCACCAGAAGACAGAGAAGGCGATGACGCCGAAGGCAAGCGGCACATACCACCAGTGGAAGGTGAGTTGGCTGACGAAAACACCCAGCAGGATCATCGTCACGAACAGCACAACGCCAAGGACCGGATAGCCGAAAGCGGAAAAGAAGCTGGGAATGTCGAAGGTTTTCCAGTTTTTCGGGATCGCGGTGGATCGCGGGGTCATGCAGGTAGTCCTTTATGTTCCGCCAGATCAGCCAGCGGCTCTCCAGATGCGCGAAGTCTTTGCCCGCGCCTGTTAATACTTGATTAAGGCCTGTGGCGGCGCGGTCCAAGTTGAAAACACTTTCACAACGGACTGCTGCTGCAAGCGTGATCGGGTCGGTGGGGAGGTGACGCCTCGCAGCCGGAACGTTTTTCACCTGACGCAATGAGCTGGGGCGTGCCAAGCGCCGAGATGGGCTGACGGCCAAGACCGAAGCCGCCAATACCGGACTGCTCGGCCAGGGATCGCGCGACATCCTTTTGCAAGCGGAGCAGCGCGCGGCACTGCCTTGCTGGCTGTTTGCGGTCCTGCTGGAACTCTTTGCCAGCCAGGCCGCGTCCATCGGGCTTGCGGCGCTTCGTATCCTCACCGGCCGGCGCGGCAACGCTCAGTCTGTGAGCGGATAAAACTCGCCGTCCCGGCCGCGCACCCTCCACACGTCGTTCCGGCGCTCAATATCAGGCAAGGCGAGCGAGGCCTTCGAGACGCCGCCCGGAATATCGAACACGTAGTGCGGAATGGCGAGGCCCGAGACGGTGTCGCGCAGCGCACGCACGAGGGCCTGGCCTTCCTCGACCGGCACACGGAAATGCGCCGTGCCCGGAGCCGCGTCCAGTTGGTGCAAATAGTAAGGCTTGATGCAGGCCGAGAGGAATGCGCGCATGAGATCTGACAGATCTTCCAGCGTATCGTTCACCCCTCGCAGCAGGACCGTCTGGGAGACGAGCGCGATGCCCTGCCCTGCAAGAAGGCGGCACGCTTCGCGGGCCGCGGGCGTAAACTCACTGGCGTGGTTGGCGTGAACGGCGAGAAAGACCGCCTTCGTCCTACTCGACAAGGCACTGGCATAGACGGGCGTGATCCGGTCCGGGCGCGCGACCGGCATCCGCGTGTGCCAGCGAATGACCTTCACATGCTCGATGGCTTCAAGGCGCTGCGTGATCTCCTGCGCCCGCGCCGCCGACAGCATCAGGGGGTCGCCGCCGGTGAGGATCACTTCGAAGATTTCGTGGTGATTGGCGATGTAGGCGAAGATGTTGCCTAGGTCGGCCCTCGTCAGCGCTTCACCTTTATCCGGACCGACACGCTCGCGGCGGAAGCAGAACCGGCAATAGACCGGGCATGTGGACGCGGCCTTGATGAGCACACGGTCGGGGTAGCGATGCACCAGTCCCGGCAAGGGTGAGTGGCGCGCATCCCCAATCGGATCGTCGGCCTCGCCCGGGCGGATATCCAGCTCTTGCGCCGACGGAACAAACTGCCGCCTGATCGCGTCGCGCGGATTGGCTGGATCAATCGCCCGCGCCAGAGGCTCGGGCAAGGCGATGACGTAAGCCGCTTCCACATCGGCGAGTTCGCGCACCTGCGCATCCGCGACAAGGCCGGCGGCGTTCAGGGCCGCCACGGAGCGAAGGGTTGAAACGGTCATGGCCGCCCCTCTAACCCAAGCGGCGTCCAGAGAACATCCGATATCTCCTGCGCGCCCGTTGCCAACATGACCAGCCGGTCAAACCCCAGCGCGACCCCGCTCGCTTCGGGCATGGCGCCGACCGCCGCAATGAAATCCTCGTCCAGCGGATAACGTTCGCCATAGACCTGCTGTTTGAGATCCATCTCACGCATTTGCCGCATCCGGAGCAAATGGGCATCGGTCAGCTCGCGGTAGCCGTTCGCAAGTTCCACGCCGCAGGCATAAAGCTCGAAGCGTTCTGCAAAGCGCACATCGTCCGGCGCCGGACGCGACAGTGCCGCTTCGCTGACGGGGTAGCGGTGCAGGAAGGTCAACCGCCCCTGTCCGAGCTTTGGCTCGATCAACGTCACGAGAATCGCCGAGAACACATCCGTCCAGCTGGCATCCTGCGGGGTCTCGATCCCGGCGCGGCGAGCCGCGGCGGCCAGACCCACCGCATCGGTAAGCAGCGGTTCAAGCTCGATCCCGGCATACTGGTCGAAGGCCTCGATGAGCGTCAGGTAATTCGGGTTTGCCAAAGGGTCACAGGCGGCGCCTCGCCAGGTCAACGCCTTCGCTCCGGCCGCCAGCAAGGCAAGCCGGGCGAGCTGGGCAGCATCCGCCATCACCGCTTCGATGCCTTCACCGGCCCGGTACCATTCGAGCATCGTGAACTCCGGCGCATGGCGAACCCCCGTTTCCCGGTTCCGGAATGCCCGGGCGAAATCGAAAATCCGGGTCTCGCCCGCCGCGAGCAGCTTCTTCATCGCGAATTCGGGTGACGTATGAAGGAAAAGCGGTGTCCGGCGGCCGTTTTCAGCCACGAAGGATGTCTCGAAGGCATGGAGATGGGCTTCATTGCCCGGCGAATACTGAAGCTGGCCGCATTCTGTCTCGGTGAAGCCCTGCGATTCGAACCAGCCTCGCATAGACGCCTTGATCACCCCCCGCGCCGCAAGCAAACCCCTGCGGCGGGCATGGGCTTCGGGCGACCACCAGGTAGGGGCGTCGGGGGACATCTTTCTCCAAGGGGCAAGGCGAAGCGGGCGAAGCCGCATCGGGCGGCTGGCCAAACGGCGCGAAGGCGGTATATAGCGGCCCTTTCGCCCTCGCAACTCAGGAACGCCCAATGGCCGTTGAAATCGCTGCGGATATCCGCAAAGGCAACATCATCGAATACACCGACGGCCAGCTCTACGTCGTCCTGAAGGCGGAGTCGTTCCGCCCAGGCAAAGGCACGCCGACGACCACGATCGACATGCGCCGCATCTCGGATGGCATCAAGATTTCCAACACGTACAAGACCACCGACAAGGTCGAGAAAGCCTATGTCGAAGAGGTGGATCACTCCTTCCTCTACATGGAAGGCGCGAACTACGTGTTCATGAACTCCGGTAACTTCGAGCAAGTGACGGTCTCTGCGGCGATGGTCGGCGACGGCGCCCAGTACCTGCAGGAAAACATGACGGTCAGCCTGCAGATGTTCAACGGGGAGCCGGTCTCGGTCACCCTGCCCCAACGCATCACCGCTGAAATCGTCGAGACCGAGCCTGTGGTCAAAGGCCAGACGGCTTCGGGTTCCTATAAGCCCGCCAAGCTTGATAATGGCGCGCGCATCATGGTGCCGTCACACGTCGGTGTCGGCACCCGGGTCGTGGTCAACACGGAAGACGGCAGCTATCTCGAACGCGCCAAAGACTGATTGGTCCGGCCGGGCTCAGCGCCGCCAGAATTTTTTTGCGCCCAGCGAACGCTTTCGAGTGCCCGCGCATAGAAAGGTTGAAGCCTTCGAGCTTCTCCATCTGCAACTGACAAGTCAGGGCCAGCGTTTCCCAACGCTGGCCCTTTTTTCTGCATTGCCGCGTCGCCTGATCTGGCGGGTTTTTCTGATTTGGCTTTTCGGCGCTGGGGACGTATTCTGTTTTCAAGTAATCAAGTGTGACCGTTGGGTGCGTACCGCCCGTCAATCTCCGACCCAGGCTGGCCGCTAGCATGCCCGATGAACCTGCTCCTGCAACACCCCGCCGCTCACAGCGGATCAAGACGCTGAAGAGCGGCCGTATCGAATTCAATGGGACATTCAGCACCTTTGACGTCACGATCAAGGAGATGTCCGAGACCGGCGCCAAGCTCAAACTGAGTACAACGTTCGTCGTGCCGCCAACATTTCAACTCCTCATTCTCAATACAAATACAGGGATCAGCGAACGTCGCAGTTGCGAAACCCGCTGGCAGCGCGGCGACCTCGTGGGCGCGAGATTCATCGATCCATCGGAGATTGCGCCCGCCAGTCCCGCAAGGGCGGCGACGCTCCGCCGCCAGCCGCCACAAGGTTGAATTCCTGGCGATCCGGGACCACCGGATTGATGCCGGCGGCGAACAGGGCCTAAGCTGACCGCAAGAAGGATAACCTTCGAGACCGCAAATACAAATGGGGCGGGCTATGCAAATTGTACTTGTCGAGGACGGTTCGGATCTCAACGAGACCATTCAGCTTGGCTGGCCGGAGTTGTGATTGTTTTGATTTGGCTCGTAGCTGAAGCGCTGGGCGCGCTGTCGATGATTGCGCTTGCAAAGAACGGATGAAGCATTTCGGCGATCTCCGGCTTTTTGCTAGTGATGTCATTGAATATCAGAAGTGAGGCGACCCTGCCGTCGTTCTGCTCAAGGAGCAGCGCGCCGTCTCGATACGGAAAATGCACACGGAAGCGTTATCCTTGGCCACCGTCGAACCAGGCGTTCGCTTCAAATCTCCATAGTGAGGCAGCCACCCGCGCGTCAGGCCTTGAGCTTTCCAGGACGCCCGCCGCCGGGCCCGGGGCAAGCGGCTGCGCATGGCGGGCGTCCTGGAAACCTTAACAACGACTGCCTGAGGGGGCCTTTCCACTGATGCCATTCCCCGCCTCAACAACGGCCGTTCGGCAGACTACCCCGGGATGTCGATCGATGCTTGACGCTTGCATCCTGCCCTCTTCTGCCGGTCAATCATCCCCAGTGCATTGTGGTTAACCCGGGTATTTGGCTCCTCAGGCCCGGCGATGTGGGGAGATTTCGGGCTGGCTTAGGATGAGGGGCGAAATGTTCGGGATAAAAATCCTCGAAACCGGTAAGCGCCACTTGATGCCACAGAAAGTGATATCAAGCCAAGCAAATACAGCCAATTAACCGGCCAATATTGCGGCCATGAATATGCTCGCATTTCATTCAATACGCTGTTATACATCATATTATGACGACATCGAAAGCGGACAAAGAACCGGCCAAAGAAGCGGCCACCGACGTGGCGCCTGATCGCGATGAAAGCACCGGGCTGATGGAGCCTATGCTTATTTCTGAGAGCGGCGCGCGCCGCGGCCCCTTGGCCGATCTGGCGCTTGAGGTCGCCGAAAAGTCTGCCGGATTCCGGGCCAGCTTGCCGGACGGCGTGGTCAGCGCGCTGTCTGATCTCGTCCGATCAATGAACTGCTACTACAGCAATTTGATCGAAGGCCATGACACACACCCGATCGATATCGAACGGGCGCTGAAGGCAGACTACAGCGCCGATCCCAGGAAGCGTGATCTTCAACTGGAAGCCCGCGCCCATATCAACGTCCAGAAGTGGATTGACGAAGGGGGACTGGACGGCCGCGCGACAACGTCAGATGGCCTTCGCGCGGCACATATGCGCTTTTGCAGTGAGCTGCCCGATGACCTGCTCTGGGTGACAAATCCCGCTACGAGCGAGCGTATCCAAGTCATCCCAGGAGCGTTTCGAAGCCGCGACGTTGCCGTCGGAAGGCACATAGCGATCAGCCCTGGAGCCGTGCCGCGCTTCATGGCGCGCTTTGAAGAAGCCTACCGCAGGCCTGGCAGAGTCGATTCGATCATCGCTGCCGCAACCGCCCATCATCGCTTCTTGTGGATTCACCCCTTTGCCGATGGCAATGGCCGCGTCGTGCGTCTGATGTCTTATGCTATGCTGCGAGACGCTCTGAACACCGGCGGCATCTGGTCGATCGCGCGGGGCCTTGCCAGAAGCGTTGATGAATACAAAGACCATCTTGCCAACTGTGATCAGACGCGGCGCAATGATCTCGATGGGCGCGGCAATCTCAGTGAAGAAGCGCTGGCCCGCTTTACGTCCTACTTCCTGACAGCCTGCCTTGATCAAATCAATTTCATGAGATCGCTTGTTCATCCGGATGAACTACGGGCACGTATGCTGGTCTGGACGGAAGAAGAGATCAAAGCAGATCGCCTTCCTGCGAAAGCGGGGCGCGTGCTGGAAGCGATCCTGTTTCGAGGCGAACTGCCACGAGGCGATGTCGAAAAGCTGCTCGGCTCGAGTGAACGGACAGCGCGTCGCATGACGGCCTCTCTCATCGAGCGCGGTGTCGTGACATCTGTGTCTTCGCGCGCCCCGCTTCGCCTCGCCTTCCCGGCAACGCTGGCTTCACGCTGGATGCCCGGGTTGTTTCCAGACAGAAATGCAAAGGACTGACCTCCAACCAAAAGGGCCGGGAGCAGGACTGCGACCCGAGGATCGGGATGAGAGCGGCACGAATAGCCTCAAGCCTGCCGCTCGCCTGCGCCCGCATGAGTTTTCGGAGCGGCAAAACGGCATCATCAGCTTTTGAACGACACAGCCTGAGGGGTAGCGTCCACTGGAGTGGTGGAAATTCGCTGACGGAGCGCTCCGGGCGCGCGGACCGCAAGAGTCTGCGCGCGCCCGGGGCGCGGTTGGCGGGAGGGGTGGTCATCGGAGAATCCGGGTTAGGGTTGTGTTGCGACACGCCACTCCAAACGAGGATCGAATCCGATGACCGACAATGTTCAACCAAGGGCCTTGAACGCCTCAACAAGGAAGTGAAACGCCGCGCCGACGTTGTTGGAATCTTCCCCAATGAGGCCTCGATCGTGAGGCTCGTCGGCGCTGTACTCCTGGAGGCAAACGATGAATGGCAGCTGCAGCACCGCTACCTGTCGATAGAGGCGTTCGCGAGCGTGGATACAGTCGATGAGGAAATCGACCGGTTCGCTCTTGCGCCGCCAGCAGCATCGCAGATACTTACACCGCGCGCGGCCTGAGCCGGTACACCGCTTGGCCGCCCCAATTTCCACCACTCAGGTGGACGTGACCTCTCGTCGCAAGACTCAGGCCATCCGCTCTGGGGACAAACACTGCTTTTGGAGAGAAATGACGAAACGCTCGGGTGGCGAGAGTCAGGCAAACTTCTGCGTTAGCTAGACTTAGCCAATCCAATCTGAAATCTATCGTCTATGACCGTTGTAAACATGCTGGATGCCAAATCGAACCTTTCCCGTCTGGTAGAAGCCATTGAGAGCGGAGCGGAACGCGAAATCATCATTGCCCGCAACGGCAAGCCTGCAGCACGCCTTGTCCCGATCCATGCCTCGCCGGTCGGCGTGCGTATTGGCATCGCCAAGGGAAAGTTCACGACACCTGAACCGGATCCGGAACTGGAAGCCGAAGCGGCTGCTCTTTTTGGCGGTTCCGGTTCATGAATCTGCTGCTGGATACACACATTGCGCTCTGAGCAGTGGAAGATAACCCCTGCCTGTCTCAGACGGCGCGCGAACTGATCCTTGATCCCTCCGACACACTTTAGGTGAGCGTCGTCAGCCTTTGGGAAATCGCCATCAAGCATGCGCTGGGCCGGGGACCGGAGGCCATGCCAATGTCAGCCGGGGACGCGCAACGCTTCTTCGAAGCTTCCGGCTTTGTCATCCTTCCAGTAGCCAGCGCCCATCTCCTGGCACTCGAGTCCCTGCCCCGGCTTCATGATGACCCGTTCGACCGGCTTCGGGTCGCGACCACCTTGACCGAGCCGTATAGGCTCTCGACGCATGACGCGCGCCTCGCCGCTTACGGACCGATCGCGACCGTTGTCTGAAAACGGCCTCCCATACTGAGCCGGTCGCGATTGCGATCCATGAGTCGCGTTCGCGCCGAGACTTGGCGCGGACTCGGTAAATGGAAAGCGGACGCAGGCTTGACGGTCAAATCTCAAAACAGTATATACACGTATATCCCAAGGTGTGGACCCCATGACCGTCGCACGTAGCCGAACCTTCAAAAGCGGGAACAGCGAAGCCGTCCGGCTTCCGAAAGACGTGGCTTTTGGCGACGGGGTCGAACTCATCATTGTCCGTTCCGGCGATGTGATGACGATCTACCCGGCGCAGATGTCAGTCACTGAGATGCTGAGCCGGTTGCAAGCCCTGCCGGTGCCGCCTGAGATCGAAGTTCGCGAAACCGAGTCTCTGCCCGAGCGGGACGCGCTTTAAGTTGGCCTGCATCATCGACACAAATGTTGCGATCCATCTTCGGGATGGCGATGCCGCCGTAACAGCGCGGCTCGCAGAACTCGGCGACGGTGTTCTCATGTCGATCGTCACCCGGGTCGAACTGGAAGGCGGCGTGTACAGAGTTCCGGAACACGCCGCGATCCGGCGCGCGCGTCTCGATGTCATCATTGCGGCCATACCGGCGCTGGCCTTTGATGACCTGGCGGCCGGGTTCTATGCGAGCATTCTCGCCGAGGCGGGCTATTCGAGGCGGAAGATCCTTGACCGGATGATCGCGGCGCAGGCGCTGGCGCACCGGGCCACGCTGATCACGATGAATGCCGACGACTTCTCGGACATTCCAGGACTGGATTTACTAGACTGGAGCTGAGCCTCCGGCGCAGGCAAATTCGCAGGGGCCAGCTGATATGCTTGCACGATAAAAAAGCCGCCCCGGAGATGTCTCCGGAGCGGCTCGTTGAGGCGCGGCTTGCTGCTTACGGGCAGATCGTGACCGTTGTCTGAACCTGACCGTCTGCCACGGTGGGAAGCTCGTTGGTTCGGTTGTGCGCCGGCTTTGTGGTCAACATTGATACATCTTATCCCAGTTTACATATTTTCGATAACTTGGCATAACATCTCTCAATATGGACCTCCGACTCAATGCTTATGCCCCTGGCGCCGGCGCGCCGCCGCCTGAACTGGCCGGGTAATCCTCCCTATGAATAGTCGACTTGGGAACTGGAGTCTTGTGCCGGGTTCGCGGTGTAAGAACATCCGAATTTCATCAAATCCGACGTTCGCCGAGATAATCAAGAACGGCTGCTTAGGGCCAAGTCGGCTCCGATCGTAGGGATTGGCATCCGGCAGGGTCTCCTGAGTCCTGTCATTCGACCGGCTTAGGCAAACCAGGCAATTCATCGCCGATGACAGCCAGTCGCAAGCATTGCGGTTGAGGCCTTTAAAGCCTGAGCACCACGACGCTGAGAACCTCGATATTACGAAAAACTACGGGCATACCGTATGCAATGCTGGATGAAGAGTTTGAATGGGATGACGACAAGGCGGCTGCGAATCTGCGCAAGCATGGCATCACGTTTGAAGAGGCGCGCGGCGTCTTCCGCGACCCGTTGGCGATCGAGCTTATCGATGACCGCGAGGCGTATGGTGAAGATCGCTTTGTCCTTATAGGAATGACACAGTCCCAGGTGCTGGTCGTTGTGTATGTTCTTCGCGAGCGGAGAAACAGGATCATCTTGGCTCGAAAAGCCGAACCAAATGAAAGGCGTGCCTATCATGAGCAAGACTATGCCTGACCCGGAAGATCGTACCCTTACCGAGGCAGACCTTGTCCGTATGAAGCGGACGCCCCGGGTGAAAATCATCCGCCGGGCGCTCGGTCTGACACAAGAAGCGTTCGCTGAACAATTCCACATCCCAATTGGCACGCTGCGGGATTGGGAGCAGGACCGCAACTCGCCGGACAGGGCCGCTGAGGCCTATCTTCGAGTGATCGCTCGAGACCCGGAGGCGGTGCGCCGCGCTTTGGCACCCACTGACTGAATTGGGCCAAGTTCACACCGACAGGTATTTCCCGTGACCGGCAGGGTCACCTCAGTCCTGTCACTCAGTGACTTCATCAGCGCTTGGCCGGAGATCGCCGTAAACCGACCTTCGGATCAAAGCCAGCCGACGCTTTTGGCCCACGCCTTCATGCTTCGTTGCCGCTCCGCGTAGCTCGTGGGTTTCGGCTCGTTTTCGGCTTGAGCGCGATGACGGGCGATAGCCTCAGCTAGGGGAGGAAGGCCGACGGCAGCGCGTCGCTCATCTACGGAAGTGGGATCAGCTATTGCGCGAGGGTTCATCAATCCCTGTTCGTCCCAATCGAAGCTGGTTCCATACACCTGCTGCTTGCCCTCGAAAGTCAGGATGCGATCGAGAAGGTAGGCAGGCTGCCAAGCCGGAATTGATCCAGCGGTTGCAGCTTCTGTGAGAAGTGCGAGGCATCGGCGCTGGAACTCAGGCAGTCCGATTGCATGCTGCACGATCAGCCAAGCTGCGTCTGCGCCATCGTCTCCCACCATATCTGAGGTGGGCCAGCCACGCTCCTGAATGATGCCGTCGAGGATAGCGGCATTTTCCTCATGTACGGCCTGCATGTCAGGGTGGTACCCGCCGAACAAACTCATATCGTCTGCAAGCCGTTGCCGCGTCTCAAGATCACGCCGCGACATGTCGATGAGGAGTTGCTGCAGACTCTCTGACAACTGAACCCTCATCCGCTGACGCCTGTTTAGTTAAGCTCACTACGACAGGCGCGAAAGGGCCAAAGACGTGAGTAGGTCTTACCAAGTCTTGCGGCTCGAATACCCCCGTTCCCTGCCCCTGCTTGAGTGCACGCATGCTCGCTTGCTTCAGCTAAGTGAACCGCCAAAACTAAGGTGATTGCTGACGTGCCTAGGCTGGCGGCGGTTTCGTCGAATACCGGCCTAGCCAGACGATTACAGATGGTGACGGAGCCTCAACCGGGGCACCAGTGGGGCACGGGCAATTTTGGCTTTTTCCGAGAAGGCCCTAGAGCCTTGTTTTTAATGGTGCACCCGAAGAGATTCGAACTCCTGACCCCCAGATTCGTAGTCTGGTGCTCTATCCAGCTGAGCTACGGGTGCTTGGCCATTTCAAGGAGCGGACTCATACAGGCGCACCCTCGCGCTTGCAAGCCACAAACAACCGGGGACTTCACTCCGTCGGTGGCGCCTCGCCCGGGGCGGCGTCGAGCCGAGAAACATCGCCTCGCAAAGGGTCGTCGGCGGACGGAGTCTGAACGATTTCAGGGGCTTCGGCGACCGGCGGATCAATCACACTGCGCATCCATTCAGAATAGGCAGAGACACGCATGTAAACGCCGGGGTTGGCCGGATCGCCGCAACCGAGACCCCAGCTGACCACGCCAACCTGGACAGGCCCGGTCGGTGTCCGCAACACGAGCGGGCCGCCGCTATCGCCCTGACAGGCATCGGACCCTCCAGTTCCGGCGCAAAGCTGCGTCGCCGGATCGACAGTCACGCCGGCATAAGACTGTGCCAGCCCGGCAGCGGACAGACCCTCCCGGATACGCTGCGCACAAACCTCTGGCTGCAAGGGCGGGATGTAGCCCTCCTGGAGAATAAGGGACCCGGCTTCGACCTGCCGGCCGCCGCGCGTCATGCCGCCCTCGCCCTGCGCCCCTTCCCCCTTACGGCCGTAACCGGCCGCCCAGACATCCGCGTACGGATCGTAGAGTCCGCGCGCGGGGGCGGCAGGCCCATCGACCGGCATGGTTAAAGCAGACGGGGTTCCCGCGAGCCGCAGCAGCGCGAGATCGTGGCCGCGCTCCGGGGCGCCTCGCACATAGCCGGGATGGATAACCACCTCAGCGACCGGGAAAGCGCTGCCGGCCGGAATGGTTCTCAGGTCTCCGAGCCCGATCGCCACCGCCACCGCGCCAACCCGCGTCAACTGCCCATCCTCGGCGCGGCTGAACTGCGCAGCGCGGCCCGAGGGCTCAACTCGCATATCCTCCGCGCAATGAGCCGCCGTCAGCACCCAGCCCGGCGCCACCAGCGTGCCGCCGCATTCATGGTACACGTCGCGGCCAATGATGGTCTGGACCGAAACCATCCCCGGCCATTTGGCAGGATCGGCGTCACGTCCGGCAACCATGCAGGCCGAGAGCAGAACTCCGCCCAGCCCCGTCAGGGTACCGATTTTCAGGGTACGTATCATACACAGGCCTCTTGCCTTTCGGACTCGAAAACGCCCCGCGCGATACTGCGGGCCAGCGTCGAGGCAGCAAGTTCGCCGATACGGGCTATCTGCAAGGGCCGGGACCCTTCCAATGCGCGGCGCGCCGTGGCGAGCACGAAGACAACATCGCCGTCTGTAGGGGCAAACACGGGCCGGATGGCCCGCGCCATGCCCGCCAGCGCCATCTGCGCTACCCGCTCGGCTTCGTCGCGGGTCAAGGCCGCATCGGTCGCGATACAGGCAATCGTGGTATTCTCGCGCACCCTTGGATCCGCTTTTGCCGCGCCCCAGTCTTCTGCATCGAATGTCAGGCCGGGCGCAGGACGCGCGCCGCCAAACTCGCCCCCATTCTCGAACGGCCAGGCCCAGAAGGCCTCGCTTGCGGGCATTCGAACCGAACCGAAGCAATTGACCGCCGCCAGCGCGCCGACCGTCAGTCCGTCCGTGGCCACGATGCTGGCCGAGCCCGTTCCGCCCGGCGCCAGACCTGCGCGCGCGCCAAAGCCGGCGCCGGCCCGTCCCAGTCTGAATGTGTCCGCCGCGGACTTGTACGCCGTCCGGCCAAGCTCGGCATATGGCGCGTGATCGCCCCAATCCTTGTCGCCGCCATTGGCCAGATCGTAGAGGATCGCGGACGGCACAATCGGGGTCGGCGGCACGCCCGGCCGGGGCACCAGCGCAAACCCGCGTCCGGCGGACTTGAGGCCAGACATCACACCGTCCGCCGCTCCGAGGCCAAATGCGCTGCCACCTGCAAGGCAGATCGCGTCCGCTCCTCCGACGAGCCGGCCGCCGCCCAAGAGGTCGGTCTCCCGCGTCCCCGGACCACCGCCCGCAACCGCAACAGCGGCTACACAGAATTGATCCGGCAGGATCACGGTCACGCCGGTGCGCACCCGCGCATCCTCGGCCTGTCCCACCCGCAGGCCCGGAACATCGGTAATGAGGTTGCGCACCCCCGGCTTAGCCATGTTAAGAGCCTTGTCTGCTGATATGCCTGCTGCGGTCTTTAAGGGCCCGCGGGCGCCCCGCCAAGCAAAGGGTTTCAAATGCGCCAAATGACCGGCCTTACGCTCGCTCTTTTGATTGTGTCCTGCGCGCCTGCGCCGGCCATCTCCACCAGCGAGACGCAGCCGCCCCGCCCCAAAGCGGAATGGACGAAGGGCGGCATGGTCGCCGCCGCCAGCCCACTCGCAGTTGAAGCCGGTCTCGAAATCCTGCGCGAAGGTGGCAATGCAATTGATGCCGCGATCGCGGTCCATGCTGTGCTCGGCCTCGTCGAACCGGAAAGCTCCGGCCTCGGCGGCGGCGCGTTCCTTGTCTATTACGACCGCGCGAAAGACACGGTCACGGTCTTCGACGGGCGCGAAACCGCGCCAGCCTCCGCCACGCCAGAGCTGTTCTTCAAGGACGACAAGGCGATGGATTTCGTCACCGCCTGGCAATCGGGGCGTTCGGTCGGAGTGCCGGGCCAGATCGCGCTTTACAAATCAGCCCACGACGCCGCCGGACGCAGCGACTGGGCCACGCTCTTTGATCCCGCCATCCGCCTCGCGGAAGAAGGCTTCGCCGTCTCCCCGAAACTTGCCGAGACGCTGGCGAGCCCCCGCCTGCGCGGCGCAATCCGCCTCGACGAAAACCCCGTGACCGCCGCCTATTTCTATCCCGAAGGCGAACCGCTCCCGGTCGGCTTCGTGCGAAAGAATCCGGACTACGCCGCCACCCTGTCGGCGGTGGCCAGGAACGGTCCCGCTGCCTTCTACGCAGGTCCCCTTGCGGCAAAGATCATTGCCGCAACGCAGGAAGGTCCGGACGGCGGCGCGATGACGCTCACGGATCTGGCGAACTACAAGGTGGCTATCCGCGCGCCCGTCTGCGACACATTGCAGAGCGGCTACAAGATATGCTCCGCCCCGCCGCCGAGCTCCGGCGGTGTTGCGCAGAACATGATCATGGGGCTCTATGATTACCTTAAGCCAGCGGCTCAAACCGAAGCCGATGAGCGCCAATACCTGAAAGCCTTCGTCGACGCGCAGCGCCTCGCCTATGCCGACCGGGATCACTACGTGGCGGACGCCGATCACGTAACGGTGCCGGTCGCCGAGCTTATCGACCCGGCCTACATCAAGGCCCGCGCGCTTGAGGCCTTCGCGCCCAGCGCCAAGGCCGTTCCGGGTGATCCGGGTGTCGTCCTCGGCAAGGCGCCGATGCGCGGCATGTGGGGCGAAGACCCGACCACCCCCGGTTCCGGCACTACGCATATTTCCATCATCGACCGGGACGGCAACGCGGTCGCCATGACGGCCACAATCGAAGCCGCTTTCGGCTCCTCCCGGATGGCCGGCGGTTTCCTGCTCAACAACGAACTGACCGACTTCTCTCTGACCCCCACCAAGAACGGCAAGCCGGTTGCGAATGCTCCGGGTCCGAACAAACGCCCGCGCTCGTCCATGTCCCCGACGCTCGTGTTTGACGAAGCGGGCGACCTGTTCATGGTGACCGGATCGCCGGGCGGCAATTCGATCATCGCCTATGTCGCCAAGACGCTCGTCGGCGTGCTCGAATGGGGAAAGACGGCGCAGGAATCGGTGGCGCTTGCCAACGTCATTGCACGCGGCAACACCATCGGCGTTGAAGTCGATGTCCCGGGCGGCGCCGAAGCCGCAGCCGCCTTGCGCGAACTTGGCTACACGGTCGAAGATCGCACGGGCGAAAATTCCGGCCTGCACGTAATCGTCGTGCGCGACACCGGTCTCGAGGGCGGCGCTGATCCCCGCCGCGAGGGCGTCGCCCTGCCGATTCGCTGACACGCGGGAACACGCCGCAATGGCCAAGCTCTACTTCTCCTATGCAGCGATGAACGCTGGCAAATCGACCCTGCTGCTGCAGGCCGCCTACAACTACCGCGAACGGGGCATGGACGCGCTCCTGCTGACCTCTGCGCTCTACCGCGACGCTGGCGACGGGCAGATCTCCTCGCGCATCGGCATCGCGGCCGTGGCCACGCTGTACACGGCCGAGACCGAGCTGTTCGCCCTGATCCGGGATGTCAAACAGGCCAGCCGCCTCGATGCCATCTTCGTCGATGAAGCGCAGTTCCTTACCAAGGACCAGGTCTGGCAGCTCGCCCGTGTCGCGGACCATCTGGGCCTGCCGGTGCTTGCCTATGGCCTGCGCACCGACTTTCGCGGTGAGCTTTTCGAAGGCTCCGCCGCCCTTCTGGCGATCGCTGACAGCGTACGAGAGGTGCGCACCATCTGCGAATGCGGCCGCAAGGCCACGATGGTCGTCCGCCTCGGCCCGGACGGGCGCGCACTCACTGAAGGCGAGCAGATATCCATCGAAAAGACGACCTACCTCTCCCTGTGCCGGCGTCATTGGGAAGAACGCATGGGCCGCCTCCCGCCCACCTGACCGGCGCGAACATGGCAAAACGGCACGGATTTCGCAGCAAAGCCCCGAAGCGCGCACATTCTGGCCACTGAGTCCGGCGACTCTGCTTGCCTGAAGGCCGCTCCAGGAGACCGGCCATGAACCACGAGCCCATGAAGACGAACCTACCTATTGTCGCCCTGTGTGCCCTTATGGGCCTCGTTCTGATGGTTATCGGCGCTATAGCCGTACCGCCGGCCCAGTCCGAAACCGATCCGGGCCAGGTAGACTATTCAGGCTTCATCGAGCTTGGCACAGACGTCGCCGATTACCGGCAAGGCCGGCTCGTGGACCTTGACACCTTCAACGCCATGAAGGCCGATCCTAACACACTGATCATCGATGCCCGTAGCGCCACCAACTACGCGCGCGGCCACATCGCCGGAGCCGTTAACCTTAACTTCTCGGATTTCTCTGCCGGCATGCTGTCTGAAGTGATCGGCGCCAAGACCCGCCGGATCCTGATCTATTGCAACAACAACTTCACGGACAATGTCTCGCCCGTGGTGCTGAAATCGGCTCCCCTCGCCCTCAACGTGCCGACGTTCATCAACCTCTATGGCTACGGCTATCAGAACATCTACGAGCTCTCAGGCGCTTACAGCGTCCTGGACGCCGAGATCGATTGGGTCAGCCGCCCGACTTATCAGGAAAACTAAAACCATCATCTGACGGATTGCTTTTGGCCTGCGCCTCGCACAAGTGAGCATGGAACCAACGTCCGGAGTTTGAGGATGAGCGCCGATGCCCCGGCAGGCCAGCCGGCCGCGACCAAAGTGAACCCCAACGGGCCAACAGAGGAAACCGTCCTCTCGGTCGAGCACTACACCGACCGCTTGTTCCGCTTCCGGACTACGCGCCCGCAGAGCTTCCGGTTCCGATCCGGCGAATTCGTGATGATCGGCCTGCCAAAAGATGACGGCAAACCGCTGCTGCGCGCGTATTCGGTCGCCTCACCGTCCTGGGACGAGGAACTCGAGTTCTATTCAATCAAGGTGCCCGACGGCCCGCTGACATCCCGCCTCGAGGCCATCCAGCCCGGTGACAAGGTACTGCTCGGCCGAAAGCCGACCGGCACACTGGTGCTCGACGCACTGACACAAGGAAAGCGTCTCTACATGTTCTCGACCGGCACTGGCTTTGCCCCGTTTGCCAGCCTCGTGCGCGACCCGGAAACCTATGAGCGGTATGACGAAGTGATCGTCACCCATACTTGCCGGGACGTGGCTGAACTTACCTATTCGAAAAACCTCGTCGCCAGCCTCCAGGACGACCCACTCGTCGGCGAGATGGTCGAAGGCAAGCTGACGCTCTACGCAACGACCACGCGTGAGCCCCATGCGCGTATGGGCCGGATAACCACGCTGATCGAAACCGGCAAGCTGTTCACGGATCTCGGCGTGCCGCCGCTTGATCCGTCTACGGACCGCGCGATGATGTGTGGCTCAATGGACATGATCCAGGACGTGAAGGCCCTGATGCTGAAAGCGAACCTCAAGGAGGGCTCGAACGCGGCGCCGGCTGAATTCGTGATCGAGAAGGCCTTCGCGGGCTAGTTCTTGGCGGTCAGGAACGCGCCGGTATTCAGCACGATCTGGCAGACCGGATCGTTCGCGGGGCTGGTCGAGCAATAATCGACACCGAACAAGTCCTCCTTCACCACGGCTGAGGCGCGGAAGGTCCGCTCTGCATCTTTCCAGATACTGACTGCACCGTCTTCAAGCGCTCCGAGCGCCTCATAGAATCGCTGCGCAGGCGCGCCCGTACAGGTGAACCTCAAAAGCTCGGCGCCGTCCCGGGACAGGCGTGCCACCGCCGGCCGCTCAATCGCCTGCGCAAGGCAATCGGTATAAAGAACAGTTCTTGCGGGCGCCGCCATGGGCGTGATCTCGGAGAAGTCCGGCGCGGCGGGCGGCGGGGATGGCACGGCGCCCGCGCAGGCGGACAACACAAGCGCGGCCGAAAGAACAAAAGCGGGTTTCATCAGCATATCCTGTTCCGACTGTCCGAAAATCAGACGCGCCGGTGCGGGTCTGAATGATCCCACTCGGCCAGCAACATCCGCAAAGCGGATATGAACGCGATCGGCTGGTCCAGCATCACATGATGGCGCGCGTGCGGGATCGACACGAACGGTACCTGATGGCCGAGCAAGCCGCGCATGTAATCGCGCACTTCATCCGGCATCAGCGCGCTGTCTTCCCCGCGGATGATCGCGACCCGGCACTTCGCAGCTTTCAGCAATTCGCCGCCATCGCGGCCGGGCTCAAAGCGCGTCCAGATGGTCGGATCAAATTTCCAGGTCCACCCGCCCTCCGCCCGCTTCAGGCTCCAGCGCGCAATATAGTCCATCGCATAATGGTTCTCGCACAGCTGGGGCGGAGCAAGCCGGAAGCGCGAGAGCGCGGTGGCCAGATCCGGATAGACCCGGTGCGGCCGCCCGGCGCGCGACGGACCCTGATGCGGTCGCTCTGGCGGGTTCACCGGACTGTCGACGATCACCATGCCTTCAAACCGCTCGCCATGTTCGGCGCCCGTCACCAGGGTGACGAAGCCGCCAAAGGAGTGCGCCACGATCACCGGCTTGCGCGGCCCGTCAAACAGGCCAGCAGCCTCCGCGACCGCCACTTCCTCGGCCGAGAACGTGGCCATGTCATACGTCCCCCGCCAGGCGCTCTCGCCCATGCCGGAGAATGTCAGCGCCGCGACATTGTAGTGCTCCGCAAAATACGGCGCGATGAAGTCCCACCAATGCGCATGCGCGCCGTTTCCGTGCACGAACAGCAGCCCCGGCGCACCGCGCTTTCCCCAGCGCTGGTAGGACACCTCGGCGCCGAGCACGTCGATCCGGTGTGTTTCGTAGGGCGCGGCCACCGCGTCCGGAAACCAGTCTGGCGCGGGCGGCAAAGCCCCGCCATACTCGGCCAGCGGTCCACCTTCGGAGGGCATCTCCGCCGGCTGGTCGCGGACAATCGGATCACTTTCGCGGTTCATGAGGCCCCCTGCACTGCGCCGTCCAGTCTGCGCCGGACCATATGGGGCAATCAAGCCCGTCCGTTGGGGAATTCCGCGCCGCGCCTGACCATGAAAAGGCGTCGGAAGCGCCTGCCTCCAGAACCTGATAAATCCGTGCCCGGACGATCAGTATTTGACCGAACACCCGTAAGGCTTCGTCACCGGCGTCGCGACCGGTTTGCCCGCTTCAAGGTCCGCAAGCGCGGCCGCCACATAGTTGGTCGCTCCGGCGATATCATCAACCTTTGACGAGGCCTTCGAGTCGATCGCGCCGTCATAAACAAGCTCGCCGCCGGGTGTGATAATGAACATGTGCGGCGTCGTCTTGGCCCCGTAAAGGCGGCCAATCGCGCCGCTCTCATCCAGCACGACATGCGCAGGCGCCGCGCCGCGGGACGCGGTCAGCTCTTTCGCCCTTGCGGCATCGCTATACCCTTGCTTGCCGGGCGCCGAAGAGATCACTGAAATCCAGACGACATCGTCAGCCGCTGCGCCCTTCTGCAGGGTCTGCATGTTGGCGGGCGGCGTTGCGTAGTGTTTCTGCACAAACGGGCAGCCGTCATTCGTCCATTCGAGCACGACCGTCTTGCCGGCGAAATCGGCGAGCGAGATTTCGCCGCCCGCAGCCGTCACACCCGTGAAGGCGGGCGCGGCGCCGCCCATGGCAGGCGCGGCCTGCGCCGTCGACGCGATCAATGCGCCGGCCGTCAGGGCCACGGCGGTCATCATGCCGGCGGCAAGTGTGAGGTGGCGGCGGGTCAGTTTCATCGTCGTCTCCGTGTAGATAGCCTATCCAGAACGTATAGGCCTAGCCGCCTACGGCAAGTCCAATGACAAGTTCTTGGGAGAGCAGTTCCGGCAGGATCTGCGGCTCGCTCTCACCTGCCGGATACCAAAGATACATCGGCACGCCCGCCCTGCCCCGGCGTTTCAGCTCTTGCGCAATCACGGGGTCCTTGCGTGTGAAGTCCGCCGCGAGGAAGGCCACGTTCGCGTCTTCAAATGCGTCGCGCACACGCTTTGTATTGAGCGTTGTGAGCTTGTTGACCTGGCAGCTCGCACACCAGCTGGCGGTGAAGTCCACAAACACGGGCCGCCCCTCGGCGAGCAGCGCCTCGACCTTTTCCGGGCTCCAGGCGTCTTCGGCATAGTCCTCCGCAGCCACGTCGCCAGGCGCCGGGCCCGCCGGCACATTCGCCTGAACGGCGGGCAATCCGAACCCGATGGCGAGCGCAGCCAATGCGGCCCCGCGCCGGATCATGCCGCCGCCGCGCGCCACCCAGACCGCGAAGGCGAGCGTCGTTGCGCCGGCCAGCGTCCAGCCCACCGCCCCTGCCCCCGCCAGGCCCGCAAGCACCGAGAGCAGCCAAGCGGCGGTCAGGAACATCGGGAATGCAAAAGCCTGTTTCAGCGTCTCCATCCATTTGCCGGGCTTCGGCAGCAGACGGTGCAGACCCGGCACAAAACTGAGGATCAGGAACGGAAGCGCCATCCCGAAACCCATCGCGAGGAATACCGCAATCACGCCCGGTGCCGGCTGGCTCATCACGGCGCCCAGCGCAGCGCCAAGAAACGGACCCACGCAGGGCGCTCCCACCACTGCCGCCAGCACGCCCGTAAAGAACGCGCCGAGCGCGCCGCCGCGGCTCGCAAGACCTGAACCGGTATTCTGGATCGAGGTGCCCAGCTCGAAAAAGCCCATGAGCCAGAGGCCAACCGCAAACATGATGAGCGCGAGAACCGCCACGGTCGGCGCGTGCTGCAACTGGAAGCCGAGCGTCGCAAACCCGGTCGCCTCGCGCACGGCCAAGATCGCGCCGCCCAGCGCGGCAAACGAAACCAGCACACCGCCCGTGTACCAAAGCCCATGCGATTTCAGCTCGCCCGCATGCCCGCTCGAAGCCGCCGACACCATGCCGAGCGCCTTCATCGACAAGACTGGCAGAACGCACGGCATAAGGTTCAAAATCAGGCCGCCCAGAAGCGCAAATCCGGCAAGCGCCAGCAGCCCTTGAAGGCCCAGCGCGGCAGGCGCTTCGGGGACAACCGCGTCGGCCACGGCCCGGTCCGCGGTACCTGCCAGCACGCCGCCGCGCGTCGCACGGATTTCGTAACCCACAGGCTCAGCGCCCGGCGCATCAACGCGCACCACACCCGCGAGCACCTCGCCCACCTTACCCGCGCGGTCCGGTGTCAAGGAGAGGCTTGCGCCTTCCGGGCCTTCCCGTTGGGGCTGCGCCGCCGGGTGGCTGATCTCGTGCTCGAACGGAAAGAAGCGCAGCCGAGCGCCCTCGGGAAATCCGCCGGCCTTCGCAAGGCTCAATGTCCAGGGCGCCGCCGCATCGTCAATCCGCGCCTCGCCTGGGAACGGCGCCGGCACCTTGGATATCCAGGCCGAGATGAGATCGCCGCTGCGCACATCCGCTGCCGGCTCGCCCACCGCCAACACCAGGGACACATCCTGCGTTTCCGGCACGCAGACCGCTTCGCAGATCAGATAATCGGCCGTCGCCTCGATCCGGACTTCGCCCACCGCATCGGACGGCACGGTCAGCGGCAAGGCGAACACCACCTCGTCGTCATACCCGTAATCCATGATTTCGCCTTCCACGACGGGAAGCACGTGCGCAAGCGGCCAGAGGAACTCGCCCAGCGCCTCGGCCGGGACATTGGAGGTATCTTTCAGGATCAACTGCGGCGGCAGGCCGGCATCTCCGGCATTGCGCCAATAAACGTGCCAGCCGGGCTGCATCACCATCTTCAGCGCCAGGAACACGGTCTCGCCCGGCGCGGCGCTGGTGCGTTCGGAGATCAGCTCCGACTGCGCATACCGCTCCGGTCCGCCAAGCTGCGCAGAGGCGGCCGGCGCGAGCAGGCAGAGGCCCGCCGCCAAGGCCGTCAAAATGGACCGGATGCGACGCATCAATAAGCTCCCTGCCTGATTACTGCACGCCGGCGTTGACCAGCATATGCGATGGCTGGGCCCATGGGGAAACCCCTCTCGCCCGATCGTGATGCCGCACCTTTCCGGTAAACCGAGCCAAAAACAAAACGGCCCCCGCAAGGAGGGCCGTTGCGCTATCCGTTGATAACCGGGCCGCGCTTATGCGGCGGCCTGGCCCGGAGGCGGGGTGCGAACTGCGCGCTGGATCACTTTCGACCAGTTAAGCAGCGACACCAGGTGCGCGTAACAGGCGCCCAGTGCGCCGTTATTGCGCAGCTCCAGGTATTTGTCCGGGGCCAGCGCGTTCAGGCGTTCCTCGGAAATCGCCCAATAGTCGGCGACCTTCTGCTGCGGCCCGACTTCGCGGCCCTGCGGGTCGCGCGGCTGGAAGGCGACGGTCTTCTGCTCGAACAGATCCATCGCCGAAATCATGCGCACGAAGTCGAGCGTCGCGCGGCGCTGGCGCTCGAACTCCTTGCAGAACTCGATGGCGTCATTGGTGAAACGGCTTGGCTGGCCATTCTCGAAGAACGGCACATCCGGCTGGTTCGAAACCATCGGTGCCGCGCGGTCCACGCACAGCAGCAGGCGGTCGGAGGTTTCATCGGCCGCAAACACAAATGGATAACGGCGCACGAAGGCCGGGATGTAGTAGTCTTCGGTCACATAGCCGCTGTCGTCGACGAACAGGTTCTGGCCCTGACGAACGCCCATCACGGCGACCGGCGTGCGCTCATCGCCGACAAAAATGATCGGGTAGGAGGCGGCGCAGACGCCAAACTCTGTCACGGTCACCGGGACGGCGTGCGCTTCACGCAGGAATGCAAACGGTTGTGCAACCTGCTTGACGCCAAGGCCGCCATGGTTCTCGGCGGACAGAGGCTGAGGTTGCTTGTAAAAAAGAACTTGTCCGGTGATGGGCGATTGACCGCCATCAGAGTTTGGGATCGTCACGGCGGTAGCCTCCTCAAATTTCGCGCGAGCGATACCGGAAATATACTCTCGCCACAACACCCGAACCGGGCTCAATTGCAGTGTGAAACGAGTGAAAAAACAGACATGTCCTTCCCGCTTTCGTCTCGCCGTCTGACCCGCCCCGCTTTGGCCGCCGCAACGGCCCTCATCAGCGTGCTTGCCGCCTGTTCGGATGTGGCCGATCCCGAGGGCACGCCCCGCCGGATTGCCCGCGAAATCGAAAGCACCCTGACGACGGTCGCCCAGAATGAACTCGTGCACGATCCGGAGCTGGCCACCGAGCTCGGCCTGCCGCCAGAGCAGGCCGGTTATCCGTTCAACCGGTTCCTGACAGACCGCTCGCAGGCGGCTTTCGAACGTGCCCGCCTCGATCGCCTCGAAACACTGGACGTGCTGGTGCGCACGTCTCGCCCCGCGACCGGAAGCGCGCTCGCCAATCACCTCGATACCGCGATCGCCGCGCACGAGGCGGCCGAAACCGTGCTCGTGGCGGGTCACGGGACAGGCAACCTCTCGGCCTTCTACCCCTACGTCGCAGACCATATTCGCGGCGCCTACCTCGACGTGCCGGAACTCCTCGTCCGCCGCCAGCCGATGCAGACGCCGGAGGATGCCTCTGCGTTTCTGGAGCGCGCGGCCCAGCTCCCCGGCACACTGGACGATGAGCGCCGGCGCCTTGAAGCCGATGCGCAGGCGGGCGTCACGCCCCCGCGCCCTGTCCTTGAGCGGATGCAGGCCCAGGCCGCGATCGCCGCGGCGGCCTTACCGGATACATCCTTTCTTATAGTTACATTCGAGGGCCAGCTGGACCGGATCACCGGCCTGAAGCCGCAGACGCGCCGCCAGCTCTCGGCCCGGATGCGCGCGCTTCTGGAAGAAGAGATCACCCCCGCCTACGCGCGCCTTGCCGCGTCCACGGCGCAGCTTGCAACGGATGCCCCTGGCGAGCCCGGCGTATGGCAGATCCGCGGCGGCGATGCCTATTATGAGGCAATCCTCGCCGCCTACACGGGCACACGCGATAAGCCAGCCGACCTGCGCGCCGGCGGCGAGACCGATGTTGCCGCTCTCACAAAAGATCTCGGAAAGGCCCTTGGCGCCATTGGCCTCACCGAAGGCACCGTGGGCGAGCGCCTTGGCGTGATAGCCCTGCAGCCCGGTCAGATCTACGAGGATTCCGATATTGGCCGCGCCGCGCTGATCGAACGCCTGACCCAGTTGAATGGGCGGGCGCGGTTCGTCGTCAACAAGCAGATCGGCGGCATTCCTTCCGAGCCCGTCAGTATCAGCGTGGTTCCGGCAGCCTTTGCACAAGCCGCGCCGCCCTCTGCCTACGCCGCCCGGACCGCGGATGGCCGCGTCCGGGCCCGTTTCGAAATCAATCTGACCCGCATGTCCGATTGGCCGGATTACCGCCTGCCCACGCTTGTCTTTCACGAGACCATCCCGGGCCATCACCTCAGAAGCCTGATGGCCTCGAGCAAGGCGGGGCTGCCGCTTGCCCGCCAGCTGATCTCAAATTCCGGTTTCAGTGACGGCTGGGCCGCTTACGCCGAAACCCTCGCATTTGAAGGTGGTCTTTACTCGGAAGATCCGCTCGGCCGGATCGGCTATCTGCAATCCATGCTTCTGCGCGCTGCGCGTCTTGTGGTCGATACCGGCATCCACGAACAGAAATGGACGCGCGACCGCGCGGTGGCCTACATCGTTTCGGTGACGGGCCTCAGCCCTGAAGCGGCGCGGGACGAGGTTGACCGTTGCAGCGTCTGGCCCGGCGATGGGGCCGCCGGCTGGATCGGCCGGCAACGTATCCTGGACCTGCGCGAAAGGGCCCAGCGTGTGCTCGGCCCCCGCTTTGACCCTAAGGTCTTCCATGCCGTGATCCTGAATGGCGGGCCTCGCCCGCTCGACATGGTCGAGGCCGACGTGACCCGCTGGTACACCGAACTCGCGCGCTGACTTTCGTGTCAGGCCGCCAGGCGCAGAACGCCGCCGGACGGAATGCCCGACCGCACGACCGGCTGGAAACCGGCCTCAAGGTCGCAGACCATCTGCTTGCGCACCGGAGCGTCGAATTCGAGTGACACGAACACCGCTGTCGCCCCGTAACGCTCCGCCTCGGACTGTGCCCAGATCGGCTGGATGTCATGTGGCTTGCCGGTCAGTTCCAGAACCCGGAAAATACGCCAGCCACATGCCTCGGGCACCGCGAAAATCGCTACGCCCGGCGCCCGTGCCCACGGCGCATCATGCGCTGCGCGCTGAAAAGACCAGGCCTTGCCCGATTGACCACGAAAACTGACTGCGTTACCCATGTTCTTGCTCCGTTCCTTGTGGAATGTTGCTAACATGTTCCTTTTTGGTTCACAATAAGTTTTTGGTAAACAAGGGGTTAATGGCCGGGATTCGGCGTTAACGAACGACGGTGAACTTGCGGCTGTCGAACACGCGCAGGACCTGTTTCAGGTCCCGTCCCCGCCGCAGGACCTGCCCGCCCAGACCGTACACAGCATACTGTCCCTGCCGGCTGGCCAGCGCCGGTTCCTTCTCGATGCGCCAGGTCGGGCTGTCGGCGTACCGCCGGAAGATGGCAAAGGTCGCGATATCCGGGCCGACCCCGATGGCATAGTCACGCGCCTCGCCCGCAATCACAAGGCGGCCATAGACATCAAGAATGGGCTGCAGTTCGCTCTTCTGGAAGGCGACCACCGGATCGGGCGGAGATTTTCGCGAAAGATGTTCCGTCATTGATGACAGTTCCGCATAGCTTTACGCGCGCGTCCAGTGCCTCTTGGAGCTAACTGCGAATTAATCCGCCGATCCTGAAATCTCCGCATTTCGGACTTGCCGCGGCCGCATGGGGCAGCCATCTTGAAAGCGTCGGGCGGAGGTCATTAGCAGGTGCCCTGGACCCATCAGCCCCCCCAGCCCCCTGGGGCGCTTGATCAGCTTCCGTCCGACACTTCCCAATATTGAGAAACACGGCTGCCTCAGCGTTTCCCGAAACGCTGAAGCACTGGTTTCACGATCCGCCCCGCGCGCTGTCCGATGCCAGACGCGTTGGCGAGACGCCGCGAGATGAACCCGTCGAGGTCCTCCGGCGACGGATTGTCGGCCCAGTAAAGCACGATCGCCGGAAGCACGCCCGCCAGCAGTGCGCGCTTGGAATACCGGTTATAGTCGTCTGACTGGTCGCCCGCCGCGGTCCAGATCATGTCCGCCACTTTCCAGGTCCGCTGCAGCGCCGGGCCCGCGCCCCAGGGCAGGAAACCGCGGCTCGCCGCCCGCCGCGCCGCTTCCCGGTTCGGTGCGAGCGCGTCCAGCCAGGCGATCACGCCGCGTTTCACCTTGTCCGGCACGCGCAGGCCTGTGAGGTCCGCGCTCGCAAGCTCGGCCCGTGCGGCAGCCTCCGCGGCATCAAAGAACGCATCGATGAGGTTGAGCACGCCCTGCGGCGCCGCCAGTGCCTGTTCGCCTTGTGTAAGCCCGGCGCGGATGGCCGCTGCGCTCACCGCCGCCTCCGTCCAGCCCTCGAACGCCACCTCAGGCAGCAATTCGGTGAGCCAACGGCGGCGCAGGAGGTGGGATGGTGGTTCGGTCATCGTAAATTCCCCGCAGGCCAGGGCTTGGCGGAACTGCTTGCCCCGTGATATAGGCCGCGCTTTCCGGGCTGTCAGGCCCACCCTGCCTCAATTTCCGGCCGCTGCGCCAGACCCGAACCCGATGGAGAAGTCCTATAGTACAGATCGTCGTCCGCGATAACAACGTCGAGCAAGCCCTGCGCGCGCTGAAGAAGAAGATGCAGCGCGAAGGCCTGTTCCGGGAAATGAAAGCGCGTCAGGCGTTTGAAAAGCCGTCCGAGAAGAAAGCCCGCCAGCGCGCCGAAGCGGTGCGCCGGGCCCGCAAGCTCGCTCGCAAGCGCGCCCAGCGCGAAGGCATCGTGTAGACTGAGGCCTCAGGCGCGAGCGCCGGTCCAGAGACAAGGAAACCCCGCCAGGAACTCTGGCGGGGTTTTCTTTTTGGCGGGGGCTCTTCCAGGCCGATCCATCCGTCACCAACACATGGAGCGCCGTGCCCCCAATGGCTGATTGTCGCCGATTGAGTTGCAAAAGTCCGGTCCCGGCATGAGGAACGCAAAAACCTCCTTGCGGCCGCAATCTACCAACTTCCAACGACCGGACGTTTTCAACACAATCCGCCGGAAGCTGTTCATCGAGTGCGTCGTCGGAACGTCTGGATCGCCAGCGACCGAGCCGCTATCTTTCGCTCAATGAAGCAAGTTTTGTCTTTGGTCTCGCTCGTCGTTGAAGATTATGATGAAGCCGTTGAGTTCTTTGTCGGAAAGCTCGGCTTCGAACTTTTGGAAGATACACGGCTCACTGAGGAAAAAAGATGGGTGCGGATAGCGCCGCGAAATGCCGGACATCCGGGTTGCGCCCTGCTTCTCGCCAAGGCTAACAACGACGCACAGCGGCTCGCCATCGGCCATCAGGCAGGTGGTCGTGTTTTCCTTTTCCTTCAGACTGACAATTTTGAGCGAGACTACTCGCGGTACAGACAGGCTGGGGTGGTTTTCCGCGAGGAACCAAGGAACGAGGCGTACGGACGCGTTGTCGTCTTTGAAGACTTGTATGGAAATCCTTGGGACTTGTTCGAGCCGAAAGATCGCAGCGGCGATTAGCAGTTTCCGCTCGTTGCTTTGATTGCGAACGTTGTCCGCTCAGCGCCATCGACGACCTGATTGCCTGTTTTCAGTGCCGCATAGCCGTGCTCATCAAGAAGCAGCGCGGACAAGTTCAAGACGGCGTCAGCAACATTTAGCCGCGCATACTTGTCGCTCGGGATCGTGTCCCAGCAAGTGGTGTAGCTCGTCATTGGCCTGACGGTATTGGTCAGGCTGAGCTGGTCAGCCGACCTGTGCTACAGGCAGGCTGACGAGTGGGTTATCGCAGACTGGGGCGAGGGTTTCCAGCGTCATGTAGCGCGCTCTCTGGACGGCCCATTCCTCGGTCTGTTCCATGAGGATCGCTCCCACCAGTCTGCGGATGGCGTTCTCATTGGGGAAGATGCCGACGACGTCGGTGCGCCGTTTGATTTCACCGTTGAGGCGCTCGATGGGATTCGTGCTGTGCAGCTTCGTGCGATGCTGCTGCGGGAACGTCATGTAGGCAAGGACGTCTTCTTCTCCCTCGTCCATCAGCGCGGCGAGCTTCGGCAGTTTCGGCCGCATCTGATCGGCGACATGGCGCCACTGGGTCTTTGCAGAGGCATAGTCGTTCTGTGCGAAGGCGGTGGCGATGAAGGCCGAGACGACACGCCGGCTGCTCTTGCCGGCATGGGCCAGGACATTCCTCTGGAAGTGTACGCGGCAGCGTTGCCAGCTGGTATTGAGGACGCGGGCGACGGACGCCTTGATGCCCTCGTGGGCGTCGCTGATGACGAGCTTCACCCCGCTCAGGCCGCGCCGCACCAGGTCTCGCAGGAAGCCCGTCCAGAACGTCTCCGCTTCTGAGGGGCCGATGGCCATACCCAGGACTTCCCGGCGTCCGTCCGTGTTGACGCCGACGGCGATTGTCACCGCGACCGATACAATGCGACCACCCTGGCGGACCTTGAGATAGGTGGCATCGATCCAGAGATAGACCCACTCGCCTTCGATGGGCCGGGTCAGGAAGGCCTCGACCCGCTCATCGATTTCCTCGCACAGCCGCGACACCTGGCTCTTTGAGATGCCAGTACCACCCA